>MTLE01004379.1_pt3 | contig 25799 bp, 16 predicted proteins | sample 1982461 | NCBI WGS metagenome assembly MTLE01 (sample SAMN05712605, study PRJNA340218) | biofilm metagenome | isolation source: sample SPL anode biofilm adapted to -200 mV | place: USA | collected 2012-02-03
CGTGGGCGATGCCTCCCGCCAGGGTGCCGATGGCTTCGAGCTTTTGCGTCTGGCGCAGTTGCGCTTGCCGGCTGTCCTTGGCGGCTTCGGCTTTTTTGAGATTGGTGACATCCGGGAACACGGCGACACCCGCGACGATGCGTCCCTGGCGATCGCGCACCGGGGCGGTATTGGAGAGGATCCATCGGGTCTCGCCATCCGGCCGGCGAATCATCAATTCCACGTTGGCGGTGGTTTCCCCATGGGAGATCGTGCGCGTCAGGGGCAAATCCTCGAAGGCGATGGGTTCGCCATTGGGCTTGAGGATTTGGCACTCGCGGGAATGCTCGGCCACGGGCACATTGAGGATCGCCTCCTGGCTGGCGCCGAGGATATTCAAGGCGGTGGAATTAGCGAGCCGGAACCGGATATCGGGGGCGTCGGCAATGAGGAGGCCGGCGGGGGTTTGTTCCACCGCCGCCAGCAGCAAGGCCTGCAGGCGCGCCACTTCATCTTCGAATTGTTTGCGCTCGGTGATGTCGAGAAACGCCACGGCCACCCCGCCGGTCCATTCGTCCGGGTAAAACGGGCTGGCGCCGAGCAGAACATGGAGAGCCCGGCCATCCTTGTGGCGCAAGCGGGTTTCCACCAGGCGCAAGGCGTCGCGGCCGGTGGAGTTGTAAAACTCGCGGCCCACCCGTTCGAAGTCCGCGTCCGATTCGTAGATGAGGCGGGAGGATTGCCCCAATAGTTCGTTTTCTTCGAAGCCCAAAATGCGGCACAAAGCGGCGTTCACTTTTTGGAAAACCCGGCCCACGACGAAGGCGACGCCCACGGGCAGGGTGCGGAACAAGCTCGCCAGAATGGCCTCGTTTTCGCGCAGGGCCGATTCGGCTTTTTTGCGCTCTTCGATATTGCGCACCATGGCCAGGATGCGGAGTTTTCCCTCCAGCTCAATCGGCTTGAGCGACACTTCCACCCAAAACAATTCGCCGGATTTTTTGCGGGCCCGCCATTCGAAGATTTGTGGCCCGTCGGTCGCCGCTTTGGCCAGCCAGGCTCGAGCCTCCACGCCCGAATAGGGAGGTTCACCGTGGCTGATTTCCGCGGGAGTCAGGCCGGTGGATTCCCGGCGCGACCAGCCGAACATTTCCAGCACGGCGTCATTGGCATCCAGCATCGCCCCGGTGAGAGCGTCGTGCACGAAGATGGCCTCGTTGGGGGCGTTGAAAATAGCGCGGTAATTGCGGGCGCTTTCCCGCAGGGCTTGCTCCATGGACTTGCGTTCGGTGATGTCCATCGTGATCGACACATAGCAAGCCGTTTGGCCTAGAAAGCAGGTTTTAGCCGAACAGATGGCGTGACGTTGAATGCCCTCCTTGGTTTGAATGACGATCTCCAGGTTTTCAAAATGCCCGCCCCGTTCGAGCAGCCGCGCGGTAAGGTCGATCTGTTTTTCAAAACCCGCCGGTGTGAGCAGGGCCATGGTTTGGCCCACTATTTCCGAGGCTGAATAGCCAAAATAACGTTCGAACTCGGGATTCACCTCCAGATAGGAGTGGTCGCACAAGCGTTTGATGCATATGGCAAAAGGGGCTTGCTCGAACACGGCCTTCCAGCGCGTCTCATTTCTCCCCTGTGCCTCTTCGGCGGTTTGCCGCGCTGCCGTTTCGCGGGCCAATTGCTGCTCCAATGCCGCGCAGCGCGCTTCCAGGTGGGCGATTTTTTCTTCCCGTGAGGACAGGTTCTCAGGGGCCTGGGCGCCGCTAGGGATGGGTGGAATGATGGGCAAAGACGGATTGTTGCCGTTTTGGCGGCCGCCACCGGGGAAAAAGCTCTCCTTAGAATTCATGAACCTGCCTCACTTTTGGTTGCAAGATAAAGAAAGCCTATCCCGTTTGTAATAAACCTCGTTTCCTCCACCATGCTATGTGGAAATCCTAGGTAAATACCCCGCCTCTGCCAAATATATTATGGTGGAATTTTCGCGAACTTAGCCGATTAATCTTTCTGTCTCGCGGCAAACATCGTGGCCTGCCGCCGGGTTTAATCCTCCGCCAGTTCCGCAAAGTGCAAAGTCTCGCGGAATCCCCGGGTTTTCCAGGCTCCGTACAACACTCCCAGCGCCAGCCAGGCGCCGCCGATGATCTTCGCCCAGGTGCCCAGGCTCCACCACATGTACAGGCAGATGCTAAACCCGGCGAGGGGCGGCACCAGATAGGTCCAGCGGCGATCAGTGGCGCGCACATAATAGCGGGCGAAGGCCGATAGGTTCACCCCCATGAAGCCGATGAACGCGCCGAAATTCAGCAGCTCCGCCCCAAGCTGGTAACTCATCAAATACGCCCCCACCAGCGCCAAGCCCCCAACCAACAGGATGTTGTTGCGCGGAATGCGGGTCCGTGGATCCACCGCGCCGAAGAACTGGCGCGGGATCGCGTTGTCCTTGCCCATCCCATAGAGCAGCCGCCCCGCCGCCAGGTGCGAGCCCGTGCCGGAGCCTATCGTGGCAATCAGCAGTGCCAGGTTAACGAGCATAAACAGCCAAGGCCCGCCCGCCTTGCCCGCCACGTGCACGAAGGCGGTGTCCACGTCGGGATACGAACCATAATCCGGCCAGATCAATTGCCCCGCGTAAACTTGGGTTGCCGCCAGCACGCCGGTGATAAAGCACACCAGCACCGTGGCCAGCAGGATGTTGCGCCGGGGATTAATCGCCTCTTCGGAGAGGGTGGAGATACCGTCAAAGCCAATATAAGTCAGCGCCGCGATGGCGACGCCATTGGACACGGCGGAAAATGAGAAGGTGGCCGGATCGTAAAACGGCCGGGTGTAAGCGCCAGCGGGCAGGTCGGCTTGGAACAGGTATTGAATGGCCGCGCCAAAGAAAAGGACGATCACGCCGCACAGACCCGCCGCCACCCAGCCGTTGGTGCGGGCGCTGGCCTGGATGCCCCGCAAATTCAGGGCGGTGAAGAGCAGCGCGAAAAAAGCCGTCCACGCCGGCAACGGGATTTGGGGGACGAAATTCATCGCCGCTTTGGAGCACCAGATCACGCAGATCACCGGGTTCAGCACGTAATCAAAGAGCATCGCCCAGCCTGTGAGATAACCCAAGGCGGGGTGCAGTTCGCGCCCGACATAAGTGTAAGCGGAGCCCGCGCTGGGATATGCCCGGGCCATCCGGCCGTAGCTGATGGCGGTGAACAGCATCGCCACCATGCCGATCAAAATAGTGGTGACTACGTGGCCTTTGGCGGCCTGGCTGGCCACGCCGAAAACGGGCATGGGCGCGGTGGGTTGAATGAGAATGATGCCGCAAAAAATCAATTCTTTTAAGCCCAGGGTTCGCTTTAACCCGGGGCCCGCGGCCGAGGCGGTGGAAGTGCCGGTTGTCATGGAGTGCCGAGCGGTCTGGCTCCGCACTGTAGAGCGTTTCGGCCGGCGCGGCCATTCAAAAATGTAACAATTCCCCCGTTGAGGCTGGGGTTGCATATCAGTTACGGTGGGGTGACTATTGGATGGTATCCTCATGGATGCCGGTGTGGAGTGGCCATTAACGACAAACACTTATGAGCGATACAAAACAAAAGACTGCCCCCGTGGTCGGCAACAAAACACGGCTAGTCCAGAAGCAAGCCCGGCTGAGTTTAGAAAAAGTGCAAGCCAGCCAGGACCAGTTGCACGCGGCCAAGGCGAAGTTAAAAGCCGCGAAAAAAGCGGTCAAGCACGCGAAAAAGGTCGTCAAAAAAGAGGTTAAAGCCGCGGCTGAAGTTCAACAAACCTTGCGCGCGTTGCTCAAGAAAAGCGCGCCCAAAAAACTAAAAGGCGGCAAACCGAAAAAACCGGTCCGCCGCGCCGCCGCGCCCAGCAAAACTAAAACCGCAAAGCCATAGGGCGCGAAAAAAACGCGATTTTTAAAAGGAATTTTTAACAATTCACTTGCGTCCGTGGGTCAAGATCCGTATTTTGGGGGCGTAGTAACTAATGTCCTGCATGAACCTGACGAATACAAATCAAGCGATGGCGATGGCCTCCCAGGCCGCTCGCGCCATGGCTATTTGCGCCGTCATGGCCCGCCATACCCATACCCATCAGGTGACTAAGCGCACTTGGTTTAACGGGGAGGGCAGCAGGTAGAAATCGCTTAAATAAATTTTCCAAACCCTGCTCTCCCCGAAACGGAAGCAGGGTTTTTTGTTACCCGCATGCGGGCGGCATAAAAACCTGGATACCATAACCAAAACATAACGCACTTAATAGCGGATAAACTAAAATAATAACACTTTGGCCATCCTCGAACGCGAAGTAGATCGAGCGGCCCCGGGCTGCCCGCCTTTAACGATTGACCCTTCGGTGGGCGGGCCCGCGGGATGGAGCCGGTGGAAGAGACCGGCCGGGGATGGTTGATTTTCGCGCACCGGTGCGCAAACGAACCGATGACTGGGCTGGCGATGGCCTCAGCTTCGGGGGGCAACGCATGGCCATCGCCCGCCGGCCCATAGCCGGCCACCGCCGATATTTATGAACGAACCGTCTGCGACCTTGGAACCGCCCAGTTTGCGCCTTTACTCGCCGGAGGAATGCGCGTTGCCGGGCACCGTGCCCTCCGAGGAGGGAATACCTGAAAACTTAATCGCGCCCCGCGAGGCCGCCCGCGCCGATGCCTTCGACCCTCAAGCCGCCGCCCGCGTTTCCGCGCTGGATGAGCTTTCGTTGTGGTCTGCGCCCTTCGGCCTGAAACTGCTGGAATTCGTGCGTTTGGGCCGGGGCCTTCGCGTGCTCGATGTGGGTTGTGGCCTGGGTTTCCCCTTGCTGGAATTGGCGATGCGGCTCGATGCCGAATCCGAGGTGCATGGCCTAGACCCTTGGGTTGAGGCGACACGCCGCGCTTGGTTCAAGGCCCGGCAAAATGGGCTGCGCAACGTTTTCTTTCACCAAGGTAATGCGGAGGAAATGCCGTTCCCTGACGCCAGCTTTGATCGCGTGGTGTCCAACAATGGCTTCAACAACGTGCGCGATATGGAGCTGGCTTTTGCCGAGGCCGCCCGCGTGGCCAAGCCCGGGGCACAACTGGTGTTCACGGTGAATCTGGAAGGCAGTTTTGCTGAGGCCCACCAAGAACTGCGCGGGGTATTGCGGCAAGCGGGCATGGCCGGCGCTATTGGCGGGTTGGAAGATTTGATACGGCTCAAACGGCGGCCGTTAGGCGAGACGCTTGACTTCGTGCGCGCCGCCGGGTTTCGGGTGGAGCAAGTGGCGCACGATCAATTTGCCTACCGGTTTGCCGACGGCACGGCCATGCTGCGGCACGCCTTTTTTCGGAACTATCAAGTGCCCCACTGGCGCGAGTTGGTGCCCGTGGCTCTGCGTGACTCCTTCATGGCGGATTTCGAGGCCCGCCTGAATCGCGTGGCGCGCGAACTGGGCGAGTTGCGCCTCACGGTGCCCTTTGTCACCGTGAGCGCCGGGCGGAGGTGAACCGCGCCGTTCCGAAGTTCGGTTGCGTTTTTGGCGCGCGGGCTTACCTTGAGGCATAACCTCAACGAAGGAGCCCGCTATGCCTGCGACCCAGTTGAAACAGTTTCTCGATCGCAACAAGGTCAAATACGTGAGCCTGACCCATTCGGTCGCTTACACGGCCCAGGAAGTGGCCCAGTCGGCGCACCTGGCCGGCAAAGAAGTGGCCAAAACGGTCATTGTCAATATCGATGGCGAGTTGGTGATGGCGGTGCTGCCGGCCACGCGCAAAGTGGTCGTCCAGGATTTGCGCGAGGCCCTCAATGCCCAACACGTCACCTTTGCCACCGAGGAGGAATTCAAAAGCCGTTTCCCGGATTGCGAGACCGGCGCCATGCCGCCGTTTGGCAATCTTTACGGCATGAAGGTTTTTGTGTCGCCGAATTTGGCCGAACGCACCGAGATCGCCTTCAACGCCTGCACGCACTCGGAATTGATCCAAATGTCGTTTGCCGATTTCGAGCGCCTGGCCCAGCCGCAAAGCCTGCGCTTTTCGACTTGAGCTGCGGAGCTGGCCTTATTCCGGTGGCCGCGCCCCCTTGGCCCTGCCACCGTGCCTGTTCACGTGGCTCCCAGCTTTGGGGGAAACGCGAACCTTTAGTTATCTGTAGCCGTGGATTGAGGTGTGGATGAGGGTTGCTCATGTTGCTATATATTAATCGCGAGATTATTTCGTTAATGAATGAGATCATCGCCGGTTAGGTAATTAAAAATTATCCTGAAAATATTGCGTTTGCTCGTCTCGATGCGGCGCGCTTGCTAGCGTCAAACCGGTCTTTGCGGGTGGCTTGAATAGGTGCCTCTGCCCATTCTTGCCAGGGATGCTCACCGAAAACCAATTTCACGCATGAAACCCCTTGTTGGCCGAGTTATGAACGGTGATAACGGTTGCTGATTAAAAAACGTAAAACATTGTAATAAAATTACATACGATTATGATATGGAGCCTGGGAGGTGAAAAAATGGAGTTTCCTTCCGGGGTTGGCATGAACTTTGCTAATTTCTTTCTGTCTAGACGGTGTGCCGTCTAAAGTTTAGTGGCTTGGCGCGCGGGGCGGGGAAGGGTTTTGCCGCCAGTGGCCGGGGGTGTGCGCCCACGAGAGAAGATATAAGCGCATAAGGGAAAAATAGTGTGATATGTAATAAGTGTGTTAATAGTATCTGCGGGTATACTCCGCAGCGGATTTAGTGAGAATTTATTGGGCACGGCGTGTTCACAGGTCTGTCCGGGTTGGCGGATGCGTCCGTGGAATCTCTGAAGCTGGCTTGCATGGCTGGAGGGGGTGTTTTTCTTGACCGGAGGCACCTTGCTGGCTATGCACCCGACGGTGCGGGTTGGGCTCCTTATCCTCCCCGATAGCGGAACCAATCGTGCCGGAGGGGCATTCACAAGCCGCGGTTGCATCTGAAGAGCGAGCACTGTCGTGCCCAATATTCCCTCAGCCGCCTCCCTCTCCGCTCATTCTTTGGGGCGGGCCCCCCCTGTTGAGGCGTGGTCAATTTTTGGGTGGGCGGATCCGGCGGTGGCGCTTGATTCGCCGCAGGGACCTGGGCGCGAGGTGGCGAGAGCCCCCAATTAGTCGAATTTTCATCCGTAGGGTTGCATTGTTTCGGGTTGACCCGCCCAAGTGGTGCTGGGTGGCATGGCTTGGGCGGGTTTTTTAGCGGCTTCCATGTTTAGCGGTACACAAATGGCACTCGAAATAGTTCTGGCCGAAGATTTCTGGTTGCCCTAGCATCATCGCCATCTCATTTATGGACAAAGAGCAACTTTACCACGAGCGGTTGAGCCGCTATGTGACGGCGATGCGCAACGAACAGCCGGACCGGGTGCCCATTCGCCCGTTTGTGGCCGAATTCACCGCCAAATACGCGGGCATGTCCTGCCAGCAAGTGGTGCATGATTACGAGCAGGCGTTCGTGGCGGCCCGCAAGTGCGCGGCGGATTTTGATTGGGACGCCGTGGTGTCCAACATGGTGTACGTGTGGACGGGCCTGACGCAGGCGATTGGGTTGCGCTATTACGGAATTCCCGGCATTGGCGTGCCGCCGCACATGGGGTTCCAGTACTTGGAGCCCGCGGAAAATCAGGCGTTCATGCGGGAGGATGAGTACGACCAGTTGATCGAGGACCCTACCGGATTTCTCTACAACGTGTGGCTGCCGCGCGTTTCGGCCGAAGTGGTCGCGCCCGGCCAGCCGGTGAATTTCCGCCATAACATGTCGTTCCTCAAAGGCGGCATGGCGATGATGTCGTACTTCAATTCCTTCGGCCGGCAAAACGCTTTGTTGCGCTCGGAAAGCGGCACCGTCTCCGCCATCGCCGGGATTTTCAAGGCGCCGTTCGATATTTTGGCGGACAAGCTGCGCGGGTACGTCGGGCTGACGATGGATATGTTCGAACAGCCGGACAAGGTGCTCAAAGCCTGCGAAGCGCTCATGCCCCATTTGGTGAAGGTGGGGTTGACGACGGCGGACCCCGATTGCCGCGTGCCCATCGGCTTCTGGATGCACCGGGGTTGCGTGCCGTTCATTTCGCCGCGCCAGTTCGATTCCCATTATTGGCCCACGTTGAAACCGATTATCGAGGAGTTCTGGCGCCACGGGCATCAGACCCTGTTCTACGCGGAAGGCAATTGGGACCATCATTTGGATGTGTTCGCCACCTTGCCCGCGCAAAGCATCGTGTACCATGTAGACCGGGGCGACCTGTTCCTGGCGCAACGCAAGCTGGGCGAAAAATTCTGTCTCAGCGGCGGCATTCCCAACGTGTTGCTGAGTTACGGCTCCACCGATGAAGTGAAGGCGCATTGCCAAAAAGTGCTCGATGGCGTCGCCAAGAAGAGCGGTTACATCCTGGACGCCAGCGCCATCATGCAGAATGACACGAGCATTGAGAATGTGCGGGTCATGACCGATTACGTGCGGGAACACGGCGTGTTTTCCGCCCGCCCGTCCAGCGCGATGAGCGACCGCCCGCCGGGCCGGCCCCAACCCGAGGCCCCGGCTCCGAACATCCCGAAAAATGCCGGTCGCCCGCCGGGTGTCTGCCTGCCATGGGAGGAGAAATTGAAGGAATTGCCTCCTTTGAGTGGGGATACCGAATTGTCGCGCCAGGTTTGGGAAAACGTGGATTCGCTGGGTTATACCTACATTTGGCAGCTATTGCTAAGCTTTTGATTATAAGTTAGATGGAATATGGTTGGAACGGTTTCGCCCCGACCGTTCCTTAGTTGTTTGACGGCGCGGGAGGGGGCTGCTAGAAGAGTGGTCACGAGATTGGTTCGTGTAGGCACGAACCGGGACCTTTTTGAAGCCATGAAATCTAATCCGCAGCCGCGTTTTCGCCGTATCTTGCTCAAACTCAGTGGGGAAGCCTTAGGTAACGAGGCGGGATTCGGGATCTCTCCCGAAGTGGTTCATGATATGGCGCGGCAGATCAGCGAAGTGCGCCAGCTGGGCATCGACGTGGTGATCGTGATTGGCGGCGGCAACATCTTCCGCGGGGTGCAAGGCAGCGAGCGGGGGATTGACCGGGTGACGGGTGATTACATGGGCATGCTGGCCACGATGATCAACGCGCTGGCCTTGCAAGACGCCCTGGAAAAGCAAAAAGTGGCCACGCGCGTGCAATCGGCCATCACCATGTCCCAAGTGGCCGAACCATTTATCCGCCGCCGGGCCGTTCGGCATTTAGAAAAAGGCCGGGTGGTGATTTTCGGCGGGGGCACGGGAAATCCCTATTTTTCGACCGATACCGCCGCCGCTTTGCGGGCCAATGAAGTCGGGGCGGAGGTGATCCTCAAAGCCACCAAAGTGGACGGGATTTATGACTCGGACCCGAAGAAAAATCCGGACGCCAAACGGTACGCGGAAATCAGTTATATTGAGGCGCTTCAGCGGCAATTGAAAGTGATGGACGCGCCGGCGTTTTCCTTGTGCATGGAAAACAAGATGCCGATCATCGTGTTCAATGTGTTCAAACCCTCTAATCTCAAACGAGTTGTGATGGGGGAAAAAGTGGGGACAATCGTCAAAGCTTAACGTCCCCAAAGGGTTCAAAAAAATATTCAAAATTTTCTCGCTTTTTTTTGAGATCCGCCGATACTTTTATTAAGTCCAATGAAACCTAGGCCGGTCATAGTAAGGAACCAACAGGGCTTCAGCCTTATGGAACTCCTTGTTGTTATCGCGATCACTACGGTTTTGCTTAGTCTTTTATTGCCTTCCCTCAACCGCGCCAAAGAAACCGGCCGGTCAGCCGTTTGCCGCAATAATCTTCATCAGTTGATGGTGGCTTCCGATATGTACACCTTGGATAACGACGATCACCTGGCTTGGCCAGGATCGGCGGATCGGGTGGGTCATAACTATCAGCCGGACTGGGTGTTTGGGGGCATGTACACGGTTACTGCCACCGATCCTAAAGTATGGTCATTACCCGGGTTTGCGATTCACGCTGAGGCGGGTTCGCTGTTCTCCTATGTTTCCGGCAATTCGCGGATGGAATTTAATTTAAGAAACACCAATACTTACACGGTCTACCGTTGCCCTTCGAGCGGGAACCTAGGCCGGGCGCGCCGGGTGACTTACGGGATGAATGTCCGGTTTGATCCCATCGAAGAAACCACGATCCGCGGAGCGGGTCTGGCCAAGACCGAAATCGTCAAGCCGACGCAAAAAGTTTTATTCGTGGATGCTTCCGCGAGCACCGCTTACAGCGGTGCCTATTATCCTTGGGGTTCCCAATACCAAAGCCAGATGCAACCGCATTCCGAACGCGTGAACATTGGCTATGTGGACAACCACATCGATGTGGTGAAGTATCAAAAACTGCTCGAATGGCAGTCCTCTGCGGTCAAGCTGAGCAGCTTCTTCGATCCTTACGCTCCTTAAGCGTTAGGCCTTTGAGTTATCCGCTTCTATTTTCGCCTTTTTTCGTTTCGCACCGGTGTTTTTGTTATTTTTTAAGACGGAAATAAATTGCTTAAGCTATTGGTGATAAGTGGATTATTTTATTCGATTCTGGATAACCGCATCCTGGGGGCAAGTCCTAGACTACCGCATTAATCATTGCTTAGGCCCCGGCTTAAATGGGGTGGTATCCTAGACTTCTCCAAGATAGGTATGGACAGACCAAGGCGGGGCCAGACTGCTGCTTAGGCTTGATCTTAGGCGCGTGCTGGACCAGCGCGTTTCAGCCTATCGAGAACTGCTCGCTCTGGGTGGGGGCAATAGTTAACGATCCACTAAAGTGGGGTTTTTATTGTTGCCGAACACTTTGCTGCCGCCCTTTTTCGAGAGCATGTTCGCGAATCGCCCTTTGGGAGTGAAGGTGTTGTTGCGCACGGTGATGCGATTGTTCTGCCCGGCATGGTATGGGGCTGCAATCGGACTAAAAGCCAGACAGGAGTAAACTCCGTGGCAGACGCCTTTGTTGGAATTATAGTGGAATTGATTGCCCACAATTTCCGAATCAGACACATACCCCGCCAGACCCACTCCAAAACTGGATTGTCCCGGCAGCATCGGCGGATAAAGCTCGAAAACATTGCTGGCGATCAAATAGCGCTCAAAGGAGGCCGCGGAATTTGGGGAGCCGATCTTCATGCCGCTAATGGCGGTGACGCGATTGTTTTCGATACGAATCCCCACATTGCGCCCCGTATCGAAACCGAACCCCACTTCGCAATGCTCAATTGTGTTATGGCTGAAGGTGACGTTTTCGCTAAAGGACGCACCTGCACCCACGCCCTTGAACCAAACTCCCGGAGTTGTCGCTACCCCGATGACGTTGGATTGGATCAAGGCAGCGCGGGAACTGCGGCCATAGGGGGCGTTCGTGTTGGAAGAGGTATCCCAATAGGGATCGCGGGTCACCACGGATATCGCCGTGCAATACCCGCTTTGATCACCGCGGTTGATGCCAGTGTAGTTGGGCACCCGGCATTCGGAAACCACGATTTGATCCGCCAATTCCGGCCGGCTTTTGCTCCGGACTAGGATGGGGAAACCTTCCCGGCCAATGGATCCGGAATTGATGACCGTAACGCGTTCCACGCGAATTTTTCGCTGGCAGGAGACGTTTAATCCTCCCACGGCGGAAGGGCAGCCCAACCCCTTCTGCTGGCTGAAGTTGCAGTCGAGCGTGAGGTCCCGCGCATAAAAGTAGGAGGTGTGGTAAAAATTGGGGGAACGCGGCGGGCCATCATCCAGGGTGAACACTTCGCCCCCGATGGCCGGCATGCAGTTATCGGCGATCTTTAGAGTGGTGGTGCCTTCCCGGCTGCCCTGCACGTTCCAATTATACCCCTGCTTGATGCCGTGGGTGTAAAAGGTGCCGGCCGGAAAAATGATCGTGTTGCTGTCCCAATTATGCAGCGCGGCGTAATTGGCTTGGATCCATTTATCGAGCGGGCAATTGGTGTCGCCCGCAAAATTTGCGGGCACGTTGAAAGTGGCGGCGGTTACCGAAGCGGAGATGGCTGCGCTGAGTGTCAAACCCAAGCAAATATTTTTCATGGATTCCCCTTTCTCCGGTTATCATAGGATTAATCGGCGGGTTAATCAAGAAAGATGCGGCCAATGCCGAATCCAAAAAAGCCGGGAGAACGTTGGGGCTTTGCCCGTTCTCCCGGCTTCGCAAAAAGGAAAACGCGCCTTTAGACGCGGAATTGGTTGACCTGCGATTTGAGCTGCTCGGCCAATTCCGATAAATCCTGGGCGCTGGTTTGCACTTGGCCGCTGCTGTCGGCGATTTCCGTGGCCGCTTGGTTGACGTTGGCGATGTCGCGCACAATGGTTTGCACCACGGTGGCACTTTCGGCCACGCGATGGTTGCCTTCTTTCACACCCGTGGATGCTTGGGCGATGTTGCCCGCGATATCCTTGGTGACGGCGGATTGCTCCTCAATGGCCGTGGCGATGGTGGCCACGATGGCGCTGACTTGTTTGATGACCTCGGCGATTTTCTCGATATCCGTAATGGCCGTGCCGGTGGAGGCTTGGATCGCTTCGATCTTGCACTTGATATCATCGGTGGCGGCAGCCGTTTGTTGCGCCAACTCTTTGATCTCATGAGCCACGACCGCGAAGCCTTTGCCCGCCGCGCCCGCCCGGGCCGCTTCGATGGTGGCGTTGAGCGCGAGCAGGTTGGTTTGGGCGGAAATATTGGTGATGGTCTCGGTGACTTTGCCAATCTCCTGGGCGGCGCCGCCCAATTGGCGCATCATGCCGGTGATCTGGTCCGCCTGTTGCGTGGCGCTTTGGGTGATTTCACGCGCTTTCTCAGAGTTGGAGGCAATCTCGCCGATGGTGGCGGTCATTTCCTCGGTGGCCGTAGCCACCGTCATCAGGTTGTTGCTCGCCTCGTTCATGCCGGTCGCCACTGAGGCGACGTTGGCGCTCATTTCCTCCGCCGCCACCGCGACGGTGTTGGCTTTGGAAGAGGTGCCCTTGGAATTGGTGGCCATCTGGCTGGAGATGGCGGAAAGCTCGGTGGACGCGCTCGCCAGAGTTTGCACGCCCTGGGTGATTTGCCGCAGCATGTCGCGCAGCTTGCCCCCCATATCGTTGAGCGACTGGGTCAAAACCCCGACTTCATCGTGACTGGTGACCTTCAGGGAACGGGTCAAATTGCCGTCCGCCATGTCTTTGGCGAACTCCACGCCTTGCTGGATGGGGCGCGTGATGGCCCGCGCAACGAAGCTGCCAATGACTAGCGACAGCAGGCCGACTAGCATGGCCGTGCCCACCACCCAGAACACCATTTGCTTCAACTGGGCCACGATCGAAATGGCCGTGTTCGACATGCGATCCGTGCCTTGCTCGATCTTCTTGGCTTCGTCGAGAAACTCTTCTTCGTACGTGCCGGCCGCGATCACCCAATCCAGCGGTTCGTAATACGTGGCGGCGCTCAATTTCATGCGCGGGGCGGGGTCGGCGGCGTTTTTCCAGGGATAACGCACAAAGATGCATTGGCCTTGCGGGTTGGCCACCGCGTTGGTGACGATTTGCTGGATGAACAAATTGCCGTCGGCGTCCTTGGCTTCCCAGATGTTTTCGCCATTCCGTTTGCCGCCTTGGGAGACGATGTAATTGCCGCGGAATTTGCCTTTGGAACCGAGCACGAAGAAATAGCCGGTCTTGCCCACCACCATCCGCTGCATGCTTTCTTTTAATTCCCTGGTCGTGGTTTCCCGTTTCACTCCCACGTAAAGCATGCCGATCACGCGGGTATGCTGGGCGTCCCAAATCGGTTCGTAAATCGCATCATGCCAGTCATCCACTACAAACGCCGTGCCATGGTAGGCTTCGCCCTTGAGCACTTTTTGCATGATGGGGTTTTCCGTGCCGTCGGCATTGTTCCTCGGCACATAAGTGCCAATGGCGCGGGTGCCATCGGTTTTGCGCACGCTGGTGGCCACGCGCAGCATGTCGCCATCTTCGTTCATGCGCTGAAAAATGGTGCAATAATCTCCCGTTACCGTGAAGACTTCGTCCACAATCGGGGCGGTGGCTTTGGCGTCGGTGGTTTTGCCGATCCAAGTGCCTCCGAGCAGGAATTGCGGCAGGCTCATTTCGGTGGCTTCCTGCGAGATTTGATTTACCGCAGTCCAAGGGATTTTTTCACTGCTCAAGCTGGCTGCGCCGGCCTGTTGCATCTCGCGCCGGGCAAAGGCTAGGCTGGCGCCCAGTCGTTGCAAGGTGCGCTGGTGGGAAGAGTCGCAGGAGTTATAAGCCAGGTTCACCATCTGGGCCAGGCGGCTGCGGATGTTGGACTCGATTTCCTTGCTCATCTCCTGCTGGAACAGCTTCACATCCGAATTCATGGCCTGAACGTTCTGTTTCAGGCTGGCCTGTTTGACCAGCATGATGGCAACCACGATGCCGCCAGTCAGCACCGTCATTAACATGCTGACCGCCATGATTTTCGTTTGAATTTTCATCTGCTTTTTAGGTTTAAATCCTGCTCCCTGTAGCTTCTATCTAGTGCGCTGCCCCGTTGGAGCCGGGCTTCTCTGTCCCCGCTCAGGCTCCTGGCTCATCCGGCCCATCTCGGGCCGCAACTGGCCTGAGTTGGGAATGATTCTTTCTCCCAGGGCATGACACGATCAAAGCCAAGCGTCCCTGTTAACCGATTCCACTTTAACCGGGTTCTCTCTCCTTGGTCTGGAAGGGCCACCACCCACGCCAAGCCGCTAGCGCTTTGCCTGCCACTTCAGCGCCAAGCCTGCGAATCATTGCGGCTTCAACCAGGTACATCGGCAAATTGGGCGATCACTTTAATCAGAAGTTACGGCGTGGAATGGAATTCTGGGCTAAGCCCTGCGCTATAAATCAACCGGAGCCAAGTAAAAAGCTGTCTATTAAGGGTATGCGCCCAAATAGGAATCAGGGTCCCCGCCCTGGGTTGAGCGGGCCGCCAGCTGGCCTCAGGGTTAACTCCGGTACGCCAGCGGCCAGGAAGGCATGCGCCGCCCGGGTGATCTCTGGCAGCGCTGCCTGCACGAGGGGAGAAAGTTCCAGGCCAAATTCAAGCCGCGCGGGTTGCACGCCTAGGAAGTACACGGCGGGCCGGCAGGCCGGATCCAGCCAGGGCAGCAGCGCCATCAGGTCCCACTCATGCTGCGATCCCCCGGTGGTGCGCTGGGCGAGTTCGTGGCCGGCGCAGTGATAGAGGCTGCCCGGCGCGCCCCCGGCATCCATCGCGTCGATAGCCAGCACGGTGCGGGCCTGTTCCAACCAGGGCAGGGCGCTGAGGAAATCTGTGCCCACTTCGAGGACTTGGGTGTTTGGTGGCGGGGCTTGGCTTAAAAGCCGCGCGGCATGCACGCCGACGCCATCGTCCGTGAGCAGGCAATTGCCGATTCCCAAAATCAAGCCCGGCATTTCCATGGTAATCACGGTTATGCCACGCGAATCGCTTTTTCCGGCCGCACCACGTGCACGGCGCAGGCCAGGCAGGGATCGAACGAATGGATGACGCGCAACGCTTCCACCGGCTTGGCTTCGTCGCCAATGGGAGTGCCCACCAAGGCGGATTCCAACGGGCCGGGAGTTTGGGCGTCGTCGCGGGGCGAGGCATTCCAGCAAGTGGGTGTGACGACTTGGTAGCGCGCGATTTTCCCGTCCGCAACCTGGAGCCAATGGCCCAAGGCGCCCCGGGGGGCTTCGAGCATTCCTGCGGCGCTGCCCTCGGTGGCGGTGGTATGCGCGGCGTAAGCGGATTTGCCGGGCGCCAGCTGGTCCAGCCAAGTGGGCAGCGCCTCGGCAATAGCCAAAGTCTCCTGAGCGCGGGCCAGGTGGCGGTCCATCACCGAAATGCCCTGGCGGTATTGGCCGCGAATCCATTGCCGGGCCAGGGGGCCGGTTTCGCACGGAGCGCCCGCGTAGCGCGCGGCTTTGATCCAGGAATATGCCGCCGTTTTGGGATGCTGCGGCGCCGGGCTGGCTACCGTGGCGGGGTTGGCGGGAGCGGCCGGTTCGTACCAGGAGTTACTCACTTGTTCGGTGATTTCGCCGGGGTTTAACGGCTGCACCTCGGTGCCGCCATTGACCACCCGGCCCGCCGGAAACCAGGGCTTCTGCCCGCTGGCATCCGTGAAGACGCCGAATGCGAGGAAGTTGGCAGGGCCACGCCCTAATTGGCGGTAATCCGGGTATTGAGCCGCGAGCAACTCCACATCCGGCAGATAAGTATGGCGGATAAAATCCAGCAGGGTGGCGGCGTATTCGCGCGCTTGGCGAATCTGCGCCGCCGTGGGCACGGTGGTGAACCCGCCGGGAATAATCGCCGGTGAATGGGGCATGCGCCCCGCGAAAATGGCGCCCATTTCCTGGGCCTGGCGCAAAGCTTTGATGGCGGCTGAGTAATGGTTGGCCAGCCGTTCGCTGGTGGCGGCATTGAGGCGCCGGTCGGCATCCCACTCGGGCTGCCACGGCGGCATGGCGGGGCCGCTCACGTAGTCCAGCAACGATAGTTGATAAAAATGCAGCAGGTGCGAGTGGATGAAATTGGCCGCGAGCGTGAGGTCGCGCAAGAGGCGGGCGTTGGTGGGCACCGTGAGCCGCGCCACTTGGTCCAGCGCCATGACGGCCGCCAGGCCGTGGGGAATCGGGCACACGCCGCAAATGCGCTGTGTCAGGTGCGGCGCCTCGGCCGGATTGCGCCCCACTAACATTTGCTCAAAGCCGCGGAAGGAGGTGCCGCTCACGCGCGCGGCGGTGATCTGGCGGGCACCGCCTTTAACATCGACGGTTAATTCCACTCGCAAATGCCCTTCCAAGCGGGTGACGGGATCAATGACAATCTGGGTAGCCATGGCAATATGAAGAGATCAGGTGGTTGAGGTTATTGGGCTCCGGGTGGCCTTTGCCTTGAGCGGCCTCTGGGGCCACCTGGGCCACGGCCCCCGGGCCCGCCGCGGCGGCCACGGCTAGAAGTGTTCGGATACTCCGGCAGCACACATCCCTGGCACGGAGCGCCCGCCGCGACGCACCAGTTGACGCCTTGGTTCCATTTCATGGTGGGGCAGGGGGCATCGGCCGACCGGCCTTGGCAACCCAGGTCTTGCAAGCATTGGCCATTGACCCCGTATTGGCGCGCCTCGCCGGCGTGATGGAAAGAGCAGCGGCGGCACATCTCGCCGCCAAAAATGCTCGTGGGCCGGCCCAAATCATCCACCGCCACGGTTTTTCCCTGCAACAGCGGCGCCAAGGTCGCCATGATCCAATTGGGATGGGGCGGGCAGCCCGGCACGTTGATGGTTTTGCGTCCGAGGATGGCGGACACTTTTTGCGTCTGGGCCGGATTCGCCCCCATGGCCGAAACCCCGCCAAAGGCGGCACAGGTGCCCACGCAAATCACTTGCCGGGCCGGGGCGGCGTACTCTTTCACGGCCGCTTGAAAGGTCACTTCGCGGCCCGCTTCCGACCAAGGGGCGCAGGCATGGCCCTCAAAGGCCGTGGGCACGCCGCCTTCAATCACCAGGAAATAATCCTTGGCTTGGCGCAAGGCCCGCACCACGGCCTCACCCGCCCCCGCCGACAGCGTGGGGTGATATAGCAAATTGAGGCTGCGGATGAAGACGTCCGCCGCGTCGCTGGGCGGGGTGGGGGAGATGTAGTTGAGCAGCGAGATGCTGCAGCCGCTGCAACCGCTGCCTTGCAGCCAGAGGACCTGCGGGGCGGTGGGGTTCGCCAGCGCCCGGCGCAAACCGGCCAGTTCCCCCGGCCCAAGGCCCAGCGCCGCCGCGGCCGTCGTGCAATACTTCAGAAACGAACGTCGAGTGATCTGCATAAGCCGGTAATGGTTTGAAATGCTGATTTTAGGCTGGCCCCATTATGGCGGGGCCAACCTTAAGCCGGCATGAAGATGCCGCCCGCAAATTGTAAAGATAATGTAAAGATGCGGCGGGCTCCGGCGCCTGGTGAGTTCCAGTTTACACCTTGAACTCCGCCACGATGGCGCAGTGATCCGACGCGGCGGTCATTTCACTGGTCACGCTGGCGAATGGGTTTTGACCCGTGATTGCCTGGAGATTGAATAGACCGCGCCGTTCGATGCTGGCTTTCACCAGGCCGTCCTTTAAGGGATCAGAGACCAGCAGGAAATCGATTTGGTTGAGTTCTTTTTTATATTTGTAGGTCCAGCGGTCATTGGCTTGGGGAATTTGCAGGGCCAGGACGTCGTGCAAATGTGCGGTGTTCAATAGCGGCGCCAGGGCAGGGGAGCCGGGCTGATCGTTCATGTCGCCCGCCACGATCACCAAATCCTGGGATAAATCATACGACTTCAGGACCTCGGCGATGCGCTGCGCTTGCCGCAGGCGCTTGGCGTCGTTCGCGGCGGGTGTGCCGTAGCCTTGGCTCTTGAGGTGATTGCACAAAAGGAACAGTGGCCGGCCATCGGCCAGCTCAAGTTCCACCTCCAGGCAATCGCGGCTGAAGATCGCGCCCTTGGCATCGCGGTCATACATGTGTGTTTTCAGGCGGGCGATCTCGAAATTGCTCAGCACGCCGACGTCGATGCCGCGCGGGTCCATGGCGTCCACCAGCAGCGGAAACTTGAATTTGCGCGAGTCCAGCATTTGAGTGTTGAAGTCGCGCAGGATTTCGAGGTTTTCGACTTCCACCGCGCACAGCACATCGGCCTTGAGGGCCTTGACGACCTCGGCGGTGCTCTCGCGGGCCATGTCCGTCACCCGCTCTTTGCGGAAGACCACCACGCCATCCCAATCGCCGGCGCCAGTGGCCGTGACTTTCCGTTTGGCCCCCTTGCCACTGAAGAGTTTTTCCCGGTCTTCGCGAATGGTGGCGTACTCGGACAAGGCATCGGTGAGCCGGAGAATCTCTTTTTTGATGTCCGGCGTGTATTGGGCTTTGCCCAGCAAGGTTTCCAGCTGGGCGATGTCATTGAGAATGCTCGTGGTCCGGGCTTTATCCACCAAGTTCAACACCTTGGCGCGATGAAACAGGTTTTCCAAATTAAATGTGCCGACGCGAAACGTGAGAGCCATAACGATCGTTCCTTTCTGGTTTTAAACCGTTGCCGCCGCGGTCCCGCGCCTTTTCCCTTACGGCTGGCGCAAGCGGTAATATTGTGTGCCGCTGGAAATATTCACCGTGGCCGAGTGGCCGGTCACGTTGGGCACCGCCGTCCATGGCCCGGCGGGCAAGGTGGCGGTGGATTCCAAAACAAAGCCGCTGGCATCCTCCGGCCAAGTGATGGCCAACTGGCTGCCCGCGCGCGTGAATTGCAGTTGCGGGCGGGTGGTGGCGCCGCCCAGGAGTGTCTGGTAATGCTTGAGAATGGTGCTTTCGCTCAACGCGGTGCGGTAAAAGGCCACTTCATCGAACGCGCCAATCCAGCGCTCTTGGCCCACCAGCGAAGCCGAACCCAATTCGGTGGGCAATCCGGTGGTGCCCGACACTTTCTGATGCGTTTGCCCCGCCGGCTGGCCATCCCAATACAACGTGAAAAGCCCGCCGCCCGTGTCATCCGTGTCGAACACCGCCGCCAGATGATGCCACTGCGTGCCCGTGGCGCTGGTGGTCAACGCTTGATAAGTAGCGCCATTCCATAGCCCGGCGGCGTCTTTGCCCGAGTTCATGTGCAAACTCCAGTTCACCGGGTTCCCGTCGCGCTCGGTGATGATGGAGGGATTGTAGCCCGGCGAAGCCGACCAATCCGCCCGCACCCAAGCTTCCACGGTGCCTTTGCCCGCCGCGAAATCAAAGTCGCTCACCAGGCCGAGGTCGACGTGCCCATTGCCATCCAGCACCAGCGCTTGGTCGGTGGTCCGGCCTACCCCGGTGGCGTAAGCCACGGTGTCTACGGCCACACCGTTATGGCTGCCGGCCGAATCGTTGGCATCCCCATTGTCGAAGGTGTAATAGGAGATCAACCCGGACTCGGAGCGGACGGCCGCTTGGTAAGCCGTTAAATTGGGGACGATGACTTTGACCACCGCGTCGCTGCTTTCCACCGAGCCTGCTGGGTTAGCAACGCGCACCCGGTAGGTGGCGCTATCGCTAGCCGTCAAGGCCGCGAAGGCCAATGTACTGTTGGTGGCGTCGGCTATGGTCGCTCCGTTCTTCAACCATTGGTAACGCAGATCCAAACCCTGGGCGGTGACACTCAGGGTCAAGGCTTCGCCCACGAAGTAGCTGCCGCCGGCGGGCGGCGCGGCGATGGTGGGGGCCGCGCCCGTGATCATCGCGGTGTAATGCGCTTGGATGCGGTCGGCGGTGAGGGCGGTGTTGTAGAAGGCGACTTCATCCAAGGCGCCGATCCAGCGTTCCTGGCCCGCGACGGAGGAAGCGCCCAGTTCGATCGGCAGCGCGCCGCCCACGCCCAAGCCTTGTGCGCTCGAGCCCGCGACCGCGCCGTCCCAGTAGATTGTGAAGCTCGGGGTATCCGACCACCCGCCGTCGAACACCGCCGCCAGATGGTGCCAGGAGGTGCCCGCGCCGCCGATGGGTTGGGCCCCATAACTGCTGCCGTTCCAAAGCCCGGCCGCCTCTTTGCCGCGGTTCAAGTGGCAGCTCCAAACCACCAAAGAATTGTCGCGGCAAGCGAAGAAAGCGGGGTCATAACCCAGGGCATTGGTCCAATCGGCCCGGACCCAGGCCTCGATCGTGCCGTAACCCGAGGCAAACGTGAATTCCTCCACTTGGCCGAGGTTGATATGTCCCGAACCATCGAGCACCACGGCTTGGCCCGCGCCACCGCCCATGCCCGCGCCGTAGCCCACGTAGCCTTGCGGCGTGCCGTGATACGCGGCCTGGCTGTCTTGCGCGTTCAGGTAATCAAAGGTGTAATAGGAAATGAGGCTGGGTTCCGCGCGCACCGTGCTTTGGTATTGCAGCAAGGTGGTGGGGAGTGTGCCCAGTTGGATTTGCGCAACCGCACTGGTGGCTTTGCCGCCGAGGTTCGCCGCCACCGCTTGATAGGATCCCAGATCGGCGGCGGTGAGCAAGTCGACTTGAAGGGTGTTATTCGTGGCTTTGGGCACGGCCGCGCCATCGTGGTACCAGGCATAGGTGATGTCGTTGCCTTTGGTTTCCAGGGTCAACGTGATGGCCACGCCGGAGAGGTACGTGCCGCCCACGGGTTGCCGGGTGATCACCGGTGCCGTGCCCGCCAGATAAGCCGCGTAGTGCGCCGCGATTTTCTCGGCGCTCAGGGCGTCGCTGTAAAAGGCCACTTCATCCAGCGCACCGATCCATTCCTCCAGGCCCGCTGGGGAAGAGGATCCCAACTGGGTGGGCAAGTCCGTCGCGCCGCCTAGGGCTTGGTCTGTGGTGCCGATGAGAAGGCCGTCCCAATATTCCGTGAACGTGGTGGCGCCCGTGGCCGGGTCGGCGTCGAACACCACGGCCAGGTGATGCCAGTTGGTGCCGGCGGGGGTGATCGCTTTCGACTGGTAGGAACTGCCATTCCATAAGCCCACCGCCTCCTTGCCCGAATTCATATGCACGCTCCAGTTCACCGGGCCGCCGTCGCGTTCCGCGAAAATGGCGGGATTATATCCCGGGCTCGCCTTCCAATCCGCGCGCACCCACGCTTCCACCGTGCCTTTGCCGGACGAAAAATCAAACGCCGGGACCACGCCCAAATTTATGTGCCCCGTGCCTTTAAGCACCGCGGCTTTGTCCGTGCTGCCCCCGATGCCGGTGCCATAGCTGACCGTCCCAGTCGCCGTGCCGTGGTTGCTGGCTTTGCTATCCTGTGCGTCGCTTTGGTCAAACGTGTAAAATGAAACCAAGCTGGTTTCGTCATTCACCGCTTGCTGATACTCGGCCAAAGAGGCGTGGCTTAAGGTGGGAGTTAAAATTCCTGCCGCCAAAAACAGGCGCAGGCCTTGGGGTAAGAAAATTTTCATGGTTCGGGTTCACCCCAACGCAGGGGAACATCCCGGTGTGGACCCGTCACCGCTTCGTTTTTTTATGGGCGCGGCCTAAGATTAAAATGCCCCGGGCAACGAACGGTCCAAACCGCGAGTTTGGCCTGCTTCAAGGGATACGTTATATCTTAAATGCTGGCGCAAGGAGCGCCAACACAAAACTTGTGATTTTATATCTGCTTGGCCATCACATCCTTCGATTTAATGGATGGCAATTGGGCAAAGCCCAGCCCGGCCCGGCTAGCTGGTTGAGCGCGCGGGCATTGGGGGGGGTGGTTGGGGGAAAAGCCGCTAAATTTACGGCGTCAGCACGGCGCGGTAATAGCGGGTCTTATACTGCCAGGCATTGGTGTCGGTGATATCGATCCAATCACCGGTGCCGAAATTGGTGCTGAGGGGCAACCACTGTTGCAGATTGGTCGAACCATACGCGATATAGCGCTGGCTGGGCAAAGTGAGCAATTGAAATCGAAACGCCGCGTGGTTCGTAGCCGCGCCCGCGGGCACGCGCAGTTGCGGAGCCAGCAGGTTCAGCCGCTCGCGCGCGACGGTGAGGATCTCGTCGTGATTCGTGCCATACGCCTGGAACATGTTTTGAAACGTATCGGCCCCGCCCAGGTAATCTTGCTGCCGGATCGCCGAGTGCGCCACCACGAAGTAGGTTTCCACGCGCTCGGGGTCCAGATTCTTCGGATCTAATTGCAGTGCCTCCTGGCCAATCGCGCGCGCTTGGCCCGCTTGCCCCGCCATGTATTCCTGATACGCAAGGCGCCCCAAGTGGGTGGCTTGTTCGGCGGCGTTGGTGGGGGATTGCACGCGAAACGCCAGTTCCTGGCCCGTGAGTGCGGCGCCGGTAGGAAGGGCGTTGGTATCGACCAAACCCGTGCCATTCCAGGCGACGGTTACCACGTAGTCCCCGTTCGTCAAACCCGCCACATTGGCGGGCACCAACCATTCGCGCGAGCGCGCGGTGGCCAGGCCGTCGAACATCGGTGGTTCATCGAGCAATGGGCGCAAGTAACTGGCCCATTGGTCGGTGGCCAAAATCACGTGGCGGGTTTTATTGGTATCCACCGCCGACAAGACCAATTGCACGCCGTCCTGCCAATTCGTGGCGACGGTGGGCGGCGGCGTAATTTCACCCATGGCCTGCCCGAGTTCGGCCTGGCGCAATTGCCGTGCCATGGCCTGGCTGGCTTGCGGACAGGTAAGGCGCACGCGCACGCGCACGGGATCATTCGTGTACACGGGCTCCCACGTGAGGCTGGCGCTGATTTTGAGGGCGGGCGCTTCGCTCGCGAGGGTGGAGCCGGTGAGAGCGGCCAGGCAGCAAACCCGGGCCAATGATTTCCAGATCGAGTTTAAATTCATGGCAGGCTCCGGGTTAACGATCCGTCACTTTGATTTGGAACCAGCAGCCCACGCCCCCCGCGGTGTGATTGGCGCTGCGGCAGTAAATATCCGGCCAAGGGGCGCGCGCGTTGAGTTCGAAACGGTCGTTTTGGTTGCGCGGGTGGTCCCAGCTAAAATAGCGCATGACACACTCGGGCTCGCCCTCCGTGGTGGCTTCATGGTGTTTGATCCCGAGGCCGTGGCCCATTTCGTGAGTGGTTACATCGGACATCCGCTGGTAATAGCGCTGTCGATTGGGTCCGCGATTGGCTTTGATGTATGCATCCGCCGCTTTTTCCACGGCTTTTTGCATCTCCGCTATTTGCGCGGCCGTCAGGCCCGAGTAATTCGTATAGGCGGGCGCGTTCCAGGTATGGTAAACCACGGTGTGGCGGATCTCACGGTTGATCCCGGGCGGGTAAATCGTGATCAAGAAAGTGTTCTTGGGCGAGTCGAAGCCCTCGGTGGAATAATCCGGCCAAGTCATGCCCAGCGTGCCTTGCAAGGAATTGGTCGAGCCCCAGCTGACCCCCTCATTATTGGTCTTCCACATGGCGTCCCAATCCGGCGGAACCACGGGCGATTCCTCCATGACTTGCTGGACGGTGATGGCGTGCTGGTCCACCGCGTGGCCAAAGCCCGAGGTGTTGAAATTGACGATGCGTTTTTCCGCGGCCGCGCGCCCGTGGCCGGTCCACTCGCTGTCCTCGACGAATCGCGTCCGGCATTTCGAGACCGCCGGGAAGCTGTTGAAGTGCGAATACGCGGTGAGGATCATCATTTTCACCAAGTCATCCGGGTCGTAAATCACCACGTATTTGTTCGTGGCCGAGAGCCGCTCGTATTGTTCCTGGAACTTGAACCCGCGATACCGCTCGTACAACCCAAAGCCGTCGCCGTTTTGCTTGTGGTCCGCTGGGTAATCGACCTCGTCCCAGTTCGCCGGCAAGTTGCGGCCATACACGCCTTCGCCCTTTTCCCAAACGTCGGCGATCCGGTTATCATTCTCGTCTTTGGGTAGCGTCAGCGTGGTTTGCTGGGAGTCGCCCTCGACGTAAGCCACGATTTCCCCTTGGCCGGGGATGCTGGCGGTGACCTGGAGTTTGCCCCAGGCGCCGTAGTCAAAGCTCTGGATGCTCACCGCCGCCGTGTTCAAATCTTTGCTCTTGGTTCTGGCCCGCTGGCCTTCGTTTTCCACCGGCTCCAAGTTGTCCGCCTGGAAAATGCGCAAGTCCGGTTTGCCAGGATTAGCCGCTTCATCCTTGGAAGGGAAATTCAGGCAAATGCCCGGCTCGCGCGACACGTCCACCAGCTCGAAGGTGAACTGCGCGCCCACGCCCGGATATGGCTCGGTGTCCTGGCTGCCTTTTAGGCGGATAATGACCGTCACCAAATGATTCGTGCCCGCCGTGTCCTCATCCGGGCCGCCGTAAGGGAGCCAATTTTCATAGGGGGTGAGGGGCAGGGGAGTGGGCTTTGGCGGGTCGGGAAAAATCACCGCCTCAAATTCCGGCTGGTTGCGCTGAATCGTGACGGTGGCATGGTATTGGGCGCTCGCCTGGCCTGATTCGCCGAAGCCCGTGTGTGGGACCGTGTAATTGGTGCTATAAGAGCGGGTGATGCTAAAGCTGGTGTTGGTGGGCAATTCAATGGTGCCAATATAGAGCGGACCACTGAGGATGATGGCATTGAGGGCCATGATGCTGGCGCTGCCCCCGGGGTTGCTGGCTACTATCCCCCACTGCGGCATGGGAATCACCGAGCAAGCGGTGCGCTGGGAATTGTCAAAGTTGAAAGTGATGTCCTCGCTGGCCAGGTCGATCAAGCTGCTGTCCAAACTGTAGCTCCAATTGGCAGACTCCTGTTCCGGTGGCTTATCCCGATGGTATACCACATGGGTCATTACCCCGCCGCCGCTGCCGCTGTATTGGTTAACTTCGGTGGTTTCGGAGTCGCGGCCTTGGTAGGTGAGGGTTTGGACGCCCGTAAACTGGTAATTCAGGCTGTCCGTGCTGTCGCGAGTTTCGGATACTCTCCCATCGCTGTCTTTGTTTTGGTAATGGTACTCGTCGGAGCCGTTGATGGTAATGTTTGCGCGGATCGTGTAGACATCATCACTGGCCATGACTTGCGGCGCGAGGCAGCAACCGCTCGCCACGCTTAACCACAGCCAAACCCGCCACCAGAATTTCTGCCCTGCCAGCCTCATATATGCCCTTTTTGATGCAGACCACTTGCGTGCGCTGGTGCGCCCCCAGCCCTCCTTGAGGTTGCCCACCCTGCGGCCTTGAGTCAAAGGCCGGAAGGTGATGCTGGACTTAAGCTTGCGCGAGACGGGATGTCAATGTCAATGCTTAAGCGCCAAGGGGCGGATGACAGCCTGCAGGGCAAAACTCTGGCGCGTCCGGGAAGCGCGGGATTCGTCCGGGGTTTGTTCGGGGTTCGCGCGGGGTGCGTTCGAAGTGCGTTCGCCGCGGCATAGGACGGCGCAGCGCGCCG
>MTLE01000348.1_pt3 | contig 25771 bp, 17 predicted proteins | sample 1982461 | NCBI WGS metagenome assembly MTLE01 (sample SAMN05712605, study PRJNA340218) | biofilm metagenome | isolation source: sample SPL anode biofilm adapted to -200 mV | place: USA | collected 2012-02-03
TGCGCCAGGAGGGCCGCGGCATCGGCCTGGCCAACAAGATCCGCGCCTACGCCCTCCAGGACCAGGGGCTGGACACCGTGGAGGCCAACCTCGCCCTTGGGTTCCGGGACGACGAACGGGACTACGCCGTGGCGGCCCACATGCTGCACAGCCTGGGCATCGGCTCGATCCACCTCATGACCAACAACCCCTCCAAGGTCGAGCAGCTGACCCGCTACGGGGTGAACGTCAGCCGGCGCCTGCCGCACCTGCTGCCCCCCAACGTCCACAACCGCTTCTACCTGGAGACCAAGGCGCGGCGCTCGGGCCACTACATCGATTTTACGGGCACGCCCCACCTGCAGGAGCAGAGCGATCCCGTGATCGTGGAAGGCATGCCCGAGGATTGACGCGGGCGCAGGGTCACCGCGCGGTCAAAGTCCCAGGGCCGCGATGCACTTCTGGATCTCCTGGATGTGGAAGGGCTTCTGGACGCTCACCACGGTGGGCCTGCCCTCCAGCAGCTTGGCGAGGTCGTGGTCGTTGTAGCCGCTGGCCATGATCACCGCCTGGCCGGGGCGCAGGAGCAGGATCCCGTGCAGCGTCTCGGCGCCGTTGATGCCGGGCATGTTCATGTCCAGGATCACCAGGTCCACCTCCAGGCCCCCCTGGAAGAGGTTCAGGGCCTTGAGGCCGCTGTCCACGCTCTTGGCGCGGTGGCCCAGGAGCTGGAGCATGGGGACCACGGACCCGCGGATGAGCTCGTCGTCGTCCACCAGAAGGATGTCCAGGGGCCGGGTGGGATGGGCGTGGCCGGAGGTCCCGGCCTCCGGCGCCGCGGCGCTGGCCCCGGCCGCGGGGGCGGGGAAGGTCAAGAGCACCTCGGTGCCCTGGCCGGGCTCGCTGTGGATCTCCGTGGATCCGCCCAGGGCCTTCAGGGTCCCGAAGACCATGGCCAGGCCCAGGCCGGTGCCCTGGCCCTGGGGCTTGGTGGTGAAGAAGGGCTCCATGGCGCGCCGGCGCACGTCCTCGGACATGCCTTCGCCCGTGTCCTTCACGGCCACCTGGATGGCGCCGTCGGCCAGGATGCGGGTGCGGATGCGCAGGGTGCCGCCCTGGGGCATGGCGTCCTTGGCGTTCACGCAGACGTTCATGAGCGCGTGGCTGAGGGTGCCGGTGTCGGCGTGCACGAAGGGCAGGGGCTCCTGCAGGTCGGTTTCCAGGCGGACCCGCTTCAGGGTGGTGCGGGCCAGGAGCTGCACCAGGTCGCGCACCACCCCGTTCAGGTCCACCGGGCCCAGGGTCGCGGGGCCCTTGCGCGCGAAGAAGAGGAGGCTCTTCACCACGTCCCGCCCACGAAGGCAGGCCCGGGTGATGGTGTCCATGGACTGCGCCAGCGGGTCGCCGGCGTCCAGGGCCTCCCGGTGGGCCGACGCCAGGCTGAGGATGGCGGCCAGCACGTTGTTGATGTCGTGGGCGATGCCCCCGGCGAGGCTGCCCAGGCTTTCCATCTTCTGGGACTGGTGCAGCTGGGCCTGGAGTTCGCGTTGGGCCGCCTCGGCCGCGAGGCGGTCGGTGAGGTCGGACAGGGCGCACTGGGTGTGCAGGAACCGCCCTGAGGCGTCGAAGGCGGCCGCGCCCTCGAGGGTCACCACGAGGGTGGCGCCGTCGCCGCGCACCAGGGTGAAATCCGTGGGGGGGATCCGGCCGGAGCCGGTCCCGTGGAGCCTGCGCGCCGCCTCAGCCGATTCGGGCGTCATCAGGTCCCAGAAGGGGCGTCCCGCCAGGTCCTCCCGGCCGCAGCCCAGCATGGCCAGCAGGGTCCCGTTCACGTCCCGGATCCGCCCCGCCTCGTCCAGGGTCAGGTAGCCCACGGGGGACTGCTCGAAGAGCCTGCGGTACTGCTCCCCGCTTTCCTGGGCCTGCCGCTCCCGGGCGCGCCGGTCGGTGATGTCGTGGATGATGGAGAAGGCCACCGGCTCCCCTTCGATCTCCAGGAGCCGCGAGCTGACCTCCACGGGGAAGGTGGTGCCGTCCTTGCGCATGTGGGTGGCCTCGAAGCGCACCCGGCCGGTGAGGGACAACTCGGCGAACTGCCTCCGGGCCAGGGGCGCGTCCCCGGGGGAGCGCAGGTCCGGCACGGAAAGCCCCCGGAACTCCCCGAGGGTGTAGCCGTAGTACTCCAGGGCGCGGTCGTTGGCGTCCAGGATCCGGCCCTGGGCGTCGAAGGTGAGGATGGCGTCGTTGGCCAGGCGCAGGAGGCTCTGGAACCGCCCTTCCAGGATCCGCGCCTTGCGTTCCCGGGCCAGCTGCTCGGTGACGCGCGCGGTCTCCAACTGGCGCAGCGACAGGCTCACGCCCAGGGCCAGGAGCGTCACCAGGCCCAGGAGGGTGGCGCCGCTCACCCAGCCCTGGGTGCGCAGCGGCCCGAAGATCTCCTCCTCGTCCACCTTGGCGACCATGGACCAGGGGGTGCCGGGGATGTTCCGGGTGGCGGCCAGCACCGGGACGCCCCGGTAGTCCCGGCCCCGCATCAGGCCCTCGACGCCCTGGACGGCGTGGGAGGCCGGCAGGGAGGGGTTCGCGGCGATGGACATCCGCAGGGCCAGGGCCGTGCCGGCGCGGTGCCGGAGCTCGTTCAGGAAGACCGCGTCGCCGCCCTCCCGGCGCACCAGGAGGGTCTCGGCGCTGGCGCTGGACCCGGGCCAGGACTGCAGCAGGGGGAAGAGGAAGGGCGCCGGGTCCACCCGCAGCAGGAGGATGCCGGGGCCCGCGGGCACCCACAGGTCCAGGTGGATGCCGGCAGCGTCCCGCACCAGGTCGTCCAGGACCACGGTGTGGGCCGCGAGGGCCGACCGCACCCGGTCCCCGGGGTCCGGTCCATGCTCGGGCAGGCGCCGGCGGCCCTGGGCGTCGAACAGGGCCACGTCGCGGTAGACGCCCCCGCGGCGCAGGCCGTCCAGCCACTCCCGCATCTCCCCCTCGGGACCGGTTCCCGCCAGGAACCGGGCCAGGTGGCCCTGCAGGAGCGCGGATCCCGCGATCTGGCGGGCGTCGGCCAGTCGCTCCCGGTGCCATGCGGCGATCTGGCCCGCCTTGAGGTCGGCGATGGACGCCAGCCCGTCCTGGGTGGCCGCGCGGGCCGTGGCGAGCTGCCCGCGCAGGTAGAAGGAGCCGCCCACCAGCAGGGCCATGGCCATGAGCGCGAAGGCCGCCATGGGGCCCCGCCCGAGGCCCCGCCCCGGCGCCCCCGGGGCCCGGAAGAGGGCCCGGGGCCAGGTGTCCCGTCCCGGCAGCCCCGCCAGGGCCAGGGCGGTCATGAGCCCCGCCAGGGCCGAAGGCAGGGCCATGGGCGTGTTGCCGGACTGGTAGAGAAGGGGGGCGCCCGCCGCGTAGCTGAGGAGCACCACGGCGCAGATGATGGCCGCGGCGAGGGCCGGCAGGGCCGCCAGTTGCCGCTTCCACCGGGGCGCCAGGGGGGAGCCGCCGGACATGGCGTAGGCCAGGCCGCCCAGGAGCAGGGTCACGGCGGTGACCTTGGAGACCACGCGGAGTTCCAGGGCGGCCCACAGCGGCCCTCCCAAGACGAACCCCGCCAGCATGCCCAGGGTCAGGGTGACCACCAGGGCGCCGCACAGGGTGCCCAGGCTGCGCAGGGGCCGGGTGCGGCCCAGGCGCCGCAGGAGGATGGCCGCGTCCAGAAGGATGAAGAGCGCTCCCGCCAGGGGCGACAGGGGCACGAAGCCCCGGCCCAGGCCGCCGAGCACCGGGTCATGGAACAGGCTGCCCGTCAGGGCCGCCCCGGCGATGACGGCGGAAAGCGCCGCGAGGGCCTCGGCGAGCCAGGAAGGCCGGGAACGGCCGGGTGCGGGGGGCGTGGGCGTTCCCTCGGGTATTGCCATGCGGGGCCTTGGGGGTTCGGTTTCGGGGGGAGGCGGGGCGGAGACGGCACGATTTCCAGCCCAGGAAAGGATCGATGGAATTCGCGCCTTCGACTTGCAGAACGTGGATCTGCACGGCAAGGCGTCCCGCCCTTTCGACGGAACATTTGGACTCTTCAAGCTTGGAGCCAAATGGCCGGGCGTCAAGAATATTCCCGAATTTTCGCATGAAGCCCCCCGGGCCCCGCCCGGGTACTTATCCTTCTTTGATGTTGTAACCCGAGGCTCGCGGCCGGAGTCCAAGGGTCATATCCGGAAAGGGGATCCCATGGAATTCACGCTCAACGGCCAGACCCGGACGTTCGAGGGGGATCCCTCCATGGAGCTCCTGGCCTGGCTCCGGGACGAGGCCGGGCTCAAGAGCCCCAAGGACGGCTGCTCCGGCGAAGGGGTCTGCGGGTGCTGCACGGTGCTGGTGGACGGCAAGGCCCGGCTCAGCTGCCGCATGGAGGTCAAGGACGCCGAGGGGCGGGAGATCACCACGGTGGAAGGGCTCACCGCCCCGGAGCGCGACGCCTTCGCGGACGCCTTCGTCCTGAAGGGCGGCGTGCAGTGCGGCTTCTGCACCCCCGGCATCGTCATGAAGGCGGCCTCCATCCTGCGCAAGAACGCCGCCCCCACGCGCCAGGAGATCCGCGACGGCCTCCACGGGAACCTCTGCCGGTGCACCGGCTACAAGAAGGTGCTGGATTCGGTGGAATGCGCGGCCGAGGCCCTGCGCCTCCAGCGGCCTGTGGTCTTCCCCGGGGGCACCGGGGCCGTGGGCACCCGCCACCCCAAGTACACCGCCCGGGAGGCGGTGCTGGGCGAACGGGTCTTCGTGGGCGACATGGTGGAGCCCGGCATGGTCTTCGGGGCCCTGCGCTTCTCGGACCACCCCCGCGCCCGGGTGCTGAAGGTGGACGTGTCGGAAGCGCTCCAGGTGGACGGCGTCCTGGCGGTGCTCACCGCCCGGGACATCAAGGGCAAACGCGTCAACGGCATGATCTACCGCGACTGGCCGGTGATGGTGCTGGAAGGCGAGGTGACCCGCTGCATCGGCGACGTGCTGGCCACCGTGGCGGCGGTGACGGAAAAGGCCGCCCACGCTGCGGCGGCCCTGGTGCGGGTGGAATACGAGGTGCTGGAGCCCGTCACGGACATCTTCGAGGCCCTGGAGCCCGGGGCCCCCCAGCTCACCGACCACGGCAACGTCCTGTCGGTCACGGAGGTGCGCCTGGGCGACGCGGAGGAGGCCCTGAAGACCGCCGCCCACGTCACCCGCCAGCGCTACACCACCCAGCGCATCGAGCACGCGTTCCTGGAGCCCGAAGCGGCCCTGGCCGTGCCCTGGACCAAGGACGGCGAGGCCGGCGTGAAGATCTTCGACGGGGGCCAGGGCGGCTACGAGGACCGCCGGCAGATCGCCGAGCTCCTGGACCTTCCCGAGCGCCTGGTGAACGTGGTGCTCGTGCAGAACGGCGGCGCCTTCGGCGGCAAGGAGGACCTCATGGGCCAGCACCACGCGGCCCTGCTCTGCATGGCCACGGGCCGCCCCGTCATGGTCCGCTTCGACCGCCAGACCTCCCTGCGCACCCACGCCAAGCGCCACCCCATCGTCATGGACTATGAGGTGGGCTGCGACGCCTCGGGGCGCCTGGTGGCCCTGGTGGCCCGCATGCATTCCGACTCCGGCGCCTACGCCAGCGTGGGCATGAAGGTAATCGAGCGCGCCGTGGCCCACTCCGCCGGGGCCTACGCCATCCCCAACGTCCACGTCACGGGCACGGCGGTCATCACCAACAACGCCCCCTGCGGGGCCATGCGGGGCTTCGGCGCCAACCAGGCCTGCTTCGGCATCGAGTCCAGCGTGGACGAGCTGTGCGCCCTGGGCGGGTTCGACCGGTGGCAGTTCCGCTGGGACAACGCCCTGACCGAGGGCAAGGCCACGGCCACCGGGCAGGTGCTGAGGAGCGGCGTGGGGGTGCGGGCGTGCCTGGAGGCCCTGGAAGCCCGCTTCCGGGCCGCGCGGTACGCCGGCATCGCCGCCGGCATCAAGAACACCGGCATCGGCTGCGGCATGCCCGACTCCGGGAAGGCCAAGGTGGAGATCCTGCCCGGGGGCCGGGTGGTGCTCCACCACGGCTGGTGCGAGATGGGGCAGGGGGCCCACAACATGGCCCTCCAGACCCTGGTCACCGAGACGGGCATCGACCCCGGCCGCATCGAGGTGCGGGTGGAGACCGACGCCGAGACCTGGTGCGGCATGACCACCGCCAGCCGGGGCACCTCCCTGGTGGGCAACTCCGTGCGGGAGGCCGCCAAGGGCCTGAAGGCGGACCTGGCCGCGGGCGCCTCGCTGGCGGACCTCGCCGGGCGCACGTACCGGGGCGAATGGGTGTGCGACTGGACCACCAAGGTGGGCGCGCAGCCCCCCGAGGGCCGGGAGATCGTCACCCACTATTCCTACGGCTACGCCGCCCAACTGGTGGAGCTGGACGGCGAGGGGCGCATCGAGCGGGTCACCGCCGCCCACGACGCCGGGCGCATCCTGAACCCCACGCTCTTCGAGGGCCAGATCGAGGGCTCCCTGCACATGGGCCTGGGCTACGCGGTCACCGAGGACTTCCCCTACAAGGACGGCTGGCCCGTGTCCTGGAAGATGGCGGATCTGGGCATCCTGCGCACCCGGGACATGCCCGAGCTGGAGGTCATCGGCGTCGAGGTGGCCGACGCCCACGGTCCCTACGGCGCCAAGGGGGTGGGCGAGATCGGCCTGGTCCCCACGGCCCCCGCCGTGGCCAACGCCCTGCGCCAGTTCGACGGCGTGCGGCGCACCTCCCTCCCCCTTCGTGAAATGCGCCTCCTGGGCAGGAAGAACCGGACCTGAAAGGAACCATGATGGGCAAACCCTTCCGCGTGGCCAAGCTCGAGATGCTCGCCGGCTGGATCTTCCGGGAACTGGAGGCCCGGGACACGGTCATGGGTATCCCCAAGGCCAACTTCCAGGTGCCCACCCCCGCCATGGCCCAGACGATGTTCGGCCACACCGTCGCCGCCCCCCTGGGAGTGGCCGCGGGCCCCCACAGCCAGCTGGCCCAGAACATCGTCTCCAGCTGGCTCTGCGGCGCGCGCTTCATCGAGCTCAAGACCGTGCAGATCCTGGACGAGATCGAGGTGAGCCGGCCCTGCATCGACGTGGAGGACGAGGGCTACAACTGCGAGTGGAGCCAGGAGCTCAAGCTGGAGGAATCCTTCACCGAATACCTCAACGCCTGGGTGCTCATCCACGCCCTGGCCCACAGGCTGGGCCTGCCGGGTCCCGGCACCCACTTCAACATGAGCGTGGGCTACGACCTCAAGGGCATCCAGACCCCGCGGGTGCAGGCCTACATCGCGGCCATGCGCAATGGCGGGGCGGCGCTGGACGAAGCCGTGGCCCAGGTGGCCCGGGTGTACCCCGCCGTGAAGGACGTGCCCATCCCCACCGAGCTCTCCAACCACGTCACCCTCTCCACCATGCACGGGTGCCCGCCGGAGGAGATCCAGCGCATCGCCACCTTCCTGCTCACGGAGGTGGGGGTGCACACCTGGGTCAAGCTCAACCCCACGCTCCTGGGCGCGAGCCGGCTGCGGGGCCTGCTCAACGCCTCGCAGGGCTTCGACATCGACGTGCCCGACAGCGCCTTCGACCACGACCCCGGGTTCGACCAGGCCATGGCCATGGTGCGCAACCTGGCCGCCGTGGCCCGGGACCTGCCGCTGCAGTTCGGCCTCAAGCTCACCAACACCCTGGAGGTGACGAACCACCGCACGGTGTTCCCCCCGGCCGAGAAGATGATGTACCTCTCCGGCCGCGCCCTGCACCCCCTCACCCTGAACCTGGCCCACCTGGTGTCCCAGGAGCTGGACGGCCAGGTGCCCATCAGCTTCTGCGGCGGCGCCGACGCGGGCAACTTCCCCGACCTGGTGGCCGACGGCCTGGGCCCGGTCACGGTGTGCACGGACCTCCTCAAGCCCGGCGGCTACGCCCGGCTCCAGCAGTACCTCCGCAACCTGGAAACGGCCATGGGGGACGCCGCCGACCTGGACGCATACGTCCGTGCGGCCTCCGGCGGGCACGGGGCGCGCTTCAACCTGGCCCGGCATGCGGTGAAGGTGGTGGGCGACGACGCCTACGCCCGCCGCCCCCGGCCCCTGCGCTTCAAGGGGCCCCGGGCGCTGGGGCCCTTCGACTGCATCTTCGCGCCCTGCGTGGACAGCTGCCCCACCAACCAGAACATCCCCGACTACCTCTGGCTGGTGGCCCACGGCCGGCCCCGGGAGGCCATGGAGGTGATCCTGCGCACCAACCCCCAGCCGGGCATCACCGGCAGCGTGTGCGACCACCCCTGCACCGGGACCTGCGTGCGCATGTTCTACGACGCGCCCCTGGCCATCCGCGAGATCAAGCGCTTCGCCTTCGAGCAGGGAGGCGCCTTTCCCGAGGCCCCGGGCCCCCGGACCGGCCCCGGCGTGGCCGTGGTGGGCGCCGGCCCCGCGGGGCTCTCGGCGGCGTACTACCTGGCCAGGTTCGGCTTCGACGTGCACGTGTTCGAGGCGAAGCGGGAGCTCGGGGGCATGGTGTCCGGGGTCATCCCGGGCTTCCGCCTCACGGGCGAGGCCCTGGAGGCGGACCTGCGCCGCCTGGCGGACCTGGGGGTCACCTTCCACCTGGGCCAGGCCCTGGGGCGGGACCGGACCCTGGCCGGGCTGCGGGAGGCGTTCCCGTACGTATTCCTGGGGGTGGGGGCCCAGCGGGGCAAGCGCCTGGGCATCCCCGGCGAAGGGGCCGAAGGGGTGGTGGACGCCCTGGACTTCCTGGACCGGGTCCGGGCCGGCACGCCCATGGACCTGGGCCGGCGCGTGATCATCATCGGCGCGGGCAACACGGCCATGGACGCCGCGCGCTGCTCGCGGCGCCTGGTGAAGGACGGCACCGTGACCATCGTCTATCGCCGCACCCGGGCGCAGATGCCCGCGGATCCCGCCGAGGTCGTGGACTGCCTGGAGGAGGGGGTGGACCTGCGCGACCTGCTCGCGCCGGTGCGGGTGGTGGCCGAAGGGGGCAGGGTGACGGGCCTGGTCTGCGCGCGCATGGCCCTCGGGGAGCGGGACGCCTCGGGCCGTCCCCGGCCCGTGCCCGTGGAGGGAGGCGAGGAGCTGCTCCCGGTCGACACCCTCATCCCCGCCATCAGCCAGGAACCGGTGCTGGACTTCCTGGAGGGCCTGCCGGTGGCCCTGCGCCGGGACGGCACCTTCGAGGTGGACCCCGCCACCCGGGAGACCTCCGTGCCCGGCCTTTTCGCCGGAGGGGACGCGGTCCACGGTCCCTCCTCCATCATCGAGGCCATCGCCGACGGCCGGGCCATGGCCGAAACCCTGGCCCGGCGCCACGGCATCCCGGTGCCAGGGGAGGCCCCGCTCCCCAAGGGCGCCACGGATGCCGCCCTCCTGGAGAAGAAGGCCCGGGTGGCTCCCGCCCGGCAGGTGCCTGTGCTGCCGGTGGCCGAGCGCCGGGGCTTCGAGGAGGTGCTCCACGTCTTCACCCCCGAGGAGGCGGCCCAGGAGGCCTCCCGGTGCCTGGACTGCGACGACCTGTGCAGCCTGTGCGTCACCGTCTGCCCGAACCGCGCCATGCTGGCCTTTCCCATGGTCCCCCTGCGCCTGTCGCTGCCGGTCCTGGAGCAGCGCGGCGGCCGCCTCGAGGTGGTGGGCCACCGCCCCTTCGCCGTGGACCAGGCGGTGCAGACCTACAACGTCGCCGACTTCTGCAACGCGTGCGGCAACTGCACCTCCTTCTGCCCGACCGCGGGCGCGCCCTACCGCGACAAGCCGCGCCTCTGGATCGACCGGGACGGGTTCCGGGAGGACCCGGACGACGCCTTCCGCATGGAACGCGAGGGGGAGACCCTGGTGCTGGAAGCCCGCATCCAGGGCCGGGAGCACCGCCTTGAGGCGGGCCCAGCGGGCGCGGTCTACCGCAGCGGCCCCTTCACGGCGCGGACGCGGGCCGGCTCCTGGGACCTCGCGGACTGGGAGGTGCAGGGCAAACTGGCGGAGGGAACCCGGGTGGATCTGACCGCCTATGGTACCCTGGTCGTACTTATCAACGCCGGGGCTTCGGCGCCCCATCTCGCCGGTAGTCTTAACTGAATGGTGCTGTCTCCTGGAAGGACGGGCATGACCTGGCTGTCACGATATCTGGAACGGGAATCGCCGGCGCTGTGGCCCGTGCTGCAGCCCGAGGTCCAGGCCCGCATGGAGGCGGTGGCTCCCGCGGTGGTCCTGCCCGTCGGCGGGGGCACGGGCCTGGGCATCCTGCGCAACCTGGGCCGCCTCGGCGTGCCCATGGTGGCCCTGGACGACAATCCCGCCTCCATCGGCCTGACGTCGCGCTACGCGGTGCCGCTGGTGTGCCATGACCCGCGGCACCACGGCGAGGAGGCCCTCATCCAGGACCTGGAGCGCCTGGGGGAGGCCCTGCCGCAGCGCGCGGTGCTCTTCCCGGCCTTCGACGACCACGTGTGGGCGGTGTCCCGCCACATCGAGCGGCTCTCGAAGTACTACCTGATCCCGCTGGCCGGCTGGGACGTGATGCAGCGGGTGGAGGACAAGGAACTCCAGCTCAAGGCCGCCGCCTCCGTGGGCGTCGACATTCCCAGGACCGCCTACGTCCACGGCCCCGAGGACCTGGCGGCCGCGGCCGCGGACATGGTCTTCCCGGCCCTCTTCAAGCCCATCCGGCCCCAGGAGATGCGCCGGCGTTTCGGCTTCAAGGTCATCGGCGTCCCCACCGCGGCCGACCTCCCCGCCGCCTACGAGAAGGCCCGGGTGTGCGGCCCCCTCCTCCTGCAGGAGATCATTCCCGGGGGGGACACCGCCTTCTTCACCTGTGGCGCGTACCACAACGCCGCCTGCCAGCCGCTGGGCCTTTTCGTCTCCCGGAAGCTGCGCCAGCATCCCCGGGACTTCGGGGAGGCGCGCATCGCCGAGAGCGAATGGAACGACGACGTGGTGGCCGCCACCCTGCGCCTGCTCACGGAGCTCTCCTTCCACGGCGTCTCCGGCACCGAGTTCAAGCTCGATCCCCGCGACGGGCGCCTCAAGCTCATGGAAGTGAACGCCCGCCACTGGCTCCACCACACCCTTTCCACCGAGGCCGGCGTGAACCTCTCCCTCATCGCCTACCGCGACGCCCTGGGCAGCCCCATCCAGGGCCCCCGGCAGCAGGACGGCGTGCGCTGGACGGACCTCAAGCACGAACTGGAGGACAGCCTGGGCGAACTCGTCCACGGGACCCTGGGCTTCCGGGAGATGCTGGAGGGCTTCCGCAACGCGCGCACCGACGCCTTCTGGAGCCTCGACGACCCGCTGCCGGTGGCGCGCCAATTCGCCACGGCGGTGGGGCGGCACCTGCCGGGGGCGAAGTAGGCCCATCACGGGGAAAAGGGCTGCGGGCGCAGGTTGAAGCGCCGGCGCGGGTCCGCCGCCATGAACAACTATTTGGGAATAATGGAAACTACTTAAACAATTTTATAAAAAAACAGCATTGCAAGGTAAAGGCGATCTGATCATCCTCTATTGGAGGGTGTCGCTCGCTTCCTGGAGCTGCCTCCGCCAGTCCATCCCTTGGGATGGGCTAGCTTACCTATGCCTTTGACCGCTCGAACAACCAGGCGCCCGAAGGCGCCTTTCCCGAAAGGAATGCCCATGAGAATCCTCGCCCTGCTCCCCCTGGCGGCGTTGCTCGCCGCCCCCCTTGCCGCGGAGGACAAGGGCAGCGACACGAAGGGGAAATACTATTTCAAGAAGAACTGCAAGGTCTGCCACGTGGCCGGAGGCTCCGCCGCGGCGCTCACGCCCCTTTCCAGGACGCAGGCCCAGTGGAAGAAGTTCTTCGACGCCGGCGTGCACGGAAAGGGCGGGGAGAAGCTGACGCCCAAGACCTGCACCCCCGCGCAGGCGCTGGACATCAAGACCTTCCTCATGAACCACGCCTCCGATTCCCCCCAGCCCGAAACCTGCGGCGGCTGATCCCCTTCCCGAACCCGGAGCCCGATATGCGAATCACCCGTCTCGCCCTCACCCTCGCCTTCCTCGCGCCCCTGGGCCTTTCCGCCCAGGAGGACGTGAAGCGGGAACTGGCCGACCTGAAGGAGAAGGTCGCCGCCCTGGAAGCCAGGGCCAAGGACCAGGAAAAGGTCCTCACCAAGGTCGAAACCAAGGTCGCCCAGGACAACATCGCCTGGGGCGGCGACCTGCGCACCCGTTTCGACAGCCTCCAGCTGCACTACAAGCCCTACCAGCAGTTCCTGGGGTTCGTGCAGAACCCCGCGCCCGGCGCCTCGAATCCCTATCCGTTCATGCCCGTGACCCAGCAGATGGGCGCCCAGGACTGGTCCAACTCCGTCGAATGGTCCACCCGCCTGCGTCTGCGCATGACCATGAACATCAGCGAACACGCCAAGATCATGGGGCGCCTGACCATGTTCAAGGTGCATGGTGGGGCCGACACCCCGGTCTTCAACGGTTCGCCCAACACCGTCCAGAACGGCTTCAACGATGCCAAGGTCCCGGGCAACGATGTCCTGCGCGTCGAACGGGCCAGCTTCGTGTACGACTGGCCCGCGCTGGGGGTCCTTTCCATCGGCCGCCAGAACACCTCCGACGGCCCGCCCCTGGAAGTGCGCGAAGGCACCGAGCGCCAGGCGACGCCCCAGGCCCTGGCGGTCAACGCCCTGGTGGACGGCATCGGCTGGAAGTTCCACCTGGACAAGCTGGGCTTCCCGGAGCACTCCCTCCTGGGCTTCTGCTACGGCGTGGGCTTCGAGAGCGGCTTCGGCGGCGGCGGTTCCGTGAAGAACACCTACGTGCCCGTGGGCTTCAACTTCACCAACGCCACCGCGTCCAATCCCGCGGGCGCCTCCCTGCAGGTGAACCCCGTGGCCTCCCTCAAGGACAGCACCGTCCTGGGCGCGATGCTGGACGTGCCCCTGCTCTTCGAAGGGCTGGGCACCGTGCATTCCGCGAACATCTACGTGGGCTACAACCGCTTCGGCAACATGACCGACATCCCCTTCGGGAACCTCACCCAGTTCCCCGTGCCCGCCATGCCCGGCATGGGCGGCATGCCCAGCATCCAGTACGTGACCGCCACCAACAACCTGGGCGACATGGACCAGTTCACGGCCACCTGGAAGCACAAGATCGGCGACACCTTCACGTACTTCGGGAGCTTCGGCTACATCAAGAGCCACCCCAACGGGAAGACGTCCCAGTACGGCGCCTACTGGGACATGCCCGCGCAGATGGGCGGCCCCGGCTACCAGCTCACGGGCTTCGGCGGCCTCCTGGGCGACGCGCACCAGAGCCGGACCGCCAGCGCCTACTACCTGGGCATGCGCTGGGACCCCCGCGCGAACCTTGGCCTGGGCCTCGAATTCAACCACGGCTCCCCGCGCTGGTTCACCTATGATCCCGCGGTGGGTGAACCCACGGACAAGCTCGGCACCCGGGGCGATGTGCTGGAGGCCTACGTGAGCTGGGAGTTCGTGAAGAACGTGATCCTGAAGGTGGGGTACCTGGACTACACCTACAGCCATGCCTTCAGCGGCTGGCACATCGCGCCCGCGCCCATGGCGGGAAGCTGGGAACCGGCCTACAACCTGGACCGGAACCCCATGCTGCAATACGCCTCCCCCGCGACCATGAAGAACACCTACCTCTCGCTGGAAGTGAGGTTCTAGGCCCCATGACGCACATGACGAGCCCGTCGGGCCCCATCCGTCCGCCCCGGCCGGGGCGGTTCATCCAGGCCCTGGCGGGCCTCATGGTTCTTTCCCTGCCGGTCCTGGCCGCCCAGCCGCCGCCAGGGCCCGCGCACGGCGCCTACGGCCGCGTGCGGGCCGAGCGCAACCGCGACGTCACGGCCGACCACACCAAGTTCAAGATCCTCCAGGGTCCCTTCAAGGACGGGGACGGATCGGCCGTGACCCGCGCCTGCCTCACCTGCCACGTGAAGGCGGCGGACCAGGTCATGGCGACCCGGCACTGGAACTGGCGCCCCGCCGCCACGGAGCGGAAGGGGTACGGCAAGTCCACCCACCTGGTGAACAACTTCTGCATCTCCACCCTCGGCGGCAACCAGGAGGCCTGCTCCCGCTGCCACGCGGGCTACGGCATGACGGACCGGACCTTCGATTTCACGAAGGCCGAGAACGTGGACTGCCTGGTGTGCCACGACACCACGGGGGACTACGAGAAGGTCAAGGGCGGCTATCCCAACCCCGCCGTGCCGCTGGCGGAAATCGCCCAGAAGGTGGGCCGCACCAGCAACCAGACCTGCGGCGCATGCCACTTCTTCGGCGGGGGGGCGGACGCCACCAAGCACGGGGACCTGGACGACACCCTCCTCAAGGCCCCCCGTTCCCTGGACGTGCATCTCTCCCGGGACGGGGCCGCCATGAGCTGCACCGACTGCCACGGCGCCCGGTCCCACGAGGTCGCCGGCCCGGACTACGGCGCCCCGGCGGACCGCCGCGAACAGCCGAGGTTCGCCGGGGAGGCCGTGAGCCGCATGGCCTGCACGGCCTGCCACACGGCGACCCCCCATGCCTCTTTCGTGCTGAACCGGCACTACCGCAAGGTCGCGTGCCAGACCTGCCACATTCCCGCCTATGCCCGGGGCGGGCTGGCCAGCAACCTGAGCTGGACCTGGTCCACGGCCGGGCGCCTCAAGGACGGCAGGCCCTACGAGGACAAGGACACGAACGGACTGGTGACCTACAACACCATCCACGGGGACATGGTCTGGGCGAAGAACGTCCGGCCCGAGTACGTCTTCTATGACGGCAGCATGGACTTCACGCTCCTGACCGACACGCTCCCCGCCACCCGCCCCGTCATCCTCAACCCGCTCCATGGTTCGTACGCGGACCCGGACGCCCGGATCTGGCCCTTCAAGCGCCACGAGGGGGACCAGCCCTTCGATCCCGTGCAGAACCGCCTCGTGGCGCCCTGGACCGCGGGGCCCAAGGGGTCCGGCGCCTACTGGGGCGACTACGACTGGGACACCGCCATCCGCCTGGGCATGGAGAAGGCGGGCCTCCCCTACAGCGGGAAGTTCGGCTTCGTGAAGACGTCCATGTGGTGGCCCCTCACGCACATGGTCGCCCCCAAGGAGCAGGCCCTGGCCTGTGGGGAGTGCCATTCCCGCCAGGGACGGCTGGCCCAGGTGAAGGGGTTCTACCTGCCGGGCCGGGACCGCGCCCCCGGGCTGGATTTCCTGGGCTGGGGCCTGGTGCTCCTGACCTTCTGCGCCACCCTCGCGCACGGCGCCAGCCGCGTCCTTGCCAGCCGCTCCCGGAGGAAACCATGAGCCGGATCATCCTGTACACCCGATTCAACCGGTTCTGGCACTGGGCCCAGGCGCTGCTCATCCTCCTCCTGGCCGTGACGGGTTTCGAGGTGAGGGGCACCTTCCGGGTCTTCGGCTACCTCCGGGCCGTGAACCTGCACCACGGGCTGTCCCTGGCCCTGATCACCCTCGTCCTGTTCGCGGCCTTCTGGCACCTGACCACCGGGGAATGGCGCCAGTACCTCCCCACCCGCGTGTTCCTGAAGGAGATGACCGCCTTCTACCTCACCGGCATCTTCCGGGGCGCGCCGCACCCGGTGCGCAAGGAACGCACCGCCAAGCTGAACCCCCTGCAGCGCCTCGCCTACCTGGGCTTCAAGGTGCTGATCATCCCCGTGCAGTTCACTACGGGAGCCCTGTATTTCTTCTACCCCAACCTCAATGCCCATGCCTGGCCCGCGGGCTTCCTGTGGGGGGTCTCCACCCTGCATGTGCTGGGGGCGTTCGGACTCCTGGCCTTCCTCGTGGGCCACGTGTACCTCACGACCACCGGCCATACGCCGTTGGCGAACCTGAAGGCCATGCTCGTGGGCTACGAAGACTAGGCCAGCCGCTCGATGAAGGGGTAGAAGTCCTGGTCCTCCGCCTGAAGGCGGCGCTCCAGGGAGCGCAGGACGTCCAGGGTGGAGGTCCGGAAGGTCTCCGGGTCGGCCAGGACCTCCGTGGTGGCCAGCCAGCGCTTGAGGTGGGCGGTCATGGCGTCCTTGAGGCCGCCCACCTCGCCCATGTAGGCCAGGGTCTTCTCCCGCACGGCGGCGTCGGGGCTCTTGAGGAGGGTGGGGTACAGGGCCCGGTCCTCGAAGGCGAGGTGGATGTTCAGCCGGGCCCCCAGGGTCACCAGCAGCTGCCGGGCGCCGAGGGCGTCGAAGGATCCGGGCTGGAGGCGGTGGTTCAGGTCCTCCAGGAGGCCGTGGATTTCGGTATGGTGCTCAACGTAGCGATCGAGGTTCATTGGGGCCTTTCCGGAGGCCTTGGCCTCCTCTACCACCATGAACCCTGCGGACCGCCGGCGAATTGATGGGGATCAAGGGTCCCGCTTCAGGCCATGGAATGCATGCCGAACATGTTCCCGTCCGGGTCCAGGGCCAGGGCCACGAAGCCGTACTCGCCGATGGGAAACTTTTCCCGGGCGATCTTTCCGCCGGCCTGGGCGACCCGCCCGGACTCCACGGCGCAGTCCTGGCAGCTGAAGTAGACCAGGGTGGCGTTGCCCCCCGAGGGGCAGCCTTTCATGCGCACCAGGGCCCCGGGCGCGCCGTAGCTCGTCATTTCGCCGGGGAACGCCCACATTTCTGAATCCTCCTCGACGCCCAGGTGCGCCAGCTCGGTCTGGAAGACCTTCTGGTAGAACGCCTTGGCCCTTTCCATGTCCTGGACGTAGATTTCGAACCAGCCCACGGGATTGCCCATCGCCGACCTCCTTGGGAAATGCGATCCGCATTCTGGACCGGGCCGCGCGCCGGTTCAAGGGAAATGGGACTCAAAAGGTCACAGATCCCCTTCCGCCGTTCGGCGCGGGCAGGGCAAGAGGCGGCGCAGTGCTTCCAGGAGCCCGGGGTTCCGCAGCCTGGAGGCCGAGCTGGCCGCGGGTTCCTCCGGATCCGCCAGGGTGGGCCCGCCGCCGGGGGGAGGCGGCTGGGCCGATGAGCTGCCGGGCAGGTCCTCCGCCGAACGGGAGACCACGGCCAGGACCCAGGCCTCGGGACCGGTGCTGGACGAACTCCCGGAAGCCGTGGAGGCGACGGCTTCGGCGGTGGGACCTTCCTCTTCCCGCCCGTCGAGGTGGGCCATGCTCTCGGCATTGAAGGCCTGGATGACCTCGGCGAGCCAGGCCCGGGAAAGGGCCGCGATCCGCAGGAGGTCGAAGCCCTGGGAATAGACGGAAGCGGCGGAAAGGGCCACGGCGCTGGAGGCGGTGATCAGGCCGGCGGCCTCCTGGGTGGATCCGGCCCGGGCGGCGGCGTTGCCCGCGATGAGAAGCCCCCGGGCCCCGGCGAACAGGCCGTTTCCAAAGCCCAGGGCCCGGTCGCCGGCGGCGGTGACCAGCCCCGCGAATTCGTCGTAGTAGGTGATGGTGTCCGAGCGGGTCCGGGCGTCGGAGAGGGGGGTGGTGGGGCAGGGCGCCTGGCGGCCCCGGAGGATGCCCGCGGTCAGGCAGGCGATGCCGTGGCGGTAGAGGTGGGCGATGGTGGCGTTCCGGGAATGGAACGTCTCCACCAGGGTGCCCTCGCACACGGGGAGGTCCAGGTGGTGCCGGGCCGCCAGGGCGCAGCCCTCTTCCATGCCCTGGAGGGCGGTCTCCAGGGCGGGCAGGGGCGAAACGATGCCGGTGAGGCCATCCGTCTCCCCGGGCCCGGGGGCGCCGGTGCAGTTGAGCGCCTTGGCGTCCTGGGCGTTGGCGTACCGCTGGTAGATGGACCGCTTCGCGCCGGCAAGCCCGCTCAGCTCGCCGTAGGCGTCGCCCACGGCCCCCAGCACGTAGGCGCCCACCGCCAGGCTGTCGCCCACCTGTCCCAGGGTGAAGGCGGCCGTCTTGGCGAGGGTGCCATTGCCCGTGGCCAGCAGCGCCGCCTGGCCCGTGTGGAGGCCCGAGCCCACGGCCTGCAGGAGGAAGGCGTCGCGGTTGAGCTGGTACATGAGGGCCGAGCCCTGGGCCGCGAGGCGGTCGAATTCGGCCAGCTGGTCGCTCTGGATCAGGGCGATGCGCTCCTTGGCCTCAGGCACGGACTCGCCCACCAGGCACCAGCCGGCGCCCAGCTCCTCCGGGGCCCGGAAGAGCCGGCGCGCCAGGGCCAGGACGTCCCGGGCCTGGTCCACGACCCCGGACCGGTACCCCGGTTCGCAGGGGGGCAGGGCCCGCCCCGCCAGGGCCGCCGGCAGGCACACGGTGTCCAGGGCCTCCAGGCCGCGGGAAGCCTCGTTCAGGTAAGGGTCGAAGGCATCCGTCTGGGCGAGGGATTGGAGCACCGCGGGGTCCGTCCAGGCGCCCAGGCCCAGGATCAGCAGGCAGAAGACGCCGCTGAGCCGGGGGCGCGGGGCCGCGGGCCGGACCTCCGGGAGGGGCGCCGGTCCGGGGGGCCCGGGGATTGCCGCCGGTTCCACCGCCCGGCGCGCCTCCCGCGCCGCCTGCTTGGAGACGCGGATTTCCCGCTGCAGGCGCCGGGAATGGGCCAGCGCCTTCTGGCGGCTGGTGGGCGCCGCCTGGGCCAGGGCGCCGGCGGCAAGGACGCAGGCCAGCCCGGCCAGGAGCCTGGATGGGGATTTCGAGGTCAAGGGCATGGCGCGCCTCCCGGTCGTCGGTTACGGGAAGGGTGCCGAGGACTTATGAATGGTTTCAGGTAGGGCTGGCCCGCGGGGCGGGTGGTCGAAGGCCGTAATGTTCCCGTCATCGAGGCCGTTCGAAACAAAAAACCATCTATCGCCGAGGCGCCGATGCGCCGGGGTTCGCCGAGAAAAGATCTTCTTTTTTATCGGCGATCCTCGGCGTCTTCGGCGCCTCGGCGATAGGCTCTTCGATGGAATTTGCCGAATTCACCGGGTAACCAGTCGGCAGCAGCAGACTTCAGGCATCCTGGGTTTGCATACGGCTACCGGGACGAGGTCTTCTTCTCTCGGCAACAGGCGTTTGCGGGTTGCCCGGATCCATTTCTGGCGGTGGCATCACCTGCAGGATCCGATCTCAGTGTCCCTCACCGCTCAGGTGACGCCCCAGTTCCCCCACCACCGCCTTGGCATCCCCGAATAGCATGAACGTCTTGTCCAGGAAGTACAGGCTGTTGTCGATCCCCGCGAAGCCGGGGTTCTTGGAGCGCTTGATGGCGTAGACCGTGCGGGCGCGGTCGGCGTCGATGATGGGCATGCCGTAGATGGGGCTGGTCTTGTCGGTGCGGGCGGCGGGGTTCACCACGTCGTTGGCGCCGATGATGAGGGCTACGTCGGCCTGGGGCATGTCGCCGTTGATGTCGTCCATTTCCAGCAGGTCGTCGTAGGGGATCTCCGCCTCGGCCAGGAGCACGTTCATGTGCCCGGGCATGCGCCCGGCCACCGGGTGGATGGCGAACTTGACGTTGACCCCGCGCTTCTTGAGCAGGTCGTAGAGCTCGCGCACCTTGTGCTGGGCCTGGGCCACGGCCATGCCGTAGCCGGGGACGATCACCACCAGGTCGGCCTGGGCCATGATCTGGGCGGCGCTCTCGACGGTGTCCTCCTTGTAGACCTGGGCCGCGGTCCCGGCGCCCTGTGCCTGGGTCTGGCCGAAGGCCCCGAAGAGCACGTTGGTGAAGGACCGGTTCATGGCCTTGCACATGATGATCGAGAGGATCAGGCCTGAACTTCCGTCCAGGGCGCCGGCCGTGATGAGGAGCTTGTTGTCCAGGACGAACCCCATGGCCACCGCGGACAGGCCGGCGTACGAATTGAGGATGGAGATGACCGTGGGCATGTCCGCGCCGCCGATGGGCAGGATGAGCAGCACCCCGAAGGCCAGGGACAGCACCAGGACGCCGCCGAAGGCCACCGGGGCCCAGGGGGCCAGCGGGTTCAGCACCAGGGCCACGCCCAGGGCCAGGGCCAGGGAGAAGAGCCCCAGGTTGATGACGTTCTGGAAGGGGTACGTCACGGGCCGCTGGGGGATCCACGCGATTTCCTGCAGCTTGCCCGCGGCCAGCAGGGAGCCGGTGAGGGTGAGGAAGCCCAGCAGCACCTCGGCCACCAGGGCCACCATGATGAAGGGCGTGAGGGCGGCCGCGTCGCGCTGGCCGTAGTACAGGAAGAACTTCCCGGTGCCCACGAGGCCCGCGGCCATGCCGCCGAAGGCGTGGCTCAGGGCCGTCCGCTGGGGCACGGCGGTGAGGGGCACCTGGGCCAGGGGGTAGCCCACCGCGGCGCCCAGGATGAAGGCGCTGAGGATCCACAGGTAGTGCGTGCCGCCGGTGGCCAGGACCCCCGCGAGGGTGCCCGCCACGGCCAGGGCCATGGCCGCCACCCCGGAAAACACGCCCTTGCGCGCCGTCTCCGGGTCGCTCATCCACCGCAGCGACATGATGAAAAGGGCGGTGCCCGCCAAGTACAGGAGCTGGACGAGGGATTCCAGGTTCACTTGCCGCCCTCCCGCTTCTTGAACATCTTCAGCATGCGGTCCGTGATGAGGAAGCCGCTGACGATGTTGGTGGTGGAGCAGAAGATGGCCGCCAGGCCCAGGGCCGTGACCCACCAGGGCTGGTGCGAGCCGGAGGCGACGATGATGGCGCCCACCACCGCGATGGCCGAGATGGCGTTGGTCAGGCTCATGAGGGGCGTGTGCAGCAGCCTGGACACGCGCTGGATGGCCATGAGGCCGATGAAGCTGGCCAGCATGAACACGAAGAGCGCGCCCATGAGGTCTACGTTGCCGTGGGTGCCATGGGTCACGGGCGGCTCCTTTCGAGGGCCTTGAGGGTCGGGCCGTGGACGGTCCCCCCGTCCCGGGTGATGACGCAGCCCTTCTGGATGTCGTCCTCCGGGTCCAGGCGCAGACGCCGGGCCTCCTTGTCCCAGAAGGCCAGGACGAAATTGAGGAGGTTGCGGGCGAAGAGCGTGCTGGCGGCGCGGGGCAGGGTGGCGGGCAGGTTGAGGGGGGCCAGGATGCGCACCCCGTGGGCCGTCACGGTTTCCCCGGGGCGGCTCAGGGTGCAGTTGCCGCCGCCGTCCGCCCCCAGGTCGACGATCACCGAGCCGGGCCGCATGGTGGCCACGATGGCCTCGTCCAGCAGCTTCGGGGCGAAGACGCCGCCGATGAGGGCGGTGGTGACCACCACGTCCATGCCCGCGCAGTGCGAGGCCAGCATGCGCGCCTGGAGGGCCTTGTCCTCCGCCGACAACTCCGCGGCGTAGCCGCCGCCGGCCTGGGCCTTCACGTCGATGCCCACGTACTTGCCGCCCACGGACTCGATCTGCTCGCGCACCTCGGGGCGCACGTCGGTGGCGCTGACGCTGGCCCCCAGGCGCCGGGCGGTGGCGATGGCCTGGAGCCCGGCCACGCCCGCGCCGATGACGAAGACCTTGGCCTGGGGGGTGGTGCCCGCGGCGGTCATGAACATGGGGAAGTAGCCCGGGAACTCCGCCGCGCCCAGGAGCACGCCCTTGTAGCCCGTGATGTTGGCCTGGCTGGACAGGGTGTCCATGGCCTGGGCCCGGGTGGTGCGGGGGATGCAGTCGGTGGAGAAGGCCGTCACGCCCCGGGCCGCCAGGCGCTCCATGGCGGCCGGGTCGCGGGTGGGGAACAGGGACCCCAGCAGGATGGCGCCGGGCTTCAGGAGGTCCGCCTCGTGGGCGCCGCCGGGCCGGTCCTGGGGGGCGTTGACCTTCAGGACCAGGTCGGCGTCCCAGGGCTCGCCCAGTTCCGCCCCGGCCTGGCGGTAGGCCTCGTCCGGAAAGAAGGCCCGGGCCCCGGCCCCCGGCTCCACCACCACCTCGGCCCCGGCCTGCACCAGCTTCCGGCACGACTCCGGGTCCAGCGCCACCCGGTTCTCACCGGGCCGGACCTCGACTGGGACGGCGATCTTCATGGAGCCTCCGCGACTCCACGATGATATGCGGACTCAGGAGCGATGGGGAAGGGTCAAGCGACCCATTCCTCCTTGCGCACCTCGCCGTCCACGCCAACCACCACCACCTTGAGGGGCACCCGGCGCGTGGCGGCCTGGGAGGCCACCTGGGCGCAGCGCAGGAGGCCGCCGCAGCAGGGCACCTCCATGATCATGACCGTGATGGTGTTCACCTGGGCCTCGTCGATGAGGGCGGTGAGCTTGGCCACGTAGGACTCCTGGTTCGAGTCCAGCTTGGGGCAGGCGATGGCCACCTTCTTGCCGGGCAGCCACTTCTGGTTGAAGTCGGGCAGGGCGAAGGCGACGCAGTCGGCGGCCAGGAGCAGGTCGGCCTTGTGGAAGACCGGGTTCATGGGCGAGATGAGGTGCATCTGCACGGGCCAGTGCGTGAGCTGGCTCTGGAGGCCTTCGGCGGCCACGGGGGCCGCGGCGCGCTCGAGGTTGCGGGGGGCGGAACCGGGGCAGCCCATGGGTTTCTCCTTGTAGTCGGGGATGGCCACGCCCAGTTCGGCCAGGTAGGCCTCGGCCTCCCGCAGGTAGGCCGTCTGGGCGTGGTGGTGAAGGTGCCTGAGGTGGGCCTTGAGGGTGTTGGCCCCCATGGGCAGGATGTTGTCGACGGTGCGGCGCTCGTCGTAGGGGGCGGCCTCCCGCACCTCGACCTCGATGGCGCCCTGGGGGCACTCGCCCACGCAGGCCCCGAGGCCGTCGCAGGTGATCTCGCTCACCAGCCGGGCCTTGCCGTCGATGATCTGCAGGGCGCCTTCGGGGCAGCCCTCGGCGCACAGGCCGCAGCCGTCACAAAGCTCCTCGTCGATGCGGATGATCTGGCGTTCCATGGCGTCTCCCTGGAACCCAGCATGACGGGCGGGCGAGAAAGGCGCCTTGATCTGGATCAAGACTCCAAGGTCCGCGTCAGAGGATGGTCCCCCTGAGGACCATGGAGGCCACCTGGAAGTAGATCACCAGGCCCGTGACGTCCACCAGGGTCGCCACGAAGGGGGCCGAGCTCGTCGCCGGGTCGAAGCCGAACCGGCGCAGCAGGAAGGGAAGCATGCTCCCGGCCAGGGTGCCGAAAAGGACCACCCCGGTCAGGCTCATCCAGACCGTGAGGGCCACCAGGATGTAGTTGTGGCCGTAGTTCGCGAGGCCCATCCGCTGCCAAACCACGATCCGGATGAAACCGATCGCGCCCAGGCCACCGCCCAGGGCGAGTCCTGAAAACAGCTCCCGGCGGAAGACCCGGATCCAGTCCCTCAGCTTGAGTTCCTGCAGGGCCAGGGCCCGGATGATCAGGGACGTGGCCTGGGACCCGGAATTGCCCCCCGTGCTGATGATCAGCGGGACGAACAGGGCCAGCACCACCGCCTTGGCGATCTCCTCCTCGTAGTGCCCCATGGCCGTCGCCGTGAGCATCTCCCCCAGGAACAGCACCGCCAGCCATCCTCCGCGCTTGCGGACCATGGCCCAGAAGCCGGAATCCGCGTAGGGCATGTCCAGGGCCTCGACGCCGCCCATCTTCTGGATGGCCCGGGTGGCCCGGGCCTCGGCCACGTCGACCACGTCGTCGATGGTGATGATGCCCAGCATCTGCTGGGCCTGGTCCACCACGGGCAGCGCGATGCGGTCGTACTTCTCGAAAGCCTGCAGGACCTCCTCCACGGGCGCGGTGTCGAGCAGGGCCACCAGGCCGGGGTCGGTGATCTCCGTGACCAGCGTGGTGGGGTCGGCCAGGACCAGCGAACCCAGCCGCAGGTCCTCCACCAGTCTGCCGTCCTCGTCCACGATGTAGATGACGTTCAGGGTTTCCTTGCCTCGGCCGGTGGTGCGGATGGCCTCCAGGGCTTCGCGCGCGGTCATGCCCGGCAGGATCGAGGCGAACTGCGGGGTCATGTAGCGTCCGGCCGTATCGTCCGTGTAGCTGAGCAGGGCCAGGCCCTGCTTCACCTCCGAGGCGGGAAGGCGCCCCAGCAGGGTATGGACGATGGGCAAGGGAAGCTTGTCCAGCAGCTGCGTCCGGTCGTCCGGCGGCAGCTGGCCCACCAGCTGGGCCAGCTGCTCCGGGGCGGTCTTCCGGAGGATGCGCCGCTGCTGGAACGTGGGCAGGTAGGCGAAGATCTCGCCCTGGCGCTTGCCCATGAGGCGGAGGAGGAGGATCTCCTGGGACGCGCCCACGTCCTCCATGAGCTCGGCAACGTCCGCGGGGTGCAGGGGGTCAAGGGCGCGCCGGAGGCGGTACCAGCGTCCCGCGTCCAGAAGCCGGCGGAGCTCCGGGGCGGCCAGGGTGTCCTTTGTCTCCGCCATGTGCTCTCCCGCATCGGGTTTTGTTCCATGAAGCCCATCAGGGCCGCCCCTGGCTTATGATGGACGCTGGAGAACCACGTATGGCCAAGCGCACCACCGATCAGCCCGAAATCATCTATTCCATGATGCGGGTGAGCAAATTCTATAACAACAAGCCCGTCATCAAGGACATCTCCCTTTCCTACTTCTACGGCGCCAAGATCGGCGTCCTGGGCCTCAACGGCTCCGGCAAGTCCACGGTGCTGCGCATCATGGCGGGCGTGGACCAGGACTTCAACGGCGAGGCCGTGCTGAGCAAGGGCTACACCACCGGCCTCCTGGAGCAGGAGCCCCGGCTGGACGACACCAAGACCGTGCGCGAGGTGGTGGAGGAGGGCGCCGCCGTCAAGGTGGCCCTGCTGCGCGAATACAACGAGATCGGCGAGCTCTTCGGGGAGCCCGACGCGGACATGGACGCCCTCCTGGCCCGCCAGGGCGCGCTGCAGGACCAGATCGACGCCCTTGACTGCTGGGACCTGGACGCCCAGCTGGAGCAGGCCATGGACGCCCTGCGCTGCCCGGATCCCGCCACCCCCGTGAGCGTCCTTTCCGGCGGCGAGCGCCGCCGGGTGGCCCTGTGCCGGCTCCTCATCCAGCAGCCCGACATCCTGCTCCTGGACGAGCCCACCAACCACCTGGACGCCGAGAGCGTGGCCTGGCTGGAGTTGCACCTGCAGCGCTACGAGGGCACCGTCATCGCCATCACCCACGATCGCTACTTCCTGGACCACGTGGCCGAATGGATCCTCGAGCTGGACGGCGGCCGGGGCATTCCCTGGAAGGGCAACTACTCCAGCTGGCTGGAGCAGAAGCAGGCGCGCCTGGCCCAGGAGGAGAAGGCCGACAAGGCCCGCCAGAAGACCCTCGAGCGCGAGCTGGAGTGGATCCGCATGTCGCCCAAGGGCCAGCACGCCAAGAGCAAGGCCCGCATCTCCAGCTTCGAGAACCTGCTGGGCCAGGAGGGTCTCCAGCGGGAGAAGGAGCTGGAGATCTACATCCCGGCCGGACCCCGCCTGGGGGACCTGGTGGCCGAACTCACCGGCGTCGCCAAGGCCTACGGCGACAAGGTGCTCTTCGAGGACCTGACGTTCGCCATCCCCCGGGGCGGGATCCTGGGCGTCATCGGCGCCAACGGCGCCGGCAAGACCACGCTGTTCCGCCTCCTGGCGGGCCAGGAGACCCCCGACGCCGGCACCATCCGCATCGGGGAGACGGTGAAGATGGCGGTGGTGGACCAGCTGCGCCAGGGCCTGGACCCCGACAAGAGCGTCTACGAAGCCGTCACCGGCGGCTCGGACATGATCGAGATGGGCGGCAAGCTCGTCAACGGCCGGGCCTGGATGTCCAAGTTCGGCTTCTCGGGCGAGTCCCAGACCAAGAAGGTGCGCGAGCTTTCGGGGGGCCAGCAGAACCGCCTGAATCTGGCCCTCACCCTCAAGAGCGGCGCCAACGTGCTGTTCTTCGACGAACCCACCAACGACCTGGACGTG
>MTLE01001880.1_pt1 | contig 25771 bp, 20 predicted proteins | sample 1982461 | NCBI WGS metagenome assembly MTLE01 (sample SAMN05712605, study PRJNA340218) | biofilm metagenome | isolation source: sample SPL anode biofilm adapted to -200 mV | place: USA | collected 2012-02-03
TCTGGAGATGGACAAATACTAAACAAAAAAAACAGGCATCCGCTTTGGAGCCTGTTTTTTTCTGTAATTGAACTATTTTAGGGTATCTTCGTCATCCTGTTTGATGGTTTCAGTTGACGCTTCGATAATTGCGGTTCCTTCTTCCATATCTATGATCTCATCAATCATAAGAAGTTCTCCGTCATCGTCGTTCCGTTCATCTTTTAGTTTTTTATTGGTGAACAACACATTATAACAAATGAAGCCCACACCAACAACATAAAGGAAGAGGTATACGACGAAGTTGATAAAGGGAATATAGCCCAGAACGATCGCTGCGGCAGCGATGATCAGGATTGAAACAAAGGAACTAAGCAGTGGTTTCATTTTATCTTCAAAGAAACGAATCAGCAGCTTGGATAAAACCACCGCAGCCACTGGCATTCCTAAAATCGACAGGGCGATAATCCCAAAGGTCATGGCAACTCCAAACGGCGCATAAATAATAAAGGAAACAATCAGCAGCAGCGGCGTGATAAAGAAAAATCCGGCTCCAATTCCCAAAGATGCAAGGATATGTTTTTTGGCCATCACTGTGGTATTGGCATTAAATTCTTTGGTCATAAAGGTAATCAGTACCCAGATGACCAGAATAAAGGCCAGTTTGGTAATGATTGATAAAAGAATCGAGCCAACAGATGGTCCTTTATCTGCCTCAACTGCCTGTTCTTTAGATACCTTTTCCCAGCTGACTTCCGGAGCATTGGCACCAGATGCGACAACCGCTTCATTGGCGCTACGGTTATTAATTGGCCCAATGATCGTTGCCCCATTGTTAATGGTTAACTGATCCACATCGGTTTCCACAAAACCATTGATCGTGCCGTTAATTGAGACATTGCCAGCACCGGCCCGAAGATTTCGACCAACGATTCCATCAATATTCACATTTGCTGCCGCAAGATAGGCATCCCGGTTAATAGTGGCTGATTTGCTGATGGTCAGATCAGAACAGCCAGCAAAGAGATCCCGGGTTACCTCCCCATTGATGATGACCTGGTTGGCACCGGTATAGAGATTTCCGTTGATTTTACCGTTGACCGTTACCGTATTTGCCGCTGCAAATACGTCTCCGTTATATTCCCCATCCAGGGTGATGGCATTACCGGCAAAAAAGGTGGTGGTGTCAAACACCGAATTGGCAGTGATGTTTGAACCGGCAAAGGCGAATTCCGTATTGGGAACCGTTGTCCCCTCAATATTTACATTTCCCGCTGAATCTTCGTAAGGGCTGATATTGCTATTGGTGGCCCCAAAAGCGGTGGATACTGTAATAAGCAATACCATTACCATCATTAAAACCGACATACTAATTCTTTTTAACATTTTTCTTCTCCTTCAAATTTTTTTTATTAAGCCTAACAGAAGTGACTCTCATTCTTTAAATAATTAATCATCACTCCGGTTCCGACACAAATAACGATTGAAACTAAAAACGACATGGCAGTAAGACTGTTCTTAAGCACCTCCGAATAACGGATAAGGATGCTGGTGAAAACCGTCATGATGGTTACATCCCCGGTTTGGGCAAATACAATAAAACGCATGACCAGCACTGAAAAGGCAATGGACAGAATATAAAACAGGGCGAACAAATCTGAGTTTCGGGCTTTTTCCAGGCTGGCCTGATTAATCCGACTCATAATGTCAAGTTTTCTGCTGGAAAAGGGAATGGCATTGCCATAATTTTTCACAGCAGTTTCATTAAAGCCCAGACAGGCCATCATTTTATCCAGTTCATTCATGATCACATTCCTCCTTGATACAGGTTTTTAAGTTTTTTGCAGGCCCGGTTCAACCGGGAAGACAGGGTTCCCATTGGGATATTTAAAAACTCACAGATTTTTTTATAATCCCAGTCATAATAATAGCGGAGGATTACCGCTCCTTTCAGTTCATGGGGTAATTGATCCAGGGATTTTTGCAGCTCACCAAAATCCAGGGACTCAATATTGTCATAACTCAGGGCTTCGTCTGTAAAGAGTCGCTCGCTGTTTTCCTGGTCGTCCAGATAAACCATGGCTTTGTTTTTTCGTAAAAGATCAAAACTGGTGTTATGAACGATTTTTAAAAACCAGTTTTTAAAACTGCTGTCAAGCCGATACTGTCTGATTTTGCTAAAGGCCTTTAAAAAACTTTCCGCTACCACATCCTGGGCGTCAAATTCGTTTTTCATAAGAGAATAGGCATAGATATAGGCATACCGCTCGTAACGCTCGACGAGGGGTTCAAAATACCCGGAATTCCCAGTGGCGATGTATTTTTTAATCAAGGCATCATCAGCCGCCTCTTCCTTATGATCCTTCAACAATTTTCACCTCCGTTTTATCTGCACATCTATATAACGCATAAGCCCTGGTTTTTCTTCCCGAAAAAAAATTTTTTTTATTTTTTATTGGCAAATACCAAAAAAGCACTGATTTAAAAACCAGTGCTTGAAGACTCCCGCTATTTCCAGAATTTAACGCTTTTAACCGTTCCTTGATGCCCTAAAAATGTTACATAGAAACCAGTTTGATCATCATTAAACCAGATCATCATCACAATTGGATTATTGGGATCAGCGGGATTGGCCATTTCAATGATCTCTGTTCCTTCTGATCCAAGCAATGATTTAACCGCATCATAGGGCATTCCTTCGGTGATACTGGCCATTTGATCCTCAGAAACACTGGCTTCACTGAGGCCCATAATCTTACTGTCCTGATCGTGATATAATACTTTTGAAACAACCAGATCACTGGCATCGTAACTGATCTGAACGCCAAAGCCGGTTTGATCGTCCCGATAAATATAGGTGCCCTCCACCTCTTCAGGTGTAACCCCCAAGGTCGATTCAACCTGACTTTTTTCCATTCCCAAATTGACCAGCTTGTAAAAATGGTCCGGGTTATGGTCTGCTTCATCCTTGGTTGCGCTACAACCAGCAAGCACTAACAACATACTCAGGATCAAAATCCCGGAAAATACAACGACCGATCGATCCCGCTTTAACATGGTTTTCAGCTCCCTTCTCTAACTTTCAGTACAGCTATTTTTTAGAATAAACTCTCTTTGAATTCGGCAGCCAGCACGGTATTGGTATCGGCATCAAAGGTTACCACCAGCACTGAACCATCGGCATTGATCCAGGCCAGAGCATAGGCTTCCTTGTCTGCACCGCTGGGAATGACCATTCGCAGCATTTCAATCCCCTGTCCCGTCAGCGCCTTCTTAACATTACTCTGGGTCATTCCCTGGGAAATTTTGGCGGCCGCTTCTTTTGTGACACTGGCATTGCTCAGCTCAATCAATTCCCGGGCACCGGTAGTCGGCACCAAGACCTTTAGGGTAACCAGATCCTTGGCATTGAAAAACACATTAACGGCGTAGCCGGTGTCCGGATCCAAATAAACATAAGAACCTTCGGCTGAGGTGTTTCCGGTAGCCCCCAAATCTTTCTCAATATCTGCCTTTTTGTCATTGATGTCAATCTGATTATAAAGATCGAAGATGGCATTGTCCCTAATGTCATTTTCTTGGGTATCCTTGCCGCCATCTTTCTCTGAGCTTTGCCCCCCACCAGCTGAACATCCTGAAACCATTGCGATTATAGTCAGAACCAGTACAAACCAAATCCCCTTTAACCACCTTTTCTTCATGTCTGTCTTTCTCCCTTTCAAAAATAACAACGCCATTGACACCTACTGTTTAACGATCAACTCAGACTGATCAGATGGCTAACCATCACCGATCTATTCTTGTAATTTTTTTACCCGGAAATCACAGTTTAAAACATCGACAGATTTCATTTTAATCCAAACAAGGGGGCCGTTATTAGCTCCGATAATGTAACCATATCAAAAAAAGTGGCTGGTGTAAAAGCTGTCCTCTTACGCCTGCCACCGAAAACGAATGGTGGTTATTAATTATTTCTTATTTAAAAAGGTAACCATCTCATCAAGCAGTTTCTGAACTGTTTTGAGTACCTGTTTTTCGTCCTGATTGGTGATGACATCAAAAAGCTGGTCAATATCCACATCGCCGTATTTTTCTGTTAAATGCCGGTTTAAAAAAGCATTCATAAAGCCATCAACAACTGCCCGCAGAATGGTGATATTTTCCTGTAAAGCCCGGAGCATGGCGGCTGTTTTTCCGCGGTTGATTAAAAAATCCAACTGCATCACGTTGATCATATAGGGAGAGCTGTGATATCCCAGCCATTCTCTAACCTGCTGATTAAAATCCTGTTTTTCAATGGTGGCATAAAGCTTTTCATGAGTCAATTCTGCAAATTCAATGTTATCCAACAACAGCAAGCGGAAATCAATGGTCAATTTTCTGGCGTTGTTCCAGATCTCCGCAATCAGACGCCTTCTTTCCGTGACATAGCCCACGATTGCGACAATCAAACTGACCAGGGATCCGGTAAAAATGCCGAATAAGAAGGCGTTGTAGTTGTCCATGTTATCAAGGATATGACTTTTCATTGTATCACTGACCATACCCGGAATCACATCATCAATGGCAAAAATGGCGATTGCCGAAAAAACCGTCAGAATCAGGGTTACAATGGTACTGTACTTAAATGCTTTCATCTACTTCTCCTCTACCAGCGTTTTTACAATTATATCGAAAAACAAACAATTGAGCCCATTAACGTGTCAGTAACGCCTATTTTAACAAATATCAAGATACTATTCAGCTTCAAGTTCCTTAAAATACTGGCCGATAATATTATAACTGTCCTTCAACCGCTCTTGGAAGGTCGGAACATTCCAGTTTTCCCAGCTAAAAGCTGCTTGATTGGCCAGACCGATACTGGCTATGGTCTGATTGTTGTCCTTATTCACCAGAACACCGCTGGCCAGAATGCCTTCGGTGATCACCGTGTTGAGCTCATTTGTGGTGGGGTTTTGAATCACCCGGGGATCATCCACCACCCGCATCATCGAGGGATCGGTAACGTTAATCCGAGTCCAGGGAATTCGGATCGAGATGGTTTTGCCGGAAACCTGAACCTGATTATGAGAGTTGTTTGCCAGGCTTCCAAAGGATAATTGGCTTAAATCCTGAACCACTGCCTCAATTCTAGTGCCATCTTTGGTGACGGTTTCCTTATTCGTGAGCATCGACATGGTCTCATAGCTGCCCTCTGCTGAATAAGCGGAGGCATGCTTGCCCGTGGTGCCATTATACCCCGGCTGAACCAGCAGTTGCCCCTGATTCATCCCGGTAATTTCAATGACGTATTCCAGACCAGTCGCCGTATTCGTTGTGATATTTGTTCCATATTTCATATTGCCTCGACTGCGGTCATAGGTATCCAACCCGATAATCAGCTTTTCTTTGGAAAAATCAACGATTCGATCCAGATCCATGTCAATATGAAGGTAGGTTTCATCAGCGCCCAGGGACATCTTTGAAATGATCCCCTCATCCTCAATGGCATAGGGCAGCGACCGCAGTCCATCAGATTCCAAGGCGTAGATGCCATAGTTCTGTTCCGGGTCGACAGCGTTGTGCCACAGCGGGTTGCGATCATAGGGAATGATATAGGGTTCGGTAATCCAGGTCTTCTTGGCCCATTCATCAGTCCATTCAAAAATAATGCCGCCGGCGTATCCTTCTTTTTTTATAGCCTTCATCATTCGGACAATGCCATCTCCCTGAGCTTCTTCAGTCAATCCACCATGATTATAACCGTCGGGATTTTCATGGGCATTCCCCATCCCAGTGGCCAGACCAAATTCCGCCACAATGGCCGGATATTTCTGATGACCAGCGATAAAATCCTGCAGGTAGCCGCCATAGCGGAAACTGCCTGCTTCATCAGTATAGGCGGCATAGGATGCTTCATTGTTCATAAAGTCCGGATAGTTGGGATAAATATGATAGGCGCCAAAGAACCCGGCCTGGAGTTTTTCCCGAGTTGCGATATGGTTGATATCCACCGACACCTTGTCATTATACTGTTTGCTTTTGTCCCCGGTTTCATTCCATTCCGAATCATGCTCGGCGGGATCCAGGGTCGGCCAACTGACAATTCCCACCGGATGCTGCCACTGATAGGTGTCTTCTTCGTATTGCAGCACGTAGTCGCAACTCATCGCCAGCCAGGCCTCGGTAGGACTGGCATCGGCTTCGGTATACAGGTAATTGCCATTAAAGACAAAACCGGGATTCTTCTCATTGGTGCTTAAAACCTCTTGAGGTTCTAATTCCCGCCCAACCAGATAGCCCACAATATAGGGTGAAACGTCCGCTGTATAATAGCCATAAGCCCGCCCCTGCCGCTGGGCAATATTGGCCTGGCCATGGATGGCATCGATATCCATCTTTATTTCAGTCTGGTAGGCGGTATTATAGTCGGCGCCCAGATAATTGTGATCCGCCGGGTTCTCTTCCGGCCAGATTTCCTGATAGAGCCACAGTTTTGAATCAGGATGCTGTTTATTATAATACACCAGCGCTGAATAAAACTGCGGTGGCAGCAGGGTGTAAACCCGGATGGTATTGGCATTCATCGCCCCGATTTGTTCAAACCATTTCAGATACAGGGCTTCATCATAAGAAAATTCGGTAAACCATTTTCCCGGAACCGAGGAACCGATATTGACCCCTTTGGCATAAAAATCTGTCCAGTTACCATCGACCAGAACCTGGAAACCGGTACCGGATGTCCGGGCCTGGATTTGAGTGCCTGTTATTGCCTGGGTGGTTTCGGAAATTTCCGGTTTATTTTTTATTTCGCTGATAATCTGCTGCATCAGCGGCACATAAAAGCCCCAGTAAAACTTCGTATCGGCATTGGGATTGGCAAATGAGAATAGCCGCTTGATCTGGGCAAACCCGGCATAATTCCAGAGAGTTCCCGAAAAATCCATCTGAGCAAAGTCACCGGCAAAATAATAAGCCGTGTATTGAGAATTGATTGACCGGGTGATAGCGGCATAACTGGTTGTCAAACCATACTCCGCCAGGGCATTTTTTCCCGTTTCGGTGACATCCAGATTCAAGGTCGCCAGCGTCTCCGATGACGCATCCGCTTTAACCAGATCAAACCACTGCTCATAGGGAAAGCGATCATTTATCCCAAATTCATCCTGATAGGCTGAATCAAAAGACAGACTGATCCCGTCTTTGTTCAGCGCTTCTTTATCTTTTAATACCAGCACCTGATCCTGATTCGAGACCAGCACCAGACCACCGCCGGTATACTCCCAGCTCTGTCCGGTTTGTTTTTCATAATTGTTAACGATAATTTCGGGAATTTCTACATCCTTTTTCAGATCGGGGAAATAGCGACCACTCCAGCCGGTAAAAGAAACCCGGAAAATATCCTGAAGTCCCTGCTGACTGCCGGCATCCCAAATGTCAAATTCACCGATGATGGTGTTACCGTCACCCAGATTGTTTTTTATGCTGGTCAGTTCCGCCTCACTGAGATCCCCCACCAGCGGTTTCTGGGCAACACCGGCATAAACGGCATCGCTGGCATTGCCGTTAAAATCACTGGGGTAAACCCCGTCGGTATCCGCCAGATAAATAAGCTCCGGCATTTCTCTGGTCTGAGGGATTTCCCTAACCTCATAGATTTCATCGGATTTTGGGAAAACGCCAAAATAATCGCTGTCGTAACGCAGTGGGTTCCCGGTGCTTTCCAATACGACTTTTTCGCTATTTAAGGCCCACATCAACCCCTTATGTTCTTTATAGCTGGTGTCCGGTACAGTTTTATCCACCACCCAGACATTTAAGGGTGTAGCGGCCTGGTTATTCCAGATTAAAAACGGCATGACAAAGACACCAAATAAAACGACTGCAATCCCGATACTCCAGATAATCACTGATTTCAACTTCATGATGTCACCTCATCTGTTTTTCCAACAAAGCCTTTGCGGTCGGCCTTCTGCCAGCCTACCGGTTTTTTGAACATATTAAGATAGCCCCCAAAACGCCAGAGACTAAAATACTGGCGAACCCCAAAGTTTTCAATGGTGGCATAAAAGACCAGAATCCCCAATTCTTTCCGGGAAAAATTCTGACCGTTTTTTTCGGAAATCAAAAGCGATGACACCGACACCAGAATCCCCATCAGCACCATTGAAACAAACAGGATAATGGCAATTTGAACATTGAGAATACCCAGCAGAGCAGATAAAACAATCATCAGATATCCCTGAATTTCAAACAGCGGACCCAGCATTTCAAAAATATAAAAATAAGGAATCGCAACGGTGCCAATCCGTCCGTAGCTGGGATTAAACATCATTTTTCGATGATAGGTCAGAATTTCTATCAAACCCCGATGCCAGCGGTAGCGCTGTTTTTTTAGCGTTTTGATATCCTCAGGAACCTCTGTCCAACAGTTGGCATTATAGGCGTAGAGAATCCGAAAGGGTCGTTTGGATTCTTTCATCTGGCGGCTGATTCGCACTACCAATTCCATATCTTCCCCCACTGTATCGGTTTTGTATTTACCGCTACTGGTTAGGTAACCGCCCACATTGATAATCCGTTCTTTACGAAAAAGACCGAAAGCCCCGGAGATAATCAGCAGACAGTTAAAATAAGACCAGCCCAATCTCCCTGACATAAAGGAACGAATATACTCAATGGTCTGAAACCGCGCCAGTTTGTTTTCGGCCAGGCCTTTCTGGGCAATCTGACCGTGATCAATAGTACATCCGTTAATCGGTAGAATATTTCCGCCCAGCGCTGGTGTTTCGGTTTCTTCATCCAAGGTTAAGGAAGCCAGTTTGATCAGTGCTTCGTCTTCCAATAGGGAATCGGCATCAATCCCACAGACGTATTCCTTATTAGCAATGTTGATCCCCACGTTAAGAGAATCCGCTTTGCCTCCGTTTAGTTTATCAACCACAATCAGCTGGGGCCGGGAGCGATTTAAATATACCCCCCTTACCGCTTTGGTGCTGAGGCGGCTGTCGTACAAATAATCAACCCGCTTCAAATCGTAATAACGGATCAGCGTGTTCAAAGTCTGATCTTTGGAACCATCGTTGACGATGATCAGTTCATACTCTGGATATTTAAGATTTAAAAGTGAATTGGCACTTTCAATAATGGTTTTTTCTTCGTTGTAGGCTGGTGCAATAATCGAAATCGAGGGGAGCATCCGTTTTTTAAACAGCAGGGACATATCCTTAATATTCCACAACCGCTCCTGTCTAACCACACTGACATAGGAAAACAACAGCAACACCAGATAAATCAGATTAACCGCCATAGCATAATAGGCGATATAATAGTTAAAATCCATCACAAAAAGCTCCAACTGATCTACTAAAGGCATCTCAAAGAGTATACTCCAGTGACGGACACAGTATATAAACGGAATGATCAGGCAGCTTCCCAGCAACAGCGTCAGCAGTCGGCGGGTCATTTTTTGATCCCGCTTTGGCGGCTCACTTTCGATCGACTCGGCGATTTGAGTGAATCCGCATTTTTTTGCCAGCCGCTCATTTAAATACCGGGCAAAACCATCTTCCAGTTCGGGTAATTCAGTGGTAACCCCTTTAATAATGGCGATCAGTTCATTTTCAACATTGATGTCCTTATTTTTGTTAAGAAAATCAATCGCCTCACTGGTTCTGTCCAGGCGAATTATTTCAGTGATGATTTCTTTGGCATCGTCACTGTTTTTGCGGGTGAGTTTCATAATAAAGTATTCGATCCGTAACGAGAGGATCGTGGCCAGATCCTTCTTGACCCGAAGATCGGTCTCGGTTAAAAAAGCAGTGACAACCTGATTAAAATAAATCCGATTCTTCTCAATCATCGTTGAGATACCATTGATAGCTCCTCTGGCAGTTTCTTCCTGCCTTAAAAAAAACAGCAGTTTATCCATTTTTTCGGGGGATTTAAAATTGGCCAGGGCCTGCATGGCCGCATTTCTGATCTCTAAATCGTCGGAATAAAGATAGCGGTCCTGATCCAAAACTCGGGGATAATATTCGGCCACAATACCGCTGGCCTTAATAACCAGCTGATGATGAGCCGCACCGCTGTTCACACTCACCGGCAGCAGCTCATAGCGACGGCAACTGAAGTCAGGTTCCACATTCCCCTCGAATCGGCACTGCATCTGAGTGTCATTCGGCAATGGTCTGCTATGACCACAGTTGATGCAATGTTGGCCATGCGCCTTACCATACAGACTATCCAAATATGCAATGGTTTCTTTACGGGTAGCGATGAGCCGGATCAGGTAGTTTTTTAAGGTTTCCGAAAAATAAACTGCTGAGAAATCCACAATCAGTTCCTGAAATTCGATGCGCTGACTATCAATGATCTCAGGCAGAAACTTATGAAAGTCTTCCCCAAAATCAGTAATCAGCATATTCACCTTATTGCGATAAAACCGACTTTCACTTAACAGCGAATTGGTAAGGACAGTTAGCGATGCCGGATTACAGATATCTGTCAATCCATTGGCAATATAGAGTTTAAGGGTACTGTTCTTCTCTTTTTTCAAAGCATTTTCCAAAGCCAGCCGGGCTTTTTCGGTGCCAAGAACCCCCAAATACAGAGCAGCTTCAGCTTTTTTTGTTATATTATGTGATTTTAACCGTTTAAGCGATTTTTTTTCAAAACTGTCCATATCAACAAAACTGGCGATATTTTCTTTGAGCTGCTGATCATATCGTACCGATTGACTGATCTGACAGTAATTATCAATCTCCAGACGCTCATTGACAACAACCGGGTTTCCAGCTGCCAGCTTCAATAGTTCATCTTTTTGATGTGCATCAAGCAGTAAGCTCTTTTCACTTTCGTTTCTTCCCGAAATCAGCCGCAAAATAATCACCAGATCAGCGATCAGGAGCAAAATACCAATGATAATCCAGATTTCAAAAGTCTCAATCATCAGCGTGACTCTCCTTTTATTTTATTCTGAATAACTCCCATCAATTCAGAGAGCATAAACGGTTTTTTAAAATAGTGCTCTACGCCCATATCAGACGCCCGGACAACCGAATTATCATTTTTAAGATAGGATAAATAAATAAACGGAATTTTATTGGTATTGGAGTCAGACAGCATTTCTTCACGGAACAAAAAACCATCCATTTTGGGAATCATCACCTCAGAAATAATCAGCAGCGGATTATCATCCCTAGCAATTCGGACCGCCTGTTGACCATCACTGGCAGTTATCACCTGATAATTGACGTTTTCCAAGGCAGTTTTTAGCACATCCACCGAAATTTCATCGGTATCGACAACCAGAATTTTCCCGATATCATCCTGATACTCAGCCAGCAACGACTGATCGCAGACAATATTTCTGCCCATATTTCTGGCAAGTTTCGCGCGCATCACCGCCACATTATAAAATGCCTCATCCAGTTTTCCGGCGTGTTCTTCCGTCGCCCGAATCTCACCAAGCCATACCAGACCGATGGATGCTGTAATTTTTTCAATGAATTTTTCCGAAGAGGCAATGGTATTTCTGATTTTTTCCGCAAATTCCTGAGCTGCTGTTTTAGATGTCTGAGGCATATAAAAAGCAAAGTTAAAGCCCTGGAGTTTAAATAACATCTCATTGCCCTGCTTCAAATTCTCCAGAATGAATGTCACATTTCGCTGAATCTCTTCGACCTCATCGTGCCCGTACAGATATTCAATCCGCTCCATATTATCCAGACTGATAATCACCAGACCCGGGTTCTGTTCCGAGCGATCATTGACAATACTATTAATCTCACTGGCGAGATAATTTTTAAAAAAGCTGTAATTATACAAGCCGGTGATGACACAACGGGTCAGCTTGTTTTGCGATTCCACAATACTGGACTCCAAGCGAGCATTGATTTCTTTCAACATCCGGTTCTGCTCACTCAGGCTGGAAGCCTGGTCTTCGACCTTTTTGAGATGGCTTTCAAATACCTCGGGCATGGGGATATCATATTCCTTGGACAGGGTTTCTGTTAAGGGTTCGATAACGATCAGCCAGGTGGTTCCTTTTCTGGCCAAGATCCGCTCAAAAATCATATTCCACAAAACATTGCCGGTAACATTATAGTCCGTGATATTCAGATTTTCATCCAGGGTCAGGTTCAGATCAGCCACCAACTCCCGGACCGATTCCTGATTATAAATCGATCCCAGTCGTTTCAACACCGCCGAGCAGATCCCCATATACCCCCCGGACTTTGCCAGATCCCGCTTGATCGGATTGAGCAGGGTACCGCATTCCAGATCCCGTAACGCTTTAATATAGGAATTAATGTTTTCTTTGATGATCGATCCATGCTGGGGGGCAATCATGGCAATATCCATCCCCAGAAACATTTCCATCACCGGCCGGATAATGCTGTTGGAGGGCATATAGTGTTCATGAAATGTTTTCATTTTTTCCAGATAGTTGTCCTTGGCATAAAGACTCCATTCATAAGAAAAAGCCCCGAAGAGATCACTGGTAAAGAGAATTTTCGTCTGGTAGTCATAGGTGGTAAAAGCGCCAGGAAAATGCAGATAAGGCGTCAGTACAAAACCCAGCGTCCGTCCGGATGCCAGGTTAAGTCTAAATTCATTTTCATTAATGATATAATAGTCCGACTGGATACCATAATATTTAATCAAGGTTTGGGTCCGCCAATGAGTAACCACTTTAAAATTTGCTCCGGCTTTTTCAAACAGCGGTACCGCCGAACAGAAGTCCGGATCCTGATGGTGGAGAATCACATATTTAATCTGCTCCAATGGGATAATGCTGCTGACATTTTCATAGACGTCCTCAAAATCCAGCACTGACCCGGGATCAATCAGTACTGCTTCATCTCCGTCGACAATCAGGTAGGGGTTACAATGGAGCCCCCCATCCTGAGTACAACCGCCGACCCAAAATACACCATCTGCAATTTCTGCTGTTCGTGATGTTACCATGTCTTCCTCCTAATATCGAATCCAATCAACCAATAAAACCTGATCTGTTGGTGTCGGGGTTCCCGCCAGCCAGTTGGGGTACCAGCTATTGACCATCAACTGCATCGGCTCCCCCTTGGGGAATCCGTCCTGCCATGCGGTAATAAACTGGTCATCCACATAAAAAGCCACCTGATCTGCGGTGTAGTCAAAACGGTAATTATGAAAATCGGCAGTGGGATCAAAGCCCAATACTCCCTCATATTCATTCTGGACTTCGCCATCGGCGTAAGTGGTCAGCAAAAGTTTTCCTTCTGTGGTATTATGTATTTCAATGTCAATCTCATAAAAATAATCCGGCGGGGCATAGAGAAAAAAGCCGGTAATCGAAGAAGGCGCACTTGGCAACTTCATTCGGCTTTCATAGCGCCCATAGCTTACCGCTCCACGATTGACAATTTCTCCACCTTCCAACCGATTGGCTGGCATCCTGATCTTCAAAAAGCCATTGATGACTTCAATATTTGCAGGATTAAGCCAAGTTCGACCCAAGTTTTTATCCGTGAGAGACCAAACCGCCTGATCCAACCGATCAAAGTTTTCCAAATTCACCGGACTGGCAATTTTCGCCTGATTATCCCGAGCTGACTGGTTAATCCAAGCGAACGATGCTATAAGCCCAATCACTAAGAGTCCAAAAAAAATCACTGAAATGACCAATAACTTCTTTATCAATATTGTCCTCCTTTCTCCTGATCACTTTTAATCATTGTGAAGAAAAAGACTTTTCTAATTATCAGCATGTCCAAAAATGATCAGACCATACTATCAATTGAACCATTCCAGAACCAAAAATCAGCAGAATCACAAATACTCTACTTATATTGATTATTATACCGCTATATTTAATTCAAATAAACCTCGTTAAGGTCTATTCAGCCGACATTTGCCAGCCAATTCCAAATTTGTCGGTTAAAGATCCATAGGCTTTGCTCCAGAAGGTTTCCTGCAGCAACATTTCAACCGTGCCGCCTTTGCTTAATAAACCAAACAACCGCTTAATCTCTTCCACATCCTCATGGGTAATAATCAGGGTAATGTTATTGCCCTTGATAAACGGCATCCCTGGTGGTACATCGGAAAACATGACCATGTTTCCCCCAATATTCATCTGGGCATTGGCCACCAGATCCCTGATGCCATCTGGCATCGGAAAACTGGGGTCTTCCGGCATTTCCCCAAAGGTCATTATTACGGGTTCATCGGTTTTAAATATTTCGGTATAGAACATCACCGCTTCTTTACAGTTTCCCGGAAAATTAATGTAGGGTCCAATTTTCATCTTCTTTCTCCTTTGTTATTGGTCACTCAAACCATTTTGATTCTTGAAGTCAATATACCCTACTAAACAATCGTTTAACATCACCCTGGCAGCTATTTGGCGTAAACAAAAAGGGGCCGCGGCATAAAAATGCACCACAGCCCCTGTCCATGAACAATCAATAAAAAACTAGACTCCCAGCTTTCGCTGGAAAAATTTAACCAACTCAACAATGGGAATGACCACAATCGCCAGACCCATGGCCACAAAATATTCCATTAAACTGATGGGTTCAAACTCAAAGGCGGCAGCGATGGTGGGAATATAAATAACTGCCGTGGTCAATACCAGCGAAACAGCCATGGCCAAAAACAAGAATTTATTCTGGTGCTGCATCTTAAAGATAGACTGGCGACGGCTGCGCATATTCAGCGAATGGAACATCTCTGCCATCGACAGGGTCAAAAAGGCCATGGTCATACCATCAGCACTTTCGGCAATTTCCCAGACTCCGGCTTCGATATAATGTCCGACAAAATAGGCGACGATGGTCACCACGGCCACCATGAGGCCCTGCCAGATCACATCGACTCCCAGTCCCCGGGAAAATACACCTTCCCGAGATTCTCGGGGCGGATGCTTCATGGTGTCGGCTTCTTCGCCTTCGACGCCCAAAGCAATGGCAGGGAAGGAATCCGTTATCAGATTAATCCACAGTAAGTGCACTGGCTTGAGAATCGTGAAACCCAACAGAGTCGCCACAAAAATGGCGATAACTTCCGATAAATTAGAAGACAGCAAAAATTGAATGGCTTTACGGATATTGTCATAGATCCGCCGCCCTTCCTCAACGGCATTGACAATTGTGGCAAAATTATCGTCTGCCAGTACCATATCGGCCACATTTTTGGTCACATCGGTGCCAGTGATCCCCATTCCTACTCCGATGTCAGCCGTTTTAATGGATGGCGCATCGTTGACGCCGTCACCAGTCATGGCGACAATCATCCCTTGCTGCTGCCAGGCTTTGACAATCCGTACCTTGTGTTCCGGTTGAACCCGGGCATAAACTGCGTAATGGCCAATTTCTTCTTGCAGCTGGTCTTCGCTGATTTCATCCAGCTGGGCTCCGGTAATGGCTTCTTTGGAATCAGTGATGATCCCCAATTGTTTGGCAATCGCAATCGCCGTATCCCGGTGATCACCCGTGATCATGACCGCTCGGATTCCGGCCGACTTACACTCGGCAATAGCATCTTTGACTTCTGGCCGGATCGGGTCAATCATCCCGGTTAAACCAACGAAACACAGCTCCTGCTCCAGAAAGTTCGGTGACTGATCGATTGGCATAGTCTTCCAGTTCCGGAAGGCTCCAGCCAGCACCCGCAGAGCCTGGTTCGCCAGACTTTTATTGGCTTGTCTGATTTCTTCGCAAATAGCATCGGTCAGCGGTAACTCCGCATTACCATCCCAATAGGTGGTACAACGGGAGATCAGTACATCGGGAGCCCCCTTAACATACTGGGTTAAACTGCCATCTGCCATTTGATGAATGGTACTCATCAGCTTACGGCCGGAGTCAAAGGGTGCCTCGCCCACCCGGGGCGTTTGTTCTTCCATCGCCCGCTTATTTAATCCCAGTGAAAAAGCATAATTAACCAGCGCCGCCTCGGTGGGCTCACCTTCGGCTTTATTCTCTTCATTTAAGTGGGCGTCGTTACACAGGGCCATCGTTCTTCCCAGCAAATGCTGATCAAAACCGAAGTGATCCACCACGGTCATCTTGTTCTGGGTCAGGGTTCCAGTTTTATCCGAACAAATTACCTGGGTACAGCCCAGGGTTTCGACGGCAGTGAGTTTACGAATGACTGCCTTCTCTTTGGCCATGTTGGTCACCCCCAGGGAGAGCACAATCGTGACCACCGCCGCCAGCCCCTCGGGTATGGCAGCAACCGCCAGCGATACGGCCACCATAAAGGTATCCAGAATACCGATCCCGGTAATGCCGTCGCCCAGGTACAAACGTACCAGACTTAAAGCAAAGATAAAGACACAAATTCCCAATACTAACCAGCTTAGCACCTTGCTTAATTGATTAAGTTTAATTTGTAGTGGTGTGGCATGTTCTTTGGTCTGGGTAATGGCATCAGCGATCTTCCCCATTTCAGTTTGCATCCCGGTGGCGACTACGGTTGCTAAACCACGGCCATAAACCACGGCACTGCCCATATACACCATGTTTTTGCGGTCACCCAGTGAAATATCTTTTTGATCACCCAGATTCAGGGCGCAAATTACCTTACCCACCGGAACACTCTCTCCGGTAAGAGCCGCCTCTTCAATTTTTAGACTGGCACTCTCCAATAATCTGGCATCAGCTGGCACCGCATCACCAGCCTCTAGCAATATTACATCACCAACAACCAGATCTTCACTTTTAATTTCACAAATCTTACCATCCCGCCTGACCCGGGAAGTGGCTGCTGAAATCGCCTGAAGCGCCTCGATGGCCTTTTCTGCCTTACTTTCCTGATACACACCCAGTACTGAATTAATAATCACCACCGCCATAATGATGATCACATCAGCAAAGGATTCGCCAGAATAAGCGGCAGTGATCCCCGAAATAACGGCAGCAGCAATCAGGATCACAATCATCGGATCTTTTAATTGATTAAAAAGCCGTACCACCAATGAATCTTTTTTGGCTTCATCCAGCTTGTTTTTCCCGTTTTTTTCCAGCCGCTTGCTGGCCTCGGCCTGGGAGAGGCCCTCACTGCTGGAGTTTAAATCCTCCAGCACTTCTTCTGCCGTCTGCAAATACGTCTTCATCCAATCCTCCTTCAAAAATCTACACCTGATTATACAAAAAATAAAAAAACCAGATGCCTCTGCACCTGGAAAAAATAAACCCAAGTACAGAAAAACTGTACATGAGTCTCACTCATTAAGATAAGCCAGATATTACTACCATGCATGTTGACTTATCACGCAAATTGCGCAAATTACTCCCTCATAACTGCTTCATTTTACCCCGGAGTATTATCTTTGTCAAGATAATACTCCGGATTTTTTTGTTACTTATTTTCAAGAAAGGGTTGACCAGTCGGTCCCGGTGCCGGTGACCCCTTTGGCAGCACCTGAATTTCAATGGCTTCCAACCGGTAACCAAAGCCCGCCGTGCCAGCTTCCCCACCATTACTTGCCCAATCCATCCAACCGACATTCTGGGCATGAACCCGGTAATAGACGTCAAACTGCGTCGCATCAGCTCCGGTTAACTGAATCTTAATGGCTTCCAGCCGCAGCGATTGGCCTTCAGTACCACTCATAACACCATTGCTTTTTAGCCCCTGCCAGCCTTGATTTTGGACGTGGGTAGCGTATTCAATCCCCAGATCATAGCCCTGGGTGTCCATTTTTATTTCAATACCTTCCAATCGCAAGGATTCTCCTGAGGTACCGCTGGCTCCACCATTGCTCTGCCAGTTCTGCCAGCCCTGATCTTGCACATGGGTGCGATAAAGACAATTTGCAAAGGTATCCCGGCTTTGCGTAAAGGCTTTGATACACACATTGCTGAGGCTTTTTTTAGACGTATCATACCAACCGCCAGTTCCGGTATTACTGGTAAAACTTTCTCCGGGGTTGGCCATCGCAGCGCTGCTGTAGTTTTCAAATTGGCTTTCTACCGGTACTGAATCATTCGTTCCCGGGGTCCGGTATTTTACAACCACCGCAAACTTTTGTCCAGCGACTAATCCCACCGGATTATCCAGATCAATTGTATAATAACCGCCCCGGGCAAAGGTTTCCGTCTGAGTTGTTCGCAAAGAGCCACTGTTTGGCTTACCATCATTCACATCCGTATAAACCTTGATTTCTGCTGACGTTCCGGGGGTTAAGGCATAGGTACTCACAGCCATCAGATTGTCGCTGGCTGTTGCCGTAAAGATATTGGCACCCCAGGCAGTGTTATCTCCGTCCGTGTAACCCATGGCTGAGATGTTACCCAGTGGATCATACTGATAAATAGCGCTATAATTATTGGTCGCTTCGGCATTATGAAATGCGGTCACATTACTGCCAGCATAAGTATCATAATAGGACATATAGAAATAACCGCCATCTCCCCAATCCGCTCCCCAGCTGTTACGGATAATCCAGGCCCCATCACCTTCCGGTTTTTTACTGAAATTATCCCGGCTGTAATTGTCATCCCAACCAACAATCGCCACATCGTGATCAGGTTCTTCCGTACCATCGTAATAAAAGGCAAAGGTGTCCGGCTTGTAATACACTTCTCCATCCAAAGGTACTGAATACATCGAAGTATAAAGCACCCCGCCATCCATCAGTGCCTGCTTGATCGCCGATGGCAGTTCGGGAATCGATTTCACTTCCTGAACATGATAAACCGGAGATAATCCGGTTTTTTTAGGGGTATCATAGGGGTCACTGCTTTCATTGATCGGGCCACTCCAGCGGGCCAGATAGGCGGTAGCCATGGAATAATTCCCCCCATCATCCGGACTTCCGTCAAAGCCGCTGTTCCACATCAGATTATTTTCAGAAAAATCAACGGTTGTATCTTTTTTTAAATAGGATTCCAGGGAAGCCAGGCTGGCAAAAGCCCAGCAACTGCCATAATCGCCCTGACTGCGAACCGCTGTAATCCGGCCCGTATCTCGTAGGTCAAAGGCGGCTGGCAGGGTTTGTGCCGAATTAATCTCTGTATCAGCCATTCCTTCATAACGTTTTAGAGGTGGGGGGATATAACCCCGCCCATGACCGTCAATGGTCGATGTGTTGAGGGTTCCCGCATTAACATCCTCCTGGTATTGAACAAAAGCCGGATTTAGTGAAGCCATACCCGGCTCGGTAATTTCTTCTTCCGCCCAGGCGCTACCCGGGATCAAAACCACCAGCATTAAGCTGGTCAGCAGTAATGACAGTAATTTTTTGAGATTATTTTTCATCTTCGCTTCGCTCCTCATTTAGTCGGATCTAAATCCGTTTACTCCCCCGTTTCGAAATCCTTTCCATACTCAATCTTATCAAGCAAATCATTGAATTTTTCGGTGAGGGTATCGACGTTGGTCTTCAATTCGTCATCTCCCGGAGTACAGTTGCCGGGGAAGCCATAGATTCGTCCGCTTCCCACTTCCTTTAATAAAAAAAGAATCTCTGTGATTTCCTGGGCATATTTGTTTCTAATATCCGTAACTTTCTCCATTCTCTCCTCCAGCAATCGGCTTTTGTCATTTTGACACAGTTTTAAATAATTTTACCCGCTCTGTTTAAAAAAATAACCGCCGGTTTTTTCGGCGGTTATCTTGTTATGATCCAGAACCAGTGTTTTACTAATCAATCCGATCATGATCAACCTCCCATTATTCTACTCTAGGAAGTTATACCCCATAATCCGTTATTCTAACACCCTACATCACTTCCCGGATTACATCGTATTTGGCATCATCACTTTCAACAAATCCTTCGACGGGGGATTTGATATTGGGTGCCTTGACATAGTCTACAAAAGCCTGCCGCAAACGATCGGTAAATTCTTTTGGCAATTTGGGATTTGCAGCAATGGCATCCTTGGGAATATCCGGAGTTTTTGCAATAATCCTAAAATCATCCAGATTGATCCCGCTTTTTTCTGCCTCTTCCATGGCCTCGTTATAAGTGGCCCCGGCATCGTATTCCCGGGACAGAACCGCTTTTATGACACTGTCATGACTGCCCAGATAAGCCGTCCTGGAAAAAAGCGTCTTGGGATTCAAGCCTTCTGCTTTCATGCTGTGCTGAGCATAGAGAAAGCCCGAAGCACTGCCTTCATCCACATAGGCAAAGCTGCGGCCTCTCAAGCCACTTAAGCTGCCAATGCCGCTATCTTTGCGGGTAATGATACACCCATTGTATGAAACCTTGCCATAAACTCTGGGCGTTACCAGTGGTTCAATACCAATTTTTTCATGGGCGGTGACATACGCAAAGGGCGAGAACCAAGCCACGTCAATGATGCCTTCTTTCATGCCTTCACTAAGGGCATCATAATCCTTCACAATCATCGTGCGCACTTTATAGCCGATTTTTTTAAAAACCGCATTTAAGATCGGCACGTACATTGTTTTGATGTTTTCCGGCGAGGTAAAGGGATTGACCCCAAAGATAATTTCATCTTTATTTTTATTCTTTGCCGTCAGTTTCTGGACGCTGCTGGCCATTTCCGAAAGCTTGGTGCAGTAATTCAGCAATTCAATATTTTTTGACTTCTGGGTCACAATAGTGCTGATTGTATTGGTGGTCACCCGGTGGGTGGTGTCCACCGCATCCGATACCTTGGCAACCGATGACTGAATACCATGGGATGTATTCACCTGAACGCTTGAAATATCTTTGATTTCATTCATCGACTGATTCAACTCAATCAGGACTTTCTGAATATCTTCGATGACATCCCCGGATTTCTGGGCTGCTCCTTCAATATCTTTGGTGCGGGTGGTACAGCGTTCAATGGCGGCATTGGAGCGATCCACTTCGACAATCACCTGATTCACAATCTGTTCGATTTCAGTGGCAAAGGTCGCCGTACTGTCTGACAGTCGTTTGATTTCTTCTGCCACCACCGAAAAGCCTTTGCCAGCGGCTCCGGCCCGAGCCGCTTCGATGCTGGCATTCAGCGCCAGCAGATTGGTCTGACGGGAAATATCCTTGATATAATCGACAAACTTGCTGATCTGTTTGGACGAACCGTCCAATTCATCATTAATTCCCGAAGCCTGCTTAACCCCCTCAATCAAATCCAGCAGCAGGTCGGAAATGCTGCTGATGGTGGCTCTGTTTTCGCTCAGCATCGCAACCGACTGGCTGGAGTTTTCTTCAATTCTGACAATATTTCCCTGAAGCTTACTGGATACCTGGGTAAAATGATTGATTTCAGCATTGATTTCATAGGTGCTGGCCGCATTTTCTTCGCTGAGTTTGGCAATTTCATGGGCCTGATCGACAATGGTATTAAAGACCTTGACATTCTCTTCGGAAAACCAGCTCAGTTTTTTGATATCAAAGTCCATGGTTTCCAACAGCGAAAAAAGCTCGCTGTTGACATTTTCTTTTTCCTCGTCTTCCATGGTTTTGTCTTTTTCTGCGATGGTGTTAAGCAGCTCTAAAATGCTGTTCATCGTGGCCTTGTTTTCATTTAATATTTCGACTGAAAGCAGTGAACTTTCTTCCAGGCTCCTGATGTTACTTTTGAGTTCTTCCGAGGTTTGAGTAATCGTTTTAACCTCCTGGTGAATATCTGCCAAATTTGTATTTTTTTCTATCTCATCCATGATCTGTCTCCGTTCTTAAATTCTTATGACGCTTCAGGCCCAGTTACCGTTTTTAAATAGCGCAATTTCCTGACCATCGCTGGTAATTCCGGTTATCTCTAAATCCTTGGTACCAATCATAAAATCCACATGGGTATCGGACTGGTTGCCCCCGGATGCCAACAGCTCATCTTTGGTCATCTTTCCGCCATCCCGGATATTGGTGGGGTAGCATTCTCCCAGGGCAAAATGACAGGCGGCATTTTCATCAAATAAGGTATCATAAAAAAGAATTCCGGTATTCGAAATCGGTGAATCGTAGGGAACCAGGGCGACTTCACCCAAGCGCCGGGCGCCCGCATCGGTTTCAATCAGAATCTTGAGATATTCCGCCCCTTTGGCGGCCTGATAGTCGATCACCTGACCCTCGTGAAAGGTCAGGCTGAAATTCTCGATCAGGTTTCCCTGATAAGAAAGTGGTAGCGAGGAAACCAGCGTGCCTTCTGCCCGATAACAGTCCGGGGCGGTAAAAATCTCTTCGGTCGGCATATTGGCAAAAAAATAAACCTGATCCGGGGTAAACTCACCGCCACCTTCCCAGATGTGATCTTTGTGAAGACCGACGGTAAAATCTGTTCCGAGACTGTTTTTATAACGCAGGGCATCAAAATGGGCCTGGTTGAGGATTCGGCATTTTTCAGCCAGCATCGCCTTATGGTCATGCCAGGCCGTAACGGCATCACCTGCACCGATCCGTACCGCCTCAAAGATGGCATCCCAAAGTTTTGCGATGGCTTCCTGTTCATAAAGCTCGGCAAAAACTTTTTTGGCCCATTTCGCTTCGGGAACCGCCGCCACACACCACTGAAATTCACTGTTCATCATTTTTTTATAATAGGGTTCGAAGGCCTTGGCCGAGGCCTTGCTGCTGGTTTGCAGTTTTTCGCTGGCCACCCCTTTGTAGGCTTCGGGATCATGACCAACAATGGAAATGACCGCAGCTTTCTGCTCGGCATAATAATTCCGGGATTCGGCCAACCAGTTAGGGATATTACCCAATACCTCCAGACTGACATGATCATAGCGCAGGCGGCTGGTTTTGACATCATTCCAGAAGACGATTACATCTCTGGCTCCAGCTTTATAGGCCTCTTCTACAATCATCCGGCCAAATTCATAATTCTCAACCGAACAATTGATCACCGCTAACTGATCCGGCTGCACGTTTGCGCCGGTGCGGACAATCAGGCGGGCATATTCCCTCAGTTTTTCCATATGGTCCATTTGATCTCCCCCTTTTTAACTATTGTTATGAGCGACCCGACAAAAAACCCAAGCCGGTTTTTACAGCTTCGGGTCACTGCAAAAACCAGCTGCTTTTTTTGTAAAATTCTCATTTTACCGTATTTGCACAACTGTAAAAATTATATCACGTTCGTCAGAGAAAGAAACAAGAAAAATTTGTGAAAAGCAGTTAAACCAAGCTTCCACTGGGAACAATTTGTCAACGATATATCCGGGGTTCTTCTTCTCCTCTTAACAGCCGCAGTCCACCCAGAGCCAGAGCTTCCATTTCGTTTTCTCCCGGCAGACATTTTACTGGGGCCAAAAAGGCAATGTATGTCAAAATCATCGTGGTAAGTTTCTCCGAATAGGCCATCCCGCCGGTGAGGATAATCCCATCGATGTCGCCTTTTAACACAGCAGCCATTTCGCCAATGCCTTTGGCAATCTGATAGGCCTGGGCTTCATAAACCTGCTTTGCCCGCCGATCGCCGGACAAAATCCGTTTTTCAATGACTCGGATGTCGCCAGTGCCCAGATGGGCTTTCAAGCCCCCCAGCCCGCGGATTTTTTTTAACAGCTCAGCTTTTTGATAATTTTTCTCATAAATCAGCTCCACCAAGGCCAATAAGGGAACGCCACCCGACCGTTCCGGCGAAAAAGGGCCACTATCATCGGCAATCACATCGATGATCCGTCCCTGTTTATGTGCGCTGATCGAAATACCCCCGCCCAGATGGGCGATGATCAGATTTAACTTTTCATAGCTTGTTCCCATTTCGCTGGCATATTTCCGGCCCATCGCTTTGCTGTTTAAAACATGGCAGAGGCTTTTTCTGTGAATCTCCGGAAACCCGGTGAGCCGGGCGACATCTGCCATTTCATCCGACGACACTGCATCATAGATAAAAGCAGGAATCCCCAACGGCTCGGCAATAGCCGCCGCCAGCAGGGCCCCCAGATTGGCGGCATGAGGCGAAAGCTGTCCACTCAGAACCAACTCTTTCATGGCCTGATTGATCCGGTAACCGCCAGCTTCTATTGGTGGTAACAAACCACCCCGGCCAACCACTGCTGCCAATCGATTAAGATCAAAGCGATGTGTACTTAAAATTTTTTGGACGGTCTTTTTTCTGAATTCAAATTGCTCATTTACAGTTAGAAAGGACGCCAGGTCGGTACTGGTATGTTCAACCGATTGGCTAAACAGCTCGGTTTCATTTTCAAAAACTGCGATTTTGGTGGAGGTTGAGCCCGGATTGATGGTTAAAATTACAAAATTATGCATCGATTGCCGTTCTCCTGTTCACTTTAATTGCTTTTTTCCATTGTAAACCCAATTCTCATTTTATGCAAATTTTATCGTCAGCTTACCCTGGTCATATTTGGCACTTTGCACCGTTTTATTGCGGAGGACATCCGGTAAAGTAAAACAGCGTTTTTCATTCTTAATTTGAATCATCAGTTCACTGCCTTTCTGGCCCATATCCATATCCGTCTTTTGGGCAAACGGAAGGTTTAAAATAAACGCATAGCCATCCGCTTCTTTTTTCACTTCAAAAATGGTATCTTCAAATAAAATCCCAGCCGGGTCGGTTTCACCAAAAATCTGCTGCGCAGCTTCATTAAGGATCGCTTCACCGATCAATTCCCGATCAAGCAGCATCAGCGTAAAAACCGGCACCGGGGAAAAACTCTCACGAATTTCCTGAAGCCCCTCTTCCTGAAGACTGATCCATTTACTGAAATACCCGTCAAGAGCCGTTGCCGGGTAGACTTTGTTGACGATCACGGCATCGATCGTATAATTGTATAAATGCAGATAGGTAAAATTCCGTTTGGCCTCCTTGATGACAATCCGCTCCGGGGTCGTGACGATGCGGATGCTGAGGATTTCCTTGTTGGTCATCAGCGCCTGTAGCTGATAGAGCTTTTCATTTAATTGTTCCACATCATCAAAGACATTATCCTCGGGCATCGGAATTTTCATAACTTTTTCAACCATCGGGCCAGCCACCTTAACCGCCTTTTTTTTCATTGGCAGCACAGTTTTAATCATATTGCCAAACATTTCGGGAAACTTCAGCAGCGACAGGGTCTCGCCGGTCGGCGCACAATCGACTATCAACACATCATACTGATTTTCCTCATAGATGTCGATAATTTTAAACAACGCAAACAATTCTTCCAGCCCCGGAAAAACCAGCAGTTCCTCGGCTTCAATGCCCCCCTGAGCCCGGGCTGTCAGCAATTCCTTCAGGTAGTTTTTCATATTCCCCCAGGCTCGTTCCCCTTCCAGAATTGCATCAATTTCCAGACCCCAGAGCCTGTTACTAATCTTAACCGGAGTGTTTTTAAGCTTTACACCAAATGAATCTGCTAAACTATGGGCCTGATCGGTACTCATAATCAAAACGCTTTTGCCTTCTTTAGCCAGTTTAACCGCCGTTGCAGCCGCAACGCTGGTTTTACCGACCCCGCCTTTGCCGGTATATAAAATAATTCTCATGGTCTTCCCCCTTATATGTTATCTTCACGAAAGTGTACTAATCGATGGATACTTTTCTGACTTTTTTGTCATGATCGGATTCCGCCGTTTTTTCCTGTTTCGCCGAGCTTTCCGCTGCGCCAACATCCAGTGCCCATTCCTTGACCAGGTCAACGACAATCCCTTTTACTTCCTTTTCGATCACCGAAACATGTTGGGCAATCGATGGGGACAGCAGGGACAAAAACGCATCCCGCTCATACTGCTTGGCCAAGATCATGTTTTTGATAAATTCACGGTTCATTATTAACCTCCTGTTAAATGATCTTATTTTGGTAATTGCAAGATGAAAAATCGAACACTGATTGCTTTGAGTGCAGCTTCCACAAACAATTTTGTAACGTGTAGGCGAACAGTTCAGCGAACTGTCCGCCGTACAGTGTAAAAATT
>MTLE01001728.1_pt1 | contig 25699 bp, 20 predicted proteins | sample 1982461 | NCBI WGS metagenome assembly MTLE01 (sample SAMN05712605, study PRJNA340218) | biofilm metagenome | isolation source: sample SPL anode biofilm adapted to -200 mV | place: USA | collected 2012-02-03
ATTTAGATGCGTTTGCCCTGTGGCTGGCACCGGGTATCGTTGACACTGTTACCCAAAAAAGACATAATAGAATGTCGATTGCGCGTAGGGGTTTCATGCATGAACACGATTCTGAAGATTGATAACCTGCGGGTCGAATACCGCCGCCGGGAGCTAGGACAGCCAGTCAAAGTGGCCGTGAATGGCTTGAATCTGGCAGTCGAAACCGGGGAGGTTTTTGGATTTTTGGGGCCCAACGGCGCGGGCAAGACAACGACCATGAACGTGTTGCTGGGGTTCGTGAACCCCACGAGTGGTTCTTGCCAAATTTTTGGCGTGGATACCCGGCAGCCCATCGCCCGCCAGCGCATCGGTTTCCTGCCGGAGTTGACCTACTACTATAAATACCTCAGCGCGGAGGAAATCCTGCGATTTTACGCCAAGATTTTCCGTATTCCTAGTGCTGAAGCCGAACGAAGGATCGACGCGGTGATCAAATTGGTCGAGCTGGAAGCTGCCCGCAAACGGCCGATTCGCTCCTATTCCAAAGGCATGCAACAACGCGTAGGCTTGGCGCAAGCCCTGATTAACCAGCCGGACTTGTTGATCCTGGATGAACCCACCAGCGGGCTGGACCCCATTGGCCGGATGAAAGTGCGCGAAATTATCCAGCGGTTGAAAGACGAAGGCAAAACCGTTTTCTTTTCCTCCCACGAACTCGGCGAGGTTGAAACCGTGTGTGATCGCGTGGGCATCATGTTCGAAGGGCAATTAAAAGAACAAGGCGCTGTCGCCGAGTTGCGCCAGCGTTACCAATGCGACCTGGAACAGGTGTTCCTCAAAGTGATCGGTTTCCTTCCCGCCACTCCGGTGCGCCCCGCCTAAGCTTATGAACAACGCCTTGGCCATTTCCACGCTAGTGATCAAAGAGCTGAGCCGCCGCAAGGACTTTTACGTCTTGTTCATTCTCACGGCGATTATCACCGTGCTCATGGGTTCGGTGAATATTTTCAACATCCCGGGCATCGCGCGATACTTGAAAGAGATCTGCCTTTTGCTGATCTGGCTTTCCTCCTTGGCGATTGCTTTGGCAACCACTGCCCGGCAAATGCCTTCGGAAAAGGAAAATCGCACGATCTTTCCGTTGCTGGCCAAACCCGTGACCCGCTGGGAGGTTGTGCTCGGCAAATTCCTGGGCTGCTGGTTTGCCTGCTGCCTGGCTTTGGGGGTGTTTTATTTATTTTTTGGCGTCTTGGGGTTGACCCGCGAGGGAGGATTTCAATTTGCCGGTGTCTTGCAGGCCTGGTGGCTGCATTGCTGGATGCTGGCCATCGTCATTTCCATGACTCTGCTGGGCTCCGTGGTCTTTGCCGCGCCCTCTTCGAACGTGACGATCACTTTCCTCGGAGTCGCCAGCATCTTGTTGCTGGGGCGCCACCTGCATAAAGTGGCGGTTTCCATGGCGGAACCGGGGCAAACCATACTTGCGATCTGCTATTTTGCCATTCCTCATCTCGAGTTTTTTGACGTGCGGGACGCCCTAATCCACGAATGGCCCGTGCCGTGGTGGGCCTGCGGCGCAGCCTCGTTGTATGCGCTGGCGTACACCTTGTTTTTTCTCGTGGCGGCCTGGGCGATCTTCCGCCGCCAAGCGTTAAATTGAGCCCTTATGAAGGCCAAGGATTCCATAGCCACACATCAACCCCTAGCCTCCGTGGGCTGGCTCTTGGCCTTTTTGCTCACCAGCTGTTTTACCATCGCCACCGGGCTGCAACTATGGTTTCAGAATTGGTCCGGCAACCGGCTGGACGCGGATAATTTCCTCGATGTGCTGCTCGGAGATAGCCGCCGGTTGTTCGCCAACCACTTTTTCGTGGAAGCCGATGTCTATCTGCACGCGGGCTATTACCCCAGCATTTTCGACCAGGCGGCCACCAATGGTAAGTTAAAAATCGCTTCCAAGGAAGGGCCGGAATCGGAAGCAGAACATGCCAAAGAAGGGCATGAACATCACGACGAACATGATGATTTGCCGGATTTTCTCGCCCAACCGCAAAATTGGATCGATCAATTCGGCCGCAATTTCTACCCCACCGATCACAAACATCTTTCCGGAAAAAAGGACGCCGCCGAAATCTTGCCATGGCTGATGATGTCCGCCAAATTAGATCCGAAACGAGTGGAATCGATCACCGTCACCGCCTATTGGCTGCGCAAGCATGTGGGCCGGCCCGATGAAGCGATTCAATTGCTGCGGTCGGGCCTCAACGCCAACCCGGACAATCCCGAGCTCCTTTTCGAACTAGGCTTGGCCTATTACGACGATAAACATGACATCAGCCGCGCGCGCAATTTGTGGGAAGCCGCCTTGGCCCGGTGGAAAGAACATGCCGCCCACGAGGAAAATCCGGATAAATTGCTGTTTGGCCGCATCCTTTCATTCCTGGCGGATTTAGAGGAAAAAGACGGGCGGAAGGCACAAGCCCTGAATTATCTGGAAACCTTGCTGCCTTATTCACCCGCCGCGGAAATGATCCAAAAACGCATCGAAGATTTGCGGCAATCGTTAAAACAAACCCCCAGCCCGGTTGCGCCCGCCAAGTAGTTTTCCGCATTCGCTCGAGAATTCCCTTCCCGCGTGACTTTGCGGCTTCAGCCGGGTCTAAATATCCGCACCTATGAATCCGGAAGTGAAACCGCCGCAATTGCAGGCCAAAAAAACGCCCATCCCGCAGAAAGTCATTTGGACTATTGTGGGCCTCGTTTTGACCTTCAGCATTTTACTATTCTATGCCGTTGAAGGCTGGCGGGGGCAGCGCGCCTGGCGGGCCTACCTGGCTTCGGTGGAAGCCCAAGGCCGTTCTCTAAACTGGGATGCGTATATTCCCGCTCCGGTGCCGGACAATGATAATTTCGCGCTCAATCCTTGGCTCAGGCCAATCTTGGATTTTGTGCCTGGCACGCAGACTTTAAAAACTCCCACGAGCGATGCCCCCATTTTTCAGGCCTTCAATGCCGCCAACGCTTTGTCCATGGCCAAGGGCTATAATTATAAAGCCGGCATCCCCGATGGCCGCCAGTGGTGGACCCTAGGATTAACCGCTGATTTATTCCAATTGCTCGGCACCAACCTTCCCGCCAAGAATAGCACCGCGCCAAAGGCCGTTAACCCCGAGCGCGATCCCGCCGCCCAAACCAACGCCGCCCGGCTCATCCGTGAAATCCAGCAACCTGACATCGATCCCCTGCTCGATGAGCTGCGCGCCGCCAGCCGCAAAAGCGTCTGCCGCTTTCCTGTGCTCTACAATACGGTTCCACTTTCCAGCACGCTGCTGCCACATTTGAGCGTTGTGAAAAGCCTCTGCGACCATGCCACCCGGCGGGCCGAAGCGCGCTTGGTGCTCGGGGAATCTGGCCCGGCTTTCGAAGATTTGGTGCTCGCCTTGTATTTGAGCGATACCTTGCGCGGGGAACCGTTGGTGATTTCGGACCAGGTCCGCCATGCCTCGCGCCAATATGCCACACAAGTCATCTACGATGCCTTGGCCCTGCATGCTTGGACGGATGCCCAGGTGAAACAGCTCCTAACTGGTTTGCGCAAGGACGATTTCCTGGCGGATGCCCGCCACGTCTTGCAGTCCGCGCCTGCGGGAGATATCCGCCTCATTGAACAAGCCCGCCAAGGTTTGAATGGTTACACAATCGACGACTTGATTCTCATGGGCGGCGAAATGCGCAATTCCCCTTTCACCCCTTGTGCTTGGCTGTTTCCCTCCGGCTGGCTGGATCTCGAACAAGTTGAAATCGGGAAAAAATACGACCGGCTACTTTCCATACTGGATAAGGATGCAAAAAACCCCTTGGTGGACCGTCAAAAATCCGTGGAAAGCTGGCTGCAACCCTCTCCAGACTCTTTCGTTCGCACCCTGTTCCAGCATCGTCTGCTGGCGCGCAACTGGTTTGTTTCCTCCACCTATTTCCAAAAAATATTCCGCTCCCACACGATTAATCAAATGACCATACTGGCTTGCGCCTTGGAACTTCACTATTTGGCTAAGGGCGATTATCCCGATCAATTGGACGGTTTGACCCCGCAAATCTTGGATTCCATTCCCCTCGATCCGATGTCCAACCAGCCCTTTAATTACGAGAAAACCGGCCCACACCATTATTTGCTATACTCCGTGGGCGCGGATGGCATCGACGACGGCGGGCAAGTGGCCAAAGGCAAAGACGGCCGCGCGAATATCCAACAGGGCGACTGGGTTTGGAAAATGTGAACCTTGTGGTGCCGGATGCTGGCGACAGCCTTAATCCAAGGCTTAACCCGCAAGCAAGGGATGTTATTGCTATTTAGCAGCATTAATACTAACATTTAGCTATATTGCAGGTAGACACTTGATATCCATGCATGTGCCCTTGAAATATCGTAATATTGTTTGCATTGGCTGAATAATCTTAAAATCGTCTCCGACTATATCGAGACTGGTGAAACGACGGTTAGTGATGGGGGCTTATGCTTGAAGCGGAGAAAAGGTTGCTGGAAAAATTGGTGGCTCAAGGGGATGCGGAATCATTCGCCGCGATCATGAGCCAGTATGCCGGCATGGTTCATGGCACTTGCCGCCGCATCTTGGGGGATGAAGCCCAAGCGGCAGACGCCACTCAGGAAACTTTTTTCCAACTCCTCAAAAATGCCCATCATATTACGGATTCACTGGGCAGCTGGCTGCACCGGGTGGCCACGCGCCGGGCGGTGGAAATGATTCGCCAAAATGTCTCGCGCCGCCGCCGGGAAGCCGCTTACGCCACCAATATCTGGCACGAATCCGCCGCCTGGGAGGACGTGGAGCCGTTGGTGGATGAAGCGCTCGATGAAATGCCCGAGGATTTGCGCGAACTGCTCTTAAAGCATTACCTTCAGGGCCACAGCATGACCCAAATTGCGGCCGATACCGGCCTGTCCCAGCCGACCGTATCGCGCCGCATGAAAGTGGCTTTAGACCAATTGCGGTATCACCTGCGCAATAAAGGCCTCACACTGGGGCTCACCACGTTGGGCCTCATGCTAGCGAATGCCGCGCAAGCTGCCCCCAACGCCACCATGCACGCCTTGGGAAAAATCACCTTGGCTCAAGCCGCAGCGGGTTCCGCCACCAGCGCCCTATGGTCCACCTCGTTAGCCACAGGGGGCGCAAAAACCGCGACCCTAATCGCCTCGGTTGCGTTGTTAGGGGGGGCCTCGCTTTGGATCGCCCCACGATTCATCTACCCCACGGATTCTTCCGCCGCACCAACCCTTGCCGCAGCCACCACTCAAACCACTTCGAAGGCACCAGCAACTCCCAGCAAGGCGAAACCCGAAACCGTTAACGTTGCACCGGCAAGGAGCGCGAAGGATATGAACCAAACAGTGTCTTTGGATGCGCAGCCATCCCTAAGTGCCGACTCCACACCGGTGCGGCTTAATCCCGTGATTGCCAACAGCCCACAGCGCATCAATTATCCTCCGAACATCCGCCCTTACAACGCTTCGAGTTATCAGAGTTTTTCCAGCAGCAGCAGTTGGATGAATAGCCGGCCATATCGGGGCATCAACTCCTTGTGGATTACACAATACGGATATAACCATGCTTATGGGGGCAACGGCAGGCAGGCTTCGCCCACTCTATCTACTGCATTTAACTCGTCGTCGCTTCCACCCTGTGCCAGTACTCTATATCTTGCCCATGGCCGAGTAGTGCAAACAGGCTATATTATTGGCAATCGGGTCACAATCCCTTGCGGCATGAGGGGGGGTGGCTCTGCCTCTTATTCCGTGAACTCGGAAGGCGCCATCACCGCCAGCAGCCCTGGTTATTTTTCGCTCCAATATCCCGGCCGCTAACTCCTTTCACAGCGGTTTTTCTGAATAATTTCCCCGGCGGCTTCGACCTATATGCACTCATATGCATATACGCTATCATTGTCCTTATGAATATTATAACAAGGTGGATTAAAAGATCAGAGGCGTTTTTGCGTTTAACGGCTTTGGCGGTTGGCCTCGCCGCTCAACCGGCCTTGGCCCAAATCACCAACGAATGGCAATTCGAAGTAGAAGGTTATTTCCGCGGAATTGCCTGCCAGCCGGATGGCAAATTAATCGTAGCCGGCGATTTTTCAACCTGCCAAGGCCAATCTTGTGGGCCCGTCGTTCGGCTTAATTCGAACGGCACTTTAGATCCCAGCTTCCAAGCCGCAGTCAGCTACAATGTACGCAGCGTAGCCTTGCAGCCCGATGGAAAGATATTGGTCGCCGCTGGGTTAGCCAGCACCAATCATCCTGCGCTCTGCCGGCTGAATCCGGATGGTTCACTGGACGCGGTATTCACCTCCACCAACCCTGTTTGCATCGTCAACGGCATGCAATATCTGCCCGATGGCAAGCTCCTCGTTAGCGGTAGCAGCCAGGGCCATTATCTGTGGCTTTTGAATCCTGATTTATCGGCTGACACCTCGTTTCAGCCGCAATTGGACGGTTATCTTAACACCTACGCTCTGCAAACGGATGGTAAAATCTTGGTGGCCTGTGTGACCTCGAACAACGGGCTGCAGCGCCTAAACTGGGATGGCAGCTTGGATGCTGCGTACCATCCTGTGAAGACCATGTACCCCACCGTGCTCATGGCATTCCCCGAAGGCAAGGCATTGATTACCGGGGTGCAATATCACGAAACAGGCTCCACGGCGTATCGCTTGAATGCCGACGGCAGTTTGGACGCCAGCTTTTCGGCTCAGATTTCGGACGTGGAAAGTCTATCCGTCAACAACCTGCTCCTGCAGACCGATGGCAAGATACTGTTGGGTGGAATCATGACTAACAGCTTGCTGCGGCTGGAAAGTAATGGCGCGCGCGACACCGCATTTGTCCCTCCCGTGGCCGCGGATTATTGGCGAGTCAGTTTGATAACCATGCAGCCTGACGGGAAGCTACTGGTAGCCCGTTATAAGAACGGCGAACGGCTTAGCCGGCTGGAATGCCTAAGCAACCCCATACCTGCCACGCAAACGCTCAGCTACGCGGGCGGGGTAGTCACGTGGCGGCGTAACGGAGGGGGGCCAGAAGTGACCTATACAAAACTAGAAATTTCCACTAACGGGGTGGATTGGGCGGATGCCGGTGCCGGTGAGAAAATTGCTGGCGGCTGGCAATGGCTAGGCCAGACTTCGGGTTCTAACTGCAGCTATCGAGCGATTGGTGCGGTGGTTCAAAGTGTCAGCCGATACCCCTCTGTGGGGGGCAGTTCCTGGTTTGTGGAATCCGTGATCGGTCCGCCGGCCATCGTTAGTCAGCCCGTCAGTTGCACGAATAATGCCGGTTCTACCTGCCGGTTTCACATCGCGGCGAACGGCACGGCGCCGGTTTCCTTCCAGTGGTTTAAAAACGGTGTAGCCCTTGAAGCGGGCGCACGCGTATCTGGTGCGCACGCCGATACGCTGGAGTTATACCCGGTCGACGGCGGTGACGCGGGCAACTACTCGGTAATCGTCAGCAATGCCCTGGGATCGGTGAGTGCCAGCGCCTCGTTAACGGTTATTGATCCCTTCATTAACACGCAGCCCGCCAGCCAACAGGTCAACGCTGGTGACTTTGTGGAATTGAATGTCGAAGCGTTGGGCCGGTCACCACTAGCTTATCAATGGCGCAAAAACGGCGATGCTCTGGCGGGAGCGACCCATTCATTTCTGGTCTTTAATTCCATCACGCCCGCAGAATCTGGGAACTACGACGTCGTGGTGCAAAGCGCTTTTGGCGTTGTGACTTCCTTGGTTGCACGGGTTGCGGTGAATCTTTCCACTGTGGATTCGTTGGCCACCGCCATTTCGAATACATCCTACATTACTCCCTGTTTCGCGCTGGCCGAACAAGACAACGGCCAGCTCTGGCTGGGCGGCATCTTTGGCGCGGTGAATGGCCAAACCCGCTCTAATTTGGCCCGGCTCAATCCCGATGGCACGTTAGATTTGGCCGCCCAAACCGACACTGGTGGCACGGATTATCCCGGAGTATATGCGGTGGCCGTCCAACCCGATGGCAAGATCCTCGTCGGTGGGGGATTTTTAAACATCTCTGGCCAACCGCGCACCGCTTTGGCCCGGCTATACGCTAATGGACAATTGGATCCCGATTTTCAGGTCAATATTGCGGGCACTAATGATCCCTCGGTTACTTCATTGGCTGTGCAACCGGATGGGAAGATATTGATTGCCGGTATTTTTACCAGCGTCAACGGGGCCGAACGTTTTCACCTCGCCCGTTTGGAGCCGGATGGCACGCTCGACGCCAACTTCAATCCGGGAGCGGCGAATTCAGGAATGGTCTACGCGTTGGCCATGCAGCCCGATGGCAAGGTGTTGATCGGTGGCTGGGACCAGGGAAATCTCATCCGGTTATTGAACGATGGCAGCCGCGATACCGCCTTCAATCCAGTGCCCAACGGCTATGTGGATTCGATCCTCGTGCAGCCCGACGGTAAAATTCTGGCGGCAGGATATTTCACCACCATAAATGAACAGCCATGCACTTCGCCTTGCCGGTTAAACCCTGACGGTTCGCTGGACTTATCGTTTTCAGCCACGACTGGATGTGGGCCTACCATGGTCCTGCAAGCCGATGGCAAAATTCTGATCTCGCCACAAACGGGCATCCTGCAAACGACCAATGAAATTGTGCGTTTGAATCCTGACGGAACGGTAGACGATACTTTACGCGCGGAGGTGAATGACTTTGTGTCGGCGATGGCCCTCCAATCCGATGGCCGTTTGCTCGTGGCGGGAGCATTCACACAATTGAATGGCCAGCGGCAGGAAAGGATCGGCCGTTTGAATAATCCAGATTCCGCCGCTCAATCCTTGAATAACCACGACACCACCATCACCTGGATGCGGAGTGGCTCCTGCCCGGAAGTCTGGCGAACCACTTTCGAATACTCGAACGATGGCACGAACTGGATGGAATTAGGCGCCGGCATCCGCATACCTGGCGGGTGGCAATGCCCCAATGCTGCTCCAAACGGCAGCGTGCTCATTCGCGCGCGCGGATACACCAGTGGTGGCTTCAACAATACCTGCCACTGGTTCGTCGAGTCCAGGCTGGCCAGGATGGCTGCATTCACCCCCAATTTTTATCGTCTGAGCACGAATGAAACCAACCATCACTTCGGTTTCTCTATAAACGGTCCCACCGGCATCACCACCGTGATCGAAACAACCACCGATTTCATCCATTGGGATCGGATTTGGACGAACCCAGCTAACACCCTGCCGGTGCCCTTCTTTGATAAGGTTAGACCATTCGAAACCCAACGATTCTATCGGGTAATTCCTGCGCCATAATCCCAGCACCCTTAAACCCGGATCCCAAGATTGCCGCGGATAGGATTGCGAAAAGAGCGGATGATCGAAGTATTTCGCTGACTCGGAATTCGGGATGCTGGGAAAATAAAATGGTGCCAGAGGAGGGAATTGAACCCCCGACCAAAGGCTTATGAGTCCTCTGCTCTACCCCTGAGCTACTCTGGCACAAGGCATTGTGGTGAGCGGTGTTACGCCAGCCACAGTGCGGGATGTCGGAGCCCACTATCGGCCATCGACCAAACTATCCTAGGGAAAACCGCCCCGGCATTACAAGCATTTTCGTTTTCTATAAACCGGCGGCGGCGGTGGCCGCATTGAGCGCGAACAGCAGCTTCGAGACCAATAGGTCCGGCGCGCAGCCGAACAGGATGACGCACAGGGCAATGATGATTAGCACGAGCTTGGTGGAGGACAGCAAGCTTATGGGCGGGCAATGGGCCGGAACATCACGCACGTAAATCTGTTTTAACACCTGCAGGTAGTAGAAGAGGGATACGGCGCTAAGCGTAATGGCCAGGATCACCAGCCAAAGAATGCCCAGGCTCGGGGCACCGCCTTGGAGGACGGCGGCAAACAAATAGAATTTGCCGAAAAATCCGGCCAAGGGCGGAATGCCCGCGAGTGACAGCAAGCAGATGAACATGACCGCTGCCAGCACCGGGGAACGGCGGCTTAATCCCGCGAAACTTTCCAGATGGTCGTTGCCCATGTGTTTTTCCACCACGGCCACCACGCCAAAAGCCCCCAGCACGGACAAGCCATACGTCATCACGTAAAAAATGAGCGCCACGAAGCCGGCGCCGTTGTTGGCGATCACGCCCAATAAGGCATACCCCGCGTGCGCGATGGCCGAATACGCCAGCAAGCGTTTCACGCTGGTTTGGGCCAACGCGGCCAAATTCCCCACGATGATGGAGAGCCCGGCCATCATGGCCAGCATGGGCACCCAACCCGCCGCCAGCGCGCGGAAGGCGCCACTCCCCACGGCGGAGGACAGGCCAATGGTCATCATTTTTTCCAGCAAGAAGAAACTAGCCAGCTTGGAACTGGAGGCGATCAAGGCAGCCGACGGGGTGGGCGCGCCTTGATAGACATCCGGTGCCCAAAGTTGGAAAGGCACGGCGGCGATTTTGAAACCGAGTCCCGCTAGTACCATGGATATGCCCACCACTAGCATGGGGTCGCGCGGCATGGCGGTGATTTTGGCCGCCATTTTAGCCAGCAAGAGTTCGCCCGTCAGGCCGTAAAGCAAGCTCAGGCCAAATAGGAGGAACGCCGAGGCCACGCCACCATACAGGAAATAGCGCAAGCCGGCTTCCGTCGAGGCCAAGCTGCGTTTGGCAAAAGCGGCCAGCAAGTAGAGTGAAAGACTGGCGAGTTCCAGGGACACGAAGAGGGTTAAAATATCCTCGGAACTCACCATGAACATGAATCCCAGCGTTGCCAGCAATTGGAGCGCGAAATATTCACCTACGTGCGGGGTAAAGGCGGTTTCCAGAGTGAGCAAGGCCGTTCCCGCCGCCAAGAGCAGGAGCACTTGCTTGGTCACTTGGGTCAATGGATCCACGACCAGCACCCCGGAAAATAGCGTGCCCTGGCTCGGAAAGAAATAGATCCAATAAATGGCACCCAGGCAACCGGCGACGGACAGTGCCGCGGAGGCGGCACGCCGAAAACTCGCGGACTGCGAGCGCAGCCACAAGGCATCAGCCCCTAGCACCACTAAAACGGTGAGCGCCATAATCGATTCGGGCGCCAATAAATTCAGGAGTTCAGCGTAGTTCATGGCCGCCCTCCGTTGATAAGATGCCGCATCCAAGGCGCCTGAAAGCTGGGGATTATCAGATCCAGCAACAGCCTCGGGTATAAGCCGATAATAATGGTAGCCGCGAGCAAGAGAATCGCGCCGATACGCTCCGGCAACGAAATGGGCGGCATGGGTTCATGCCCGGGTTCAGGGGGCACGGGATGTTCGCCAAAAAAGGATTTACGCACGGCGCGCAGCGTGTAAGCCACGCCAATCACCACGCCCACGCCGGCCAGGATGGCATAGTAAGGAAACGCCTTCCACGCGCCCATCAACACCTGCAATTCCGCCACGAAACCACTGAAGCCAGGCAAACCCATCGAAGCCGCGCCCGCCAGGGCAAAAGTCACCGAGGCAAAAGGCAGGGCGCGCCCCAGGTCCATGCCTTCCAACCGGGCCAATTCGCGCGTGTGAGTGCGTTCGTATACCATGCGGCCGACCACCGCGAACAGCAGGCCCGCGATCACTCCGTGCGAAAACATTTGCAGCACGGCACCGCTGAGACCCACTTCGTTGAAAGCCATCAAGCCGAGCAAAACGAAACCCATATGGCTCACGCTCGAGTAACCAATCACAAATTTGAAATCCTTTTGCACCAAGGCCACGGTGGCGCCGTAGACGATTCCCGTCACCGCCAGCAAGGCCAACGGTTTTTGCCAAGCTTGCATGCCCAGAGGAAACAGAACCATCGCCACGCGCAACGCCCCGTAAGCCCCGAGTTTCATCACCACGCCCGCCAATAACATCGACGCCGCGGTGGGCGCGGCGACGTGGCCCGTCGGCGCCCAAGTGTGAAACGGCCACATGCCCGCCAGGATCGCGAACCCCACAAACACCAGCGGAAACGCCCACATTTGAAAACTTAGCGGATAAGGCTGCCGCGCCAATTCAATGAGATCAAATGTGCGCGAACCGGCCATTACGTAAGTCGCCACCAGGCCAATCAACACCAGCGCGCTGCCCACAAATGAGTAGAGCGCCAGCTTCATCGCGCCGTATTCCTTGCGGGTCGAGCCCCAAATGGCGATCAAGAAATACTTGGGCACGATGGCGATTTCGTAAAAAACGAACAGCAGGAACAAATCGAAGCTGAGAAACACGCCATACACGCCGCCAATCAGCGCCAGGAAAAACGCGAAAAACTCGCGTGTTCGATGTTCGATATTCCACGAAAACAATACGCCGGAAATGGCGGCCAGGCCGGTCAGCAACACGAGCGTCAAGCTGATGCCATCCGCGGCCAAAATGTAACGCAAGCCCAGAGATTTAACCCAAGTGACATTGACTATTTCGCGCAATTGCCCGTCCGCCCCAGCCCAGGCTCCTGCCAAAGCGCAGCCAAAACCGGCGACCGCGCTGAGCAACGCCACAGCGCGCGCTGCCCGGCGGCTTTCCGGTTGCAAACACAGCAGCAAGCCGGCGCCGATAAACGAAATATAGATGGTCCAAGCCAGCATGTTTTAACCTATCCCTTGGCCTTTGAGCGTGGCCCGGCAATTCCTAGGTGCGTATGGTTTGGTTTGTTTCATGGCAGTTTGCTCACCCAACCGGCCACCATGGGATTTATGATGCCCATCAACAGTTGCGGATAAATGCCGATGACAAACATGAGCGCAATCACGGGAGCCGCCACCCAGCGTTCGGCCACAGTTAAATCCGGAAATTGGGCCCATTTTACCGGCAATGGGCCGTTGAAAATGCGTTGCAGCATGCCCAGCAAAAAAACGGCCGTGAGCAAGATTCCGAAAGCCGCCAGTGCCGCCGCCCAGCCATGCAAGGCCAGCACGCCCTTGAAGATGAGAAATTCCCCGATAAAACCGTTGAGCCCGGGCAAACCCAGTGAGGAAAACACCGCAATGCCCATTAAGCCGGTAAAAACCGGCGCGGCGGCGCGCAAGCCCCCGAAATCGTTCAAACCGCGCAGGCCTTGCCCGCGCTGCTCCAGCCAGCCCGCGAAACAGAATAGGGCGCTCGCTGTGATGCCGTGATTAAACATTTGAAACACGGCGCCGTTCAAGGCCGCCACCTTATGTTCCGCCGCGCCCCCCACTTTCACCGCCGCAAATACGGCCAGCAAACAATACCCCAAGTGATTGATGGAGGAGTAAGCGATGACGCGTTTGAGATCGGTTTGGGCAATAGCTGTCCAAGCCGAAAACACAATGGTGCCCACGGCGAGGCAGAGCAAAAGAGTTTGAAACTGCCGCAACTGGTCCGGAAAAATGGGCAGCAAAATGCGCAGGAAACCATAAACGCCCATCTTGGACATCACGCCCGTCAGCATCATCGAAACCCCCGGCGGCGCTTCGGAGTATGCGGGTGGCAGCCACGAGTGCAGCGGTCCCAAGGGCACTTTCACCGCGAGCCCAAGGAACACGCCCCAGAACACCAGCGCGGGCAAACTCTGCGCGGCGAAATCGCCCACTCCGAAAGTTTTGAGCGCATTAGCCAGCGCACCGCTTTGGCCCATCTCGGCCAGCTTGATGAAATCAAAGGTGCCAGTGGCTAAATACATCAGCAAGAAAGCCAGCAACAAGGCCACGCTGCCGAACATCGTATAGACGAAAAACTGCATCGCCGCCGGAGTGCGCTGCGTGCCGCCCCATAATTTGATGAGGAAAAACGCGGGGATCAGGCTCAGCTCCCAGAAAAAGAACCAATGGAAAAAGTTGAGCGCGGTGAAGGCCCCGAACAAACCGGATTCCAAGGCCAGGAACAAACCGTAATACAAACTCGCGTTGCCCGACTTGGGTTGCCAGGCGAACAACGAGAAAACGGAAACAATGGCGGTCAGCAAAATGGATACGAGCCCCAAACCATCGAGGCCAAGAAAATATTGCGCACCCAGCGTGGGCACCCATTCGTGCTGCTCCACAAATTTCAACCCAGTTCCCGAAGTGAAGCTCAGGGCAATCGTAATCCCCAAACAGAGCAGGGCGAACCCTTGAGCCACGCGGCGCGGCAGCGACGGATTGTTCGCCGGCAAGCAGGCCGTCAATACCGCACCGGCGAGCGGCGTGAAAATCAGCAAAGATAGCCAGGGAAATCCGTTCATAACATCGACTCCCAGGCCAGCCAGATGACCAGCGCCGCTACCGCCACCGCGATGGAGCGCAAATACAATTGCATCTGGCCATCTTGTAATTTCGAAAAATAACGGCCGGACCGGGCTAACTGTTCGCAACCCGCGTCAAATCCCGGATTCACTAAGCATTCGTCAATGATGCGATTCAACCATGCCAGAGCCAAGGTCGCCAATTCCACCAGTTTGACCAAGCCGTTCCACAACGCGATTTCGAGGCTTTGGAACCACACCGCTCCTTGCCGGATGAAATCAATCACGGTCGCTTCGTAGATTTCATCCACGCGGAATTTATCGCGTAACAGCTGGAACGTTTCCGGCTGCGCCGTCTCGAGCGGATCGGCGGCCGTGGCTTTACGCAGAGGATTCTTGCCATACAGCGACCAGCCTGTGCCCAAACCGAGCGCGACCACCACCGTGGAAAGCAGCATCAAACCCAGCGTGTCGCCGTGAAAGAGCTTGCCGAAATCGAAGGCGGCTGCATGGCCGGTGAAATAAGCGTGGAACCAAGGCCACGCGGGCGTGCCTAAAAAGCCGAACAAGATCGCGCCACCCGCCAGAATTTTGAGCGGCAAGACCATGACCGGCGGGCTTTCATGCGGCTTATGATCATGCGCCTTGTGTTCCCCGGCGTGCTTGGTATCCGCCGGTTTGCCTCCGCGATACTGGCCGTAGAAAACGCAAGCGACCTGGCGGGTCATATAAAACGCAGTGAGGAACGCCCCCGCCAAACCCATGAGGAACGGGCCATTAGAAATCGGCCAGGCAAAAGCCGCGTGCAAAATTTCATCTTTGCTCCAGAACCCCGAGAAAAACACGGGCACCCCAGCCAGCGCCATCATGCCGATGGCGTAAGTCATGAAGGTGGCGGGCATGTATTGGCGCAATCCGCCCATGTGACGGATATCCTGCTCCTCATGACAACCGTGAATGACCGAGCCCGCGCCCAAGAACAGCAGGGCTTTGAAAAACGCGTGGGCGATCAAATGGAACATGCCGGCGACCCAACCGCCAACGCCAATCGCCATCATCATGTAGCCCAGCTGGGAAACCGTCGAATAAGCAAGAATGCGTTTGATATCCGTTTGGGCGACGGCAATGCACGCCGCAAACAAGGCGGTAAACGCCCCCACCCAAGCGATCACCATCAACGCTGTGGAGAAATCCGGCAAGTTCTGGCCATCGGCATCCAGCAGCGGATACACACGCGCCATCAGGAAAACGCCGGCAGCGACCATCGTGGCCGCGTGGATCAGCGCGCTGACGGGCGTGGGGCCTTCCATGGCATCCGGCAACCAAACGTGCAGCGGGAATTGGCCGGACTTGCCTGCCGCGCCGCAAAACAGCAACAAGCCGATTGCGGTGGCCACCGCCATGCCCTCGAAAGTCGTCGTGACCGCCAAGTGCGAAAGCGCCCCCGTTTCCAAGCAGCCTTGTCCATTATCGTAAAACAGCAGCGTGCCGGTTTCCGAATAAAGCCATACCATGCCGAGCAGAAAACCAATATCGCCCACGCGTGTGGTGATGAAGGCTTTCTTGGCGGCGGCGGCGGCGCTTGGTTTATGGAACCAGAAACCGATCAACAAATAAGAAGCCAGCCCCACCAGTTCCCAACAGATGAACAGCAGGAGCAAGTTGTTGGCGATAATCAGGCCTAGCATCGCGGCCGCGAATAAAGCGAGAAACCCGAAGAAGCGCGTGAAATTCGCGTCATGCTCCATGTAGCCCTGGCTGTAGATAAAAATGAGGGTGCCGATGAATGTGACCATCACCAGCATGGAGGCGGAGAGGGGGTCTAAGAGCCAGCCGAGGCGAAAATAGCTTTGGCCCATCTCGAACCAGTTAAAATTATAAACTTCGCGCCAAGGCTCCCCATGATGGCCTGGCGCCAAAGTAGTGATGAGGGCCCACACGGAAAGCACGAAGGCAATCACCATCGAGCCGATGGCTAGGTTGGCGGCCCGGCGGCGTCCAGCGCGCGGGGTAATAGCAATCAGCCCCGCCGCTAAAAGCGGCAGTGCCGGTATCAAACCCAAATTGGCCACGATCCAATGCATTATCCCTTGAGCGAATCCAACCCCTCCAACCGTGTCGTCCGGCGTTGGCGGTAAATTAATACGATGAGCGCTAACCCCACGGCCGCTTCCGCCGCCGCCACCGCTATCGCAAACAATACGAACATCTGGCCGGCTAGCGCTTGCGGATTGGGGTTATGCCGCCAAAACGCGATGAAATTCAAATTCGCGGCGTTGAGCATCATTTCGATGCCGATCAACACCATGATCGTGTTGCGCCGGGTCAACGCCGCCGCCAGCCCGATGCTGAAGAGCAGGGCGGCCAGCAACAAATAATAAACCAGCGGCGTGCCGTTCATGATTTTTCCTTCTCCTCCACCGCGAGGGTGGCGGCGCCGATGGCGGCAACAGTTAACAACAATCCCAATATTTCCAGCGGCACCACTTGCTGCGTCACCAAGCTTTCGCCAATTTGGCGGGTGGTGGCGGGCGGGGTGTCTGTCGCCGGCCGATGGCTGGCTTCGGAGGTGACGATATTGAACGCCAGGCAGCCGAAAACCAGCGCGGCGATTGCGGCCCCGGAAATCCAGGAGCGATCGGCGTCGCCGGAAGCGGCACCCGCGTTGCGCGTCAGCAACAAGGCAAAGACGATCAGGATAGCCACCGCGCCCACGTAAACCATGATTTGCGCAAACCCCACGAACTCCGCGCCCAATTGCAAATAAAGTCCCGCCAAGGTGGCGTAGGAAACCGCCAGTCCCAAAGCCGTATGCACCAGGCGGCGGAAAACCACCGCTGCCAGGCTGCTGGCCAGCAATATGCCGGCAAGGATGACAAAGGCTGCGGACATGATGTTAATTGGCGTATCGGTACACCCTGGGTCCCCAATTTTTCTGGCTCGCGATGCCGCGCACCAACCCCACAAAGGGCAGTGCTACCACAGCGAAGGTGATTCCCCAGCGGATAATCAAGGCTCCAGGAAAGGCCCAAGAATCAGTAAACCGCCAGAAAACCGCCGCGATAATATTCAACAACGCCAATGGCAAAAGCAGTTTCCACGAAAAATTCATCAATTGGTCCACGCGCACGCGCGGCAGCGTGCCGCGCACCCAAATAAACCACGCGATCATGGCCCCCAGTTTCAGGAAGAACCACAGAAACGAGGGAATGAAGGTGAGAAAGGAAAACGGCGCATTCCAGCCACCCAAGAACAGCGTGATGGCGAGGCCGCTCACGGCAAACATCCCGAAATATTCACCCATGAAAAAGACCGCGTATTTAAAGCCGGAATACTCGGTCATAAAACCGCCGATGATCTCCGATTCGCCTTCGGGCAAATCGAAGGGCGAGCGATTGGATTCGGCGGTAGCGGCGATCAGGAAAATCACGAATCCAACCAATCCCCAGGGTGTGAATACGTTCCATCCAGGCAAGCCATAAACATAATGACTTTGGTTTTCTACGATGCCGGCTAGGGAAAGTGTCCCGGCAAACATCACCACCACCAGTGTGGAGACCACCAAGGGCAGTTCAAAACTGATCATTTGCGCAATGGAACGCATCGCGCCGAGGACAGAGTATTTATTGCGGCTGGCCCAACCGGCCATGAACGCGCCCAGTTCCGCCGCCGATCCTACGGCGAAGAAGCAGAGCAGGCCGGCGTCCATATCTACCGCTGCCAAACCCGGTCCCACCGGCACCATGGCCAGAGCCATTGCCGCTGGCGCTAGCACGACGAGCGGGGCAAGAAAATGCACAATGCCGTCGGCGGATGTGGGAACGATATCTTCTTTGATTAACATCTTGATGCCGTCCGCCACGGGTTGGAACAAACCGTAGGGACCCACGCGATTCGGACCCGGACGGTTTTGAATGCGGCCTAGGCCTTTCCGCTCGATGAGGGTCGAGATGGCAAAGATGCCGGCAAAGATGCCGAAAATGAGCGCCGCAGATATGGCTGACGAGAACACAGGTTGCCAGGCAACGGGGACTAGCCCGACCACCCAGCTTTTGAGTTGGATTAAGCCTTGTTCCGGAGTCGATGCCAGCAGCAGGACCGTCATGCGGGCACCTCCGATTTAGCAGGTGCGGGAGTGGCTGGTTTGGGGGCCGCGGCCGCACTTGGGGTGGGAGCGGCCTTTGCCGCGGCCGCTTTAGCTTTCGCGGCTTGGGCTTCTTTTTCCGCCGCCAATTGTTTATCTACCAGGGTGGCCTCCGTGGGCCGAATCTGGTGATAATACTCGTTAGACTTCGACAGGTGCTTCTTTTGCAGGATGAGCGCCTCAAACCGGCTGGACTGGCTCAGTTCGTAGGCTTGGTCCATTTTGATGGAGTCAAACGGGCAAACCTCCACGCAAATCTGGCAGCTCATGCACACCGAAATGTCGATATCGAACACCTTGGGATGCTTGATAGGCTTGCCCCGGGCATCGCGTTCCGGCTCGATGTAAATGCACTGCGGCGGGCATTCTTTTTCGCAAATTTTGCAGGAGACGCAGCGCAAGCCCTTGATGGGATCTTCTCCATCATAGACTAAAAAGGGAAAACTGCGGTTGTTTTCCGGCACCTGCCGCTGTTCTTCAGGGTACTGAATGGTAACAAACCGCTCCGGTTGGCGGTAACTGCCAAAAAAATTCCGGGCGGTTTCGATCAATCCCTTAATGATGCCGACACCAAGCATGTTTGCTTAATAGAAACTCATTCAGAACAGCTTAAAGTAACGCATCGGCCCGGGAACGCAACGGGGTATTTACGCCATACCCGTTCCCGCCGAAGCCCCTCAACGGTCCACTTCTCCTAATACAATGTCAATGCTTCCTAATATCACCACCACATCCGCCACCTTTTGGCCCAGGCACATGTCCTCAAGTGCGGTGAGGTTTATCAAACTCGGGGGCCGGATGCGATAGCGGTAGGGATTGGCCGAACCGTCGCTTATCAAATAAAAGCCCAATTCGCCCTTCGGCGTTTCGATCCGCCCGTACGCCTCGCCCGGTTTGGGTTTGAAATTGCGGATCTTGATCTTGGGGTCCATGACCGGCCCTTCGGGAATGCTTTTCACGGCGGCATCCAGAATTTTCAAGGATTCGCGCATTTCGAGCAACCGAATCATGAAGCGATCATAGCAGTCCCCGTGATCGCCCAAAGGCACGCGGAACTCGAACCGGTCGTAAATGCCGTAGTGGTCGACTTTGCGCAAATCGTAGTCCACGCCTGAGGCGCGCAGAATGGGCCCGGTGGCGCTGGAATTGATGGCCAGCTCGCGCGGCAACACGCCCACGCCTTGGGTGCGCGCCATTAAGATTTCGTTGGTCGTCAGCAGCGAATCAAATTCATCGAGAAATTTGGGGTAATTCGCCAGCACCAGGCGCACTTGATCGAGCCAGCCCGAGGGTAAATCAAGCCGGCAGCCGCCGAAGCGGAAATAATTACACATCATGCGCGCGCCGGTGAGCGCCTCAAAGAGGTCGAGAATTTTTTCCCGTTCGCGAAACGCGTACATGAGTGGCGTGCCCATTGCCCCCAAGTCCTGCGTCAAAAAGCCCATCAAGCAAGTGTGGTTTTGCAGGCGGGTTAGCTCGGCGGCGATCACCCGGATATACTCGGCTCGTTCCGGGGGCGTGATGCCCGCCAGCTTTTCCACGGCATGCACGTAAGCCCAATTGTTGGTGAGCGAGCAAAAATAATCTAATCGGTCCGTGTACGGAATGGAGGAGAGGTAAGTGATGGTTTCGGCGATCTTTTCGTGGTTGCGATGCAGATAGCCGAAAACGGGTTTTAATTTCACCACGGTTTCGCCGTCGACTGTCAAATTCATGCGAAACACCCCGTGCGTGGAGGGATGTTGCGGCCCCATGGAAATTTCCAGCAAACCTTCCCCCGGCTCGCCTTCCGTGGCCGGCTTGAAATGGTAGCCCGTGGGCATTTCCACTGAACACATCCCGGGTTCATCCGGACGGGCAAAATCAACCATGGGAAACCTCCGGCGGATAATGGCGGCGGGTTTTCTCGAGCACTTCATCGTGGGCCGTCGGCTCGTACTCGTAATCATCCGGCTCCACGTAATCCTTGCGCATGGGATAGTCTTGGAATTCGTCCCACATCAAAAGCCGCCGCAAATCGGGATGCCCTTGGAAACGGACGCCGTAAAGATCGTAAACCTCGCGCTCCTGAAATTCGGCGCCGCGATAAACGGGCGTCAATGAGGCGACTTCCACCTGGCTGGCGCGGTCACCGGTGCGCTGGCGCAAAATCACTGGGCCCTGTTTTAAGGCCATGGAAAAAAGATGATAAACCACTTCAAAGCAGCCGGGAATTTTCGTTTCCACGGTTTCCTCGACTTCGAGCGGTTTGCCTTGGTACTCGCGGGTTACTTTGACTTTATCCTGCTTTATGGTGTCGGGCCAATCCACGCCGGTCACGTTGGAAGCGTAATCTAGGCGCAAGGCGGGATCGTCCCTTAAAAATCGGGCGGCGGCCAGGGCATGCGCCGGGTCGACCCGCAGGGAGGCGGGATTGGCCGCGCTGCCATTGGGCACGATCTCCAGCTTCACCCCGTGCAAAGCGGCTTGCAGGCGTTCTTTAATTTGTTCTAGCGACTCCACAACAATCGTGAATGTATTTATTAAATTGGGCTGGCGGCCGGTTAGTCGGCATCTCGCACCAGCTTAGGTGGACGCCACACCGCCGAGTTCTGTGGTGGTTCGAGGTCATGCGCGCCAAAGCTCGGCACGGGAAATTCGCCGCTCTCGTCGGAGCGCAAGTGGCTAGGGCGGTCCGGGCCGGTCAACTTTTCACCGGCGATTTTGCGCTGCAGCATCATCAAGCCGTGAATCAGCGCTTCGGGCCGCGGCGGGCAGCCGGGAATGTGGATATCGACCGGAATATAACGGTCAATGCCCTTGAGCACGTTGTAGCCTTGTTTGAAGGGGCCGCCAGAAATCGCGCACGCGCCCATGGCGATGACGTATTTGGGCTCGGGCATTTGGTTGAAGAGGCGCACCACTTGCGGGGCCATCTTCTTGGTCACCGTGCCCGCCACGATCATGAGATCAGCTTGCCGGGGCGAAGGGCGGAAGACTTCCGCGCCGAAGCGGGATAGATCGAAGCGCGCCATGGAGGCGGCGATCATTTCAATAGCGCAGCACGCCAGGCCAAAGCCCAGCGGCCACAAAGAATTCTTGCGGCCCCAATTATACAGGGCCTCCAGCTGGATCGTGACGATCCCCTGGCGGCGCAATTCATCGCGCAATGCCTCATCCACAGCCATAAGTGTTTTATCCGGGGAAGATTAGATTACTTCCACGTTAAAATACCCTTTTTCCACGCCCACGCCAGGCTTTCCGCCAAAAAAAAGATAAAGACCAGAATCGCCAGCACCGCGCCAAAGGAAAGGCCAGTGAAAGCGGTGGCAAAAGGCAGCAAGAAGATCGCCTCAATATCGAAGATCAGGAAGAGAACGCCGTAAAGGTAATATTGCGCGCCGTAGCGCCCCCAGGCGTCGCCGGTTGGAGCCAGCCCACACTCATAAATCGCATTCTTCTCCGCGCTCGGCTTGGCGGGAGAGAAAGAACTCGCCCAAAACTTCGCCAGAAAGATGGGGAGCAAAGGAAAGGCGATGGCAATCGCCAGAAATATGGCGAGAAAGAGATAAGGGTGATTAGCGTGTTCCATGCGCGTCAATTGGGCTCGGAGCCTTCGGGCGCCTGACGGCGCATCTGCCGCAAGCCCACCGATTCGGCGATATCATCGAATTCTTCGCGGCTCACGGTCTCCAAAGTTTTGCCGCGAGACTTCATCTTTTCATTAATTTTGATGGCTTTCTCGGTCATCACTTCGTGGGTTTCTTTAGTGCCTCCTGCCAAAACGAAATTCGGGCCTTGGGTGACCCGTTTATGACCATCGGAATCCAGCCCTACCCCTAACAAAACCGCCCGCGAGCGGCCATTCGATTTTCCCGGCTTTTGCGCCATTCACCCAACGTATTTGCAAACAACAGGATGTCAAGAGTCACGGTGGTTTTATCCGCGTAAAAACCGGGTTTAATTCGGATATCTCCGCAGTCTCAAAGATAAAAAAGAAGGGCTGGTGTTACCCAGCCCTTCCGTGAGTCCCCCCAGAGATAGAGGAGTCCTTTTAACCGGCTAGCAAGTTATTTGGCTAAGCGATAGAACTTAGCGCTAACATCCGGTGTGATGCTCAAGGATTTGAGGCCATTGGCGGTGGTGGCAGCGGAGGCATCCACCTGCGTCCAAGCGGCACTCGTACCGAGCACGGCTGAGGATTGCAGTTGGTAACCCACCGCGGTATCCGGCCAGCTTACGACCACTTTGCCACTGGACATAGCCACACTGAGTGAAGGCTTGGTGGTCTCTTCGGTTGGCAAGGTGTTCGGACCAGCGGCGTAGGCGGCGGCAATCATTGAAGCGCTCAGGGCGCCGTCCCAGATGCGGAACTCATTGAATTTGCCGCTGAACATCGGGTCGCCCCATTGCGAGCGGCCAAGCCAGACGTTGACATCGTTGATCGAGTTCAACGGGGTAATCGCCGTGCCGGAGGTCACCATGACCCCGTTGCTGTAGACGCGGGAAACATTGCCATCGTAATTGTATGTCACCGCCAAGTAAACTTCAGTCCCCACCGACAACGCCGAAGAGGCGGTATCTTGCACCTTCTCCAAACCATTGGTGTCGCGAATGGCAAAACGCAGCGCGGCCGAGCCCGCGGGCGAGAGGAAGAGATAATTGCCATTGCCGTTAGAAATATCTTCGCCACCATCGGAGGTGCCGATGTCGAAGATGCGCTGCCAGCCACTCGAAGTATTCCAAGTGATCCAAGTCTCAATGGTGAGGTTGGTATGGGTGCTGATCAGTCGGTTGGGCAGGTCCACATAGCCCGCGATCGGATCATCGGCCGAGCCGGTGCCGCCAGGCAGAGTAAGCTGCTGGCCATCGAAGACCGCGCCGTCGCCTTTGATCGTGCCGTTGGCGGTCCCCACCGAGTCTTTTACCGTCGTGGAACCCACCGAGTCATTGAAGCTATAGCGATGGACTAGGGTCGCCGTCGATTTGAGCACTTCCACCGACTTGGTGGCGGTTATGCCGCGGAAAGAAGCCGTGATCGTGGCGGTGCCCGGTTTAACGGCTTTAAGTGTGCCATCGGCACCCACCGTGACGATGTTGGTATCGCTGGAACTTAAGGTCGAGAGGGTCACGACATCCAAGTAGGAGCGATTAGCGAAGTTGGCGGTGACGATTGGCATAACGGCCGCGCCGTCACCAATGAGCTGTTTCCCGGCAGGCAGGCTGATGGTGATGCCATTCAACGTGCCCGGATCGGTCATTTCCATGCCGTAGAGGAAGTTGTTCGCCACGTCCGCGTCGCTCAAGGCGCCCGTGTGCACGCGGACCATGCCAATCGCGCCGGAAAGAGCTTGGGCGAAGTTGAAATCCACTGCATCGCTATCCCCTTGCGCGGCGATACGCACCGGCATGCTGGCGAAAGTGGTCAGCGGAGTGGAGAGATTCTCAGTCGCTTTCAATTTGCCATCGGCATACACTTTGCAGGTCAGATTGCCATCATAGGTGTAAACCAGATAGTGCCACTTGCCTTCAGCGGGGGCGCCATTCCAGCCCATGTCAGCGCTGCCCCATTGCCCCACGGCGCCCCAGGTGCCGTTCCAGCCATAATTGAAGGAGCAATTGCTATTATCGGCGCCACGGTGGCCGAGTTCCACCAAAGTTTCCTCATCGCGCACGCTGGGATTGTACGCCCAGACTTCGATGGAACGATCGCTGGAACCATCTAGCTCACTGGTGGTTAAAGGCCCTAAATAAGCGTCATCAACGCCGTTGAATTCAATGCCCGCCAGGCCGGTGCCGCCCACGTTGGCGTTGTACACGGGCGCGCCATAGGCTTCAAAATCGCCTTTGCCCGCGCGGTTCACCCACTTGGAAGTGTCGTTCTTCGCATCCACTGCGTGCAGGTCCACAAAGAGTGTTCCCGCCACCACGACTCCGGCCAAACGCGGGCTGACGGTAACTTCCACGGAATCCGTTTTGCCTTCATAGGTCACCGAAATGGTGGCCGTGCCCGCGCCAACCGCAGTCACCACCCCTTTGGCGTCGATAGTGGCCACATTCGAAGCGCTAGAGGCAAACACCGCGCCAGAATCCGAATCCAGGGTGAAATTCGATATTTTGGCGAAATCCACTTTGGCGGAAGTGGCCACAGTGTCTTGCTCGGTTAACGCCGTTTTGGTGATCACTAGGTGCACGGCTTGAACCCCGCCCAGGCTGGCCACGCTGGTGCTCGGGGTTTCCGTGCCGGAAACATAGCTCGCGGCCACCTCCACGGAGGAAAGCGCCTGGTTATAAATGCGGAATTCGTCAAGAAATCCTTGGAACATGGGGTCGCCCCACTGCGAACGGCCCAGCCAATTGTTAACGTCATTGATGGTTTTCAAGTCCACCGAGGCCGTCGAAGACGCCACCATCACCCCGTTACTGTACAACCGGGAGGAATTTTTAAGGTAATCGTAAGTCGCGGTGAGACAGACCGGCAACCCCATTTCAAGCGGGGCGGAAGCGGTGCAAATATTCGGCTCGGTGCCGGTGGCTGGGTCGCGCACCGCAAAGCGGATATTAGCATCGCCTTGGGGGGAGAGGAATAAGTAACCACCGTTGCCATCAGAAATATCCTCGCCACCGGCCGAAGTGCCAAAATCAAAAATGCGCTGCCAGGAACTGCCACTGGCATCCCACTGCACCCAGGTTTCAAAGGTGACGTTGGTCAGGACGTTGATGATATGGTTGGGCAGATCCACATAGCCGGAAATATCAGCTGCCGCCGCGGAGGAGGACGATCCGCCGTTGAGATAAAGCTGGCCACTGCCATCAAAGGCGATGCCGTTGCCTTTCAGCACGCCATCCGCACTTCCGACTGAGTCCTTGACCGTGATGCCGGAGGATTCGCTAAAACTATACCGGTGGATGAGATCGGCATAAGTCGGCAAGGTTAACGCGATGGAGGCCAGCGCCACCGCCCTTGTCAAAGTTTTGAATTTGGCGTTCATAGGGATAATTAATTGGCGTGTTGAGATTTACGATTCAATATTTACTTAAGTTTCCTAATATTTTATTCGTGTTACGGGCAATGCTTACATCGACATTGCGGACGTAAAAACGCTTTTCAGCTGTTGGTATTTAATTAAGTTTCTTAAAGAACGTCGCCAAAGTCAAGTGCCGAGTGAATATTTTTAACCAGGATTCCGAGATTGATGAGGATGGTATTGCGTAAATAACAGCGGCCCATAGTTTTGCGTTGACGAATCCGACGCTCTAAGAAATCCTGGAAAGGAAGCGCTGAACCTTGAGTAGCGCGACTATTTTGGAATTCGAGTTTAACCCGGATTCCGAGATT
>MTLE01006226.1_pt1 | contig 25584 bp, 17 predicted proteins | sample 1982461 | NCBI WGS metagenome assembly MTLE01 (sample SAMN05712605, study PRJNA340218) | biofilm metagenome | isolation source: sample SPL anode biofilm adapted to -200 mV | place: USA | collected 2012-02-03
TATAGAGGGGATGTTGAGGGGAAGTTGAGGGGAAGTTGAGGGGATGTTGAGAGGATGTTGAAAGAGACATGAGCTGCTGGCTACTGGCCGCTGGCTAAATTCAAAATTCAAGAATTCAAGATTAGCAAGCAGCGAATAGCATCTGGCATCTGGCTACTGGCCGCAGGATAAATTCAAAATTCAAGAATTCAAGATTAGCAAGCACGGAATAGCATCTGGCATCTGGCTACTGGCGCCAGATGCCGGATGCATTAAAAAAGCGCTAAACTTAATTATCGCGTTAATTGTGCTTTACATACACAGACACCGTTCTGTTGGTGTTATAAACAGAGATCGTGCCGCCTCCATCATTAGCAGGGACAGCGGGATACAAAAGATTAGAATCTTGACGCTGATAGCCCCCGAATTGCCAGTCATCGCTTGAAAGTGCCAACTTATAGTCGCCTGGTTCAGGAACAAAAAACTGATAATTGGGAATTGAATTAACGGGGTGCCAGTTAAAGACAAAAATTAATCCGGCTCGCTCAAAAATCAGTGTTTGGTTGGTTTGATCGATATTAAGCAGTTTAGGGTAAGGGGCGTTCTGAAGGTTATAGGCACGTGCCAGATCGATCATTGCCTGATCGAATCTACCGAGGAACTGGTACTTTAAATCAGGATTGTCAACAAGTGACCACTGCCTCCTTGCATACCAGTAGCTCCAGTTGTTGCCCTCCCTGGGGAAGTCGATCCACTCCGGGTGACCAAACTCATTGCCCATAAAGTTTAGCCAAGCCTCGCCTCCAAGAGCCAGCGTGATAAGCCTGATCATCTTATGCAAGGCTACACCTCTAACAACAACCGCATTGCTGTTATCACGATCCATGCTGGAATACATCTCTTTATCCATTAGCCTGAAGGCAATCGTTTTGTCACCAACTAAAGCTTGATCGTGCGATTCGGCATAAGCAACCGTGGGGTGATCCCACTTTCTGTTAGTCAGAGCACCCCACATGGCACCCATATCCCAATCTTCGTCACGTTGAGTCTCCAAAAGATGAACCCAATAATCAGGTAAGCCCATAGCTAAACGATAATCAAAACCAAGCCCCCCCTCTTTCAAGGGACGACTAATACCAGGCATTCCCGAGACATCTTCCGCAATGGTGATAGCACCAGGCTTAAGTGCATGAACAAGCCTATTGGCTAGTTGTAAGTATACCTGAGCATCCCATTCAACCCCATCGGTAAAATAGGTGTGTTGATTCCAACTATCTGATGAAATATAGCCATGATGAAAATATAACATCGAGGTAACACCGTCAAACCTGAAACCATCGATATGAAACTCTTGCATCCAGTAGCGAAGGTTAGATAAGAGAAATTGGAGCACCTCCGTTTTGCCATAATCAAAACAGCGACTTCCCCAATGAGGATGGTCACCTCTGGGACCGGAATGAGTATAGAGCCCGTCAGAGCCATCGAAATCATTCAGACCTTCATTGTAGTTTTTAACCGTATGCGAATGTACCACATCCATAATCACTGCGATACCCATCTGATGAGCTGTGAAGATCAGATTTTTGAGGTCTTCTGGTGTCCCAAAGCGGCTAGTAGGGGCGAAATAATTGGAGACATGATATCCAAAAGAGCCATAATATGGATGCTCTGCCAGCGCCATCAGTTGGATAGCATTGTAGCCTGCCGCTTTAATACGAGGTAAAACAGAGCGGGTAAACTCATCATAGGATGTAACTTCAGGAGTCTCGCCAGACATTCCGACATGAGCCTCATAGATAAAAAGCTCTTGAATTGATTTAGGTGAGTAATGGTCGCCTATCCATTGAAAAGGAGCCGGAGGAAACCAGAGTTGTCCACTGAAATCACGAGTTTCAGTATCTTGCACTACCCTACGGATATAAACCGGGATACGCTCATACCATCCATTTTCACCGTGGACTAGCACCTTAACCCTACTCTGATGCACAAATCGATCCTCATAAACATCATATGGAAGAAACAACTCCCAAACGCCATTACCGATATTATCTAATCGGTGGGTATAGCGCTGCCATTGATTAAAGTCGCCAAACAAGAACAGATCGCGAGCTCGGGGAGCCCATTCACGATATACCCAGCCCTTTCTTTTTTTATCGAAATGAATACCAAAGTAGTTATGAGCTGAAGAGAAGGTCATTAAGGAACCGTATTGATCCTCAATAGCATGTAATCTATCACGATAACGTCTGTATCTATTCCAAACATCCATGGCAACAGGTTCTAACCATGGGTCATCTTTTACCAGTTGAAGTTTACGATAGGGTGTACTCATAGTGTTCAATTCTTTTTTCAAAGTTACCATTAAAAAGCCGAATTGTTCACTAACAATAGGCTCACAAACAGATATTAACCATTGCAAACGTTGTAAAAGCGATTTTTTTGTAAAAGCACACTATTTTTGCATAAACAGAACAAGCTAAATGAAAGAACTCTTTAACCCGGTAGTGATAAAATACCTCATTATTATCGGCACCTCGTTAGTAATTGCCGGTATTATTTCAAAGGCACTACGGGTCATAATGACCCGCTTTTTCATTAGATCAGCTGATAAGCTTAAAATTGACCATACGAGATTTAACTTTCTAAAGAACGCAGTCAGTTTTATAGTTTTCATGGGGGCTATCAGTTATATCTTCTCGCGTATTCCTGAACTAAAAGCTGTTAGTGTGACCCTATTTGCCGGTGCCGGTATACTTGCTGCTATCGTAGGTTTCGCATCACAAGAGGCGTTTTCCAATATCGTAAATGGCCTGTTTTTAGTAGTTTTTCAGCCAATCAGAGTTGGAGACAACATAAGGGTGGGTGATCTTCATTCGGGAATTGTTGAGGACATAACCTTAAGACATACTATAATCAGGAACTTTGAGAACCGAAGGATAATCATCCCTAACTCGGTAATGGGCACGCAAACCATTATCAACTCAACGATTGAAGATGAGACCATCTGTAACTGGATAGAGGTAGGCATTACCTACGATTCTGATATTGATAAAGCAATGAACCTCATAAGCACATTGGCTCAGGCTCATCCAAACTTTCTTGACAAAAGGAGTCAGGAGGAGATTAATGAGGGAAAACCAGCTGTTCAGATTAAAGTGATCGCTCTTGCCGACAGTGCTGTAACCCTCAGAGCATGGGTCTGGACGGCTGATTCAGGAAAAGGGACAGAGTTAAAGTTTGATCTTTATGAACAAATCAAAAAGAGCTTTGACAAAGAAAAGGTTGGATTCCCATTCCCAACACGAACCCTCTACATTCAAAATAACGACAAATAGCAGCCTCATACAGACATCTTACCCCACTTTAAAGCCCTAAACACCCCCACAGAAAAAGAGAGCCTCAGAAGCCTTGTAAATGATTTACCTTTAGATAAAGAACTCTCATTAAATAGTAATATAATTGACTGAGAAAATTATTTCAAGACCTATCCGGCTAACAACACAAAGGAAATCGGGTGAATTTTAAACTAAAGAACGAAACTATATGAATTTTCATTCAATCAGAGCATTTATTATAAAGACCTTCAATATTAAAGAGGGAGCAGATAAAGAGGCTACCAAAGAGGGAATTCTAAGAGACATTGAGTTCAAGGGGGTCAATGCCTGGATTCTAATAGCATCCATACTTATTGCATCCATTGGATTAAATACCAATGCCGTAGCATTAATTATTGGAGCGATGCTAATAAGTCCGTTGATGGGGCCTATTCTGGGGATTGGATATGCTGTCGCCACGTATGACTTATCAACTCTGACAAAATCATTAAAAAACCTTGGGATAGCTGTTGGAATTAGCTTAATAACCTCCACCATCTACTTTATGCTCTCGCCCATCAGTGAGATTCAATCGGAGTTACTTGCTAGGACAAGGCCAACATTACTTGATGTACTTGTGGCCTTTTTTGGCGGGATTGCGGGCATTATAGCAGGATCACGGAAAGAAAAAAGCAACGTTATTCCGGGAGTTGCGATTGCAACGGCACTTATGCCACCACTCTGCACAGCAGGCTTTGGATTAGCTTCCGGAAATATCCAATTCTTCTTAAGTGCTTTTTACCTTTTCTTTATCAACTCAGTCTTTATAAGTCTTGCTACCTGGTTTATTGTTAAGTTTTTGGAATTTCCAACAGTAAAAGTCATTGACACAAGAACAACCCAAAAGGTACATCGTTACATAGCCATTTTTAGCATTATTACAATGATTCCAAGCATAGTAATTGGCTATAGTGTTATCAAAGAGTCTGCATTTAAAGTTCGCGCCGAGCAGTTCATAAGCAATGAACTATCCAACGATGGGATACAGATTATAGAGAAGAGAATGACCTATGAAAAAGATAGTTCACAAATTGAAATCTTTGCAACCGGAAAAGTTATCAATGAAGAGGATAAAATCAGATTACGGAATCGTATGAACAGTTACAACCTTAAAAAGACAAAGCTATTGATACATCAGACCGGTACAAATGGCGATGAATTGACAGGCAAACTCTCTAATGCTGTAAAAGTTGGGATTCTGGATGAGATTATCAGGCATGGTGAGGCAGAGAGAAAGAAGCAAGAGTTGGTGATCGATTCGCTCAAAAAAATAATTGAAGAGTCAAGACAATACAACGCTGCATATAACAGTATCTCAAAAGAGGTCAATATACTCATGCCTCATTTAGCTAAACTCAGTCAGGCTATTGCAGTAAAAACCGATCTCAAAACTCAAACCTTAGACACGGTAATGCAAGTAACCCTATTTTGGCACAATGCGGCTCCAGTTTCGGTTAAGAAAGAGGAAAAAGAGCGGCTAAAGCAATGGCTTAAAATTCGGGTTCAAAATCAAAAGTTTGAAATCATCGACCTAAACTAGTTTTTTTTAAGGCAGTTGAACATTTAACTTGTTCTTTTATTTACTTTAGCATAAACAACTTTCTGACGACAGCTCAAATGCGTCTTAGCAAAAACATATCTACTAAACCCGCCATCCTTCCAAACAAGGTTATGGCGATACTTTATCTACTACTATCCTGCAACTTGATTTATATCTCAGCACTAGCTCAGGTCGCATCATCCACTAAGAACATCAACGAGTATCTGTTAAAACAGTGGAACGCCTCCACCGGATTTCAGGGAAATGGTTTTCTACATATAGCACAGTCAGCAGATGGATACATCTGGATCACAGGCTTTAAAGGGCTCACTAAGTTTGATGGTTACAGCTTCACCTTTTATAACAGGAAAAACACACCAGAGCTTCAAAGCAATGGAACCAACGGTATATTTGCAGATGCAGATACTACGGTATGGTTTGGAACACGGGAGTCAGGATTAATCAGCTACAAAAAGGGGAAATTCACAAAACATGGCGGAGCAAGTTTTAACATAGAGTTTATCAGTAGATTAGACAAGGATTACCTGTGGATTGGCACTCAATCTCATGGACTTTACCAGTATAACAGCCACAACGGTCAATGGAAAAGTGCTTCTTCTGAACTAGTACTCAATACCGGAATCACAGTCATCTCTAAAAACCAAAAAGGTGACTTTTACATTGGCACTGAATCAAACGGACTCATTATCTATTCAAAGGGGACGTATACCAGATACACTACCCCACCCTTTAACAACATCTCAACAGTAAGAGCGGTCCTGCATTTACCAAATGGGGAATCAATAATTGGAACCCCTAATGCCACTTATAAGATTATAAACAATCAAGTTTACCCAATTCCTGAACTTACCGGCGTAGCGGTCTATAGTCTCATTAGAGATAACAAGGGGGATATATGGGCAGGCTCGACAAGTGGATTATGGAAAAAAGATGAAACAGAACCATTCTTTATCAAAAGGACAGCAGACATTCCTCAAATACATATCCAGGAGGTTATCGCAGACAGTGATGGTTCAATCTGGCTGGCAACCTACAGAAACGGACTTTATCAACTTAGAGACAGCAAATTCACTAACATTACTCTAGGCACAGGGCTTGGTCATCTATCTACCGGGTCAATAGGCTTATTAAGTAATAACAGAGTTCTTGCCGGAACCACCGATGGTCAGCTTTACGAACTTAAAGATGGCATGAGCAGCCTGATTCAAACCAAATCCAAACTATCAGAATCACGACTCTACTATTTAATGGAAGATCGATCCAAAAACCTTTGGATTTCAACTTACGATGGCCTAATCAGAATTGATCAAAACAAGACTGAGAAAAGATATACAACGAAAGATGGGCTACCTGAAAATCTCATCCGAACAACCTATGAGGATGAGAAAGGTAATATCTGGATTGGAACAAGGGGTAAAGGAATATCAATATTATCTCCAGACAATAAAGTCACTCCGTTTCTTTACAATTTTCGATTCAGGGGGAAAGCCATTATGTCAATTAGTAGCGATTTAAGTGGAGGCATTTTGATAGGAATTCTTGGTGGAGGAGTAGCTCATCTGAACAAAAAAGGGGATATAAGGATTCTAAACAAAAGCAATGGGATTAAAAGCGCACAGGTATTCAATGTACGGGCACTGGACAACAAATTATGGCTTATCGCAACAGGAAATGGGTTATCAGTTGCTCTGAATAATAAAATCTACAATTTTGATCGTGACTGGAAGTTCCCTACCGATGCAATATTTGACGCAATACTCGATAACACAGGATATATCTGGATGCCATCAAATGAAGGTATTATCGGAATACACCTTGACACAATCCTTAACAATATCGACAAAGAGCCCAGAGGTCTTAAGTGGGATCAATATGTCACTACAGATGGTTTAATCTCAAATGACTGTTCAGGCGCAACCCATTCTGCAATAACGAAAGATGGAACCATCTTTGTACCTACACAGGCAGGTGTAATAATGATTAAGCCTCATTCAGAAGCAGAGAAATCGAGGAGCTTAAACCCCGAAATCTTTAGTATTTCTATTGATTCGTTAGATATATATCCACAAAAGGCATTATCTCTGCCACCAGGTGTTCACAAAATCATCTTTCGCTTCAACTCGGTAAACTTCATCTCCCCTGAGAAAACAGAATTTCGGATTAAACTTGAGGGATTTGATAAATCATGGAAGGTAATTCGCGACAAACGTGAAGAAACCTACACACTTAACGGAGGAAATTACAAATTCAGAGTTCAAACCAGACCCTATGATGGAGAATGGAACAAAAATGAAGCATTTCTAAACCTCACTATCCAGAAATACTTCTATGAAACACCATGGTTTTTAGTTACGCTTGCCCTTCTTCTCATTTTAGTCATCTATCTGGCAATCCAATATCGTATTCACCTTGCAAGGAGAAATGAAGCCAGACTAATGCAGTTGGTAGCAAGCAGAACCCTTGAACTTCAAAGGCAGACAGAGAGCCTACAACATGAGATCAATGAAAGATTAACCATTGAGAAAGAACTGATTATAGCCAGAGACAAGGCAAACCAGGCGAATAAAGCTAAGAGTGAATTTCTGGCTAATATGAGTCACGAGATCCGTACTCCAATGCATGGCATCATGGGTATGCTTGAGCTACTTCAACAGACGGAGCTTAACCCTGAACAGACTGACTATTTAGATACGATAGACAACTCAGCCCAGAATCTACTTCATATTATAAATGACATTTTAGATTTCTCTAAGATAGAGGCAGGCCAGATAACTATAAATCATATACCATTCCAACTAAAAGCAGAGCTTTCAGGAGTACTACGGCTACAGGAGATAAATGCACTGAAGAAGAATCTTTCGTTTACAACCTATTGGGATCTTCCAGCTGAAGATTGGTACCTTAGCGACCCCGCGAGGATTCGTCAAATAGTAATGAATCTGCTTAATAATGCCATCAAATTCACGATTACCGGTAAGATAATCGTCAGAATAATACATGGTTTTAGTACTGACTCATCTCTAAGAATCGAGATAGAAGACACTGGCATTGGCATCTCAGCCTCTGATCAGGAAAAGCTTTTTAAATCGTTCAGTCAGGTAGATACCACCAAGACCCGGGTATTTGGCGGCACAGGGTTAGGACTGGCAATATCGAAAAGACTAGTGGAGATGCTGGGTGGAACTATTGGTCTTGTAAGTAAAGAAAGCGAAGGATCTCTCTTCTGGTTTGACATCCCGCTCAAGAAGACTGATCCGCCAGAAGTTATACCAGACCCGGAACTAAATGACAGTCTGGAAATCCAAAAAGGGTCAAAACTAAACATCTTACTTGCAGAAGACCACCTGGTGAATCAAAAGGTAGCACTTGCATTATTATCCAGAGAAGGACACAATGTAACCATAGCCCGCAATGGCTTAGAGGCATTTGAGCTCTTTACAAATAACCATTATGATCTGGTGCTCATGGATATCTCGATGCCGGAGTGGGATGGGATGCAAGCCACACGTGCTATACGAAACTGGGAGAAAAGGCAATTGAGTCATACGCATACCCGTATCATTGCCCTAACAGCAAATGCCTTAAACGAGGATAGAATCAGATGCCTCGAAGCAGGCATGGACGATTACATCAGCAAACCCTTTAAAATTGAAGAACTTAGTAAAATTTTGAGAAATGTAAAAGAAAATTAACATTAAAGTAATCTAAATCACACTATTTCAGCACTTTTTTAGTGAAGTTTAAAACGAATTATCAGAGAAGTTTGTTACATAAATTATTATTCAGGTAAGTGAGTATATTAAAAACACAAAAACTATGAAACCGATGCCAGTAACTCTTCCATATGTTCTCGAAAGACTCGGGGATCCGGAGGTTGTAGATTATCTCAAAAAATGTCCATCCCGTACCTTCAAAGAGAAGTCTCTACTAATGGCAGAAGGTGACCCTGTGGCCTACCTTCCCATAGTACTTAAAGGGTGCCTCAAAGTGACAAGAGAGGATGAAAATGGCAGAGAGGTTCTGTTATATGAAGTAAAGGAGGGGGAGACTTGTATACTGAGTCTCACTTCTGGTATCTTCAATGAACCTAGTAGAGTCTCAATCTCAGCTATGGATGGAGCAAGCGTTCTACTTATTCCTTCAGGGCAAGTCTCTGAATGGATAGACACACAACCCTCATGGAGAAAACTCGTAATGAAGATATGTCATCTAAAAGTCATGAGTCTCGTTAAAGTTGTAGATTCAATGAGTTTTCAAACCACAAGCGAACGAATTCTACACAGACTTGAAGAGGCTACACAGGCTGGTCTCACAGAGATTAGAATAACGCATCAACAAATGGCCTCTGAGTTGGGTACTGCCAGAGAAGTTATTTCCCGACTGCTGAAAAAGATGGAAAATGAGGGGCAAATCGAGATTCAACGTGGTAAGATTCGAATTATTAATATTGGAAAAAAGCTAACTAACTAAGAGATGAAACACAACATTGGCAAAACTGACAAGACTGTCAGAATCATTGCAGGTTTGATTATTATGGCCGCAGGGCTATATTTTAAAAGCTGGTGGGGCGCTATTGGGATAATACCTATAGTTACTGCCTTTATCAGATTTTGTCCCTTCTACTGCCCCCTAAAAGTCAATACTGACAAAACAGAGAAGCAATAAGCCCATTTCACGATACAGACTTAACGAGATAGGTTTTAGTGCTTTTCGTATACTCAGGCTAGCCTTTTTTGAGTAATATCATTTTACACAGACTAAAAAAAAAGCCATCTCCGGTGTTAAAACTGAGATGGCTTCATTATTTATTTATATGGATAGCTTCTACTAAGAAACTTTAGTTAACTCTGATAAAGTTATAGGTAATATATCCCTTTTGCTCTTCCGGTGCATTGGGATCTGCTGTAAACTTTGAACGGAGTGCAGCATCTTTTGCAACTTTCCAAAGCTGCGAATCAGTAGTAGTCGTTCCAACCGTTGTATTAGGGATCTTTTTACCAGCAGTAGCTCTGATAACATTACCTTTTCTATCAACGATAATCTCTACTACTACCCTACCTTGCTCAGGAGAATCATAAGGAGGCTCGTTGAGATAAACCTTACCTCTTCCAGAGAGGCTAAAGTTAATACCACCATTGCCTTTCCCACCGCCCTCATAGTTATTTGAGGCAGGATTACCATCGGGTTTACCCTGATTTCCAAAACCACCAGCTACACCCTGATTTTGACCACCCGTCTGCTTGGTTTTACCCGTATAGAGAGCATTCGGATCAACTTTTGGCGTTTCCGGTACATTTTGTTTCACTGTATTCTTAACTACTGCCTCCTCATTGTTTTTTTTATTCGTCTTCTTATCGGGTAAAGCAACAGATTCATCATCATCTGCCGTTACCACCTCACTCTTCTGAGAACTGGAAGGAGGAGGAGTTGGTGTTGGATTACCTGCAGGTAAAACAGACATATTATCGCCCAACCCTTGATCACTAAACCCCAAATTCACCTCAACACCTTGCTCCTCAGGAAGAGGCAAGGGGGTAGTAAAGCCAACTGTAAGCAATAGAAACAAGATAGCTGCATGCAAGAACATTGTTCCAACAATAGCTTTACCACGATTAGAAGTATCTTGTTTCATTCAATATCAATTTGAGTATTAACTAACAAAATTATGCATCCAAGATTTGAACAGGAGATTAGAAGCAATGGTTCATAATATTCAGTAGATTTAACAAACTACTTATCAGCTGGTTTCGTAGCCAAAATCACCTTATACTTCTTACCTTGCTGCTGATTAATCTCATTAACCACATCAATAACCGTTACAACATACTGAACCGGGACCGTTTTATCAGATCTGAGTACCACTGAAGATTCATCCGCCTGACCTGAAAGCTCTTTTCCAAGAAAACTACTTAAACCAGCTTCATCAACCGGTACGGCTCCCCCATTATGATTTTGATCAACTAAATATTGAAATTGGTCATTAATGTAAACCTGAACCGATTGTTTTGCCATAGTTTTACTCTTACTACTAGGTAAAAGTAATTTTACTGCATTCGGACTAACAAGAGTCGAGGTTATCATAAAAAAGATCAAAAGGAGAAATACCAGATCAGACATTGACGCCAGGCTGAAATCGGTACTTATACTATTCCTTGATTTGATTGCCATGATGGTTCAGATGTTAAAGAATCTAATTTATCGTAAAGTTGGAATAGCCATGAATTAAGAGGCTGGCTCATTAAGCAAATCCATAAACTCGGTAGCGCTTGCCTCTAACTTAAAGACCAGATTCTTAGTTCTGGCAACTAAAATATTATATGCGATATAGGCGGGGATACCTACCATTAAACCACCTACTGTGGTAATCATAGCCTCATAGATGCCATTACTAAGAAGCTGAATATCTATATTATTTCCAGCCATAGCCATATCATAAAAGGCCTGAACCATACCTAATACAGTTCCGAGAAACCCCAACATGGGTGCAGCACCAGAGATAGTAGCCAGCGAGGCAATATTTTTCTCTAAACGAGAAACCTCCAAACTACCTACATTCTCAATAGCTGTATTGATATCATTCAGCGGTTTACCCAATCTTGAAAGCCCTTTTTCAATCATTCGAGAGATTGGGGTATTCTTTGAGCGACAAAGAGCTCTTGCAGCATCGAGTTTACCCTCATGGATAAAATCGCGAATACTATTCATGAAGTTACCATCTTCTCTTGAGGCCGCATTAATAGCCAAAAGGCGATCAATAAAAATGTAGATACCGATTAAACTCATTGCAGCAAGAACTATCATAATCCATCCGCCCTTTACAGCTAGTTCCCATGCTGATATAGAAATTTCAGTAGGTTGTTGAGCCATTTGACCAACTTGCTGTGTGCTATCTGCGACTACAGCCGCAGCTTGTAAAACAAATGCATTCAAGATCATTTTCCGCTTCTTTTTCTTAGATTATTGATAATGCGTCTTTCTAACAACTTACTAACTGTAAAAAACCACCCTTTAGTATATCATTAACAGACTAGTCTACAAATTTAGAAAATTTGAGACACTAAACTTTTGTTTCTTAACTTTATAATATTTTTTAAAAAACACTTTTCTTATTCGCCAGACAAACTTAACTTTACCTTTTTAAAATAAAACCATCCGTAAAATGACAAACCCCTTTGTTCAACGGTCAAATGCATTGAGTTCTCCGCAGAAAAAGAGGATTCAACAAAGTCGGAAACTTATTAAAATGTTGTATGCTCATGGCTCTTTAGCTGTAGCAGACATAAGTAAAGCCGTCAGTATATCTGTACCAAGTGCTGCCCGATTGATCGAAGAAATGATAGAAGCAGGCTTCATAGAATCCATCGGACAAGGAATAAGTGGTGGTGGTCGTCGTCCTCAACTCTTTGCCCTTAAAGCAGAAGGAGGCATGGTTATAGGAGTGGATATCAGAAGGAACCTGATTAATGTCGGCGCAATGAACCTTCACAATCAACTGGTTGGAGAGTTAACCACAATCCATACTCCTCTAGAGAATAGTGAGACCTACTTCCAACTTCTTACAAAAGCCGTTAAGGAGAAAATCAACGAAATAAAACCGCTTACAAATCATATTTTGGGAATTGGTATCGCCTTACCGGGGTTGATTAATCCAGAAACCGGACATTCTTACACCAACCTTAACATCTTTGACACTCCACTACGTAAAGTTCTGGAGAGAATGCTCGGGATACCAGTCTATCTTGATAATGATGCCCGATTGATGGCGTTAGCAGAACTGGTTTTCGGTAAAGCAAAAGGGTTAAGAAATGTTCTATGCCTGAATGTCGGTGCCGGACTGGGCATGGGTATGATTATTAACGGAGAGCTGTTTCATGGCAGCACCGGTTTTGCAGGTGAGTTTGGGCACACCAATTACGGACAAAATGAACCACTTTGCTCTTGCGGATAACATGGTTGCTTAGAGTGGTATGCCGGCGGTCCTGGCTTGCTAAAGATGGCTCAAGAGTATCGTGCAACAGAATCAAATTTCCCGTTAGATGTAGATAACATCACGGAAGAAGCCATCTCAGGAAATCAACCAGCAATGAAAATGATCAATACGCTGGGGGTAAACCTCGGACGAGGCTTAGCTAACTTAGTCCACCTGATGAATCCTGAAATGATTATCCTCGGAGGCTCTATATCCAGAAGTGGATTCATACTCTCAGAACCAGCAGAAAAAACCATGAGAGCCAACTCAATCAGTCATATTAACGAACATACTAAGATTGAGACCTCCGAGATTATAGAGCTAGCACCCCTATTAGGTGCTCAGGCACTCGTCATAAGCAAATCATTCTAACCATGACAGATTTCAAGGTTGAAGTCTGCTGTGGCTCTCCTGGTTCGGTAGTCGCAGCCTTTAAAGGAGGTGCCCACAGAGTAGAGCTTTGTGATAATCTTTATGAAGGCGGAACAACCCCCTCTTTGGGAGCAATCAGCCATGCGTTAAAATACTTTCCTAATGCAACAATGGTAATGATTCGCCCTCGAGGTGGAGATTTCCATTATACCTCTGAGGAGATTGAGATCATGTGCGAGGACATTAAAATGGCTCGTAGTATAGGCGCTAATGGCTTTGTATTCGGGTTACTCTCCCGAGATGCAGAGATTGATATTACAGCTACCAAACGCCTGATGGATCAAGCTATGGGTTGTGATATCACTTTTCATAGAGCCTTTGATATGACCAGAGATCCTTTTAAAGAGTTAGAAATACTGATTGGTCTTGGCATTCCAAGAGTTCTCACTTCAGGCACAGAAAACAAATCGCCACAAGGAATAGAGACTCTTAAAAAGCTTATAAAACAAGCAAACAACCGAATAATCATCATGCCAGGCGGTGGAATCAATGACCAAACAATCACCGATTTAATTACAACAGGGGCAAAAGAATACCATATAGCTCCAACTCGGCAAGTAGCTTCTAAAATGAAATGGATCAATACCAAGGCTCGCATGGGTGCTCCCGATAGAGATGAAGGCATTGTAAATGAGATTGACAGCCAACGTGTTCAAATCGTCGTAAATACTTTAACCAACCATATCACAATCTGAGACAATCTGACTGCTGGTAATAAACCAAAGTTTATAGAAGCAGATCAGATTTTACACACACAAACCAATTAACAATTTGCAACCAGATAAAATAGTTCTGTTTGAACGTCTGCTAAGACAGATTCCGAAGTTCGATCAAACATACTTTATCGCGGAAAATTAAAAGAATTATCCAGATGAAAAACCTAATCATCTTTTGTCTCTTCTTGTGCACGTCACTAACAATACATGCACAACCCGAATGGCAACGACAGGACATCACAGACTGGGGAAGAGTAAAACCTCATGCTACGCTCTACCCCTTCTCCGACCCTAATAAAGCAGAACAGGGTAACCCTAAAGAGTCTGACCGAATAATCTATCTAGATGGAAACTGGAAATTTAACTGGTCAAGAAACCCTGCTGAACGTGACACAACATTCTATTCAACAGAGGCTAGTTTAAACTACTGGAAAACCATTCCAGTTCCTTCAAACTGGGATCTTCAAGGCTATGATTACCCAATCTATGTGAATACCACCTATGAATTCTCTAATAATCCAAATCCACCTTTTGTCCCTACCGACTACAACCCTGTAGGGCAATATTCAACCTGGTTTGAAATCCCGGAGGATTGGCTAAAAAGAAGACTCTTCGTTGAACTTGGCGCAGTAAAATCAGCTTACTATATATGGATTAACGGAGTAAAAATAGGATATAGTGAGGACTCAAAAACAGCCGCAGAATTTGAGATCACTAAGTACATCAAAGCCGGTAAAAATAAAATAGCACTTGAGGTTTATCGCTGGAGTGATGGCAGTTATCTTGAATGTCAGGACTTCTGGAGGATCAGTGGTATTGAACGGAGTATTCTCTTGATAAGCAGGCCGCAATCCTTTATTAAAGACTATTTCGCACTAGCTCAGTTGGTCAACAACTATACAGACGGGCAACTTAATCTCCAAGTGGAAGTTGAAGGACAAAGCAAAGGACTGAAACTTGAAGTCACCCTTAAAGATAACGACCTTAATGGAAAACCCGTTTTTCAAACCGAGTTGCCAATCAGCAATAAAAACGAAGTACAAGTTGAAAAAAACATCCCGGGAGTAAGACAATGGAATGCAGAAGAACCAAATCTTTATACCCTCACATTAACCCTAAAAGATAAAAAAGGGAAGGCACTCGAAAGTATATCTTCAAAAACAGGATTCAGAACTATTGAGATCAAAGAGGGTATTTTATTGGTGAATGGTCGACATATCAGAATGAAAGGGGTTAACAGGCATGAACACGATCCGAAACTTGGGCATGTAGTGACCAATGAGATGATGCTTAAAGATATTAAACTCATGAAAGAGAATAATATCAATACCGTAAGAACATGCCACTATCCAAATGACCCCAGATGGTATGATCTCTGCGACGAATATGGGCTATACGTTATTGATGAAGCCAATATTGAATCGCACGGCATGGGTTACGACGAGAGATCACTTGCGAAAGATACCACATGGAGAAAGGCTCACTTAGAAAGAATGATTAGAATGGTTGAACGAGATAAAAATCACCCATCCGTAGTATTCTGGTCTCTTGGAAATGAAGCTGGAGATGGCCCTAATTTCGTATCAACTGCTGCATGGACCAGAAAACGAGACAGCAGTCGTCCTATTCACTATGAGAGAGCTGGAATGGCTGACCATACAGACATCTATTGCCCAATGTACCCAAGTCTGCAACATTTAAAATGGTACAGTTCTGAAAAGCGAACAAAGCCCTATATCATGTGTGAATATGCCCATTCTATGGGTAATTCCACAGGAAACCTACAAGACTATTGGGATATCATCGAATCAAATGATCAACTTCAGGGTGGATCGATCTGGGATTGGGTAGACCAGGGATTTCAAAAAACCAATGAAAAAGGAGAAGACTACTTTGCTTATGGTGGTGACTACGGGCCAGCCGATGTCCCTTCTGACTCCAACTTTATGATCAATGGATTGGTCTTCCCTGACAGAAAGCCTCATCCGGCACTCAATGAGGTGAAAAAGGTCTACCAGAATGTAAAGTTCAGTCTGACCCCTGACCATAAAAGTCTGGTTATTAAAAACCGTTATAGCTTCATTAATTTGGGCAACTTTGATATTATTGTTGCCCTGCTGATAAATGGAGAGCCAGTTGAAGAGCTAATTCTCAGTCCGGGAAAACTAAAAGCAGGAAAAGACACTACTCTCCTGCTAAACTTCGACAGAGTTGCGGTAAATGGGGCTCAACATATCAACATCAAAATGGTTACCAAAACAGAATGGGGGATTATTAAACCAGGAACCACATTAGCATCAGAGCAGTTTGAAATTAAAGCTCCGATACCACAACCACTTCCTCAAATAGGTGGCAGACCAATTACAATCTCAGAAAGCACTACAGGCATCACAATCAACGGTTCAGGATTCGCCTTAACATTTGACAGATCAAGTGGACTATTAACAAGTTGGGTGGTTAATGACCTGCAATTGTTACAATCGCCTATAACAACAAACTTCTGGAGAGCCCCGACAGATAACGATTATGGCAATGGTGCCCCAAGACATAACCTCTACTGGCGAGACGCAGCAAAGAATCTCACCCTGACATCTTTTGAATTAAAGAAAGGGATGATGCCTACTATTAAATCAAGTTTCAGATTACCATTTAGTTCAGCAACCATCGATTTGAGTTATACCATCTACTCTGAAGGCTCAGTAGTAGTAGATTATAATTTTATCGCTCCAACAGATCCATCTGATACACTTTATAAACTCTATCACGGAATACCCCGACTTGGACTCAGGGCTCAATTGAATGACCCAAAACCCTCCGTAGAATGGTTTGGAAGAGGCCCATTCGAGAACTATATTGACAGACAAACAGCCGCATTTATTGGACGATACAAGATGACAACAAAAGAACTATACACTCCTTATATCAGACCACAGGAAAATGGATATCGTACCGATTGTCAATATATAAAACTATCAGGCCTCTTTAACTTCACCGTTGCCTATCAAAGTGGAGAAATCAAACCTATTCAACCCTGGCTTGTAGAAAAAGGAAAGATCTCAGATCAGTATGATCATTCAATAAAAGGCATCGGATTTAGTGCATTACCCTATAATCTGGAACAATTTGACTACACTGTAAGTCAAAACAGACATACAGTTGACTTAAAGGAGAATCCTTATACAGAACTTCTTTTTGATATGCTCCAACGCGGAGTTGGCGGAGATGATTCATGGGGTGCAATGACTCATCCTGAATACAGAATTCCTGTAGCCAATGCTTCGTTTAGAGTAATCCTTAAGGGTTCAGCCCGTTAATTAAATAATCAAGATTAAAACTAAGACTATAATACAGATGAAAACAGTAACATCAAAACAATCCAATTTTATCCCGGTTGCTATCATAGGGGCACTATTCTTCATCTTTGGGTTTATTACGTGGTTAAACGGAATCCTTATACCCTATTTAAAAATAGCCTGTGAACTAACAAACTTCGAATCAACCTTTGTTGCATTTGCGTTTTATATCAGTTATACCCTTATGGCTTTACCCTCATCCTGGTTATTACGGAAAACAGGATTTAAGAAAGGAATGTCATGGGGGTTGATTACCATGGCCATTGGAACAACCATATTTATACCAGCCGCCTTATCCAGAGACTATCATATTTTTCTTGTTGGTTTGTTTATAATTGGTACTGGCTTGGCTATCTTACAGACAGCTTCCAACCCATACATCACCATTTTAGGATCTAAAGAGACCGCTGCAAGAAGGATAAGCCTGATGGGTATATTCAACAAACTAGCTGGTGCTGCGGCTCCCCTTATCCTTGCCTATTTCATTCTTAGCGATGGTGATCAGTTAACTGAAACATTAAAGACCTTAGACGGCGCCGCTCGTGTTGCAAAATTAGATGAGCTTGCACATCGTGTCATCTTACCCTATGGTGTTATGACTGGTACCTTATTACTCCTTGCTGCTGGGATTCGTCTCTCTCCTTTACCAGAGCTTGAAGAGCAACAAGACGAAGTAACAGAAAAGAACAAAGAGAAGAAAAAGAGCATTTTAGCATTCCCTCAGTTAATACTTGGAGCCATAACCCTATTTTTCTATGTCGGTGCTGAAGTAATCGCCGGTGACACGATCATTCGTTACGGACAGTCATTAAACATTTCAATTGAGATAGCAAAATCATTTACCAGCTACACGCTAATTGCAATGGTTGTTGGCTATATCTTAGGGATTATATTAATACCTAAAGTATTAACACAGAGAGCAGCACTACTGGGAAGTGCCGTATTAGGATTAGCCTTTACATTAGGAGCTATTCGGACTGAGGGGATGGTATCTGTCTCTTTTATTGCAGCTTTGGGACTAGCCAATGCTTTAGTTTGGCCAGCTATTTGGCCATTAGCTCTTGATGGACTGGGTCGCTTCATAAAGACAGGATCAGCTTTATTGATTATGGCGATAGCGGGTGGGGCACTACTTCCCTTAGTTTGGGGCAAGTTATCTGATATATATTCAGCCCGGCAAGCATATTGGGTTTTAATTCCTTGCTATCTTATCATCCTCTTTTACGCGCAAAGAGGTTATAAGCTAAGGAAATGGTAAAGTGTATTTTACAAATATTAGTTACATTTACCTTTTAAAACAACAACGATAACTAGGACAGCAATATATATTATTGAAGTTCTTAAGAGTAATACATGTATTTCTCATTACTCTCAAAGAAATCCTCAATTATTCCCTGATTAACAGAGTCAGGTTAAAATAAATAGATTATTTGCACATGAAACCAACGTTACTTATCCTTGCTGCCGGTATGGGCAGTCGTTATGGAGGGCTTAAACAATTAGACAAGATTGGTCCCTCAGGAGAAACTATTTTAGACTATTCCGTCTATGATGCTATTCAAAGTGGATTTGGGAAGGTCGTATTTATTATTAGACACGAAATAGAAGAGGAATTCACCTCATTTTTCAAAGACCGTTTTAAGGGAAAGATTGAGACCGCCTTTGTCTACCAAGAGCTTGACAAGCTTCCGGGAGGTTTTACACCACCTGCAGCAAGAAAGAAACCATGGGGAACTGCTCATGCTATTTTAATGGCAAAAGATGTTATTAAAGAGCCTTTTGCAGTAATAAATGCGGATGATTTCTACGGAAGAGAGGCATTTACAATTATGGCTCACTTTCTCACAAACATGAAAGAAAGTGAAGTTAAAGAATACGCTCTTGCAGGTTATCTTTTAAACAATACCCTATCCGAATTTGGTGGTGTATCACGCGGGGTCTGCAAGACAGATCACGAAAGCTATCTTACAACCGTAACCGAGACAAAAAACATACAAAAACAGGGCGAAATCATCACCTGTGACAGTGAAAACGGAGGACCAACTACCTTGTTACCTGAGACGATTGTTTCAATGAACACATGGGCATTTGGGCCCGAAGTGTTTGAAGCAACCGAGAAGCTCTTTGAAGAGTTTCTGAAGGAACATGGTAACGAAGAGAAATCTGAGTTTTACATCCCAACTGTCGCTGATTATCTGATCAAGACAGGAAAGGCCAAGTTTAAAGTCCTTCCATGTTCAGAAAAGTGGTTTGGAGTAACCTATCCGGAAGATAGGCCAACTGCAGTTGAATCCTTTAAAAAGTTAACTGAACAAGGAGTTTACCCTTCGAATCTTTGGTAATGACACACTTCAATGCAATTGGAAAACTAGATTACACAACACTGCTTGAAGTTTCAGGAAAGTTCAGGCATCTGCACCATCCGGTATCGATAAAACCGATCGGTTCGGGACACATCCATGATACCTTTCTGGTGGTTGACTCGTCTGGGGCTGAGTTTATTATTCAACGCATCAACACTAAAATTTTCACAAAGGTTGATGGAATGATGGGAAATATCAGATTAGTAACACATGTCCTTTTAAAGCAAACGCAACTATCTGTAAAACTCATCCATACGCATGACGGGCACTCCACTCTTGGGCATTATACCGGCTCTTGGCGAGCAATGGAAAAGATTCCTGATTGCATAACACATGATAAAATAACCGACCCCCGACTAGCTGCTGAGGCTGGTCGGGCTTTAGGTCAATTTCATTGGTTATTAAAAGGACTTCCTTCTGGTGCTTTATTTGACACACTCCCCAACTTTCATAAACTAAGGCTAAGACACGCAGCTTTACTAAATGCTATTCAACACAGCCAGCCAGAACGAAATAGTAATGCAAGAATTGCTTCTTTATTCGTTCAGAAGCACATTGAACAGCTACTGATTTTAGATGACTTAATAGATGCAAAGAAGATCCCGTTACGTATTGTCCATAATGATCCAAAAATCAACAATATTCTTTTCAATCAGCACGGAGTGGCTCTCTGTATGATTGATCTGGATACTGTGATGGCTGGCTCACTACTTCATGACTTTGGAGATGCAATCAGAACAACTTGTGCACTTGCCAATGAAGATGAACCTGATATCACGAAATGTGGAATTAATTTAGAGCTCTTTAAAGCCTATACAAAAGGGTATCTAAGTCAGACCGGACCAATGATCTCGACTATAGAACGAGCTAACCTGAGCATAGCAGCAGCAGTGCTCTCCTTTACTATCGGAGTTCGTTTTCTTACTGACTATTTAGAAAATGACATTTATTATAAGACAGATTATCCTGAACATAATCTAATTAGAGCCAACGCTCAGTTTGCACAGACGCTATTTATACTCGATCATCAAAAGGAGATGGAACAGATTATTCAGGAGACATAAAACACCCTCTCTTTCTTCTATTTATATCATTCAACCACCACATAACCAAAGACAATGAAATACAAGATTTTTACTCTTCTAGTATTAGTTTCGTTGCTATATGCCTGTGACTCTAAAAGAGATGCTCAAAGGTCAATCATCCCCAGACCGTCAGTTGCCTATCCAGATGAAAATCTTTGCTTTTCAATTAATGATAAGACAAGAATAATCATTCAAACCGACGACTCAGCCATCGGAGCAGTTGTTGACACTTTTTCAATTTGGTTGCGTCAAAAATCAGGTTTTGCTCTAACCAAAGCCAAGCTTGACAATCAGGAAGATCTGGCAAATTCTATCTTAATCAGCACCTTTCAGGCAGATACAGCTATTGGAGATGAAGGTTACCGTTTAAGAATTTCTCCCGAACAAGTAACTATTCAAGCTACCTCATACAAAGGTATCTTTTACGCTATTCAGACTCTTAAGCAGATGACTCCACCTGAAGTTTACGCTGGAACATCTAACAAGGTTGAGTGGCCTGCAACTTTGATACTCGACAAACCCTTTTACCATTGGAGAGGCATGCATTTGGATGTATCAAGACACTTCTTTCCAGTCACATTTATCAAGAAGTTTATTGATATGCTCGCATTCTATAAGATGAATACTTTCCATTGGCACCTAACAGATGATAATGGGTGGCGTATTGAGATTAAATCATATCCAGACCTGACTAAGAAGGCAGCTTGGCATGTTGATAGAAACCACGAGAAATGGACCAATCCAACCCCGCCTCAAACCGGAGAAAAAGCAACCGTTGGAGGATTCTATACGCAAGAAGAGGTCAAAGAGGTAGTTCGTTATGCCGCAACAAGATGTATTACAATCATCCCCGAGATTGAGATGCCAGGTCACTCTTCCGAAGTCTTCAATGCATATCCTAATCTCTCTTGTAAAGGAGATACCCTACCCGTTCAACCTGCCACTTATTGGCCCAATGTTGATATACTCTGCGGTGGTAATGATGATGTATTTACCTTTATTGACTCTGTATTAACCGAGGTTGCATCACTTTTCCCCGGACCTTACATTCATATAGGGGGTGATGAAGCAGATAAAACCCGCTGGAAAGAGTGTAAAAAATGCCAGAATCGTATCAAACAAGAAAACCTAAAAGATGAAGCCGAACTACAGAGCTACTTCATCCACCGAGTCGAGAAGATAGTCAACTCAAAGGGCAAGAGAATGATTGGATGGGATGAGATTCTTGAAGGAGGATTGGCACCTGATGCTACAGTCATGGTTTGGAGAAACATGGATGCAGGAGTTGCCTCAATAAAGGCTGGCCATGATGTTATCATGACACCCACCTCTCACTGCTACTTCGACTATTATCAAGCTGATCCAGACTTTGAACCCGAAGCCATTGGTGGTTTTAACTCTCTCAAAAATGTCTATAACTTTAACCCAACACCTCCTGGCTTAACCAAGGAAGAAGAAAAACATATCTTAGGTACGCAAGGTAACCTTTGGAGTGAGTTTCTTCCAGATGAAAAACAGGTTGAATACATGGCCTTCCCAAGGCTACTTGCCATTGCGGAAGTGGGTTGGACTAAACCTTCCAGAAAAGATTACGAGAGTTTTATAAAACGCGTTGAACAACATAAACTCCTCTTAACAGCAATGGGGGTCACTATTGGAAACATCTCGGCTAAAGTAGAAATCCTAATGACTCAAGATAGTGCCACCGGCATCTATTATGTCTCCATGCAAACTGATCGATATAAACCCGATATCAGATATACACTTGATGGATCTACCCCAACCAGCTCTTCCCCGGCATATGAAAAACCCTTTAAAGTTGAAAAGAGCACCACTATAACAGCTGCAATATTTGAAAAGGGAAAAATTGTTGAAAAACCCTCAAAACGTGAGGTAAATTTCCATAAGGCGATTGGAGCTACTGTTAAGTTAGATTCAAATGCACACTATAAATATTCAGCTAGAGGTCCTTTGTCATTGACCGATGGTATCTTTGGATCGATTAAATTTAACGATGGGCAATGGCTGGGCTTTGAAGGATCAAATGCAGGAATAAATATTGACTTAAAGCAGAAAAAAGAGATTAATACCTTGTCTGTTCATTTCGTCAATGACTCGAAGGCCTGGATACTTTTACCAAAAAAGGTATCCCTTTTCTCCTCAGCTAACGGCAAAGATTTCAAGTTGATAAAATCATCAGACCTGTTTAGCCCTGTATCAAATGAAGGGACCGAAATCGTTCCATTCAAAATAAGCTTCCCTCCTATAAATTCACAATACTTCCGTGTGGAGATAGAGTCAGCCGGCATCCTCCCGGCAAATCATCCCTTTAAAGGAGAAAAAGCATGGCTTTTCTTAGATGAGATTATTCTAAATTAAGCTCACGGACAAATCACAAAGTGGCCGCTTTACTAAGGTAATTCGGCCACTTTTCTATTAGACAAAAATTTAAAGTGTAAATTCGCTATCAATTTCCACGGTTTAGTTCGTCTGGATTTAATCTTATTGAATTAATGCAGCTTATTGCTATTCTTACCTCAGTACTTTTAGGTGGCCTCTTTGCTACACTACTATATTTTAAAGACAAAAAAAGTTCTCTTGACCTAAAGATCAGATTAATTGGCGCAATACTTCGATTCACCTTAATCGCCCTGATTGTCTGGTTAATCATCTCCCCTGCAATCAGTTTTATAAAGCATTCTGAGGTTAAACCATCACTCATTGTGGCTCTTGACCAGAGCCAAAGTATGATATCTCATGCAGACAGTAACCTTGTTAAAAGCGAGATTATTGAGCGCATAGCCGAACTTGAAAAAAATCTTTCAGACGATTACGACCTTCACATTTTAAACTTCTCTGACAAGGTAAATCAAGGCTTATCAACTGACTTCTCAGGGAAACAGACCAATCTTTCTGCTGTACTTGATTATGCACGGGTATTGAGTACAAATACATCAAACTCAAACCTTCTTCTTGTTACTGACGGTATTTATAACAAAGGATCAGACCCAAGATTTGAATTATCAGGAAGCAATTTAAAAATCTATACAATGGCATACGGTGACACCACACTGTTCGCCGATGCCAAGATTGAATCGATCAACACTAATAAATTTGCTCAACTCAATATTGCAACCCCTATTGAGTTCTCAGTAAGTTTTAATAGTCTTAAAGGGGAAAAAGGGAACATCTGGATTGAGGCAAACTCAAAAAAGATATTTGATCAACCAATTGAGGTATCAAAATCATCATCTATTAATCAGTTCTCAATCAATTTCACTCCTGATAAAAAAGGAATCATCAGGATTAAGATATGCGTATCAACCTTTAGAAATGAGAAGAACACGATCAATAACTGCCGCGAAGTATACATTGAAGTCACAGAAAGCAAACCTAAGGTCTTAATTGCCGGATTGGTACCACATCCCGATTTAGGTGCGATCAGGCAGGCTATCTCGGAGCAGGAACAGTTTAGTGTGCAAACAAAGCTTCCTCCATTCACCGAAGATGATTTAAATGATGTCTCTATACTTGTAGCACACCAACTACCGGGTATCAACAAAGAGGGTGACAACCTGATTACACTTGCACTTCAAAAAAAGATACCAATTTTCTTAATCATAGGCCAGGCAACCAACCTCAATCGACTAAATGAACTAGGTCTAGGAGTCTCCATTTCAAACAATGGTAGCTTTATTGAGGCCTTTCCATACGTTGCTCCTAACTTCGATCTGTTTCATACGGAACAGACATGGATCAGCCACTTTGCTTCACTACCACCCCTATCCGTTCCATCTGGTGATTACAAACTATCGGGCGAGTTAAAACCGTTCCTATTACAGAAGATAAATAATATTGAAACAAACAGACCACTAATCGTTTTAGGGCAACATGATGGAATAAGGCTAGGTATTCTCTTTGGAGAAGGATTTTGGCAACAACGAATTTATGGGTTCAGTGCAGACGATAAACATGCACGTGTTGACGAATGGTTTATAAAAGCCCTTCAATTTATTAACTTGAGAGAGCCACAAGGACGACTCAAAGTTATCCAACCCGAAAATATTGACCGTTTTACCCCACTAGTGCTAAAAGCCATACTGAAAAACAAAAGTGGTGAACTAACCAACGAACCGGAAGTAAAACTAGAGCTTAACTCTGACTCAATCCCAAAACCCATCAATTACATCTTCGGAAAAGAGAGTACATCTTATATTCTTGATGCAGGTCGACTTAAACCGGGGAAATGGAACTGGAAGGCCTTCACAAAAGAGGGAGGAGAAGATGTTACTTCTTCAGGAACCATCATCATAAATGATTTTAATGCTGAATTAATGCAGACACAAGCAAACCATGCTTTGCTAAGATCTCTGGCTCATCAGCAGAATGGATACTCATTTAAAAGAAATGATTGGAATGGGCTTTTTAAGGCGCTACAAGAGAGAAAAAACACAATGCGACAAATTGTATCAGAACGAGAAACCGAAGAACCCATACGCTTTATATGGGTCTTTATTCTAATAATATTACTGATGTCAACAGAGTGGTTCATTCGTAAATATAATGGTGCAATCTAAAAGAGTTACAAAGCGTAATTAGCAGACAATACTCAGTATAACCAAGTAAAAAAAAACTTATCGTAAAACAAGGCTTCCATTAACATTAGCTTAGACGTCTTACGGGTAGTTCAAAGACATCTCTACGGTATCTCAAGTTTGAATGATAAGCCCACATAGTTGCAGAGAAAGATCT
>MTLE01001088.1_pt1 | contig 25574 bp, 19 predicted proteins | sample 1982461 | NCBI WGS metagenome assembly MTLE01 (sample SAMN05712605, study PRJNA340218) | biofilm metagenome | isolation source: sample SPL anode biofilm adapted to -200 mV | place: USA | collected 2012-02-03
GCCTGTCCGAGCTGTGCGCATACAACAGATTAACAATTGGTCGGTACGGTATCTCAACGTCAGCCTGAATTGCTCAATAATTTACGATAAAATCCCGGGACGATTCAGCTACAATCATGTCCGGACACGTTTCTGCCAGACTGGCTACCAAAATTTGCCGAATGCAAGCGGTTACCCATTTCTCAGTGCCGTAATGACCAGCATCCAGCACCCAGATATTGTTTTCCAGAGCCCGTTGCCCGTCGTGATGTTTAAGATCCCCGGTGATCAGGACGTCGGCTCTTTTGGCTTTGGACAGACCGATCATGTCCGCTCCGGCGCCGGAACAGATAGCCACCCGACGGACAATCTCCGGAACCTTACCGGCCCCTCTTAAAACTTTCAGATCCAACCGCTTTTTAATTTCGGTAATAAAATCAACGGCATCCAGAGGCTGACTTAATATCCCAATTTTACCAAGTCCGTTTTCGTTGATCAAGTCCCCGTTTTCCAGAGGGATCACATCATAGGCCATCGCTTCGTAGGGATGATTTCTTTTTAGGGCCGCAATCAGATTCTTTAATTCAGGCGCCGCCACAATGGCTTCAATCCGATCTTCCGAAACGCTGGTTAGCTTATCAACCGCCCCAATAAATGGTTTGGCGCCTTCTCTCGGGCGAAAGGTGCCAGTTCCGGAGGATCGATAGGTACAATAATCATAATCTCCGATGGCCCCAGCGCCGTTTTTCCCTAATACTTCGATAATTTTATGACTGGCTTCCACCGGTGTAAAGACTACCAGTTTATAATATTTCGTCGGATTTGAGGGTTCCAGGGCTTTAATCTTTTCAAGGCCGATAATCTCGGCCAAATAATGGTTAAGCCCCTTGGCAGCCTTATCCAAATTGGTATGGGCAACATAAACAGCGACGTCATGTTTGATCAATTGGGCAATCATTTGGCCTTTTTCGCCGTCGCTAGATACGGTTTTTAAGCCATTAAAAATAAATGGGTGATGGGCGATAATCAGATCGGCCTTTTTTACAACCGCTTCATCAACCACATCAGCCGTAACATCCAGGGTCAACAAAATCCGGTTAATACTCTGTTGCCGTGATCCGACCTGAAGACCGACGTTATCCCAGCTTTCAGCGAGTCTTTCCGGGGCCCGGGCTTCAATGGCCTGGATGATTTGATTTAGTTTGACAGACATTTTTTCACCTCATTCAGTTTTTCGATAAACACACTACTTTCCTGAAATTGCGTGGCCGCCACCGCCGTGGTTCTTCCCCGGGTACTGGTTACTATCTGTTGTTCCAAAAATATTTTTCGGTCGATCAGAGCACCCAGCAAAGGATGCTGATGCCTATAATACTCAAAACCCAATTCATATTCCAATGGGGTGGTAATAATCATCGCTCCCGGTTCGGCCACAATGATCTCATAAACCCGATCGCCTTCCCGAGCCAGCTCTTCTCGGGTAATTAAAAACCCCGCCGTTTCCAGATATCTTCGCAACACTGCCTGATTATTCATTGGCTGCAGAACCAGTTTTTTTGCCGCCCTGGCAACATCCGGCTGGTCTTTTAGCAGATCCCGGATCAGGAGCCCCCCCATCCCCGCCATGACAACAACCTCAACCTCACCAGGTTTAAGCACAGAAAGACCCGAACCAAGTCGGGTCTCTATCTGTTTTTGCAATTGTTGGGCGTCGATAATTTTCTCTGCTTTTTTCAGTGGCTGCTGGTTAATGTCGCTGGCGATGGCCCCGCAAACACCCTTGTTTTCCACCAGATACGCTGGCAGGTAACCATGATCGGTGCCAATATCCGCCATCGAGCAGGCCCCGGCCACACAACCGGCAATCACCTCAAGCCTTGGACTTAATTTAATCTTCATTTTAGGTTAAATAATCCTTCAATTTCTTGCTGCGACTGGGGTGTCTGAGTTTACGCAGCGCCTTTGCTTCTATCTGTCGGATCCGTTCTCGGGTGACGTTAAACTCTTTACCGACTTCTTCAAGTGTTCGAGCCCGACCATCATCGAGACCAAAACGTAATCGCAGCACCTTTTCTTCACGTTCGGTCAGGGTATTTAATACTTCAATCAGCTGTTCTTTCAGCAGTGCATAGGATGCCGCTTCGGCTGGTGCCGGGGCCTCTTCATCGGGAATAAAATCACCCAAATGGCTGTCTTCTTCTTCCCCAATCGGGGTTTCCAAAGAGACCGGATCCTGGGCAATTTTCTGAATTTCCCGAACTTTTTCTTCAGAAAAACCCATTTCCTTGCCGATTTCTGCGGGGGTTGGTTCCCGCCCGTATTCCTGCAGCAATTGCCGGGAAACCCGGATCAATTTATTGATGGTCTCGACCATGTGTACCGGGATTCGGATCGTTCTGGCCTGATCGGCAATGGCCCGGGTAATCGCCTGGCGAATCCACCAGGTAGCATAGGTACTGAATTTAAAACCCTTGGTATAATCAAATTTCTCAACCGCCTTGATCAAGCCGAGGTTTCCTTCCTGGATCAGATCGAGAAACGACATACCCCGTCCCACATAACGTTTGGCGATACTGACGACCAGCCGCAGGTTGGCTTCAGCCAATTCTTTCTTGGCCATCTCATCGCCCGCTTCCATGCGGCGAGCCAATTCCATTTCTTCATCACCGGTCAATAAGGGCACCTTACCGATTTCTTTTAAGTATAAACGAACCGGATCATTGACACTGACTGAATCTGCCAATTCAAGTTCTTTCTGGTTCTCTTCCTCAAGCTCCGCCGCTTCCAGGGCTTCCAGTTCAAGATCGGTAAAAGCGATTTCGATCCCTTCTTTTTGCAGATACAAATAGATTGAATCAATTTCTTCGGGATCAAGATCCGCCTTATCCAAAATTTCTTCAAAATCGTGGTTATTTAAATTTCCTTTTGATTTTCCCCGCTTTAACAGCTGCTGCACCTCCGGCATCAGCTCAATGGCGACTTTTTCGATTTCAATAATGTCGTCGTCAATATCGATGATCACATCGTCGGTTTTTGCTTTCTCGAGTTTCATTTTAGTGCCTCCCGTTTTCTTTCATCATTTTCTTAATCTCTATGAGTTGATTGGTGAGCCGTGCCACCTCATCGTCATTACCAGTCGTTGACTCCCGCTTAATTTGTTCGGAAAGTCGGTCGAGTTGAGCTTCATTATAAAATCGATTCATTATTTCCAAAGCATCTTGATAATCTGACCGGGAGACTTCATCCTCGTTCATCATGAACTCAACTAATTTTTTAACTTCTTTGGAATCTTCAAAATGTGACATAATCTGTTTAACTTCAATCCGACTGCCGGTTTTCCGCTTTTCTAAAAGAACGCTGATCAGTTCCTGATAGAACGAATCGGTCAGAAAGTCAATCGGAACGTCATCAATAATTTCCGGGTTTTTTAAACAGTAGCGAATCACCACTTCCTGAGCATTTTGGTAGGCCCTGGGAATTTTTTGTGGCGTTACCACATTATGGGTCGATTCAACCAGCTGAACTGGATTATCCGGGCGTTTCTTTGAGCGCATAACCTCGCGTCTTATCACTTCCTGATTAATTCCCGTTTCACCAGCCACCATTTTGCTGTAGTAATCAACTTCCAGTGATGTCTCCAGCTGCTTTAATACGTTAATTGCTTCATTGCCATAGCGGAGCCGTCCATCGGTTTGAGAAAGATCATTGTGTTTTTTTAGTAATCCCAATTCATATTCAACAATGGTTAAGGCCTTGGCGACCGCATCCAAAAATCCCTGCTGACCATATTTTTGGACAAAGGAATCAGGATCCTCATTACTCGGCAAGTTTAATATTTTAACATTTAAGCTGGTCTTTTTCAAGATATTCATTGCTTTTTCTGTTGCCGATTTCCCTGCACTATCGCCATCAAAGGCAATGATCACCTCATTGGCATAACGCTCCAGAATTTTTCCATGAAAGGGGGTAAAGGCCGTTCCCAATGCTGCTACGGTATTTTTGATCCCTTTTTCATATAAAGAGATCACATCCATGTAACCTTCCACAATCACTATCTGCCCATCTTCCAAAAAGTTCTTACAATGATTGAGATTATAAAGCTCATAACTTTTGGAAAAAATTGGGGTTTCCGGGGAGTTCAGGTATTTGGGCCCATTTTGTCCTGCCGCCATCAGACGACCGCCAAACCCGACAATCTGCCCCCGGGGATTAACAATGGGAAACATAATCCGACTGCGAAAACGATCGTAATGGCGATTTTTTTCTGAAGATAATACCAAACCGGAAGCCAGCATTTCTTCTTGGGAAAATCCGCTGGCCGCCAGAAAATCGGTCAATCGGCCCCAGTCCTCACTGGCATAACCTAACCCAAATTCTCGGATGGTTTCCTGACTGATGCTACGCTGACTTAGATATTCCCGGGCAGATGGCGTCGTTTTTAAGATTTTATAATAGTAGTTGGCAGCCTGCCGATGCAATTCATAGAGCCGCTTCTTTTTTTCATAGGCCTGGTGATCTTCCTGCTGATTTTGTTTTTCCGGCAAAACCATATTTGCCCGAGTGGCCAGAAATTTGAGAGCATCCATGAACGGCAATTTTTCCATTTCCATAATAAAGGTAATCACATTGCCTCCGGCTCCACAGCCAAAACAATGATACAGCTGTTTTTCCCGGGATACCGTGAAAGACGCTGTTTTTTCATTATGAAACGGACATTTTCCTTTGAATGAATTGCCCACCCTCTTTAAGGTCATGTAACCCGAAGTCACATCCACAATATCATTAGTGTCGATGACAGATTGGATCACTTCTTCGGAATAGTAAGTCGTCATTTGTTTTTTCCTTTTGTAAAATTAAAGTCTTGACTTTTTAAGGGTCTATTATCTCTATTCTAAGTAAAATGTAATTCTCCTTGTTTTAATATCCTTTATTTTTATATTTAAACAAAAATAAAGTTTCATTAATCTTTTAAAAAATCGTTATCGATGGATAATAGTTAATTATTGGGGTAATAAAAAACTAATCACAATAATATTAGAAAGAGGTGTTCTTATGGAAAAGAAACGTATTATCGAAGCCATTCATGAACAAGTAAAAGCTGCCGATTTTGATGATCATGGCAAAGCCGTTCTCAGTATGAAAGATGTCGCAGATGGTCAATTAATCATGGATGTCCTGGAAGAATTAAAATCAGACACAACCTTCGATTTTGATTTTGATCTGGACAAAATGGAACTCACTGTCCATAACCCGGAAGATGATCTGGACGGATTTATCAGACGGCACCCATCCCCACAAAAGTGCAAATAGTGTTCCTTTTCCGATCGACAATTTGTCGTAACTCCAATAAAAAAGCTCCCCTGGTATTGCCCATGGGAGCTTTTTTATGATTGACACGAAAAACCCTGCGGGTCTCTCGTGTCAAAAATTTAATTACATTTCTGCTTTTTGTTTGTAACCCAGGTAACGTTCCATTGCTTCTTCTTTTGCTTTATCATAAAGAGTTGCTGAAACTTCTGGAAAGGTCAGTTTTAATGAGGTGTATCGAACTTCTGAATCCAGGAATTCGGTGAATTTGTCCATATCCGGTTCTTTGGAATCAAGGATAAAGGGATTTTTACCCTCTTCTTTCAGAGTTGGATTGAATCGGTACAGATGCCAGTATCCGGATTCCACAGCAAATGCTTCGTGGGTTTGGGTACGGCTCATACCACCTTTGATACCATGGTTGATACAAGGAGCATACGCAATGATCAGTGATGGACCATCATAGGCTTCAGCTTCCTGAAGGGCTTTCATAAATTGATTTTTGTCAGCGCCCATGGCTACCTGAGCTACATAAACATAACCGTAGGTTGCCGCCATCATACCAAGGTCTTTTTTCTTGATTCGTTCACCTGCTGAGGCGAATTGTGCCACTGCTGCGGTTGGTGTTGACTTAGAAGCCTGACCACCGGTGTTGGAGTAGATTTCGGTATCCAGTACGAATACGTTGATGTTTTTGCGTGATGCTAAAACATGATCCAGTCCGCCATATCCGATATCGTAGGCCCAGCCATCGCCACCAAAAATCCATTGAGATTTTTTGATCAGGTATGACTGATTGTCCAGAATAAACTTGGCATAGGTTGCCAGTGCTTCGCTTGGTGTATAAGCCGTTAAGACTTCAACCAGTTTAGCCGAGGCAATTTTGGAGGCTTCAGCATCTTTTCTGCTGTCAATCCAGGCTTGCGCTGCTGTTTTAACAGCTTCTGGAGCATCGCCAGCAATGATTTCTTTTAGATAGTTTTCAATGGTATCAGCCATTTTTTCAGTTGCCAGCATCATTCCGAAACCATACTCGGCGTTGTCTTCAAATAAAGAGTTGGCCCAGGCTGGTCCTTTTCCTGCGGCATTTTTGCAGTAAGGTGTAGAAGGTGATGATGCTCCCCAGATTGATGAACAACCGGTAGCATTGGCAACCAGCATGCGATCCCCAAACAATTGGGTAATGGTTTTAATGTATGGTGTTTCACCACAACCGGCACAGGCTCCGGAGAACTCCAGCAATGGCTGACAGAACTGGCTGCCTTTAACAGTCGCCTTATTCATCAGGTTATCTTTAATCGTAACCGTGGTCGCATAGTTCCACATTGGGATTTGATCTGCCTGTGTATCGATTGGTTCCATTTCCAGGGCTTTGGTTTTAGCCGGGCAAGCATCCTGACAGTTGCCGCAACCAGTACAATCAAGGGTGCTGACCTGGATCCGGTACTCTAAGCCATCAAATTGTTTTCCGGTTGCTTTAACGGTGGTAAAGCCTTCTGGCGCTACCGCTTTTTCACCAGCATCCACTAACACCGGACGGATGGCAGCATGTGGGCAGACAAATGAACACTGATTACACTGGATACAGTTTTCAGGAATCCATTTTGGCACATTAACAGCGATCCCCCGTTTTTCGTAGGCTGAAGAACCAGACATAAAGGTTCCGTCTTCCACACCAGTAAAGGTTGATACCGGAATATCATCGCCTTCCAGTCGATTGATCGGACGCAAAATCTTAGTAATGAATTCGGGGACATTTTCTTCGGTTGCCCCGTCAGCTTTAAGCTCTTTCCAGGCCGCCGGAACATCGACTTTAACCAGCGCATCAATCCCCTGATCAACTGCAGCATTGTTCATATCAACAATTTTTTGACCTTTTTTACCGTAAGATTTTTGAATCCCCGCTTTAGAGAAAGCAACCGCATCTTCAATTGGAATGATGTCGGCCAGTTTAAAGAAGGCAGATTGCATAATCATGTTGGTACGACGGCCCAGCCCAATTTCTTCCGCAATTTTAGTCGCATTGATAATATAGAAATTAATGTCATTATCAGCGATGTATTTTTTTAATGACGCTGGTAATTTTTCATCCAGTTCAGCCACATCCCAGACTGTATTAAGCAGGAAGGTTCCACCTTTTTTCAAACCTTTTAACAGGTCATATTGGTGAACATACGCTTGGGTCGAACAGGAAACAAAGTCTGAATTTACAATTAAGTAAGTTGACTTAATCGGTTTTTTTCCAAACCGCAGGTGAGAAACGGTAACCCCACCGGATTTTTTACTATCATAGGAGAAGTAACCTTGCGCATATAAATCGGTATGATCCCCAATAATTTTAATGGCTGATTTATTGGCCCCAACGGTTCCGTCAGATCCCAGACCCCAGAATTTACATCCTTTGGTGCCTTCGGGAACAGTATGGAGGTTTTCACCCAGTTCCAGATTGGTGTGGGTGACATCATCAACAATCCCGATGGTAAATTTATCTTTTGGCTGTGCCAGTTTTAAATTATCATAAACGGCTTTAATTTGCGCCGGGGTGGTATCTTTTGAGCTGAGTCCATAGCGACCACCAACAATCAATGGCTGGAATTCTTTGCCGTAGAAGACGGTGCAGATATCCTGGTATAAAGGTTCGCCCAGTGAACCAGGTTCTTTGGTTCGATCCAGCACGGCAATTTTTTTAACGGTTTTTGGTAATACTTTCAATAAATATTCGGGTGCAAAGGGTCTGAATAAACGAACCTTTATCAAGCCGATTTTTTCGCCCTGTTTCAATAAATAATCGATCGTTTCTTCAATCGTGTCGGTTACTGAACCCATAGCAACGATGATATTTTCGGCATCGTCAGCACCATAATAATCAAATAAGTGGTATTCCCGACCGGTTTCTGCCGAGATTTTTTCCATATAATCAGCAACAATTTCTGGAACCTTATCATAGAACGGATTACAAGCCTCTCTCGCCTGGAAGAAAATATCCGGATTCTGAGCGGTTCCTCGAGTTACTGGGTGTTCGGGATTTAAGGCCCGGTTTCTGAATTCCTGAATCGCTTCAAAATCGGCCAATTTTTTAAAGACATCATAATCGATCACTTCAATCTTTTGAATCTCATGAGAGGTTCTGAAACCATCAAAGAAGTGCATAAATGGCACCCGGCTTTTAATGGCAGCCAGATGAGCAATCGCAGCCAGATCCATAACTTCCTGGACACCACCGGACGCCAACAAGGCAAAACCAGTTTGACGACAAGCCATAACATCGCCATGGTCACCAAAAATAGACAAAGCTTGGGCTGCCAACGTACGGGCGGTAACATGAAAAACGCCTGGCAACAATTCGCCAGCAATTTTATACATATTCGGGATCATCAGTAAAAGTCCCTGGGATGCAGTAAAGGTGGTGGTTAAGGCACCAGCTGCCAGTGAACCGTGAACCGCACCAGCGGCACCACCTTCTGATTGCATTTCTGAAACTTTGACAGTTTCACCAAAAATATTTTTTCGTCCCTGAGAAGCCCAAACGTCCGCATATTCGGCCATTGGGGATGAAGGGGTAATTGGAAAAATAGCTGCAACCTCAGTAAACGCATAGGCAACATGAGCAGCTGCGGTATTTCCATCCATTGTCATCATTTTTTTAGGCATGATTTTCCTCCTTGAAATTAAAACAAAGTGTTTTTATTGATGGTTTAAATAGCAAAATTTTATCTATGAAATTATATCATATTAGTTTTTGAGTGTATACACTTTAATACAGGTAATTTTTTGCCGGAATTTTACAGCATTTTTTTGCATATCTACCCGAAAACGATTAATGTTAACCTTTTTATCGTTTGTATCTCTTTTAAGTGGATAGTATTGTGTATTCGAAAACTTTTATCCTCATAAATTAATTTCTCACAATAATTGGCTGCGGATGAACTGTTAAAATCTTAATTAACAGTTCATCAACAGTAATTTTTGTGAATTGATAACTTATTTTAAATTTTTAATTGCTCTTAACTCACTATTTCTTTTTAGCTTCTTTAAAGGCCAATTTCTCCGGTATTAAAAAATCAGTCTGAAACTCAAAACATTCCTTGGCAACCACACTGCTTAAGACGAGCAGACTGATTAAATTGGGAATAGCCATCATGCCGTTCATCGCATCCGATAAATTCCAGACGATTTCCAAGGCGGTGGTGGCGCCAACAAAAACAACCAGGCAATAGAGAACCCGATAAATGGTTACCGCAATTGGCGCTTTGATTAAATACTCCAGGGACTTTTCGCCATAATATTCCCAACCCAATATGGTTGAAAAGGCAAACAGGGTAATCCCAACGGTAACAATATAGCCGCCAACTGGCCCCAGTGCCGATTGGAAGGCAGCAATGGTCAGATTAGCACCCATCAAAATTTCGCCGCTGGCGTCCAATGTCCCAAGCACCCCGGATGAAGCAATTACAAGACCGGTAATTGTACAAACCACGATGGTATCAAAAAAGGTTCCGGTCATATTGATATAACCTTGTCGTGAGGGATGATCCGTTTTGGCTGCGGCAGCGGCAATTGGTGCCGACCCTAAACCCGCTTCATTGGAGAACACGCCCCGGGCAACTCCCCAACGCATGGCAGTCAGCATGGTTGCAATAATCGTTCCACCAACACCACCAGCCATTGCCGTTGGTGAAAAGGCCATGGTAAAGATTTCAGCAATCCCGGCCGGTACATTTTGAAAATTAATGATAATGACAACAATTGCCGCCAGTACATAAAAGACGGCCATGAATGGGACAATGACCCCAGATACCCGACCGATGCTCTTAATTCCGCCAAGAATAACCATAAATGCCAATGCCATCAAAATCAGGCCGGTGATCCAGGTTGGTACCCCAAAGGTTCCATTGACGGCTCCGGCAATGGAATTGGCCTGGGTCATATTGCCGATTCCAAAGGATGCCACCGTGGCAAACAAGGAAAACAGAAACGCCAGAATCAAACCAATTTTTTTGTTCTTAAAACCATTTTTCATGGCATACATCGGACCGCCGGCCATTTCACCTTTGGCATTGGTTTCCCGGTACTTAACCGCCAGAACACTTTCTGCATATTTAGTCGATAATCCAAACAAAGCAGAAATCCACATCCACACCAAAGCGCCCGGCCCCCCCAGTACCATTGCGGTTGCAACGCCAACAATATTCCCGGTACCAATGGTGGCTGCCAGAGCGGTCATCAGTGATTGAAACGGCGAAATATCACCCGAATCATCACTATGGGTCTTGTCTTGTTTAGCAAAAACCGATTTCAGTGCATAGCCCAAGTTGAGCCATGGCTTAAACTTTAAACGCACGGTTAAAAAAATACCGGTTCCCATTAACAGTGCCAGCATAACAGGTCCCCACACAAAATTATTTACAGCTGAAATGATATCCGAAAAACTCATATTGCCCCCTTAAAATTTATAAGTTTGTTATCGATTACATCGTATTTAGAATTTTCTTAAATAAGGGCTTCACCATTACCAGTAACAGTGTCACCCTTATTTTCGTTTCATTGCGCTAAATTTTATGTCTGGTTTTTTCGTTTTATTTCCAGATGCCAAAATTGATATTGCCGTTATTTAAGTTTAAAGCTGCTATCCCGTTCTACAGTAAATCTTCGGCTGGTACGTATTCTTTATTTAAGCCTTCGGCGACACCCTTGCAGGTAACGTGTCCCTTGTAGGTGTTTAAGCCTAACAACAAGGCATGATCTTCCTTCATGGCCGCTTCTGGTCCTTTGTTGACAATATCCAGTAAATAAGGCAGCGTCGAACCGGTCAGTGCATAAGTCGATGTTCGGGGAACAGCGCCAGGCATGTTAGCAACGGAGTAATGGATCACGCCATGTTTTTCAAAACAAGGATTATCATGGGTAGTGCTGTGGTCAATGGTTGCGACTGATCCGCCCTGATCAATAGCGACATCAACAATTACCGAGCCTTTTTTCATGTTTTTTACCATCTCTTCAGTAACCAGTTTAGGTGCTTTTTCGCCAGCAACCAAAACCCCACTGATCAGTAAATCAGATTTCCTGGTCAGTTCCGCCATGTTGTAGGGATTACTGATTAATGTGGAAACCCGACCATTAAAGACATCATCCACATAGGTTAATCTGGGTTTGCTGATATCAATAACCGTCACATGAGCGCCCAGACCAACGGCCATTTTGGCTGCATTCATCCCGACGGTACCGGCTCCGATAATCATGACTTCGGCGGGCAATACACCAGTAACACCACCTAACAACATCCCCACGCCACCGTGATAGCGCTGCAGCATGGTCGCACCAACTTGAACTGACATTCTGCCAGCCACTTCACTCATGGGAATCAGTAAAGGCAGGGAGCGATCCGGTAATTGAACGGTTTCATAGGCAATCCCGGTAATTTTTTTCTTCATTAGTATATCGGTTAAAGGCAGGTTTGGAGCAAGATGTAGATAGGTAAATAAGGTCTGTCCTTCTTTCATCAGTTCATATTCTGACTCGATCGGTTCTTTTACTTTTACAATGATATCGGATTGATCAAATACTTCTTTGGCCTGTTGCAGAATGACGGCTCCTTCAGCTGCATATTCGCTATCGGCGATACCGCTTTCAAAGCCAGCATTGGTTTCAACAAGCACCTTATGGCCACTTTTAACCAGGGCATGAACACCTGCCGGTGTTACCGATACACGAGACTCATTGTTCTTAATTTCCTTTGGAATACCTACAATCATGATAAAAACCTCCTGTTTTTTAATAAAAATTTGTGATCTGAGTTTTTTAAATCGTTACACATCCGTATCTTCAGTCGGAAGAATGGAGTATGTATTCTTAACAGTTGATAGGGTTACAATCGTTTTTGTCTTTTGTACCCCGGGAACTGTTTTAATGCGATTGAGCACCGCTTCCAGACTTTGGGTATCTTTGGTAATAATTTTAATTAAATAATCATAATCTCCAGCCAGATAATCACATTCGATAATTTCATGTTCCTTTTTCACCAATTCGATAAATCCCTCAATATAGTTGGGATGCTTAAGCGATATGAACATATAGGCAACCAGGTTTTTGTTCATTCGCTGGGTTGAAATAATGATGGTGTACTGTTGAATGATGCCGGAAGAATCTAATTTTTTGATGCGTTCGCTAACTGCCGGAACGGACAGGCTGACTTCATTAGCTATTTCTGAAGCCGTTACTCTGGCATTTTTTTGCAGCAGCGTGAGGATTTCAATATCAATTGAATCCATCTAAAACTCCTTTCCACTAAAATTATTGAGCTCATTATATCCGAATTTTCAAGCAAATTAAACGTTTTCAATGAATAACAATAGATCTTTTTGTCATAAGAATAAATCACTTTAAATGATTAATAAAAGCTGGTGACATACTGTTCCCACGCTTAAACTTTTTAATTATTTTAAGTATCCCATTGAAAAACTGAGGTAAAATATAAAAAAACTTAAAAAACTATTTTCCAAGCCCTGATCGTTTTAGTATGAATATCCAAATAGCTGTATAAATAATTGTATTGCTCATCATATTCTTTATTTCATGTTACAATTTTTGTCACGCCTGTCCAGCGATCACTATGGAGAGGCGTGACGGGGTTGAGGTTTTATCATTTTTTTGTGGTTATGCTCTTGCTATTTTAGGTGCTCTTCTAATCATTCAAACGTTTTTCGATGGCGGCAATGGTTTCATTAAGCACTTTAATCCGGGCGTAATATTTATTTTGGGCTTCGACGATAATCCAGGGGGCATTGACCGTTGAGGTTTTTAGCAGCATTTCATCAACCGCTATTTTATACACCTCCCATTTATCACGGTTGCGCCAGTCTTCATCCGTAATTTTCCACTCTTTATCCGGGTTTTCTTCCCGGCCAGTGAAACGCCTTAATTGCTCATCCTGATCAATTTGCAACCAGAATTTAATGACAATTGCCCCCCAATCGGAGAGTTGTTTTTCGAATTCATTTATTTCCCGATAACTCCGGTCAAACTCCTCCTGGGTACAAAATCCTTCAATTGGTTCCACCATCACCCGGCCATACCAGGTTCGATCCCATACCCCCAAATGACCGTTTTTGGGGATATCCCGCCAGAAACGCCAGAGATAGTGATGCTTTCTTTCCAGATCACTGGGGCTGGCAGTGGGATATACCGTATACCCCCGGGGATCAAGGTTCCTGGTCAGTCGTTTAATGCAACCGCCTTTGCCACCGGCATCCCAGCCTTCAAACCCGACAATCAGCGGAATCCGCCGCCGATAGAGCTCGAATTGAAGCAAGCGGATTTTTTTCTGAGCTTCTTTAATCTGGCGCTGATATTCTTCTTCGCTGATGACCTGATCAAGAACAATGCCATCGAGAATCTTTGACTGAAACGGCATATCACCTTCATGAATCAACGGTTTAAGTTCAATTGCCGGGGCCTTATTGACCGTTTCGATAGCTTTTTCCAGCCGTTTTTCCAGGACACTAAAAACCTTGATCAGAGCATAGTCTTTTTGTTCCCCTTCGATAATCACCCAGGGTGCACAGTCGTTGTCGGTCAGCTCCAGTCCCCGGTTGACCTTTTCATAGAGCTTATCATAATGCTTGTTTTCTTTTTTATCCCGAGGGGTTACCCGCCAGGCCGTGGCATCATTTCCCAGCAACTTGTTGAACCGTCTTTTTTGTTCTTTTTTGCTGATGTGAACAAAGAACTTAAAAATAATCATCCCATCATCCGAAAGCGCCTGCTCGAATTCATTGGCCTGTTTCATCAGCCCCTGCATATTTAAGGCATCAATTGATTTGCGATAGACCAGGTCGCTGTAATAACTGCGGTTAAAAATAGCGATCTGACCTTTCTCCGGCGTTTTGGTCCAGTAACGCCATAAAAACGGACGAAAAATCTCGTCCTCATTCTCCTGCTTTTTGAAATTATGCACCCGAAAAGACCGTGGATCCATGGGCATCAGCAATTCGTTGATCAGGGTTCCCTTGCCAGCTGCATCCCAGCCTTCAAACAGAATTAAGACCGGAATACCCATATCGTGCAGGGTTCGCTGCAGTTCACCTAACCGTACCGTCAGTCGTTCTTTTTCCTGGCGGTAGGTTTCTTTGTCAATCGTTACACCTAAATCAATTTTTTCCAGCATGATAGCCTCCTAAATAAATATGATTTTGTATGAGATAACATTTCAAACACAAGCACCCCGTGACAGGCGCTTATGGAAGTAGCAGACAATGGCATCGGTTTTTTGGGGGTGTTTTTTAAAGTACTCGCAGCACTGTCGATCCGACTGATCGTTGCCGCAAAAAAAGGGCGTCTTAAAAGACGCCCCTCATCAGTTATATAAATTTTTCATAAATTGCGTCCAGGTTGGGATTGGACAAAGTTTCCATGACATAGTCGGCATATTCTGAACCAGTGGCGCCTGTTTCCCGTCCGGTGAGCACCAGTTTTTTCTCGTACAGTCCGCAAATGTCCAAAGCTTTTTGAAGCTGTTCAGCTTTTTCATTGTAACCAATATGCACCAGCAACATCCCGGCGGCCCGGATAATGCTGCAGGGATCGGCATATTGCCCCCGACCTTCTTCCACCATTCGTGGCGCTGATCCATGAATCGCTTCGAACATGGCATATTGTTTACCAATATTGGCTGAACCAGCCGTACCGACACCACCCTGGAACTCGGCCGCTTCATCAGTTAAGATATCACCATAAAGGTTCGGTAACACCATTACTTTAAACTGACTACGGCGTTTTTCGTCAACCAGTTTGGCGGTCATGATATCGATGTACCAGTCATCCATTTCAACAGTGGGATAGTTTTTGGCAATCGCTTTGGCCGTATCTAAAAATTTGCCATCAGTGGTTTTGATAACGTTGGCTTTCGTCACCACAGTCACCTTATTTTTACCGGATTTTTCCGCAAAATCAAAGGCTGCCTTGATGATTCGCTCTGAACCTTCCTGGGTGGTGACGGTGAAATCAATGGCAAGATCATCATTGACATGGATACCCTTGCTGCCAACCGCATAAGCCCCTTCGGTGTTTTCACGATAAAAGGTCCAGTCGATATTCTTTTCCGGTACCGAGACTGGTCGAACATTGGCAAATAAATCCAATTCCCGACGCATCGCCACGTTGGCACTTTCGATATTCGGCCAGGGATCACCCTCCCGGGGGGTTGTTGTTGGTCCTTTTAAGATTACATCACAGGTTTTGAGTTCTGCTAAAACTTCATCCGGAATCGCTTTGCCGCAGGCGGCCCGATTTTCAATGGTCAAGCCATCGATGATTTTAAAGACAATTCTGCCCGTTTTAACGTCATCGGCCAATAAAAATTCCAATACCCGTTGGGCTTCAGCCGTAATGAATGGCCCAATGCCATCACCACCGACAACACCGATGATAATCTGTTCTTTTGTTGTAAAATCAGTAAAATCCTTTTGAATCGCCATTTTTTCGATGCGGGTCAGTTGTTCTTTAATCAGCTCTCCAAAATGGGCCTTTGCTCGTTCAATTTGTTCTTCGATCAAGTTCTATCCTCCGTCAAATCAATTTATTAGGGTCATATATCATTCTTAAGGCACTATCTATTGCCTTAAGCTTTGGACATCATACTTTTAAGCCGTTTGATGGGCTGGGTGTTTTTAAAAACCAGTTCATGAGTAGCCACAAATTTATCCACTGCCGTCACAACCCAGCTACCTAAATTTGCTGGTGGAACAGGTGTCAGTGGAAACATGTGTTTGACGATCATGTCGGCCTGACGTTCATCAATATCAAAATATTTTTCGGCATTTTCCAGGGCTGTTTTAGGATGCGAAAAGCCATGCATCTCTTTGATTCGATCCAAGCCCTTTCCGGTTTTCACCTTTCCCTGCCAGGACTCCAGAAAAAAATCATGGAGGGTTGCGCCCCGGGCAATGGAGGCATAATCCATACCTAAAAATCTGGCTACGCGATAGGAGTAATAACCAACTGCGACTGAATGTTCATATAAACCATTGCCGTGGTGATCAATTTCTCTTAATTTTTGGAATTCACTGTGTGTTATAATATCGCCAACAATGGTTTCAAACTCATCATAATACTTTTTTGTTTCCATTGAGACCTTTCATTTGCTCTTATTTATTCAGCAATGCTGAACAGATGCTTCGAATATTATAGCATAATACCTTTATTTTTAGTTAAAATTATCGGAGATGTTCTTTAAAAAAACAAAAAAAGATTCGGTTCTTCTTAAAATCATGGTAAACTGATTAAAAAGAACAGGAAGGATCAATCATGAAGATAAAAAACATACTCATCGGAACCAGCGTTATTTTGGCTACCAGCGTGGCGCTTTATCACGCCGGTGTGATAAAAAAGGCCAAAGCATTTGAAAATAGTCTGGATAAGAGTCCCGAATCGCTGGATGAAGCCGTTCTCTATGGCGGAAAAATGAAAGACTACCAAAAGCAAACGATGCAGGACATAAAAATCGGAGCCTTCTTTGGGGGCATGCAGCTTGATTTTTCGGAGGTGATCACTGAAAAAGATGCGTATCGCATGGATATCAACGTCGTTAATGGTGGCCTAAACATCATTATTCCCGACAACTTCAGGCTAAAAATTGTTGATACCTGTAAATTTGGCGGAATTGCCGATCAAACTGTTTGTATCGATCCCGATCATTCAGTGGCCCTCTCGGTTTTTGCCGACATTACCTGTGGTGGTCTGAATTTTGAAAATCCTTCTGAATAATCATCGCCTGCGATAAACACTTAAAAAAACTGAAATCAAGCCTAAGCTGATTTCAGTTTTTCTTTAACAAGATCTTCGAATTCAAACACATTCATGGGCTTGGCATAGAAAAATCCCTGAGCTATGTCGCACCCCTTCTCTTTAAGAAACTCCACCTGTTCCCGGGTTTCCACCCCTTCAGCCACGGTAATCAGATCCAGATCCTTGGCCATATTCAACATACTGGTAATGATCTTCTCTCCCCGGGCATTATCCGTCGATTCGCTGAAAAAAGCCTTGTCCAATTTTAAAATATCCGCCGGTAGGTTTTTTAAGGTGTTGAGCGATGAATAGGCCCGACCAAAATCATCAATGGAAATATGAAATCCAAAATCTTTTAAATGATTCATAATCTCAACCATCTGGACATCATTATTAAAAATCGTGCCCTCGGTCAGCTCAATTTCGATCATTTTAGGATCGATCTGATAGCGATTGGTAATGGCCAGCAATTCTTCCGGTAACAGCATATTTTCCAGATGAAGCCGGGAAAAATTAACCGAAATAATCATATTGGTCAGTTGATCCATTTCTTTTTGCCATTTGGCCAACAGCTTACACACCGCTTCAAACATATAGGTATCTATTTTTTTGACAAACCCATTTTTTTCAAATAAGGGAATAAATTCATTGGGTGGCAGCATCCCCCGTTCGGGATCATTCCAGCGCACCAGCGCCTCGGCACCAATAATCTGTTCATCCGAAAACAGATACTTGGGCTGAAGATAAACTTCAAATTCGCCACTTGCTAATGCTCTCTCCATTCGGTTTTCAATTTCATTTTCAAGAATCAGTGCAACTCGCATGGACTCTTCATAAAATGCATAGCTAATCTGGGAATTATCTTTGATCGACCGTTTAGCCATATTGGCACGATCACTAAGCGCATTGATATCCAACTCCGTTTCCCCAATCAGATAAATACCCATAGAGATGCTGACAATGAATTTCTGAGAATAACCATTGATTTTGCGAATCAAATTTTCCAGTCGCAAAGAAAACTCTCCATAGCCCTCATAGTTCATTAAAATACAAAAATTATCGGTGGCCATTCGGGCAAACAGCTCCTCTTCATTGAGATACGTTTCTAATATTTTTGCAATAGCAGTGAGGATTTCATTACCGGTCTGGTGCCCGTATAAGTCATTGATGGCCTTAAACTTATCGATATCAAAGATAACCATCGCATAATCATGGGTATTATTTGTGTCCAGAATTAGCTCACACTCTTTTTTAAACGTGATCCAGTTGGGGCAACCCGTTAAAAAATCAAAATCCTGGAGTTGCTTAAGCCGCTGGATTTCTTTTTTAAAGGTACCGATGGCAAGGTTACTGCTTAAACTGATCACAAAGAGACCCATAAACGCCAGACCATAGAGAAGCGTCCCCAGAATTATCTCGTAAGGCTCCTGGGAAAAAGCCATAAAATTAATGAATCCCATCATCATGACCAAAAAAAACAACGCAAAGCTGAGGATTATAAACTTTTTTTCGTCATATTTCTTCACCATTACCTCCTAAATCGTTAAATCTATTTGAGTAACTGGCTGACTTAAGAAAGTCCCTTTAGCTTTGCGTCACTATTTCACAACAGTTTTGCCCTGTAATTTCGTATTTTGTTTTATGCCGGAGCACCAAATGCTTTGCCGTTTTTTCCAGGAACGTTAATCGACAATTTGTATTATTTTTTTAACATTGTATCACAATTGTAACGATCTGTCGTGTGCTAAATATTCAATTTTTCATTCTTTCGTTGCCACTATCGCAAAGAATAGCCGATTCTTTTGTGGACGCTGTGATTGTCTATAGCCGTTCTTCCAATTCGGCGGTCAGTTCTTCATAACCAGGCTTATGTAGCAAAGCAAACATATTCTTTTTATAGGCTTCCACCCCGGGCTGATCAAAGGGATTAACCCCCAGCAAATAGCCATTTAAGCCACATGCTTTTTCGAAAAAATAAATCAGTTTGCCAATATGAAAAGCATCCAATTTTTTAAGCCGGATGATCCCATTGGGGACTCCGCCATCAACATGAGCCAGCAGGGTGCCCATAAAAGCTTTTTCATTGACGGCATCGATTTCCCAGCCGGTGAGGTAGTTGAGTCCTTCCAGATTCTTTTCGTCCCGGAAAACTTTGAGGTCCGATTGATCCGCTTCAATGACAATTACGGTTTCAAAATGGTTTTTGGGACCATCCTGAATCATCTGCCCCAGCGAATGGAGATCGGTGGAAAAATGCGCCGAAGCCGGAAAAAGACCCTTGCCATCTTTACCGTCACTTTCACCAAATAATTGTTTCCACCACTCCGCCAGATACTCCAGAGAGGGATCATAATCCACTAATATTTCAATATTCTTGCTGCGGTTGTAAAGGACATTCCGATACAATGCATATTGGAAACAGGGATTTTTTTCAAACTCCGGTTTGTTATACTCCTCATAACCGGATTTTCCGCCGTCCATCAGGGCATCAATATCAATCCCCGCTGCTGCAATGGGCAGCAAACCAACAGCGGTATAAACGGAGTAACGGCCGCCAATATCATCGGGAATTACGAAGGTTTCGTAGCCTTCTTCATCAGCCATAAACTTTAAGGCTCCCCGGGCAGCATCGGTTGTCACAAAGATCCGTTCCCGAGCGCCCGCTTTGCCATACTTATCTTCCAGAAACTGTTTAAAAAACCGGAAGGCGATGGCCGGTTCCGTGGTCGTACCGGATTTCGAAATGACATTGACACAGACTTCCTGATCCGCAAGCAGCGCCAGCAACTTTTCCAGATACTTTCCACTGATATTCTGACCGGCAAAATATATTTTAGGGGCTTTACGGACTGCTCGCGGTTCATCATTATAAAAAGGGCTGGTCAAGGCTGTAATGACCGCTTTTGCACCTAGATAGGAGCCGCCGATGCCAATCACCACCAACGCATCACAACGCTCTTTAATTTTTTGGGCAGCCTCTTTAATCCGGACAAATTCATCCTGATCGTATTTGATCGGATAGTCCACCCAGCCCAGAAAATCGTTGCCCACCCCAGTTTTATTGTTCAAGTCATCATTAGCTTGAGCCAACTGCTGATAGCGACTTTCAAACTCACTGGTATCTATATTTGCATAAGAGAGATCGAAACGAATACTCATAATTCTTACCTTCTTTCTTAATTATTAACATCATTTCATTTTACACCATCAGCGATTGGAGTGTCAATTAATGTTCATCCACCAACCTGAAAGAAAGTTGAAATACAACGGATCTTTGAGCCAATTCCCGCATAACAGATGACTTTTGTGATTTGATATGATAAAATGGGCAAAACCAAGAAAAGAAGAGGTGTAAAATGGAAACGCGAGTACTGGGACAAACCGGATTAGAAGTATCCCTTATTGGCTTTGGTGGCATTCCAATCCAACGCTGTAACCAATGGGAAGTTGACGAAATTGTTGAAAACCTTATTGAAGAAGGTGTTAATTTTATTGACACCGCCAGAGCTTACACCAACAGTGAAGAAATGATCGGGGAAGCGTTGAAACAATGGGGCCGGGAACATTTTTACCTGGCTACAAAAACCCCAAAACTCAGCTATGATGAGGTGATGGCTGATGTTAAAACCAGTCTGGCCGAATTACAAACCGACACCATCGATTTGTATCAGTTCCATAATGCCAAAACGATGACCGACTACGAAACCATTATGAGCCCGGGGGGTGGATATGATGCGCTGGTCGACTGTAAAAAACAGGGGCTGATTAAACATATTGGCATTACCTCCCACTCTTACGAAGTACTCGATCGGGCTCTGGATGAAGATAAATTTGAGACCATTCAGTTTCCTTATAATATTGTCGAAAACCGTGGAGCACCGCTCTTTGAAAAAGCCAAGGAAAAAAATGTCGGGGTCATTATCATGAAACCGCTGGCTGGCGGCGCCTTTATCCACGCTAATTACGCCCTGCGCTGGGTGGCTGAAAATCCCAATATTTCGGTATTGATCCCTGGTATGGACTCGGTTAAACAGGTCCTTAAAAATACCCGGGTCGGCAACGATTTTGTGCCGCTGTCCGATGACGAACGGCAAACCCTTGAAGCCGATGCCAAAGCACTGGGAAAAACCTTCTGTCGTCGCTGCGGTTATTGCGCCCCCTGTCCCCAGGGCATTGATATCCCAATGCAGTTTATTGTTGAAGGTTATTACCGCCGTTACGATCTTGAGGAATGGGCTCTGGATCGTTATCGCAGCTTTGTTGCCAATGCATCGGACTGCATCCAATGCGGCGAATGCGAACCCCGGTGTCCCTATGATCTGCCAATCCGGGATATGCTCAAAAAAACCCGAGACCTGTTTGACCCACTGCTCTAGTGCCTCCATCCCGCAATGCTGTGAAAAAGGCCGCAATCCCCCAACTGGTGAGATTGTGGCCTTTTTTTATTTGCTATCTTTTGCTGTCTTAGTCACACATGTATAAACGACCCAAGGCATCGGCTGCCATAATCGCAGCGTATACGGTGTCGGCATCGACATCAAAAGGCATATTATGAATCGTTTCGGCAGGATCAGCTGCCGCTACTGCCACCGCCATGATTTTTTCTGGGGTTGGATCGATACAGCCCAGTTCACCGAGAGTAATTGGAAGACCAACTGACAGACAGAAATCAATGACTTCTTCAATATCTTCCATGGAACGGTTTTCCATCACCAGTTGAACCAGGGTTCCGAAAGCAACTTTTTCACCGTGATACATATGGTGGCATTCCGGTAATACGGTTAAACCGTTATGAACAGCGTGACAAGCTGCCAGACCGCCACTTTCAAACCCAACCCCGCTGAGGTAGGTATTGGCTTCAATAACATTTTCCACCGCCGGAGTACAGCTTGCTGCTTCAACCGCCAGCTTTGCTTTTAAGCCGTCTTCAATTAAAATATCATAGCATAATTTTGCCAAAGCCAGTGCCGATTTGGTCGGATGTGCACCAGACATGGTGGTTCCGTTGGAATCCACGGTGGCCTGGGCTTCAAAATAGGTAGCCAATGCGTCTCCCATCCCAGCGACAAAAAGTCGGGCTGGAGCCGCTTTGATGATGTCAGTATCCATCACGACAATCTCAGGGTTTTTAGGTAGAACCAGATATTCATCAAACACGCCGTCTTCGGTATAAATAACGGATAAAGCTGAACAGGGCGCATCGGTGGAAGCAATGGATGGTGCAATTACGACCGGCAGTTTTTCATAATGGGCTGTCGCTTTAGCTGTATCCAGGGTTTTTCCGCCACCAATTCCAACAACCACGTCACAACCTTGGGCTTTGACGATTTCCTGGAGACGGGCAATTTCAACCTTTGAACATTCACCATTAAACTTTTCGGGTGTGAATTTAATTCCTGCTGCTTCGAAACTGGCTTTCAATTCCTCCGCTTTGGTTCGCATCATGGTGCCGCTCATTAAAACAAGCGCAGATGTTCCAAATTTTCCAACATGTTCCGGCAATTTTCCAACTTCTCCGGCACCTTGAACATAACGGCTGGGAGACATAATAATCTTTTGCATTTTCTACCTCCGAAAATTTTTTTCGTTATTATTATATCAAATAATTCCAGCGATGAATTCGTTATCATCTAAAAAAAACAGGCCAGCGCTGATACTATTTCTGGTCTGATTTTATTTTTTTAACCGGTTCTTAATGCAATTGGTAATTTTTTGTTTCCAGCTATAACTATTTCAATCAAGCATCCTGCACCAAAAAAAGACCAACCAACCCGAAGCGGGTCAGTTGATCTCTTTTACTTTAGGCCATATAGAATTCCCCGTTGGGATCGACATCGATGGTAATAGCCTGGCCTTCGTGGACATTGCCCTTGATGATTTCTTTACCAACCATGGTTTCGATGTGTTTTTGCAGGTAGCGTTTCAGCGGTCGGGCCCCATAGGCCGGGTCAAAACCCATGTCGATAACGGCATCGATCGCTTCCTTAGTCAGCGTAACCGTGATGCGGCGTTCTTCCAGGCGTTTTTGCAAATCGTTTAAGAGCAGGGTGACAATCTGGCTGATCGCTTCCTTGTTGAGTGGTTTGTAAAGCACAATTTCATCAATTCGGTTTAAAAACTCCGGTCGGAAATAGCTCTTTAATAATTCCATCACAGCCGCCTCTGTTTCTTCGGTAATTTCACCAGAAGTATTGATCCCTTCCAGCAAATATTCCGAACCGATGTTGGAGGTCATGATGATGATGGTGTTTTTAAAATCGACGGTGCGCCCCTGAGAATCAGTAATCCGGCCATCATCGAGGATCTGTAGCAGGATATTAAAGACATCTTTATGGGCTTTTTCAATCTCATCCAGCAAAATTACGCTATAGGGTTTGCGACGAACTGCTTCGGTCAGCTGTCCACCTTCTTCATAACCAACATATCCCGGAGGTGCCCCGATTAACCGGGATACCGAAAATTTTTCCATGTACTCACTCATATCAATCCGGATCATATTTTCTTCGCTGTCAAAGAGAGTGGCGGCAACCGCCTTGGCCAGCTCGGTTTTCCCGACCCCAGTGGGGCCCAGAAACAGGAAGCTGCCAATCGGGCTGTTGGGGTTTTTAATCCCGGCCCGGGAACGGATAATGGCGTCAACCACTTTCAGGATTGGTTCTTCCTGACCAATAACCCGTTGTTTTAAGGTATCTTCCAAAGCCAGTAGTTTTTCCCGCTCGCCTGAGACCAGCTTACTAAGGGGGATATTGGTCCAGTCGGAGATGATTTCAGCGATTTCTTCCTCGGTGACTTTCTCACGCTTGAGACTGTTGTCATCACTTTTTTCATCGGCTTTGCGCTTGATCGCTTCAATTTTAGCGGTCTTTTCGGGAATCAGACCATACTCCAGTTCCGAGGCTTTGCGGTAATCCCCTTCGCGAATGGCTTTTTCCCGCTCGTAGGTGAGCTGATTGAGTTCTTCCTGGAGGGCTTTTAGTGTATCGGCGGACTGCTTTTCGTTTTCCCATTGCATACTCATGGTGTTAAAGCGTTCTTTATATTCCACCAGTTCTTTTTGGAGTCGTTCCAACCGTTCTTTGCTGAGGGTGTCTTTTTCTTTTTTGAGGGCCACTTCTTCAATTTCCAACTGCATCATCTTACGGCGCACCTCATCCATTTCCTCCGGCATGGAGTCCATTTCGGTGCGGATCTTGGCACAGGCTTCATCAATCAGATCGATGGCTTTATCCGGCAAAAATCGGTCCGAGATATAGCGGTTGGACAGAGTAGCGGCTGCCACCAAAGCGGTGTCCAGAATCTGGACGCCATGGTAACGTTCATAGGTATCTTTTAGGCCTCTAAGAATTGAAATGGTGTCTTCCACAGTCGGCTCGTCCACCAGCACCGGTTGGAAGCGGCGTTCCAGCGCCGGATCTTTCTCAATATACTGACGGTATTCATCCAGAGTAGTGGCCCCAATACAATGGAGTTCCCCCCGAGCCAGCATTGGTTTTAACATATTGCCGGCATCCATGGCGCCTTCAGTTTTACCGGCACCAACAATATTGTGAAGCTCGTCAATAAACAGGACAATTTCACCATTGCTGTCGACCACCTCTTTTAAGACCGCTTTAAGGCGTTCTTCAAACTCACCACGGTATTTGGCGCCAGCCACCAGGGCACCCAGATCCAGGGCAATGATTCGTTTGTCTTTGAGACCTTCCGGCACATCGCCAGCCACGATTCGCATCGCTAAACCTTCAACGATAGCTGTTTTACCAACCCCCGGTTCCCCGATCAATACCGGATTGTTCTTGGTTTTGCGGCTTAAGATCCGAATCGCATGACGGATTTCAGCGTCCCGACCAATAACCGGATCAAGTTTGTTATCAATGGCATCCTGTACCAGATCGTGGCCATATTGGCTAAGGGCTTCATAGGTAACCTCGGGATGGTCATTTACCACCCGCTGTCCACCCCGGACTTCTTTTAGAATGTTTTCGACTTCTTTTTTGGTAATGCCATAACGTTCCAGTATTTCCACTGCCTTGGATTTTTTACCGAGACTGTATAGCGCCAGTAGGATACACTCGACCGAAATATACTGGTCGTCCAGTTTTTTTGCTTCTTTATAGGATTCGTTTAAAACCTTATCGGTGTCACTGCTGATGTAGACCTTTCCCTGTTCCCGACCTGGGCCAGAAACACTGGGCTTTTTGCCGATTTCCCGGCGCAGTTCTTCGGCAATGGTGTGGGAATTCTTGCCGAGCCGATCAAAGATCCGTCCGACCACTCCGTTTTCCTGAGTGATCAACCCCATCAGCAGATGTTCCGGCTCAATTTCCATGTGGTTGTATTCTCCGGCGATCAGCTCCGCCGTTTTGATTGCTTCTAATGATTTTTGGGTGAATAAATTCATATCCATAATTGTACCTCGTTTTAAAAAATTTTATAATATCAAAATAATCGATAACATTAGTACCGACAATTATTACATCATGTTGTTTGCATCGGGGCGAACACGGCGT
>MTLE01002496.1_pt1 | contig 25518 bp, 19 predicted proteins | sample 1982461 | NCBI WGS metagenome assembly MTLE01 (sample SAMN05712605, study PRJNA340218) | biofilm metagenome | isolation source: sample SPL anode biofilm adapted to -200 mV | place: USA | collected 2012-02-03
GCCCATAGCCTCTGTCGTTATGCGGCATAGTAAAAAAAAAGTAAAAGACTGAATTACGGTTGAAAAATCTTTGACGAACTGTCCGCTGTATCTCGACTTTTTGACTATTCTGTAACGACAGAATTTGCTGACTTTCGGGGTTTTGCTCGGCGGACAATTCCTCGCAGATTTTCTAAAGGAAGAATTGGTTTTTAAGCTTTTGCGACTATGACAAATAACAACCGAAAAATAGAAAATGGTGGTAACATTTAATATAACTATATGTCTTTTGAAGTGACAAAAAACAAATAACAATGAAGAAACAAATAATTTATTTTTTGACTTTAATGCTTATTCAATCAAGTTGTATCTCAAAGAACAATACCGATAAATCGACTCAAGAACAAATTGATAAATATTTAGGTGTTTGGCATTCCACTGATAGACATTTTGAATATTCAACAGACCTAAAAATTGACTCAATGAATAATTTCACTTACGAAGGAGGGGCTTGTGAATCGTCATTTTTGTCAAAAGGTAGTTGGAAATTAAATGGAGATACAATTGTTTTGAATAGTTTCCAACCAGAAGAATGCTATTATGTGCAGGATTTTGGTATTAAATATATAGATGAACCTCCAATTATTGATGATACAACAACACATGAATTACGAACTTCAATAAAAGGTTGTAAACCAGACAAATATTACATAACATATTTTTTGTTTAACAATGAAAGATTTATTATCAAAAATGACACTCTAATTCATATTGCGAATACGAAAACCCCTTTAAGAGATATTTTAAAAGAGGATTTTATTAAACAGACAAAAGACAACTAAACTATGAAAACTACGACCGCATAACACACGCCTATGTCCATTGGCGGCTTTATGTGCATTTTGCAGCTTTTGCTCCCGCATTCATTTTGTCGCATAGCGACAAAGAATGCTCACGCAAACCGCCAAATGCACATAGCCTCAGTCGTTAGCGGTAAGTGCATAAAAAAATAAAAAGACAAATCAAAATTGAATGAATTGACATGAAAAACAGACTTTTAAATCTAATATTATTCTCGACTTTTATTCTGTTTTTGACAAATTGTAAACAAACAGAGAAAAAAAGTCAAGTAATGAAGTCAAATCTAAGTTTCGATTCTATTCAGGCTGAAATTGACACCGTAGGACTAACAAGTTTTATAAGAAATGTCTACAAATGGCATGAAACAAAAAGTTCTCAAATTGACTTTGAGCCAACAACAGGATTGGAACAAGATAGTCTTTATATCGGGATTGACTGGGATAAACATAAAAAAAGACTTCATGAACTTGAAGCAACTAATTTCTTTTCAAAAGAATTCCTTGAAAACTACAATAGAATCGCAGAAACTATTGACAAAGATTTAAAAACTGAAGCAGGTAGATGGTTTGTTGGAGAATTATCTCCTTATGGTAATGATGCAAATCCATGGTGTAATTGTCAAGACAGTCCAGAAAATTATTGGACGAAAATAAAACTATTGGCTATACAAAAAGAAAATAATGACGTAAGTTTTGGTTGGTTTTGCGACAAAAATCCACATTATAAAATTATTGCAACTAAAACAAACAATGCATGGAAAATTAAGTATTTACAAGGATTTGACTATAAAGAATATCTGCATATAAAATGAGAAACAACAAAAACGAAAAAGCACCTAACCGCTAACACACGTCTATGCGCAGTGGCGGGTGAAGTGCATTTAGCGGGTTTTACTGCTTCATTCACATTGTCACTGTGTGAACGGTGAATACTCTCGTACCTGCCGACTGTTAATAGACTTTATCATTGCTGAAAAGTAAATCGAAACAGTCAGATCCAATATGAAAATTGAACAAAATAAAAAATGAAAGTTATAGAAGTAATGTTCAAAAAAATCTATATAAAATGAAAAAATATTTGACGATTATTTTACTTCCAGTTTTTGGAGTAATTCTTTATTCTTGTAACAACAGTAATTGTAATCTTAAAACTCCAACGTTTCATACAACCCACCTTTAAATACCATCCAATAATTTATAAGGTCTGTTAAGAAATTATTGACCATAACCAAACTTTATTGACAATTTAGTGTTCCTTAAAAAATAGATATAAGTATATGAATATCTGAAATATTAAAGAATTCATTTAGTAGCATTAGTTAATATATACTGGTCATATTTTATAACAATGAGTCAATAACTATAATACAAAAACAGACAAAATGGAAAAAACTATACAAAAATTAGCATTCTGCATGCTTTTACTGACAGGAACTGCAGCAAATACTTTTGGCCAATGGCAATCTGTCGGCGGATCAGGATTTTCGGACGGAGAAGCATTTTGGACTTCTATTGCAATCAATAGCAGTGGAGAACCTTATGTAGCATATGAGGACATAGCAAATTCTTACAAAGCCACCGTCATGAAATTTGACGGAACCAATTGGATAACTGTAGGAACGACAGGCTTTTCTCAGGGGGCGGTAGAGCATATCTCGCTCGCTTTAAGTAAAGATGGTGTGCCTTATGTGGCTTATCTGGATTGGGCAAATTCAGCAAAAATAACGGTAATGAAATACGATGGAACCAATTGGATTATAGTGGGTATAGCTGGATTTTCCGGAGGAACGGTTAGTGATATTTCAATTGCATTTGACGGTCTCGACGACCCCTATGTAGCTTTTGTAGACAATGGAGTTGGCACTAACTTAACTGTAAAGAGATTTGATGGCTTGAACTGGGTAAATGTTGGCTCGGCGCAAATTTCAGATATGGGAGCAAGTGATGCTTCATTTGCAATCAGTAACGATGGAAGACCTTATGTGGCTTATCGTGATTATATGAGTTCTGAAAAAGCGACCGTTAAAGAATTTGACGGAGTTAACTGGGTAACGGTGGGTTTAGCTGGATTTTCTGATGGTTTAGCGGCTTATACCTCCATTAGATTCAGCAACAATAATGTACCTTATGTGGCATACGAGGACTATGAAAATTCATACAAGGCTACCGTAATGAAATTTGATGGAATCCATTGGGTAAATGTTGGAACAGTAGGTTTTTCAGCCGGGTGGGTAGATTATAATTCTTTAGCATTTAGCAGTAGCGGAGAACCTTATTTGGCTTTTGAAGACTATGCAAATTCTAATAAAGCTACCGTAATGAAATTTGATGGAACCAATTGGGTAAATGTGGGTGTCGCTGGATTTTCAGAAGGGGAAGCAAGATTTACTTCTCTTGTTTTTAATCGCATAGGTGAACCTTATGTGGTTTATCGTGACGGTGCAAATTCTGGGAAAGCTACTGTAATGAAATTTGTGACTACTACCACGGGGATTAACGAAAATGCGACATTTAACAATAACATTTCATTGTATCCTAATCCTGCAAGGGAATCCGTGACTATAGACAATATATCAACAAACTCTAACATTAACATTACGGACATTACAGGTAAAACAATCTACAATTCAACTTCTAAAGCAGGAAATGTAACCCTTAATACTTCAGGCTTTGTAAGTGGAATTTACACTGTTAAAATTGAAAATAAAGGTATATTCTCCATCAGAAAACTTGTGGTAAACAAGTAAAATGGAGCGATAAGACTTCAAAACTTTTGCTGTCTAAGGTCAATAATACATGACGGAGTAGGCTCATTGTCATGAAAGTGTCATTATAGACTGGTTAAGTGTTATTTTTAAATATGAATTTTATCTGTCGCAATGCATTTTTAACATCAAGTATGTCTCAAAATAACAAAACTGCTATAGAAATTTATAAAAATCACATTGAACTTTAAATTAACACCAAATATGATAATTCAGTTAATTTGATGTTTGACATGTAAACATATATTAGAACATTACACTTTCAAACTTGCAGGCAGAGTTTTGTTCATAGTTATGTAATTCCTATTGTACATAGCCTCTCCTGTTAGCCGTAATTCCAAAAATAAAAAATTGATTGACTTGTTGAGCAAACGACCAAAAAAACAATAATTGAAAATCAAAGACTTACGTGGTCGTTAGTCAGAATTAAATAAATTGTTCTGTAACAATAGGTTTATTTAACAGAACTGAAAACAAAAAATTATGAAAGTAAAGATTATCTGTTTCTCATTTCTTTTTTTATTCCCATTGTATCATATTCTCAAACAGACACATTAAAGTGTGTCAAAGAATATAGTATTCCGTATAATATTAATAATTCAGGCTATAACTTAGCTTATGATGAGAATAATTTATGGATAAGTGAATATTATTCAACAGGAGAAGCCGGAAAAATCTATAAAATTGATACCATAGGAGCATATTTGGATACACTTAGCACATACAATCTAACAAGTATGGAATGTGCGAATGAGGATTTATGGATTATACATAATTTGACAGATTGGTTGTACAGGCTGGATAAAGCTAATGGTCAGGTTTTGGATTCAGTAAAAATTGAAATGCCTGAAGCTTTTGTTAGCGGATATTCTTGTAGTGATTTATGTTATTTGGATTCAGCTATTTACTCAATTTGGTCATATTGTTGGTGTGGAGTAAACAGATTTTTAAAATTTGACCTAAGAACTAACACTACAACTGATTTAGGAGATATTCCATTGTATGATAATCTTGTTGCTATTAACGATACTATTTGGGCAGGCGATAATGAGATATTTCCAATTTTCTCAAATAACTCATTGATTTCATCAAACAAAAGTATTTATTTGGGAGATTTTTACGTTACAGGTATCGCTCTTGTTGATAATGATTTGTGGGTAATTGATTATGAAAACAAGAAATTAAAAAAATTAAATGGGTATTCTATAAAATCAAGTATTGATGAAATAAAATTAGGAGATAAAATCAATATATATCCTAACCCTGCTTCTGATTATATAACAATAAAAACAAATGAAACGGAACAAAATAGCCTGATTGAAATTTTTGATGATGCAGGAAATTTAGTAATTTCAAAAGTACAAAAAACGAAACCATATAAAGTTGATTTAAGTAAAATTAAATCAGGTTTGTATGTGTTGAAGTTGTCCCTTGGTAACAAATATATAATCGGGAAAATCGTAAAAAAATAGAAAAAACAAGTGTTCGCATAGTTTACATGTCGTGGACAACAAAGGCCCTATTCTTGTCTCACAGAGGATTAATATAACCATTTTTGGTAATTCAGAAAAACATCCATTGCAGGACAAATAATAAAGCTTTGGCTATTTTGCATCCCTATACGATTCTGCTAATCATTTATCTGTCAGCAACTGTTACCTGCCACAATGTAAGCGATTTAATTGGTTTAATAAAAACAAATCAGGAAACCATATTGTTATTTCTTCTAAATATTTAAAGAATAATAATATGGAAAGAATTATACTAAAAATGTCGTTACTGCTATGCCTTTTGGTATGGTCAGGAGTTGCAATGCAAGCACAGACAACAGAAAGCGACGGTGATTATGCCGCTAAAACAGCTTTAATCTGGAATGGCCCTCAGGCTGAACTTATGGTTCGGGTGGGAGATATTGACAATCTTGGCTTTGGATGGCCAACTAATTTTAATCCGTTTTCAGGAAACAGTACACCTGCTCATTCTTACCCTTGGATGGCTAATGCTGAGGATCCTGACGGGACTGATCGAATCATGGTTATTTCCAGTTACGATGGACATGCTCCCCATGGTCAGGATGGTTATACAAGTAACACATCGCGTCCGGCTAATTCAGTTCGCCCCATCGAACTTATCTATCCTGCAGATAGCATTACCATTACTTCGGTGATTATCCAGATATTTGTTGATGACTTTCAGGCACCTGTATGGGGAGCTTCGTACGAAGTAACCATAGACGGAGTCAGGATTCCAGAACTCGAAAACATAATTAACCAGTTAGTACAAACCGGGCCAATCGGAAAATTAATTACGTTACAAATTCCATCCAACTATCTTTATCTTTTTGACGATGGGAAAATAGATCTGAAATTTGACGATACTACTACCGGAGCAGGTGATGGATATGCTGTAGATTTTGTAAAATTATTAATTAATCCTGTAGAGTTGAGACAATACTGTACTGTTAAGGGAACTGTTACAAATTATTCAAATGGTGGCAACCTTAGCGGAGTAAAAGTCACTGCCGGAGGAATTAAAAGTGCATATACCGATAGCAACGGAATCTACACGATTGATAGTGTAGCTCCGGGAATAATTTCGGTTAACACATATAAAAACGGGTTTGGCAGTCAGACCAAATTAATTGATTTAGCTGCAGGGAATACAGGTACTTTGAATTTTCAGTTAAAAACACCTGCTCCCAAAATAGTTTCAGTTAGTCCCGATCAAAATGCGGCCAATGTGGATGTTCATACTACAATATCTGTATCTTTCGATACATTGATGAACAAAAACACATTTACAAGTTCAAACATAATTTTTTATAGTGGTAATGGAAATCTGGGAGGCACTTTTGAGAAAAATGATTCTGGATTTGTTTTCGTTCCCAATAGTGCACTAAAGTTCAACAATGATTATCATATAGTTTTAACTACAGGAATTCAAAATGCAGATGGAGTTTCATTGGAGCAGTCGGAGACCTTTTACTTTAATACAGATACAGTTACAATACCTTCTTTGATTAATGAAACTTCAATTTCAAAAAAAATTGCAATATATCCAAATCCATCTGTAGATTATGTATGGATAAATTATTCTTTAGATAAACCAGGTAAGGTAGATGTTATTGTTACAGATTTAACCGGGAGGCAGATTGAAAATAAATTATTAAATGAAGATGCAGGAGAACATTCGCTAAAACTGGACTTGTCAGAAAATGGCGCGAACATAAATACAGGAACATCTATTCTACAAATCAGGATTGACAATGAGGTGTATAATCAAAAGATAGTGTTAATTAAAAAATAACATCTGTCAGAAATTATAAGGATGTAGTTGCAACTATAAATAAGTTTGTCTCTGAAATACGGAAAGCCGGTAAAACTTATACTTTACCGGCTTTTTTATTATACGGGTTTTTACTCTCTCATGTGCACGTGAAGTTTTCATTTTTAATGCTAATAACTAATGGAAAAATCTTTACAATTATTCGGCTGTTATAAAGATTGAATTTTTAACGAGAAACGAGTATGTAAATTTTTTTTGAAAAATCATATTGAAAAAAGTCTGTATTCTTAAATTATTTCGTTAATTTGTGACCTCGATTTTTCGTCAGACAACAAAGGAAATGAATGAAGAATCTCATTTAGATTTTGTGATTGACAAACTTTGTTGTTAAGTGTCAATGTTTTTATAATTAATGACTTATAAGAGTGTTCGCACGGAATTTCAGCATTAAACAACAAACGAAATAACCAGATAGAATGATAAAACTATTGCATCAAATGTCTGTCCATGTAAAAGTGAGTTAGGAAAGAGATCCGTTTTTGATCTCGTATACACTTTGTTATTGTGCAAAAATGAAGCTACCATATCCAGCTTAATGCCTATATATTTAGTGGTTCCTTGTAATTTAAAAAGATAAAAATATATCAATTATGAACAAACGAAAGTTAAAGAAAGCATTTAGAAGAGTTATAAACTTACCCAGAGGTAAATATCTGTTTTTTTATATTACGAATAAAATAAAACATTATTATTTTAAGAGTATTAAATCTACCAGAGTTGCATATCCTTCTACGATAATGTTGGAGTTAACAAATCATTGTAATCTTGCATGCACAACTTGCCCCAGAGAATATGATTATGGTAAAGCTATGGATAAGGGGCAAATGGATCTTGAGTCGGCAAAAAAAATTATTGATGAACTTTGGCCATATTTAGACTCAATTGGATTAACTGGTATGGGTGAAACATTTCTTTATAAAGAATTAGCTGAGATAGTTGATTATATAAAAAGCAAGAATAAAGGAATTGTAATATCTGTGTCTACCAATGCTGTTTTGCTGAATTTTATTGATCAAGTTTCAAAAGTAATTGGCAAAATAGACACAATACAAATATCAATTGATGGAATAGGAGATGTTTATGAGAGCATTCGGAAAAAAGCAAGTTTTTCGAAATTAAATGATAACCTACAAATACTATCTAAACTATCAAAAAACACAGCAACAGATTTAATGCTAAACATGGTGGTGACTAAAGAGAATTATGTTCAAATGCCTTTGCTGGTCGATTATGCAGAAGAGATTGGGATTAAGTATCTGGATTTTACATTACTTAATCTTGCTTCTGTTACAAATATAGATCAGTCCTACTATGATTTTTATAAGTCATCTGAGTTTATGAATGTACTTTCAATATTAGAAGAAAAGATAAACCAAATTTCGGCAGTAATAGTTACGGAACGTAATTTTAAAACAAACAATAGCTTTCAAAAATGTCCTTTCCCGTGGACCCATTTCTATATTTGCTGGAATGGATTTATGGCACCTTGCTGTGCAAAACCTTTCCCTAAAGAATTAAATTTTGGTAATGTACATGGAAATAATGTGATAAATATATTAAATAGCATTAGTTACAGAGAATTTAGAGGGTTATGGTATAAAAATACGGCACCAAATTTTTGTGAAAAGTGCCATTTTATTAATATAGAACCAATAAAAAACAACCCTTAACATACGCTTATGTCGCAATTTGTTGGTGTTATTCAGTGGGTTGGATTAGCTTCCTTGAAAGTTGTTTTCCACTTGATTTTCTTAGTTATTCAGAAAGAAAATCTTCTGCAAATCCACCACTGTCCATAATCTCGTTCTTTATGTTCAAGCATAAAAAAGAGAAGACATATATAAAATTAACGAAAATGAAAACTAAAATATATTTTTTCGTATTATTTTGTTTTATTAGTTTGACAAAACTATATTCTCAAAACTATGATTCGTTAGTTGTAACGAATAAAGTTTGGAGCAATGTAAGCGGGTATTATGGTGCTGACATGAATGAACATGGTCGAAAAACAACTTTCATTAAGTTTGCAGCTGACACGACCATTAATACAATTGACGAAAAGCAGGTATTGGCAAGTAGCGATTCTATGAGAACATGGACCAAAATTGGAAATATAAAAGAAACAGAGCGAAAAATTTATTTCAGAAACCTTAAAAACGAACAAGGCTTATTGTATAATTTTGATGTAAAAGTTGGAGATAGTATAAAAACGGTCAATAAGTTTGTCGAATTTAGAGATTCAATTACATTTGAGATAGTTAATATTGATACCGTAAATTATTTTGGTATTAATCGAAAAAGACTTGAAGTTTATGATAAACTTTATGGTTGCACCGATTATTGGATAGAAGGAATTGGAAGTGAAGGCGGTTTATTAAGACCTGTTTTTTGTGTTTGTGGTGGATTCTCAAAATTATTATGTGTGTATCAAAAATCAAATCAAATATATCAAAATCCACTAAGAAATACTTGTTATGAATCTGACAATGAGACTGGATTAAAGGAATTCAACAAATCTAATATTCAAATTTATCCAAATCCTACTTCAGGCAAAATTATTATTAAAGGAACAGAAGAAGTACAAAATCTGAAAATAAATGTTTACAATATACTTGGATCACTGGTTTTCAGTCAAAACATAAATTCAAATGAAACTTTGTTGAATTTAGAAAAAGGGATATACATATTGACTTTAAAAAATAAAGACAGCTTTATATTTAAACAAATTATTACGGTTAACTAATAAACAACAAACTGCTAACACTCGCTTTTGTTCATTGACTAATGAAGGGTATTTCGCAGTTTTTGCTTCCGCATTCAGTTCGTCGCTGAGCGAAAACAAACATTTCGTTTATCAGGCTGTCGGACAAATATACATTGTTGGCAGTCATTTTGTGTCGTTCTGAAACGGATGAAAACGACGGACAATAGTTTTAATAATAAAAGAGTTATAAAATATTTAAAATGAAAATATCAGCTACAATAAAAAACAGACTTAATGAAAACGAGATTACCCTTTCAACAGAAAAAAATGAAAAGAAAATCTCCATTCCCGGTAAACCTGAAGGTTATGGTTCCTCAGTAAATGGAGGTGAACTTTTGTTTCTTTCTCTTGCCACATGTTTTTGTAATGACTTATACAGAGAGGCTGCGAGACGAAAAATAAATATCGATTCAGTTGAGGTAATTGTTTCCGGAGAATTTGGAGCGGAAGGTGAATCCGCTGCGTATATTGACTATGAAGCAAAATTGCACGCTCCTGATAGTTCAGAAAGTGAATTGCGAGAGTTAATAGAATATGTTGACAAGATTGCTGAAATACATAACACATTAAGAAAAGGAATTCAGGTCTCTCTGAAAAAAACGTAACAAAAATTGATATTAAAAAATGAATAATTTGGAAACGAGCTGCTTACTCCATGTTTTACCATGGTAATGCAACTCGAAGACTTTCGTGAAAATTGATAACATTTGTAACATAGAACTGATAAAGAAATATGCAATCTGAGAATCTTTTAAAACAAATAAATTTCATTAAGGAAATAGATAAAATCAAGTACATTCAACGTAAAACAAAATTATTTAACAGTGACAGACCCGAGAACGATGCCGAACATAGCTGGCATCTGGCAATGATGGCAATTGTACTTGCTGAGCATTCCGATACTCCGATTGATATACTTAAAGTTATAAAGATGGTTTTGATTCATGACATTGTTGAAATCGATGCGGGAGATATTTTTATTTATGATACATCGAAGAATCACACAAATACAGAAAATGAACTCAGAGCCGCAAAACGAATTTTTGGTCTTTTGCCTGCCGAACAAGGAGATGAACTGATTGAAATCTGGCAGGAATTTGAAGCCGGAATAACTAATGAGGCAAAATTTGCAAGAGCAATGGACCGACTTGAACCACTACTTCAAAATACATCAAATAATGGAGGAACGTGGAAAGAATTTGATGTTGATTACAAGAAGGTATATGAAAAGAAGAAAATTATTAAAGATAGTTCAGTCGCACTTTGGAATTATTCAGAAAATCTGATTAATGAAAGTGTGGATAGAGGGATTTTGAAAAAAGTTGATTAATTTGAAATTTATGAAATTTTACATGTATTCATTGAAAAATAATTCTGAGTTTTCATGTTTTTGCTCCTGTATTCAAATAAATGTTTCGTAATGATAATTTAATGTGATTTTGAAAAATGAAAACAAAAATACTGATAATCATATTTTTAGTTGGACTTATAAGTTGTAAAAACAAACAAGTAAATAAAATTCAAAGAGATGGTGAACCTACTATTTATACTGTAGAGGAAAATGATGTTGAAATGAATGAGGCGATTGAAAAAGCTAAGCAGAGTTTGGATATTTTTAAGGCTGCTTTACTAAGTAACGACAAAGATTATGAATATTTTGCTCTTAAAATGAGATTTAAAACTCCTGATGGTGGAGAACATATATGGTTGAACAATATAAAATTTAAAGATAATCAGTATTTTGGAATAGTTAATAATTTCCCTGAATCGACCACAGAAGTAGAGATCGGCGATACAATTCAAATAAGAATGGATGATATTAGTGATTGGATGTATTTGGATAAGAATAAATTATGTGGTGGTTATACAATTAGAGTGTTAAGAGACAGGATGACCGTTGAAGAAAGACAGGATTTCGATAAAGAGAATGACATGATAATTGAAGATGAAAAAATGTATTAAATTCATGTCTGTCGGTTTTTGTAGTGGGAATGAAATTTGTAAATTTGGTTCATTCAAAACTAGTTGACTAAAAATAAATAGATATATTCTCCCCTCCAAATATCTTTGCAGGGGGATTTTTTATGTTTGTAATTGTTAAATGTATTGTTTCGCAGTCAATTAAGCTAAATTGTGATTTGACAAATGTAGTGATTTGAACTTCAAATATATGTATTTGTTTTGTTTAGGTTGCAGTCAATATTGGGAAATCTATTGTTTTATATTGTTTTTATTTAAATATTTGCTCAATAATAAAAAATATCATATGAATATATATCGTTACATCATAGTTTTAGTGGCCTTTAATTCGCTGGCCATTTACGGACAAACCTATACAGGACCAATACCAAAACCCACGAGTGGTTATGGTTCGGCTGGAAGTTATAATGTAGCCACACAGTCTTTTACTAATCCCAACTTTCTGACGCGTGACATTGTCATCTATTATCCTGAGGGCATTACAGCTCCTGTTCCCACCATATTTTACAGTCATGCCTATGGAGGAAATAATCCTGATAATATCTCGGGATTTTTGAATTTTGTTGCAAAGAAAGGTTATGCAGTGGTCTTTGTGCCCTATCAGACAACCGGAGTGACAGTTCAACAAAGATATAGTAATCTGTTAAATGGATTTATAAAAGCTGCTCGTGATTATACCAACATTATAGATACAACAAAAGTGGGTTTTGTCGGGCATTCTTTTGGAGGCGGAGCCGTTTTTGCCAATTCTTATTATTGTTTTACTACTCTAAATTGGGGACAGCAGGGGCGCTTTATTTTCTCAATGGCGCAATGGTACACTTATAATATCTCGCAAACTGAATTGCAGTCATTTCCCAATGACGTAAAATTATTGTCAATTGTTTACGAAGATGATACTACCAACGATCAGCGCATGGCAAATGATATTTTCAACACGATTAATATTCCTGCATCTGAAAAAGATTATTTGCGGGTAAAATCAGACACAATTAATGGATATATCTATGTGGCTGATCATGTTGTGCCAAATAATTCAGCTTTTGATGCTTTGGATTATTATGCCTATTACAGGTTATTTGATGCTATGTGCGATTATGTCTTCAATGGTAGTATGGCAGGGAAAGACGTTGCACTGGGAAATGGAAGTGTCAATCAGGTGTCGATGCCGGGTGGCATGCATAATTTAATACAAAGTGATGCTCCTGACTTTACAAACCCGCAAAGCAATTACCTTTTCCCCTGCAGTTCCTCCGAAAATCCAAGGATTGATCATTGCGACGAGGTCCTTTCTGTAAATGAGTTGTCTTTTAATGAACGGAGTTCAATTTATCCAAATCCTGCAGGCACAATTCTTAACATTAATACAGATAAAACAATTTTGCAAATTGAGATTTTCAATCAGCTGGGACAATCTGTAAAAAAGACAAACACAAAAAATATCTCGATCAGTGAATTACCGAATGGGTTATATTTTGTAAAAGTTGCTTTAACTGATAAAAGTTTCAAAGTGGAAAAATTAATAAAAGAATAACAAATCCTTTGTCAAATTACTGATTTTTTGTGATGGAAAAACTAATAAAATTTGATTCGGAACCAGGTCAGGAACTTATCAGAACATTAAAAATTCGTTTTGAAAAGAATATAATTCGTCATAAGAATCTTGAATGGGATAAAGTGCAACTAAAGTTGGATGCAAACCCTGAAAAACTTTGGTCGCTTAATGAGATGGAGAGGACAGGAGGCGAACCTGATATTGTCGGACAAAATGAAAAGACAGGTGAATATATTTTTATGGATTGCTCTGCTGAGACTCCTAATGGACGTAGAAATCTTTGTTACGACCGCAAAGCGCTGGATGCCAGAAAAAAGTTTAAACCGGAAAACAGTGCGGTTGATATGGCTGCGGAAATGGGTATTGAATTACTGACGGAAGATCAGTACAGAGAACTCCAAAAACTCGGAAAATTTGATTCAAAAACATCCAGTTGGGTGAAAACTCCTGACGAAATCCGGAAACTTGGTGGTGCTGTTTTTTGCGATCGTCGTTACGACCATGTTTTTGTGTATCACAACGGAGCCGATTCTTACTATGGAGTGAGGGGATTTCGTGGGTTACTAAGGGTCTGAATTTTTTTCTCCTAAAATATATGCATTTATTTGAAAGAAAATTTCATTCAAAATCAATTGATTATAATGTTCTCTTCAAACAAAATTGGTAAAGGTGTTTGTCTGGTCGAGTACGTAAACTTACTTGTGTCGTCAAAAAAATTATATACACTATGTTTCAGGGAATAATGATTTGATTTGAGAATAATTCTATCCCTTTAATGTTCAAATATAATTTTTGTCGATAATTCTATTAAAATGAAACAATCTTTAAACTCAGGTTTAAACATCCGCACAATTGTTTTTAGTTTGCTGTTTCTTATGGTTGCAATTACTATTCATGCTGCAACCGGGACATGGAAAAGTACTGCTACCGGAACAAATATATCGTATAAAACTACCGATTCTTCAACACCTGCCAAAGACTATTCAGGGAACTTTATTACTGTAGTTTACCTTGAAAATCCGGGTTTTAATAAAATCGGTGGAAACACAAATACAACTGACGTAAACTGGTTACTTTCCAAAGGTTATCGTGTAATAGAACTGGATTATGCTAATAACTCCAAAGCAATTGCACCGGCAATTAATGCAGATATTATTGCCATTAACGATGCCATTGCTGCAGGATCTTTTTGTGGTTATTCTAACTGTTCCAATTATCGGTCGTATGTTTTGTTTGAAGGTTACAGAATATCCCGCGATGTGCCTTATTTTGTTGACGATCCTACTGTTTATAATTATCAATCTACCTACACAGTTGGTGATTCACTTCGGATGGATATTATTTATCCTGCCAATTCTGCTGTTACTGTTCCTGTAATTTTGTCTTTTTCGTACAGCAACAGTTATCCGGGAGCTGCAAATATGAATCAGCGATTGAACCTTGGCAACACACTTGCCGGATTCAATGATTCTTTTCTGGAAGGAGCACCTGCTAATGGTATTGCATGGGCTATTGCTGATCATCCCAAATATTGCCCGTGGGGAAATGGAAAACCCACAAACGCAACCAATAACAAAGCATATTCATCTTACGAAACAAATCCCGATGCAGCCCAAAAAGTGAAATCTGCAGTTCGTACGCTGCGTGTAATCGGTAATAATCTTGGACTATCAGGTAAAATAGGCATTTACGGATTTTCGCGTGGTTCTACTGCCGGATCAATGGCTGTAGGTGATAAGATTGTTCCTGAATTTGAAAATGCGGGTTTCAATGTCGGAACTCCTGATAATGTACAGGTTGCTGCTTTGGGTTCTGGTGTTTTTGACTATACTCAAATTTATAATTCTGCCGAAAGTGATGCAGGTAGTTTGTTGACCTATTGTCCTTTGGGCTGGGGCGATTTGTCGAGCAATTATGCATTGTGGCAATCTCAGGGTTCGTATAATTTGTTGCAAACTTCTTCTTCTGCACCCGTTATATTTTTCTACAATACCGATGATGCGCAATATTATCAGGATCAGATTAAACATTTTAAATCTAAACTGGATTCGTTAAGCATCCCTGATTCTGTTATTACAAATTATGGAACTGGTCACGCTGTACCTCAAACAAGTGCTGCACTTTCTACGGTTTATGATTTTTTTAAAATATATCTTACTCCACCATTCGTAAATGACTCAACAAACACAGCCGTTCATTCTGTTTTTTCGGATAATAATACAGGTAATTTATCTTTGATATTGTCTCCAAATCCGGCTTCTGATGAATTGAAACTGAATTTTGTACTTCCAAATTCTGGTAAAGTTGAAATCGAAGTGTGTAATTTGCTTGGAAAAGTATTATTTCAAACGGAAAAAATGGTTGACAGTTCCGGGCTGAAAAATGAAACAATTCAACTGGATAACCTTAAATTAATTCCGGGGATTTATTATGCAAAAGTAAGTATAAACGGAAAGTCAGGTTTGCAAAAATTTTTGAAGAAATAAATTCTTACCACAAGTTCTGAAAAAATATTTATAAACAAATTAATTTAAACTCAGAGATTGTGTAACCTGAAGAAGAACTGGTATATGAATTAACATGAGATGAAAATTTATCATTTGAACATTATTTCTGATTTTTGTTGTTTTTGATTTCACTCCACATTTTTAAAAATACACCGTTTGTCCACCCAAAACCATCCTGAGTTTTATATTCGCCACCTCCACCGGGTTTATTAATATCCACCACATTGTATTTTTCCATCATTTTACCTGTTTCAAAATAGACTTTTATATTCAGGTCTGTCCATCTTTTTGCAATGGTGTATGCTGTTGAATTGAAATTATAATTTTTAAATGCTATATAACCAATCCATTGCAATGGTGCCCATGCATTTGGATAATCCCATTGCTGTCCTGAACCTTCAGCTAAAGTTGTTACAAGACCACCAGGCTTGAGAAAATCTGTTTCAATCACCTTTTTTACTTTTACAGCCTGATTTTCAGAGGACAATTTAAAATATAACGGAAACAATCCAGCTAAAGTGTAATTTGGAGTTTGCCTGCCTGTAATGTAATCATAGTCAAAATAATAACCTTTCTCTTCGTTCCAGCAGTATTTATTAATCAATGATTTTCTTTTAAGTGCCAATGAGGAATAGAGTGCTGATTTTTTCTGGTCTTTTTTGATTTTATAGGCCAATGCCAATGTGTTTTCCAAATTGTAGAGTAATGAATTTAAATCTACAGGAATTATCTGAGTGGTAATAATTGTCGTAAGCGATTTCCCATCTTCGAACCAGCGTGTAGAAAAATCCCATCCTGATTCGGCAGCAGATCGTAAATCCCTGAAAATTGAAGAGTCACGTTGCGATTTTAAATATATTTTCTGATCGTGCAAATAAGCTTCCGGACGAGGTGTATTTGCCTCGTCATGGTAACAATTTAAAACATCCTTTTCAGATAAATGAATAACTTTTTTCCCGCTCATCCAGTAATCATATTCTTTTTCTATTGACGACAGATAACGTAAATAAATGGAATCATCACTTTTAGTTTCAGCAAGAAGTTTTACCATTAATGCAAAAAACGGAGGTTGCGATCTGCTTAAATAATAGGTTCTGTTACCGTTTGGAATATGAGCGTACGTTTTAATCAGGTAATCAAAATTATTGACCATGTCTTCAATCAGCTTTGTTTTTCCACTCACCTGAAGTCCCAGCATGGTAAAATAACTGTCCCAATAATAAATTTCTTTGAATCGTCCGCCGGGTACAATGTAAGGGTGGGGAAGAGGTAAAAGTGAGGAATATTTGTTATTCGCATCCGCCTTGCGGGTAAGGTCCGACCATAAATAATTTAGATGCCGAAGCAGTGATGTGGTATCTGTTTGTAATGTGTCAAAATACTTACCTACAAATGTTTTTAGATGAAAGTCAGGATTATCTTTTTGATTGTGATAAAATTTTAGAATTGAATCGGGATTTATTTTTGGATTACAATCGACAAAAGTCTTTTGATCTCTAAATATTTCCGACTGTTGAATATTCTGAAATAATTCACCAAATTTTTGTTGTGGATTAATTTGGGCAAAGCTGCTGCCAATGACATTTAATGCAATAAAAGTAAGAATTAAATTGATTTTCATAGTGTTATTTGCTTATTACTGGCTATAAAGATAGTACAATTTTAATGGAGAGAAAGTTTAATCCGAAGGGAATTATTTATAGAAATAGTTCAATCAAATTTGTTATTTTTGGAATTTGAAATTCAGAATAAGTTTTATATCGAAACGACATCAAAAACTATTTAAATAAAATGAATAAAAAATTATTGCTATTTATTTTGGTAATGCAAATATTACCACTCTGTGCACAAAATTCAGATTATGCCATTGTTCAAAACATTCCTTATTATCCTGAGAGTGTTCAAAGTACCGATAATTATCTGAAAGAAAGATGTGTGTTGGATATTTATTATCCCTTAAATAAAAAGAATTTTGCTACTGTAGTTTGGTTTCATGGTGGAGGGCTTACTGCAGGGAATAAAGAAATTCCACAACAACTTAAAGAAAAAGGTCTGTGTGTAATAGGTGTTAATTATAGATTGTACCCAAAAGTAAATTCACCAAAATATATTGAAGATGCAGCCGCTGCAATTGCCTGGATCTTCAAAAATATCAGAAAATATGTTGGTGATTCTACTCTCATATTTGTGTCAGGTCATTCAGCGGGTGGATATCTTACTGCAATGGTTGGTCTCGATAAAAAATGGTTAGCAAAATATGGACTTAATGCAAATAGTATTGCTGGTTTAATTCCTTTTAGTGGTCAGATGATAACTCATTTTACCGTACGTAAGGAAAGAGGTATTCCAGATACACAACCTGTAGTTGACAGTTTGGCGCCTTTGTATTATGTCAGACCCGATGCTTCTCCTTTGCTGCTGATAACAGGTGACCGTGAAATGGAAATGTTGGGTAGATACGAAGAAAATGCTTATATGATGAGAATGATGAAAATTGCAGGACACAAGGATACGCGTTTGTTCGAACTTCAGGGATATGGACACGGTATGACAGAACCTGCTTTTCCATTGTTGCTAAATGAGGTTGGTAGAATTGTAAATTTGCATAAATTGAATAAAAAGTAATTGTTTAAGTTGTTGATTTAATGTGTTTTGATTTGTATCGACAAAGGACCCTATTATATATATTGGAGAACTGTTTTTTTGACAATTAATTATATTGTGTTTTGATAAACTTTTTGTACCTTTGCGCCCGTATATTTTTTAATCAACATAATGTCTAACCTACTAATTTATTAGTAATTAAAAAAAATTTCAGAAATGGAAGAAAACAAAAACGCTGCGGAAGAAGTAAAACAACCCGTAGAAGAAACTGTTGTTGAACAAGCTCCTGTAGTTGAAGAAACTGTAGCAGCGGAAGCACCAGTTGTAGAAGAAACAGTAATCGAAGAAGCACCAGCTGTTGTTGCTGAAGAAGTAATTGAAGAAGCACCATCGTCAAAAGTAAAAGTTACTCCTGCGGCACCTGCTGCTGATTTTGACTGGGATGCTTATGAAAACGGTATTACTTTGTCAGAAAAATCAAAAACAGATTTAGAAAAAATTTACGACAACACTTTGAATGCCATCAAAGACAAAGAAGTTGTTGAAGGAACGGTAATTTTGATTAATAAACGAGAAGTAGTTGTAAATGTTGGCTACAAATCAGACGGTGTTGTGCCTATGAGCGAATTCCGCTACAACCCTGATTTGGCAGTTGGCGACAAGGTTGAAGTTTATATCGAAAGCCAGGAAGATAAAAAAGGACAATTGCTCCTTTCTCACAAACAAGCACGTGCTACCCGTTCATGGGATCGTGTAAATGCAGCTCTTGAATCTCAGGAAATTGTAAAAGGTTTTGTAAAATGCCGTACCAAAGGTGGTATGATCGTGGATGTATTCGGAATCGAAGCATTCTTGCCTGGTTCACAAATTGATGTGAAACCAATCCGCGACTACGATGTATTTGTAAACAAAACCATGGAATTCAAAGTGATCAAAATCAACCACGAATTCAAAAATGTTGTTGTTTCTCACAAAGCGCTGATTGAAGCTGAACTTGAATTACAGAAGAAAGAAATTATCGGTAAACTTCAAAAAGGTCAGGTACTTGAAGGTACAGTTAAGAACATCACTTCTTACGGTGTATTTATCGACCTTGGCGGCGTTGATGGTTTGATTCACATTACTGACCTTTCATGGGGTCGTGTTTCTCACCCTGAAGAAATCGTTACTCTGGATCAGAAACTGAATGTTGTAATTCTTGATTTCGATGACGAGAAAAAACGTATCGCTCTTGGCTTGAAACAACTTTCAGCTCACCCATGGGATGCATTGGATGCTAACCTGAAAGTAGGCGATAAAGTAACTGGTAAAGTTGTTGTTATGGCCGATTACGGTGCATTCGTTGAAATTGCTCCGGGTGTTGAAGGTCTTATCCACGTATCTGAAATGAGCTGGTCACAGCACCTTCGTTCTGCTCAGGACTTCCTGAAAGTAGGTGACGAAGTGGAAACTGTAATTCTTACTCTGGATCGCGACGAACGTAAAATGTCGTTGGGTATCAAACAATTGAAGTCAGATCCTTGGGAAAATATTGAAGAACGCTACGCGGTAGGAAGCAAACACACTGCTAAAGTTCGTAACTTTACAAACTTTGGTGTTTTTGTTGAAATCGAAGAAGGTGTTGATGGATTGATTCATATTTCTGATCTTTCATGGACTAAAAAAGTTAAACACCCATCCGAATTTACTCAGATTGGTGCTGAAATAGAAGTAAGTGTTCTTGAAATTGACAAAGCAAACCGTCGTTTGAGCTTAGGCCACAAACAATTGGAAGAAAATCCATGGGATGTTTTGGAAACAATGTTTACAGTTGACAGCGTACACGAAGGTGTAATCGTTGAAATGCTTGACAAAGGTTCTGTAATTTCATTACCTTATGGTGTTGAAGGTTTTGCAACTCCAAAACATTTGGTAAAAGAAGACGGATCACAGGCTCAGGTTGACGAAAAACTTGCTTTCAAAGTGATTGAATTCAACAAAGATGCTAAACGTATCATTCTTTCTCACAGCCGTATACATGAAGATGCAAAACGTGCTGAAAAAGGTGAAACTGCTGCTGCTTCAACTGTAGAAACTCCTGTAAAAAAATCAGCTCCGAAACGTGCAAAGAAAGAAGATGCTCCGGTAGCTTCAACTCCTGCTGCTGAAAAAACCACTTTAGGTGATATTCAGTCATTGTCTGATTTGAAAGACAAAATGGATTTGGCTGCTGAGAAAGCTGCAAAAAAAGAAAAGAAAGCTAAAGCTGAGGAAGCTCCTTCTGCTGAAAAACCTGCAAAAAAGGCTAAAGCTGCTGATGATGCTGCTGCTGCAGAATAATTCTGTTCTTAATCATAATTTAAAAAAGCTGTTCGATTTTTTCGAACAGCTTTTTTTATGCTTTTCTTTTAACGTTTAGTGAAAAATTCACAAAAATCCTTCCCATTAAAACCTTATCAACTTAATATTGTTATAATGACATAATATAAAATTATTTATATTCATTCTATTTAATAATTCTACAATCCTTTATATATTTAAAAATCAACAAAAAATAGATATGATCTTTTCCGATTTTGATCCAAAAGAAGATAAAATATTCAGAGTCATCGATAATGACGGTAAGGTAATAAATGAAAAATATATGCCTGACCTTGATGACGAAACAATTGTTCAGGCATATAAACATATGCTTTTTTTTAGAACAGCCGATGAGATGGCTGTATCTTATCAGCGTCAGGGACGCATGTATACTTACCCACCATGTATAGGACATGAAGCTATACACGCAGCGGAAGGAATGATAATAGGTGAACAGGACTGGTTGGTTCCTGCTTTTCGGGAAGTGGGAGTGATGCTCTTAAAAGGTGTAACTATAAAAGAAATTTTCCTTTATTACATGGGTAATGAAGAGGGTAGTAACTTTAAGAAAGCAAATCATGTTCTTCCGATCAGCATATCAATCGGTTCTCAGTATTTACATGCCACCGGAATAGGATATTCGGTAAAACATCAGAAAAAAGACGAACTGGTTTTTACATCTATCGGAGATGGAGGAACTTCTGAGGGTGATTTTAGTGAGGCTCTCAATTTTGCAGGAAACTGGAAAGTTCCTGTTATTTATACTATTCAGAATAATCAGTATGCGATTTCAGTGCCCGTGAAAAAGCAGACTAATTCAAAAAATCTTGCTATAAAATCATATGCCTTTGGAATTCCGGGAGTAAAAGTGGATGGTAACGATTTTTTTGCAATGTATGCAACTTATAAAGAAGCTTCTGAATATGCCAAAGCCGGCAATGGTGCGGTTTTAATAGAAGCACTGACTTACAGAAAAGGTGCACATACTACTTCTGATGACCCAACAAAGTACCGAACAAAAGAGGAAGAGCAGGAATGGTCGAAAACGGATCCGATGTTACGTCTGAAAAAATATATGGACAGTAAAGGGATTTGGAAGGATGATGAAGAAAAATTAATAGAAAAATACAAACTTGAAGTGGAAAAACAATTTGAAGAGGCGGAAAATATGTTTCCATATAAACTCGATGATGTATTTAATTACATGTATGTTGACATGCCGGATGATTTGAATAAGCAAAAATCAGATTATGAACAATTTCTAACTTGGAAGGAGGGTAGAAAATGAGTGTAATGACTATCGTACAAGCAATTAATAATGCATTGGACATTAAGCTTGAAGAAGATAAAAGAGTTGTCGTTTTTGGTGAAGATGTTGGCGTAGAAGGCGGTGTATTCAGAGTGACGGAAGGATTGCAAAAAAAACACGGTGTCGAAAGGGTTTTTGACGCACCTATTGCTGAATCAGCAATTGTTGGAACGGGTCTTGGAATGGCTGTATCAGGCTTGGTACCGGTTGTGGAATTGCAATTTGATGGATTTTCATATCCCGGATTTAATCAAATAATTTCCAATGTATCACGTATGAATAATCGTTCGCGTGGCATGTATAAAGCGCCAATGGTAATTCGTTTCCCTTATGGTGGAGGAATCAACGCACTGGAACATCATTCTGAAAGTCCTGAAGCTCTGTATTCACACATTCCGGGTCTGAAAGTTGTGGTTCCATCTACACCTCACGATGCTAAGGGACTAATGATTGCAGCTATTGAAAGTGAAGATCCTGTTATTTTTATGGAACCTAAACGAATTTACAGAGCCATTAAACAGGAAGTTTCAGATGATAAATTTTCAATCCCTATTGGAAAGGCAAAAGTGATAACTGAAGGTACTGATGTTACTGTGGTTGCTTTTGGTACCATGATTCGTGAATGTCAGAAAGCTATCGTAATGGCTAAAGAAGCCGGTATTTCAGTCGAATTAATTGATTTGAGAACCATTTATCCAATCGATAAAGAGACAATTGTAAATTCAGTCAAGAAAACAGGAAAAATTGTTATTGTAGCTGAAGCACCTACTTCTTTTAGTGTTGGCGGCGAACTTATGGCTATTGCAAACGAAGAAGCTTTTCTATATCTGGAAGCACCTCCTAAACGTGTAATGGGCTTTGATACAATTGTCCCATTAGCAAAAGGGGAGCCACTGTATATGATTTCTCCCGACCGGATTTTCTATGAAATTGAACGTACTGTTAAATTCTAAATATTCAACCCATGAGATATATATTTAATTTTCCTGATATTGGTGAAGGGCTTGAAGAAGGAGTTATCCTTGAATGGTATGTTGCAAAAGGGCAGGCTGTTAAATCCGGACAGGCGCTGGTGAATATGGAAACTGATAAGGTAGTTACAGATATTCCATCACCTAAAACGGGCACAATAGTAGCAACTTTCGGGCAAGTTGGTGAAACTGTTAAAGTTGGAAGTCCATTGGTTGAAATAGAAATAGAAGGTGTATTTGGTGAGGAGGCTGTAGCTGAAGCAAAAGCTCCCGTTACTGAACCAATCGATGAAGGTGGTGCAGGAGTTGTGGGTACTATGGAATTGGCCGGAAATAATGCACTTCTGGCTGCAAGCGATGAAGGATCAGAAAAGAAAGCACCTGAAAATAAACCATCAAAGAAAGTTTTGGCAACTCCTCTTGCGCGTGCAATGGCCCGTGATTTAAATATTGATATCAATCAGATTATTGGTTCTGGTCCATCAGGAAGGGTTACTAAAGAAGATATTCAAAATTTCAAACAATCCAAAACTTCTTCAACTGTTGTACATCATGAGTCTGTTATTCAACAAATTAATTCTGAATCTGTGACTTACGAAGCTCTGTCACAAATAAGGAAAGCAATAGCCAGGAATATGATCAATTCGAAGCAGACTGCTGCTCATATGACTGTGTTTGAAGAGGTTGAAATTTCAGAATTGATGCAAATTCGTGAAAAGTATAAAAGAACTCAACCAAATAGTGATATAAAACTTACTTATTTGCCATTTATAGTTAAAGCTACGGTGTATGCATTAAAACAGCATCGTCAATTGAATGCCCAGCTTGATCTGGAAAATGACAGAATGATTTACAAAAATTATTATAATATCGGTATAGCTGTTGATACTCCTGAAGGACTGGTAGTTCCGGTTATTAAAAATGCTGACCAACTCAGTATACTTCAGATAGCTTCTAAAATTGCCGAACTGTCTGAAAAAGCCCGCGATCGTAAATTATCGATGGATGATATGAAAGACGGGACATTTACTCTGACGAATTATGGTTCAATTGGCGGAATCTATGCAACACCTGTAATCAATTATCCACAGGCAGGAATCCTTGGTATAGGCAGAATTGTAAAGAAACCTGTAATCCTTGATAATCAGGTTGTAGCAGGAAATGTGTTTCCTTTATCCTTGTCTGTTGATCACAGGATTGTTGATGGTGGTGATGCTTCACGTTTCATTAATAAAATTATGAAATATCTTTCTGATCCCTATTTGTTTATAATGGAGTAACTGAATTTAATGTTTTTTATAATGTATTAAATGTGAGATAATTAAATATAGAATATCTTTTATGAGTTAGAATTCATTCAAATATATATGGAGGATTAAATATGGAATATGATGTCTTAATTATTGGAGCCGGACCTGCCGGATATGTTGCGGCGATAAGAGCCGGTCAGGTAGGACTTAAAACCGCGATAGTAGAGAAATCCTATATCGGTGGAATGTGTTTAAACTGGGGCTGTGTTCCGACTAAATCCTTGTTGGAGAGTGCTAAAACATTTTCCAGAATGAAGCACATTACTGAATTTGGCATTGATGGTATTGACAATGAAAAACTTTCTTTCAATTGGGAAAATGCAAAATCCAGGTCGTTGAAAATTACGGAAAAACTTACAAATGGAGTTAGATATCTACTAAAAAAAAATGGTATTGATGTAATTACGGGAACTGCAAAATTAGGTAAGGATCGAAAAGTATATGTGGATGAAAAGGAAATTAGTGCTCAAAATATAATTATTGCAACCGGATCCAAGCCAAAACTAAATGACAAATTACCCGGAAACGGAAAGGTGATTGAAGTTGAAGACCTTTTCTCTCTTAAAGAAATTCCTGAAAATATTGTGGTGACTGGAAATCATGTTTCAGCTGTTGAAATCTCTCAACTGTTCAGATTGATTGATAAGAATGTAACACTGGTCGCTAATAGTGCTTATTTTATGGATGGTTTGGATGAATATCTGATTTCATATATCACAGAAAAGCTTAAAAAAGACAATATTGAAATTATACTTGATGCTTATCCTGAAAAATATGATACAGGTAGTTTCTATATCGATGGACGAAAAATAAATTGCGATTTGCTTGTTAATGTAAATTCAAGAAAAGCAATTGTTCCCGAAAGTGAAATCCCTTTACAACTTACTGAGAGAGGTTTTATAAGAACAAAAGAAAATTTTGAAACGAATATTGCCGGTGTTTATGCTATAGGCGACGTATCCGGAAAAAGTTTTGTTGCACATATTGCTTCGGCACAGGGAATTCAGGTTGTCAATTCAATTAAAGGAATAAAAATGGATTATGGCGCTCAAATTTATCCGATTAATATGTATACTATGCCAGAAATCTCCCAGATTGGGCTGACTGAAGCTGAAATAAAATCAGAAGGAATTGATTACAAAATAAGTGATTTTCCGCTTTCAGTTAATGCTAAAGCTTTGATTGAAGGAAATTCAGAAGGTTTTATCCGAATGCTTTCCGATAAAAAA
>MTLE01000430.1_pt2 | contig 25416 bp, 19 predicted proteins | sample 1982461 | NCBI WGS metagenome assembly MTLE01 (sample SAMN05712605, study PRJNA340218) | biofilm metagenome | isolation source: sample SPL anode biofilm adapted to -200 mV | place: USA | collected 2012-02-03
GGCAAGCCGGTATCCACGGCTTTAGAGAAATTGGCCCAGCCAGCGTTAGGGGCGGCAAGATTAGGCCAGCGCGCCAGTGTCATCGGCTGGTGGTTCACATATAGCCACGGCGCTACGGGCGAACCATGGTAAGAGGTTTTGAAACTGGGGAAATCGCCCGCAATTTTGCCGGAAAGGTCGCAGACCAAGACTTTATCGCGAACTACTGGCTCGAGTCGCGCTTTTGTCGATTCTTCCGTGACCGGTTTGAAGGCAGACCCCTCCAAAGCCTGGCCGCCCCAAACTCTTGCTTGGCCTTTGGCTTCCGAGCGATAGATGACGGAACCTTCCGTTGTGCCACTGTCTTTGGCGGTCAGTTCAAAGGATTGGCTTAGCGGGTAAATGCCGGGGGCCACGTTTACGGTCACGGCTTCCCCGCTGGCCAGCGTTCCCGCTTGGCGCGCGGCCCGGATTCCGTCGCGGGCTTGGGAGAGCGTTTGGTAGGGTTGGTTGCGAGTGCCGTTGCCGCCAGCCGCCGCTTGGGCGGACACGTAGTACTCTTTTTGCGCGTAGCCCGAGGTTGCCAGGCCCAACGTTAGCCACAAGGACAAGCATTTCATCATAGTTGCCTCATTCCGCACGTAAACGCCGAACCCCGCAGTCTGCGGCGCAGGCCGGCTGGCGGTAATCAGTGGAAAAGCGTTAAGTGCGCAAACATCGTTGTGAATCAACGCCCCGTTTTCAATAACTATTTTAGCCGATATTTAAGTGGTTAGGGTGTCACCATGCTTATTGAACAATCTGGAACGAGCAAAGCTGGACACCCGGTAGTGAGTTTGAGAGAACTGCCGCATGAACAAACGCGACTTTCTCCTCAAATCGAGCCTGCTGGGCGTCACGGGCCTGGCGGGCATTGCCTCAACCAGCTTAGCGGAATCTAGCGGCGCGCGCACGACTTCCGTTTTCAACGTGCTCGATTTCGGCGCCAAAGGGGATGGGAAGACGCCGGATTCCCCGGCCATCCAAAAGGCCTTGGACGCCGCCGGCGCGGTCAGCGGCACGGTCTATTTTCCGGCGGGAAAATACCTGTGCCACGACCTCAAGGCGCCGCCGCACACCACGCTGCTGGCCGAGCCGCAGTGGGGGTATCGCGGTGGGGCGGGCGCGGTGCTGGTGCTGGATTCGGACGAGGCGGATTGCGTGGTCAACATCACGGGCGCTTTTGGGGTGCATTTGCGAGGGTTGGCGTTGCAAGGCCGCCGGGATGCGAAAAAAACGATTCACGGTGTTTTTCTGAACAATCCCGAAAAATACAGCCCGCAGGAGGACTCGATTGTCATTGATGACTGCAAGGTGGAAGGTTTTTCGGGGCATGGCGTGAATTTGTTGCGTATTTGGCTCTTTATCGTCCGGCATAGCATTTTTCAGGGCAACAAAGGCTGTGGCATGCAAATCACGGGCTGGGATGGGTTTGTCACCGACAACCAGTTTTCCGGCAACGGCAGCCACGGCTTTGCGTGCGATAAGGTGGGGGCGACAGTAATGTTCACCGCCAACCGCGTGGAATGGAACCATGGTTACGGCTTGCTGCTAACGAGTGGCGACGCCTGGAACGTCACTGGCAATTGTTTTGACCGCAACTGGGGCGCGGGGGTGTGCGCCCTCAAGATGCGCACCACAACGATTACGGGCAATGTCTTCCGCCGCTGCGGCAAAGACAGCGCCCAATTGCCCGAGGGTGAACGTTCCTGCCAGGCCCGGCTGGAGGAATGCGCCGGTTTGACGTTCGCGTCGAACGTCTGCGCCGCCGGGCGCGATGATGGGGGGAAGGGCACTTACACGCCACAATACGGTTTGCTAGTGCGCAAGCTGAGTCATTCCGTCATTTCGGCCAACAGCTTTTACCGGGGTTATTTGAAGGAGATGACGGCCGACCTCGGCGAACACGGAGCCGAGTATGTGTTCGTCAATAATGTGGGCAGTTCCATTCAGTAATCGGTGGCGGATTTAGCCAGGGCGCATTGTTGCAAGTCGGCCCTTCGCGCCCGGCTTAATTTTTAATATTGGTTTAATCGGATATGTTATCTGCATACCCAATTCGCCCCGGTTCAGTTCGCCAGAGCGCCCTGGCGAAACCTTAATTCGGGCATTTCGGCGGCCCATTGAAAGGAATGCGGGGTTCGTTGCGGCATTGACGCGCCGCCGCATTCGTGCCAATACCGAGTCCGGGCAAGCTTATGAAACGAAGTTTTCGGTGTTGGGCGGAAGTCGACTTAAACGCATTGCGCGAAAACCTGGTGTGGATTCGCAACCAGGTGGGGCCGGACATTAAAATAATGACCGTGGTCAAGGCGGACGCCTATGGCCATGGCTTAAAACAGATCGCCACCCTGTTGATGCAGAGTGGCACGGACGTGTTTGGCGTGGCCAATTTGGCCGAAGCGGCCCACATCCATGCCGTAGGGCGGGGGTGGCCGGTGCTCATGTTGGGCGCGTGTTTGCCGGATGAAATCCCGCTGGCCGTGCGCGATGAGGTCATGCCCACCATTTCCACGATCGAGGAAGCCGGGCATTTTTCGCGCGAAGCCGTCCAGCAAAACAAAACCGTGCGCCTGCATTTGAAGGTGGACACGGGTATGGGCCGGTTGGGAGTGGAAGCCGCCGACGCTTTGCCGTTGATCCGCGCCATTCGCGCCCTCCCGGGGTTGCAGTTGCACGGGATTTACACCCATTATTCATCCGTTGAGGACGATCCCGATTATTCCCAGCGCCAGGCCGCGCAATTTATCGAACTGGTGCGCGCCGCCCGGGCCGAAGGGATCGAAATTCCCTTGGTGCACGCCAACAGCAGCGGCGGCCTCCTTTTGGAGCCGGAAACGCTTTTCAACCTCATCCGCCCGGGGTTGGTCGTATATGGGGTCGTGCCGCCGGGGGACCGCCCAGTGCATGCGGAATTGGCGCGTCACGTCCGCGCGGCGCTATCGTTCAAGTGCCGGGTCAGTTTGGTGAAAGACATTCCGGCCGGCAAAGCCCTGAGCTATGGCCATACTTTTATCGCCCCCAACCCGATGCGCGTCGCCACGCTTACGGCGGGTTACGGGGACGGCTACATGCGGGCGGGCAGCAACCGGTCGTTCGTCCTCATTCGTGGCCAGCGGTGTCAAATCCTCGGGCGCATCACCATGGACCAAATGATTGCGGATGTGAGCCATGTGCCCGAAGTTATTGATGGCGATGAAGTTGTGTTGATTGGCCGCCAATTGGGGGCGGAGATTACCGCGACGGAATTGGCCCGGTGGATGGGCACCATTCCCTGGGAAGTCTTGACCAACATCACCTACCGGGTGCCGCGTTTATACTTGGGGGGGCACGCCTCCTAAAGGGCCGAAAATCGTTGTTTTCTTAATCGCTTAGCCATAAATCCTTTCTTGCTCTAGCCGCGGCGGGCGGGCATGCTCTGAGCGTGAAAGCTTGCCCCGCCGCTGGGGGGCCTGTCGGTATACAAATTCCTGGCGGCTTGGGGTCAATTTGGCAGCCTCTATCCTTCCGGATTTCGGGAGCATGGGGGCGTGTGGCATTTTATATTTATGGCAACGAGCAAAGAGACGAAAAAACCGGCCGCCCCCGCGCCGGCTCCCGTAAAAGTCCCTCCGCTATTTCGCGCTATCGACTGGATAGGCATGGCGATCACCTTCGTGATCATGTCCCTCATCTATTTCTGGACGCTGGCGCCGGAAGTTACCTTGCAAGACTCGGGTGAACTGGTGACCGGCGCCTATTACGCCGCCATTCCCCACCCGCCGGGATATCCGGTGTGGACCATTTATAGCTGGCTTTGGACCGCCCTGGTGCCTTTTGGCAACATCGCCTGGCGCGCCGCCTTGGGCCAAGCGGCGGCCGGCGCCATGGCTTGCGGCTTGCTCACGCTGATGGTCTCGCGCGGCAGCAGCATGCTGATGGAGGGCATCGAGGAGCTCAAACAGATGACCGGCCAATGGGAGAACGCCATTTGCCTGGTGTCCGGCGTCGTGGCGGGGCTGATCGTCGGTTTGGACGGGTTCATGTGGAGTGAATCCATTGTGGTGAACCGCATTTCGGTGTTCGGCGTTCCCTGGCTGCTGCTCGTGATGCTTTGCCTGCTGCGCTGGATCTACGCGCCGCACCAAATGCGCTACACCTATTGGGCGCTCTTCATTTTCGGCATCTGTCTCACCATTCACCAAAGCTTGCTGGTTTCGGTGCTCGGCATCCAGGTGGCCTTGGCCTTGGGCAAACCCAAGCTGGGACGCGACGTTTTCTTCGGCAATTCAGTCATCTATCTAGTCTACAACCTGAACACCTTGATCACCGGCCACCACATTTTCGCCAATCTCTCCAAGCCGGGCATGGCGTTTCTATTCCATTTAGTGGGGGTAGCCTCGATCATAGCCTGTTTTTGGCTGGCGATTCGTACGCAAGGTTTCCTTAGCGAGTGGAAGCATGTCATCATCATGGGCATGCTGTGGGTGCTGGGCGTGATGTTTTACTTTTACATGCCCCTGACCGGCATGACGAACCCCCCGATGCAATGGGGCTATCCGCGCACGGTGGAAGGTTTCTTCCATGCCTTGAGCCGCGGCCAGTACGAGCAGCCAAATCCCACCAATATTCTCACCGAGCCGGGCCGATTCTTGGGCCAGTTGGGCATGCTGGGCGAAGGCTTGCTCAATGAGTTTAACTGGATTTTTCTGGTGTTGGCGCTGGTTCCGTTCCTCTTCATCTTGAAGATGAGCAAACGGGAGCGCGTCTGGCTAATCAGTTTGGGGGCCACCTATCTCTGCCAAGGTGTGTTGCTGACGATCTTGCTGAACCCGACGCCGGACCGTGCTTCCTCCGATCTGGTTAAAGTGTTCTTCAACTCTTCACACATGATGATTGCGTGCTTGTCCGGTTACGGGGTTGCCCTGGTGGCTTCCTTCATGGCCACGCAATATGCCCGGTTCCGCCCCTGGGGCTTGCTCGGTGGCGCGGTGGCCGCGGCGCTCGCGTTTAGCAGTTTATGGAAAATCACCGGCCGCCATTATTTCGGGCCGGATGGCAAGGTGAGTTTGGGCGAGTTGGGCCACTGGGTCATGCAAGCCTTTGCCAAAGACCAATACGGCCTGCCGATCTACGCGGGCTTGTTGCTGGTGGGCATCGCGCTGGTGTTCATTGTCGCGCTGGTGATTTATCGCCAACGCGCCCCGCTGGCGATCACCCTGGCATTGTTCTTGGCGATGCCTTTCCACTCGGCAATGTCGCATTGGTTCGAAAGTGAACAGCGCGACCATATGTTCGGCTATTGGTTTGGGCATGACATGTTCACCCCGCCGTTCAAAGATAAAGAGGGCAAGCCGCTTTATCCGGAAATGACCAAGGACGCGGTGCTGTTCGGCGGCACCGACCCGGGCCGTTTCTGCCCTACTTACATGATTTTCTGCGAAAGCTTCACCCCGCATCATTGCCAGCCGGCGGAGGACCAGAAATTCGATCGCCGCGACGTTTACATTATTACCCAAAACGCGCTGGCCGATGGCACATACTTGAATTACATCCGGGCGCACTACAACCGCAGCAAGCAGATTGACCCGCCCTTCTTCTCCGAACTGACCAAAAAGCTTGGCGTGGTTTCGAAAATGGTATCCCCCTTGGACACCATCTTCACCAACCTGGGCGATCAAGTGGAAAAACGCCGCCGGGTGGGGACTTCGTGGTTTGCCGAGAAAGATTTTGTCGCGCTATCCAACCTCGCCGCCAAGTTGCGCCCGGGCGCGAACCAAGACCCGCTTTCCAAGTGGTTATACGATAATTTGGATAAGGAAACCCAAGCGCTGCTGAGCGGACAGGCGGATCAAGCGCGGCTGGCCAAGGCTTTGGCCAGCGGGCTGAACCAACTCATGGATCGCGAGCTGGAGGCCCGCAAAAACATGAATCGCCTCGAAGCCGAGAAGCAGGAGTTGGATTTCCGCACCGCCACGGGCGGCAGCGCTTCGGAAAAATCCAGGCTGGAACAGGTTAACAAAGAATTGGCCGATTACTCGAAAATCGAGCCGATGTACTCCACGCAGCGGTTCCAAAACGTCAAGCTCTCTGCGTACTTGCAGGATTTTATCAAAGAAAATCCGCAGAGCCATACGCGGGTGCGCTTGAACCGCTTGCTGCTCGAGGAAGCCTATCCGGAAATGATCGCCAAGAGCATTGGTGGCGTGTATCCGGATCGCGAGATTTATATTCCGACTCCGGAGGATTCAGCGATGTGTTTCAACGAATACATCACGGATGCCCAGCAACGGGTCATGAAGGGCCAGAAGAAACCGGGCGAGGACGTTTCGGTTGGCCCCGACGGCCGCTTTCAAGTCTCCGGCCAGGTCGCCGTCATGTCGATCAACGGCCTGTTGACCAAAGTGATTTTTGATAAAAATCCGCAAAACGAGTTCTTCATTGAGGAGAGCTTCCCGCTCGATTGGATGTACCCGTATCTCTCGCCGTACGGTGTTATCATGAAGATCAATCGCCAGCCCTTCCCCATGTTCACGGAAGACATGCTCAGCCGCGACCATGAGTTTTGGAAGCAATATTCCAAACGGCTGACCGGCGACATCATCGATTACGACACGCCCGTCAAACAAATCGTCGAGTGGATCGAAAAGACTTACTTGCGCAAAGATTTCAGCGGATTCACGGGCGACCGCAAATTCGTGCGCGACGAAGAAGCGCAGAAAGCGTTCTCCAAGCTGCGCAGCGCCATTGGCGGCATCTACGCGTGGCGCTTGAGCCAGCAGTGCCCGCTGGAATTCCGGCCCAAATCCGAAGCCGAACAACAACGGTTGTTCAAAGAAGCGGATTTCGCCTTCCGCCAATCGTTCGCTTTCTGCCCGTTCAGCCCGGAAGCGCTTTACCGCTACGTGAACTTGCTGGCCACGCAAAACCGGTTTGACGACGCTTTGCTCCTGGCGCAGACCTGCCACAAATTCGATCCGGAAAACAAGATGATCGAAGACACCATGAACCAATTGAAACAACTGCGCGACAGCATCCCGGCCCAGCAAAGCCAGTTGAACCAGTTGGAGCAGCAGTTCGCCGCCAACCCGGGCAATGTGCCTCTGGCTCAGAATCTGGCTGGATACTACTTCCAGATTCAGCAAACCAACCGCGCCAATCAAATCCTCGACGCGGCCATTGCGGCGCTGCAAAAACAGTACCAGACCAATGTGAGCAACTTCAGCCTGGGCATGTCCATCGTGGATCTGCTGCGCCAGCGCCAAAAAATGGAGGAGGCGATCCAACTGACGGTGACCCTCACGGCCCGCCTGGAACTCTGGCACAAGGACCATCCAGCCGATGTTGACAACGCCATCTTGCTGGCCCAAGCCTATCACCAAGCCCGCAAGGATCCCGATACGACGCGCGTGCTGGATGAAACGTTGAAACAGCCCAATTTGACCGCGCCCCAATTGGTGAGCATGGCGCAGATTTATTCCCAGTTAGGTTTGGCGCCCCAATTGGAAACCATCCTCGAACGCATTGTCGTTTTGGAACCCGGCCGTCCCGAAGCCTGGTTTGATTTGTCGGCCTTGCAGGCCATGCAAAACAAGCTGGATGCCGCCCTCAAGTCCTTGACGCAAGCGGTGGAATTGCGCGCCAAATTGGTCAAATCCAATCCGAACATCCAAAACTTCGCGGCCATAGCCGCCGGCGACGGGCGTTTTGCGGGGCTGCATTCCAACCCGGCGTTTATCAAATTGGTGAGCCAGAAATAATCTCACGGCCCAGCCGGTGGCTGGCTGGGCCTTTTCCCCACAACCTTAGCGAGCTTGCGAAGTGGGGGGCGTTTCGAGGATGGCCTCCCGTTCCCATTCGGGCAGGAGCGTCAATTTGCCACTGGCGTTCGTGGCGGCAGGGCGGAATAAGCAGCGGCGGCGGTACCAGCGCAACGCCATGACATCCGCGATGCCCCGGCCCAGGCGATTCCACACCCCGTATTTCGACATCCCAAATTGGCGGCTGCGATGATGCACCGGCACTTCTTTGACGACCGCTCCGCCCCAATAAGCGAGCAGTGGCAAAAACCGGTGCATGCCGTTGAAGGGGATAATGTGCCCCACCAGTTCCCGCTTGAACACCCGCAAGGCGCAGCCGGTATCTTGAAAATCGACGCCGAGAAAGGTTTTGCGGGTCCAGCGGGCGATCAGGGAAGACTTGCGGCGCACCCAGGTGTCCTGGCGGTTTTGGCGCACACCACAAATGAGGTCCGCCTCGTTTAATAGGGGCAAAAACTTGGGCAAATCGGCTGGGTCATTCTGTAAATCGCCATCCAAAGTGGCAATCAAAGGCGTGGAAGTGCGCTGCAAACCGGTCCACACTGCGGCGCTTTGCCCCCGATTTTGACGATGGCGCAATCCGCGCACTTCGGGGTGTTCCCGTGCGGCCGCTTGGATGACGTCCCAGGTTTGGTCGCGGCTGCCATCGTCGATAAACACCAATTCATACGCCGGGCCGTCTTTAAAGGCCGCCGCCACTTCCCGCACCATGGGCGGCACGTTTTCCGCCTCGTTATAAACCGGCACGAGCACCGCCAATTGCGGTCCAGAGCCGGGCTTCGTTCCGGCCAATGTCACAGATTCCAGCACGCCCGCCATCCTGCGCAAGAGCCTCCCCCTATGGCAATCCCGATTTTCCGGCGATCAGTTCTTCGCCGGGCCAAACGCCATTAGCTTGCTACGCGTGCGCAGGTAGAGTTTGTCGCCTACCAAGGCGGGGGTGGCGTCGATCGCTTCGCCGAAATCGGCTTGGTGGACGATCTCCGGCTGGGTTCCTCCGGCTTTGAACACGGTGAGCATGCCTTTCATGGACGCCACGTAGATGCGCCCGTCCGCCGCCACGGGCGAGGAATAATAGGAGCCGCTGGCCTCTTTGAGCCGCACTTCGGAGTAGGCCGCCTGGCCGGTCTTGGCGTCAACACAGGTTGCGATCCCGCCATCCTTCACCCAATACAACCGGCCGTCATAATACAACGGTGAAGGCACGTAAGGCAGGCCTTTGGTGGCTTTCCAGGCGACTTGCGTGGCCGTGGCGTCGCCGCTGCCTCCCGGCTTGATACCCAACATGCAGTTTTCGCCCGCCTGCAAACGGTCGATGATGCCGGTCCATTCCGCCTTTTCCAGCTTGCCGTTTTTATCGAAATCGAACGATTTCAGGTAAGAACCCTCGCCTTGCATTTCGTCATCGGACAAAGCGTCGTCAGTGTTTTTATCAAATTTCTCAGCCAAGCTTTGCCAAGTGGGGAAGGGCGAGTCCGATTTGCCGGGCATCCAGCCGCCCGCGTAGAGCAATCCGCCGCCCACCACCGGGGTGGTGCAAGCGCCGGAGGGCATGCCGCGCACGCGCCAGCGTTCCGCGCCGGTGGCGGCATCGTAAGCGCACAGGCTCAAGGCTCCGTTCATGATCACTTCCGAAAGCCCGTCATGCTGCCATAATATCGGGGTGCCGTAACTGGTGGAAAATTCCAAGCGCGGGGCTTCCCACACTTGATGGCCATCCTTCGCGTCGAAGGCGAGCAAGGCCGAGGCGCCCATCAAATCGCGATTGAGGAAAATGCGATCATTCGCCAGCAAGGGCGAAGTGCCGGAGCCGAAGTTGGCGTGCGTTTTGGCCATGGGCAAACGGCGTTGCCACAATTCTTTGCCGTCCAAATCGTACCCAAACAAGCCGCTCGAGCCAAAATAGCTCACCACGATTTTGCCATCGCAAGCCGGAGTGGCCGTTGCCGGACTGCCATACGCCGGATGATATTCCTCGAGCTGATCGCAGGGTGCCGTGCGCCGCCAGAGCAATTTGCCGTCCTTGGCGGAATAAGCCCGTGTCTCCAATTTGTCTGCTTCAAACGTCGTGATGAAAATGCGATCACCATAAACGCAGGGCGAGGAAGGCGACCACGCCAAGTCGATGCTCCACAGCACGCCGTTCGTGGGGCTAATTTGCCAGGGCGGCCGGGCGGCCGTGGCGGCCACGCCGCTACTGTTGGGGCCGCGGAAGGCGGGCCAAGCGTTCGCCAGAGCTGCGGTGGAATCAGCCGCCCAGGTGGTGGCTGTGGCCGAAACCAAACCGAGCGCGCAAATCAGACCCAGAGGAGAATAGCGATGCTTTGTCATGGATTATTTTATGGCAGATAGTGGGTGCGGTGGCAAGCTTTGCCGCGCCTCACCAGGACATCCAGAAAATGTTGGGATTGAGGAGGCATAGCGGATTCTTTTTCTTGATCGCCGTGGTCAGGGAGCTGCCCACCACCACGTGGCCAAAGCGATAGTTCACGGGGTCAAAGATTTCCATCATGCCATGTTCCACGAAAGTTTGGGGCGTGAGCCCGGGAACCACGATAACGCGGTTGGCTTGCGCAAGCAATTCCTTGTCCTTTTCCAGAACCAACTTCGCCGCCATCGCCTCTGCCGTGAGCTGGTTGGCGGCAGACACGGGTTTGAAATGGGTAATCGGGGCGGGAGCACTCGCCGGCTTAAGCCGGGGGGCGGGCAGCGAGAATGCGGGGGACAAACTCACATTGGTTTGTCCCCACAGGGTACAAGCCGCCAATAACCAGCCCAGCATAATCAGCCCGCGCATAGGTTCACCCAATTCGAAGGAATCCAAGCTAGCAGGAATTCAGATAAGTGGACTCCGTAATGGGTTCCAGCGTTCAAAAATCTATTGCCTGCTGGCTACCCTCACTCCCGTGTAATGCCGCCTCCAGAACGCGAGTGGAAAGCGGGCCAAGCGAACCTTGGCCGGGGGGCGTGGCCACACGCCCTGGGTTGCGCCTGCGCGCAATTGTGCGGGTTCGAATCCCGCCCGGAGGCGCTCAAATATTCGCCTTTTGGGCTAATTCAACTTTGCGGCTCCAATGCTCGCAAACCCAGCAGCGGTTCAAATTTCCGTTTGACTTTGCTCATTTCCGATTATGATTCCGGCATTATGCAGAATCCTGAATGGATGTGGAATGAGTTTCAACAGGTTGGAACCGATTACGAAAGTTTGGCGGAAGTGGAAATTTACGATCGCCGGATGGGAACGTTTCGCGATGTGGTCGGGGAAAACCGCGACATGCTCACGGCGCTGGGCTTGCCCCGGGGCGCGGCGGTGCTCGAGATCGGCTGCGGCACGGGGTGGTTCGCCCGCGCCGCCGCCGGGGCTGGCTTGGCGGTGACGGCGATTGATGTTTCGGAAATCATGCTCCGCTACGTAGCCGCCCAGGCGCAGAAAGAAGGGTTTTCCATCGCCACTCAGCACGCGGGGTTTCTCACCATGGATTTTCCCGCCGCCACGTTTGACGCGGCGGTCAGCGGCGCGGCGTTGCATCATTTGCCGGACGCGTGGAAATTAGTCGCGCTGCGCAATATCGCCCGCGCCCTTAAGCCGGGCGGCCAGCTCATCTTGCGCGATGTGGTTTTCTCGCTCAGTGATGGCGAGGCGCCCGAGGCGTGTTTTACGCGGTTCATCGAAAGTTTTGGCGAACAAGTGCGCCCCAATGCGCTGGGCCACATCAAAAAAGAATTCAGCACTTACGATTGGATCATGGAAGGGCTGCTCACGCGCGCGGGGTTCGAGGTCATTTCGCGCACCACCGCCACGGAAAGCTTTCTGGTCTATCATTGCCGGAAAAGCGCCGGACGTTAGTTTGCGCTGAAAGTCGCGCCATTTCGTGGTCGCGGACCAGGAGATGCCGTCATCCCGGCGTTGATTTAATCGTAAACCACTCTATTTTCATCGCATGCTGTTCACGCTGGCGACCACGCATCAGCCCGCGACGGACCTGGGATATTTGCTCTGCAAGAACCCCGGCCGGGCGCAGGAGTTTACGCTCTCGTTTGGGCGGGCGCAGGTGTTTTACCCGGTGGCCGGTCCCGAACAGTGCCTGATGGCCTTGCGCGTGGAGGTGGACCCCGTGGGCTTGGTGCGCAAGCGCCGCGGCCCCGCGGGCGAAGGCGGCTTGATGGAGCAGTACGTGAACGACCGCCCTTACGCGGCTTCCTCGTTTCTAAGCGTCGCCCTCGCCGAGGTGTTTAGCTCCGCCCTTTCCGGCAACAGCAAGGAGCGGCCCGAATTGGTGGAGACACCGATGCCTTTGCGCGCCACCTTTTCCGCCTTGCCCTGCCGGGGCGGGGAGATTTTCCTGCGCCAGTTGTTTGAACCGCTGGGCTATCAGGTCACCGCCACGCGCCTGCCGCTGGACGAAAATTTTCCCGAATGGGGGCCGAGCGCTTATTTCCGCGTGGAATTGGCCGCCACCTTGCCGGTGAAACAATTGCTCAGCCACGTGTACGTGCTCGTGCCGGTGCTCGATAACGACAAACATTACTGGGTGGGCGATGACGAAGTGGCCAAACTGTTGCGCCACGGAGAAGGCTGGCTGGCTGCTCATCCCGAGCGCGAAACCATTGCCCGCCGTTATCTCAAGCACCAAAGCAGTCTGGTGGATGACGCGTTGTCCCGGTTGGACGACGGCTCAAGCGCCGATCCCGATGCCGCCGCTGCCTCCCATGATTTGGAGGAAGCTTCCGCGGAGCACGTCATCAGCCTCAATGAGCAGCGCCTGGGCGCGGTCATCGCCGCGCTCAAGGGTTGCGGCGCGCGGCGCGTGCTGGACCTGGGCTGCGGCGAAGGGCGTTTGTTGCGCGCGTTGCTCAAGGAAAAGCAATTCACCGAGATCGTGGGCTTGGATGTCTCGCATCACTCGCTGGAATTGGCCAAAGACCGGCTGCATTTTGAGCGCCTGCCGTCCCCGCAAAAAGAGCGCTTGAAATTGTGGCACGGCTCGCTGATTTACCGCGATACGCGGTTGCACGGGTTTGATGCCGCCGCCGTGGTGGAAGTGATCGAGCACCTGGACCCGCCCCGCCTGGCGGCCTTCGAACGCGTGTTGTTCGAATGCGCCCGGCCCGCGCACATCGTGCTCACCACGCCCAATTGCGAATACAATGTGAAATGGGAGAATCTCCCCGCTGGCCAGTTGCGCCACCGCGATCACCGTTTCGAGTGGACGCGCGCCGAATTCCAAGCCTGGGCCACGCGCCTCGGCGGCCAGTTCGGTTACCAATTCCGCTTCTTATCAATCGGCCCGGAGGACGCCACCGTTGGCCCGCCCACACAAATGGCCATCTTTAGCCGCGCATGAAACTCTCGATTCCCGAATTATCGCTGGTGGTATTGGTGGGCGCCTCGGGGGCGGGCAAGAGCACGTTTGCCCGGCGGCATTTCAAACCCACGGAAATTTTGTCCTCGGATTATTGCCGGGGCTTGGTGTCCGACGATGAAAACAGCCAGGCGGCGACGAATGACGCGTTCGAAGTGTTGCATTTCATCGCGCGCAAGCGCTTGGCGGCGGGCAAGCTGACGGTGGTGGACGCCACCAATGTGCAACCCGACGCCCGACGGCCTTTAGTGGCCTTGGCGCGCGAGTTTCATTGTTTGCCGGTGGCGATTGTCCTCGACGTTCCCGAGCGGCTCGCCCATGAGCGCAATCAAGCGCGTCCCGACCGCGACTTCGGCCCGCACGTCATTCGCCAGCAAGCGCGGGAGTTGCATCGCTCGCTGCGCAATTTGGAGCGCGAAGGGTTCCGGCACGTGTACGTGCTCAAATCGGCGGAGGAAGTGGATGGCGCGGTGGTGGAGCGCCAGCCCTTGTGGAATAACCGCAAGCAGGAGCATGGCCCGTTCGATATTATCGGCGACGTGCATGGCTGTTTCGACGAGTTGGCGGAACTACTCAAAGAAATGGGCTATGGCGTCGATGAAGCGGCGTTCACGGTTCAACCGCCTGCGGGGCGCAAATTGATTTTCGTGGGCGATCTGGTGGATCGCGGCCCCAAAATCCCCCAAGTGCTCAAGCTGGTGATGAACTCGGTGGCGGGCGGCCAAGCCTTGTGCGTGCCCGGCAATCACGATGTGAAGTTGCTGCGCAAATTGCAAGGACGCGACCTGGCGATCACTCATGGCCTGGCGGATTCGCTGGAGCAATTGGCCGCCGAGCCGGAGGCGTTTCGCGCCCAGGTGGTGGAGTTTATTGATCGCTTGGTGAGCCATTACGTGCTGGACGACGGCAAGCTGGTGGTGGCGCACGCGGGGTTGAAAGAGTCCATGCAAGGCCGGGGTTCCGGCGCGGTGCGCGAGTTCGCCTTGTTCGGTGAAACCACGGGCGAGACCGATGAATTCGGGCTGCCGGTGCGGTTTAATTGGGCGGCGGAATATCGCGGCGCGGCCACGGTGGTGTACGGCCACACGCCCGTGCCCGAGCCGCAGTGGTTGAACCGCACCATCGATATCGACACGGGTTGCGTGTACGGCGGGCGGCTCACGGCGTTGCGGTATCCGGAGAAAGAGCTGGTGTCGGTAGCCGCGCGGCACACGTACAAGGCGTCGCGCAAGCCGTTCCTGCCGCCGGAAGAATTGGCTCCGGCGCTCACCGCGCAACAAGCGCAGGATGATTTGCTGGATTTAGGCGACGTCATGGGCAAGCGCCTTGTGACTACGCGCCTACACGGCAATGTAACCATTCGCGAGGCCAACGCCACGGCCGCCTTGGAGGTGATGAGCCGGTTTGCGGCCAATCCCAAGTGGTTGATTTACCTGCCGCCCACCATGTCTCCGTGCGAGACCAGCGCCCTGCCGGATTATCTGGAACATCCCACCGAGGCGTTCGCGTATTTCCGGCACATGGGCGTGCCGCGCGTGGTGTGCGAGGAGAAACACATGGGCTCGCGCGCGGTGGTGATCGTCTGCCGCGATGAAGCAGCGGCGCGCCAGAGTTTTGGCGTGGTCAACGAGGGCGCGGGCATTTGCTACACGCGCACGGGACGCCGGTTTTTTGACGATTCCACAGTGGAAAGTGCGCTGCTGGAGCAAGTGCGCGCCGCCGCCACGCGCGCGGGTTTTTGGAATGAGTTCAAAACTGGCTGGCTGTGCTTGGATTGCGAGCTCATGCCGTGGTCGGCCAAGGCACAGGAATTGGTGAAGCAGCAATACGCCGCCGTCGGCGCCGCCGCGCGCGCCACGCTAGCCGAGGAAACCGCGCTGTTGGAGCAAGCCGCCGCGCGCGGCCTGGAGGTGGCCGGCTGGCTGGCCAATGCCCGTCAACGCCAAGCCATGGCCGGGGCGTACACCGAGGCTTACCGCCGCTATTGCTGGCCGGTGAATTCGGTGGCGGATTTCAAGCTCGCGCCATTCCACTTGCTCGCGACCGAGGGCAAAGTTCACACGCACCAACCGCACACTTGGCACATGGAGACGCTGGTGCGGTTGGCGGGCGGCATCGTGGTGGCAACTCCGTTTAAAGTGATCGATCTGACGGACACCGTCAGCGAAGCGGAGGGCGTGCAATGGTGGGAAACGCTGACGGGGCGGGGTGGGGAAGGCATGGTGGTGAAGCCATTGGATTTCATTTGCAAAGGGCGGCGGGGGTTGCTGCAACCGGCAGTCAAATGCCGCGGGCGCGAATACTTACGCATCATTTACGGGCCGGAATACACCGCGCCGGAGAATCTGGAGCGGCTGCGTTCGCGCGGGCTGTCCATCAAGCGTTCGCTCGCCCTGCGCGAATTCGCTTTGGGCTTGGAAGCGTTGGAGCGCTTCGTGCGCAAGGAACCGCTGCGGCGCGTCCACGAAGCCGTGTTCGGCGTGCTGGCGCTGGAGAGCGAGCCGGTCGATCCGCGGTTGTGAAGTTGCCATGGTGTGCGCGCCTCACGCCCGGTGAGGGCACCGGGCCTGCACCTTCGACCGGTGCGAATGTTTGGAGGCAACTATCCATTCTGTAATGTTCCGGCAAGAAAAGGGCAACCTTGTGGGTGTATGTTTATCGCGTAGCCTGTGGAAACCGACTCTCGCCGAGAGACGCGAGTTTGACTGGGGACCCGGGCTCAACGGAAGGAGTCCTATGAAAAACTTGCTCGCATCAAAATCGGCGCGGGGTTTCTCCTTGGTGGATCTCGTGACGGTGATTGCCGTGGTCGCGATCCTCGCGGCACTCTCTTTTAGCATGGTTGCCAACGCGCAGACCAAAGCCAAGCGCATCACTTGCGTAGATCATCTTAAAAATTTCGGATTGGAAGCGCGCACCCGGCCAATGGACGCTCGGGTGGCTATGGAAAACCTGACAACCGGCAGTTATCGCACCGAAAATATGGGGGAAACCAATATCCCGCAAACCGCCTGGCAATACGTGCTGGCCACGAAGACCATGTCCACGGCTTCTCGCATGGACATTTGGACTTGCCCCGCCGATAACCGCAAACCCGCCCCTAATTGGTCCGCTTTGCGCGACACCAACATGAGCTATTTTATCTCTGTCCTGACGAACGATATCAATCCGTCCAGTATTCTCTATGGGGACCGTAATTTGTCCTATAACAAGGTGCCCGTCCCGCCCGGCCGCCGCGATTTAACCGGCCTGCCCATTGAGTTCACGGCGGAAATGCACCATTACATTGGCAACGTCGCTTTGGGTGACGGCAGTATTCAGGGAGTCTCCCGGGAACGGATGAAAGAAGCCCCACTGGGCGTGGTGTATGTGCCCTAAAGACTCCGAGTAAAAAGAGGCTAACAGTTGTTGCCGGTAACTTTAACCCACCGCCGTTTTTACGGCGGCTTTCATTTTGGCGAGGCCGGCTTTGGCGACGGCGAGCGGGTCTTGCGCGTAGTATTCTTTGTTGAATAGTTCGAGCGAGAGCACGGTGCGGCCGCCGAGGGAGTGGATGTCGCGCAGGATTTGGGTGAGCGGGGCCACGCCGTCGCCGGGGAAAATCCGGTAACTATCGTTGACTTTGTCCCGGGGCGGTTCGGCCGGGTAATCGTTCATGTGGAAGACTTGGATCATCCGGGCGCTCAGCAGCTTCAGGCCGGCCGGGTTGCCGCCGCCTTTGTACATATGGAACACGTCGGCCAGCACGCTGGCGCGGGGATGGCCGGTTTCGATGGCCACTTGCGCGGCTTGGCCGAGGCGGAAGAGGTTTTGCGAGAAACCCCACATTTCCAGCATGGGCGTGATGCCCAATTGGTCGCCGATCTCCAACAAGGCGCGGTAACGGTCAGCGGCCTTCAACAAATCCAAGCCCGGGGTGCCCGTGGCGCCGGCGGGCGGGGCGGCGATGCGTTTGCCGCCGAGTTGGGCCAGCAGGTCCATCTCGCGCTTGGCCTGCTCCAAGCCCTTGGCGCGCTTGGCGTCGTCATCCACGATCCATTCGGGGAAACTGATGGCGTCCTCGAGCACCAGCCCGAGATCGGCGATCCGCTGCCTTAATTCGGAAAGTTTGCCGCCCTTTTCCACGTATTGGTTGATGGATTCCACCCACGGCTCGATGCCTTGATAGCCCGCTTCGGCGGCGATTTCGCACTCGCGCACGATGCCCACCTTTTGCTCGCGGATCGTGCCAGTGTTCAGGCAATAGGTAAAAGCCGCACTCGGCTGGCTAGCGGTTTGGGGAGAAGCAGCGGCCAATACATGAGGAGCGGCCACTGCGGCGCCTAGCGCCAGGCCAGAACGGAATAAAGCCTCACGGCGGGAGATCTGGGTTTTCATATCCATGGATCGGCAATCATCATTCCAACGGCAAAACAAATCTGGCACCGGACGGCCCTAAAACCGGGATCCACTAGCCAAGGCTCGACGCCTTCAGTCTTGGCCCCAGCCAAAACGGGAGCTGATCGGCCAGTAAACAAACGAGGCTTTGCCGATCACTTTTTCCTCCGGGAAATCGCCCCAGCAGCGGGAGTCGAAACTATTCATGGTATTGTCACCCATCACCATGAGATAGTGCGGACGCACGGTGTACTCCCCTTTGTCATCCTCGAACTCGGGCTTCATGGGGAGCGATCGGCCACTGAACTTCAGATAAGTCAGATTGTTCACGTGGCCGAAATATTCATATTCCTTGGGCGTGGGGCCGAAGGTATAGACGTTTTCGAAGTGCGGCGTTGCGGCGTCCAGCCGCTGGCCATTGAGGACGAGGTGCTGATCGTTGCCCATGCGCACACGATCGCCACCGATGGCCACCAGGCGTTTGATGTAAAAGGTGTCCTGGGCCAGCTGGTCGATGCCTTTGGTTTCGAAGATGACGATTTCACCCCGTTTAGGCGGACGAAAATTGTAGACCACACGGTTCACGAACAGGTGGTCACCCGCCACTATCTTGAGTTTGAAAATATCCTGGCCCTTGTGAAACATTTGGCCATCGGTGACGCCCGCGTTCCGGAAGAAATTGTCGCCGGGTGACCACACGGTGTAGGTGTCGCCCCCCAGAGAAAACCGTTGCTTGGTGACTAAGGGGAAGACCTGGCGCGGGACTGGATCGAGGATGCGCAGCCGGCCTTCATCTTTGGCGACCTCGTGGTAATAGGAAGTGCCGTAAAACCACGAGTCAAACCACTTGGCCAGGCCGGTGGGGATTTTGAAATCCGGCTTGTCCCGCAAATCTTCATGCGTGATGCCATACAGCGTGGGCTGCATGGAGCCGGTGGGGATTTTCATCGGCTGCAGGAAGAAGGTGCGGATGGCCATGGCAATGGTCACGGCGACGAGCAGGACTTCGATGTTTTCGCGCCAGCCCGCGTTAGGGTAGGGGATGAGCCATTTGTTGCCCATGTCCTCCAGATTTTTGGAGGCCGCTTTGAGCGCCGCGTTATCCGCGCCGGATTGAATGGCTTGGTGCAAGCCATCCGCCGCGCCTTGCACCGCGGCGATGGCTTCGGGCTTGAGGAGGTCCCGCTGGGAGCGGAGGATTTTCGACACATGCTTCCGCAAATCCGTGGCCTGCCGGACCGCGCTCGAGATGAACCATCGCCAAGTCATATTTCCCTTTAAGCTTTGAGCACTTCGATAAAAGCTTCCTGCGGAATGTTCACCGTGCCGAAGGCTTTCATGCGTTTTTTGCCTTCTTTTTGTTTCTCCAGCAGCTTCCGTTTGCGGGTGATATCGCCGCCGTAGCATTTGGCGGTGACGTCTTTGCGGAAGGCGCTCACGGTTTCGCGGGCGACAATTTTGCCGCCGATGGCAGCCTGGATGGCCACCGAGTATTGCTGGTGCGGGATCACTTCCTTCAGTTTCGCCGCCAAGGCACGGCCCCGGAACTCCGCCTTGTCGCGGTGCACGATGCAGGAGAAGGCGTCCACCGGGTCGCCGTTGACCAGCATGTCCAGCTTCACCATGTCGGACACGGCGTAGCCGTCATGCTCGTAATCCATGCTGCCGTAGCCGCGGGTGATGCTTTTGATGCGGTCGTGGAAATCGATCAAAATTTCGTTCAACGGCGTGCGGCTGGTGAGCATCACGCGGCGCGAATCGAGGGTTTCGGTGTGCAGGATGTTGCCCCGTTTTTCCGAGATCAGCGCCATCATGTCCCCGATGTTTTCGTTGGGGCAAATGATGAAGGTTTTGACCATCGGCTCTTCGATGCGGTCGATGTAGGTGACTTCGGGCAGGAACGCCGGGTTGTCGATTTCTTTCAACGTCCCATCCGTCAGGGTCACCCGGTAGATGACGCTGGGGTAGGTGGCGATGATGTCCATGTCGTACTCGCGGCGGAGCCGTTCCTGGACGATTTCCAAATGCAGCAGCCCGAGGAACCCGCAACGGAAGCCGAAGCCCAAGGCGACCGAAGTTTCGGCCTGGAACACGAAAGCCGAGTCGTTCAACTGGAGCTTGGCCAGGTTGGCTTTGAGGTGCTCGTAATCGGCGGTGTTGATCGGGTAAATGCCGCTGAACACCATGGGGTGGATTTCCTGGAACCCGGGTAACACTGGCGAGGGGTTCTTGGAGTCGGTGAGCGTGTCGCCCATTTTGACATCCAGGGCGCTCTTGATATTCGCGGTGAAATACCCCGTCTCGCCTACTGCAAGCACGTCGCGCTCGTAGGGTTTGGGATTGAAGCTGCCGACTTCCTTGACTTCGACCGTTTTGGCCGAGTGCAGGAGCCGCACCATCATGCCCGCGCGCAATTCGCCATTGAACACCCGCACATGAGTGACGACCCCTTTGAAGGTGTCAAAATAGGAATCAAAGCCGAGGGCTTGGAGCGAGGGGGCACCCGTCGGCTTGGGCGGTGGGATGCGGGCGACCACGGCTTCCAGAATATCTTCAATGCCGATGCCTTCCTTGGCGCTGGCTAGCACCGCGGAATCGCCTGGGATGGCGAAAATCTCTTCCAACTGTGCCCGGGCTTGGGGAATGTTGGCGTGGGGCAAATCGATTTTGTTGATGATCGGGATGATTTCCAGCCCCTTTTTTTGCGCGAGATGGAAATTGGCGACGGTCTGGGCTTCGACCCCTTGGGCGGCGTCGATAATCAAAATCGCCCCCTCACACGCGCTCAAGCTGCGCGAGACTTCGTAGGTGAAATCCACGTGTCCCGGGGTATCGATCAGGTTCAGTTCGTAAGTTTGGCCATCTTTGGCCAGGTAACTCATCGTGACCGGGTGGGCTTTGATGGTGATACCCCGCTCGCGCTCCAGGTCCATCGAGTCGAGCAATTGCTCCTGCATGTCGCGGGCGGCAATGGTGCCAGTCCGGGCTAAGAGCCGGTCGGAAAGCGTCGTTTTCCCATGATCGATATGGGCGATAATGCAAAAATTTCTGATGTGCGTTGTATCCATGAACAAACCAATTACTGGGCCGCACCATTCTCGGTGTGGCAGCCGCCCGCAGCCTAGGCTGGCGGCAGATAGTGAAGATAACGCCAAAAACGCGCAAGGAAAGGTTAAACTTTGGGGAAGAATTAGATTGCTCCGCAAATACTTGGGAAATTTTGACGTGGCGGTTGGCTGCGAGCTGGCGATTTTTCTGATGGGTGGTTTGGCGTTGACTCACCCAACTTTGGTTAAGGTCTAGTCATTTCTTGCCGATAAACGTCAAATGGGGATCAGCGAGCTCTTGATCGTAGGGAAGAGCTCAATCCCGAGCGGAAAAGAAGGTGGCAATTCAGGTGCCTAAATCAACCTAAAGTCTTGGTTTAGAGTGATAACGCTTCATAAATCGGACTACCTGAGGGGCCATATTACATGAGTGTTATGAAACAATGGACTATTGGGAAGCGGATTATTTGGGGTGGCTGTGCCATTCTCGTGTTATTGATCGTCGTGGCCAGTGTGGCCTGCCTTAACTTGAACAGTATTAAGCGCGATGCCTCGCGGATTGCCCGGGAACGCGTGCCGAATCTGGCCTACGCGGGACTGATCAACGCCAATCAGTGCGATGGCTTTTTGCATAGTGTGCTCATGATGCAAGCCCGGTCCAAGGAGCAATACGACTTGTATTTTCTGCGCAGCCAAAGCGTGCTTACGAACTCCAATGAAGCCATTGCCCAATATGAGAAACGTCTGATGGCGGAGAAGGATAAGCTGGTTTATACCAATTTCGTCAACGCCCGCAAAGAGTTTGGTGCCACCCGCCTGAAATACGAGGAGTTTTCCAAGGCGGGTCAAACGAATGAAGCGATGGCCCAATTTGACTCTGCCATGTTGCCGAAATTTTACGCTTATTTGAAGGCGGGCGCTGACATGCGTGACCACAATCGAAACGAGACCGAAACCATTAGCCAAGCCATCGATGAGCGCATCACGATGACCTTTTGGGTGATTATTTCAGTGTCCATCTTAGCCTTGGTGGGTGGGGTGATTATTGGCTGGGCCATCATCTCCAAGACCAACCGATTGCTCGCCACCGTGGCCGGCCACTTGGAAACTAGTTCGCAACAATTGTTGGAGTCAGCTCAGCTCGTATCCACCAACAGCCAGACCCTGGCTGAAGGGGCGAGTGAACAAGCCGCTTCGCTCGAAGAAACCAGTTCCTCGCTCGAGGAAATGGCCAGTTCGGCCGCCCAGCGGGCTGAAGGCGCCCAGAAAGCCAAAGACTTGCTCGAAATGGCTCGGTCCTCCGGGGATACCGGATTGAACGAAATGCGCGAAATGAGTCAAGCCATGACGGAAATCAAAACGGCCAGTGATGGCATCGCCAAGATTATCAAAACCATTGATGAAGTGGCGTTTCAAACGAATATCTTGGCCTTGAACGCCGCCGTGGAGGCCGCCCGGGCCGGGGAATCGGGCATGGGCTTTGCCGTGGTGGCGGATGAGGTGCGCAATCTGGCCCAACGCTGCGCGTTAGCGGCGCGCGAGACGGCGGGCAAAATCGAGGATTCCATCCAAAAAAGCCAGCGCGGGGTCGAACTGAATGAGCGGGTTGCCCACAACCTGCAGGACATCGTGAATAAAGTGCGCACGGCGGCGGAAATTGCGGTGCACGCAGCCAGTAGCTCCCACGAACAAAGCCAGGGCATAGGCCAAATTAATACCGCCGTGGCGCAGATGGATAAGACGACCCAAAGCACCGCCGCCACCGCCGAAGAAAGCGCTAGCGCCGCCGAGGAACTCAATGCCCAGGCCAAATCTCTGCAAGCTGCCGTGGTTCAATTAGGCATGTTGATTGGGGGAGTGCACGGGGAGGCGGCATCCCGCGCGGAAAAACAGATTCCCCAGAACCCTAAGAAGCATTTCTAGCTGCCGATCGGGTTGCGGGGGTGTTTGGGCCGGTGGATTAACCGCCGGCCACAACTTTGACAATCTCCAGCCGGTCATCGGCTTGCAGTTGACGCTGCGCGAATTCCGAAGGGGATACCGCTTCGCCATTGTGTTCCACCACCACGTGGCGGAGCTTTTGACTGGCCAGAAAAGACTCCAGCGAACAAGGCAATTCCACACGGATGGATTTGCCGTTGGCAATGACACAAGCATTCATCGCTGCGGAGATTATGCTATCCCGGCCGGGGAGGCAAGCCGAGGGCAGGGGGGAAATAAAAAAGGACGGCCTAAGCCGTCCTTTGAAAAGTTCGAAAATCGTGGGGACTATCTGCCTTCCATCATGCTGGAGGGCAAACCGCTTTCCCAGGATTTGGGAGTGTTCCACGGGCGGGCCGAAGAATTCTCCGGATCATCGGTGGCGCAACCCGTCAAACCCAACAGGGCTGAAGCCAGCAGCGCCGAATAAATCCAAGCCCGGCAATTGAGGAGCCAAGTCCGCATTTTAGTAAAGGACTTGGTCGCCTTCCATGATGTCGGACCAACGCCATTCCGGCATCACGTTCGCGATGCTGCGGTTGGCTTCCACGCCGGTGATGCGAATCTTGGCCACGAGTTTGCCGTTGCGATTCACCAGCATTTCGCCCCGTTCCAAAGCGCCTTGCTCGGTGCCGATGTTCAGCACCACGAAATTCCACTTGGGATCCACCGCCACCACTTTGCCCTTGAGGCCGGTCTTCATGACCACCGCGGCGTTGGGATCGAGATAATTCGAAAGCTCCGAAGAAAGTTTGCGATTATTGCGCAGCAGCAGTTCGTTTTCGCCGATGAAGGCGTCCCGTTCTTTCTGAATCTGCTGGTAGTCAACCATCAGTTTTTTAATCTGTTCCGGCTTTACCCCTAACACATCGTAGGCCGCCAGTTCATTGCGCGCCGCATTGCCCTCTTTGAGCGCTTTTTCCAACTGCGTGGAGAGATCCGTGGCCCGTTTTTCTTGTTGCTCGGCTTTTACAGTGACTTCCGCCAAGTCATTCGTGACTTGATGCAGCAACTTGGTGGTGGTGTCGTATTTTTCGTTAAGCGCCTTTAAATTCTTCTTTTGCGTCGCGGCATCCGCTTGCGCCTTCTCCATGCCGGACTTGAATTCATCGCGCGCCCCGATCACTTCGGTGACTTTTTGGGAGACCGTGAGTTGGGTGTATGCCGCCGCGCCCAAACCCGCCAAGATGGCCACAATGAGTGAAATTCGTAAAAGCATCGTTACTGTTCGTTAAATTTGAAGGTCAGCCTAAACATTCAGTCTGTAGGTGTCAACGGCCTTTCCATGGCAATTTTACCATGAGGATCCTGGCACCAGTTTAGACGTGCAGCAAGAATTCTGCCAAATTGGCGCAGGTTTCCGCATTGTCAAAATTTATTCTCTGCGGCAGCATGGTGGGGTGTTGAATCTGCGTTCCAAAATCATTCTTATGGCGGACGTTCCGGCCTGGCGGCAACGTTTGCGGGCTTCCGGCCAGAAATTGGTCGTCACCAACGGCTGTTTCGATTTGCTCCATCCGGGGCATGTGACTTATCTGGAAACCGCTCGCAATCTGGGAGATGCGCTTCTCGTTGGGCTCAATAGCGACGCCTCGGTGCAGGCCTTGAAAGGTCCCGGCCGGCCGGTGAATAACGAGCAAGATCGCGCCCTGGTGCTGGCCGCGCTCGAATCGATCACCGGCGTTTCGATATTTCCGGAAGTACGGGCAACGGAGTTTTTAAAGATCTCACAGCCAGATATTTATGTTAAAGGTGGAGATTACACCCTGGAGACTTTAAATCAGGAGGAGCGCCGCATCGTGGAACAAGCGGGTGGCCGCATTGAGTTGCTGCCTATGGTGGCGGGCAAGTCGACCACGGGGTTGCTGACGAAACTCAAGGTTGCTAACCCTGGTGGCGCGTGAATTTTACGCGCGGGCGTGCGAATCCCACACCACTGGCATTCCGTCGCCTTCAAAACTCGCTAAATGTCACCCGATTTTTCATGGTTTGCCATTCAAAAAATCCGGTTTTAGCCGATATTACTTACATGAACGTGCCGGATCTTATCAAAGCGACTTTAGTTTGTGGTGGAGTTGCCTTTTTGGTGTATTCTTTTCCCGCTTTAAGTCAGACCCTAATCATCGCCTTTTTGGCTTTAGTGTGGTTTTCGTGCGCCGTGCAAACCCTGGCCCATTTTTTCCGCCGCCGGGCCAGCCGTTTTGCTAAAGTATACAACTGCAGCCGCTAAGCCGCGAGCCAGCGTTGCTTTCCACGGCCCCCTAAAGGCCGTTTTGGGACTATTTGATTTGCCGGTAAACTAATAACGCCGAATCCGGTTTTTTCCCGAGGACCACCGGCACACCGTTCTTCGTCAACTCCTCTCCGGTGAGCTGAATTTCCTGGCCGTCATCCAGGTTTCTAATCAAGTACTTCGCCTCCGCCTTCAATTCATGCATCGGTAGCCGTGCGGCTTCATAAATGCATTTGGGCCGGCGCAATGCCACGATCAATCCATCGCCTTTTTCCGGACGGTCCAGTTGATACGCCATCCATACATCCGCCGCTTGGCTGTAATGGGTTAAAGGATAATAGTCGCCGTAATAATAATCGCGGATCGAGAGATACTGGTTCAGCGTGCGTTTGGCCCAATCCCACGGAAAATCGGCCCGAAACGGCTCTTGGGGGCCGTCGCCGGAATGGGCCCAGTTAATGCAGAGGCTGCTGCTCATGCTGCTGCGGAATTCATAGTCATCACCCTCGATATCTTGGCTGGTGGCGCTGAACGGCAGCCAGGCCATGAGGCCATAGGTATGACATTGGTGGGCAATGGGATCGCGCGGGCCATCGGTG
>MTLE01000254.1_pt1 | contig 25381 bp, 21 predicted proteins | sample 1982461 | NCBI WGS metagenome assembly MTLE01 (sample SAMN05712605, study PRJNA340218) | biofilm metagenome | isolation source: sample SPL anode biofilm adapted to -200 mV | place: USA | collected 2012-02-03
CTTCTGGATGTCCGGCACCATGTTCTGCAGCATCGCCCCGGCCTTCTCGGCCACATCGACGCTCTGCTTTGAAAGCGCCGATATCTCGCCCGCCGCAATCTTGCTGCGCTCCGCCAGCTTGCCCACCTCGCTGGCAACCACCGCGAAGCCCTTGCCGTGTTCGCCGGCCCGTGCAGCCTCGATGCTCGCGTTCAGTGACAGCATGTTCGTCGAGCGGGCTATCTCCTCGATGATCGCAATCTTCTCGGCAATCTGGCGCATCGCAACGACCGTCCCGCGGACGGCAGCCAGGCCTTCCTTGGCGTCGTTCGCGGCCTTGGCCGAGATCTTCTCGGTCTGGAACGAGTTGTCCGCATTCATCTTGATGTTGGCGCTCATCTCCTCCACACTGGCCGAGACCTCCTCGGCGCTGGCGGCCTGCTCGGTGGCGCCCTGTGACAGCTGCTGGCTGGAGTCGGCGATGCCCGATATGCCGGTCGCCATCTGCTTCGAGGCTTCGGACAGCTCGGACGAACCGGACAGTATGATGCCGCTCGCGCCCTGGACGCTCTCGATCACATCCCTGAGCTTGGCCACGGTAGCCGCCAGCGACGAGACCAGCACGCCGGCTTCATCACGGCTCGAGGCCATGTGGCCATCGAAGTCGTCATCCAGGTGTCCGGACGCGAGCTCCCTGACTTTTGAGGCGGCATAGACGAGTGGCCTCGATATGCGCCGGCCCATGATGACGGCGACCACGACCATCGCGATGGAAAGGATCGATGCGATGATGGCGATCATCATCAGCGCCCGCCGGAGCGTTGCGGCGGCAGCGGCCCGCTTCTGGGCCACCAGCGTGTCGAGGTCATCGACGTAGTTGCCGGTGCCGACGACCCAATCGAAGCCTGGCGAATACATGCTGTAGCCCCGCTTGGGCAGCGCCTCCGTCTGACCGGCCCGCGGGAACCAGTAGTCGGTATAGCCACCGCCAGCCATCGCTTTTTCGATAATGGCCTTGACGAGCTCAAGGCCGTTGACGTCCTTCAGCGCAAGCCGGTTCGTACCTTCGGATGCTCCGCCGAGCAGGACCATGTTGTCGCCCCTGGGCGTGTCCGCCCAGAAGTAATTGTCACCATTGTAGCGCAGGTCCCTGAGCAGGCTCCTGGCCAGGTCGAACGCCTCCTTCCTGGGAAGCGCGCCGGAATCCCTGAGCCTGGCAAGGCGCTCCAGCATAGAGACCGCGGTCTCGACCTCGTTCTTGATCAGATGGTCATAGTCCTCGTGCAGCGTCGTCTCGAGGGCGGCGACCTGATCGTTGATCGATGTCCTGAGGATCATGATGAACACGCCGGAGAGCGTCATGGCCACGATCAGCGCGGCGGCGGCAGCCAGAAGGACGATCTTCGCCTGAATGGACTTCATGCCACTATCCCTCCTGAACCATTTCGAACCAGACCATAAGTCTAGTTCAGCCCATTCGCACGTCAAGCCCGCCTAGTTCAGCAGATCACGGTCTTCGGCATATTCCTCGCCGCGCACCTCCCTGAAGAGGCCGACCAGGGCGGACACGCTCGATGCCGATTTCTGGTCCCCGTAGAGGTCGGCGACGATGCCGCCATCGTGCATCATGATCAGGCGGTCGCCATCGGCCAGTGCGCGGCGCATGTCGTGGGTGACCATCAGGGCGGTCAGCCCGAACTCCCTGATGAAGCGCCTCGTCAGCTCCATCACGATGTCGGCGTTGCGCGGATCGAGGGCCGCCGTGTGCTCGTCCAGCAGCAGGACGGCCGGCCGGGTCATCGCGGCCATCAGCAGGGCGAGCGCCTGGCGCTGTCCGCCGGAAAGGCGCGACACATTCTCGTCGGTGCGGTCCTCGAGGCCCATGCCAAGCTCAGCCAGGCGCTCGGCGAGGAGGCGCCTGAGTGAAGCCGGTTTGGCCGGCAGCAGGCGGCGGGGCCCCTTGCGGCTGGCAAGCGCCAGGTTGTCCAGCACGGTCATCTCCGGCGCGGTGCCGGCGGTCGGGTCCTGCCTGACGCGGCCGACCGTTCTGGCGCGGTGATACTCGGGGTCGTGCGAGCAATCCCTGCCATCAAGGATGATGCTGCCGGTCGCAACGGGTACGGTCCCGGCTATCGCGTTGAGCAGTGTCGTCTTGCCCGCGCCGTTGGAGCCTATCATCGATATCCATTGTCCCTTGGGTACGGAAAGCGACAGGTTGGAGATGGCCGAGCGTTCATCGGGGGTGCCGGGATTGAAGATGACGGTCAGGTGCTCTATGTCGATCATCGTCCGCCTCCGCGCCGGACCGAGGCGTGTATCGCGGCAGCGAGTCCGCGCCTGGCGGAGCCCGTGGTCCTGAGCCGGCCGGCCGCCACCGCTCCGACGACCAGCAGCGCGGTCACCATCCGCAGATCGTTGGGTCCCATGCCAATGACATAGCCATAGCGGCGGCCGAGGAACATGATGGTCCTGAAGCCAATCGATCCGATCACGACGCGCAGCAGCTGGATGCCGATGCGGTTGCTGCGGAACAGGAATTCACCAACCATAACGCTGGCGAGTCCCGCCGCCACGACGCCGGAGCCGAAGTTGACATCGGCAAAGCCCTGATACGATGCGGCCAGTCCCCCCGACAGCCCGCAGAGCGCTCCCGACAGGGCTACTCCGGCCGTCCGCAGCGACCGGGGATTGGTGCCAGATGCCACCACGACCGCCTCGTTGTCCCCAAGCGCGCCCATCGCAATGCCCGCCTCGGTGGAGAAGAAGAGTGCCAGGCCGCCGATGACGGCCGCCGCCACGATGCCAAAGAACAGCGCGGCAGACCACTCGCCGGCGGCGGGCAGGACTCCGTAGGCGGCGTCCATCACCGGATTCTTGGCTATCAGCGGCATGTTTGCCTTGCCACCCATCACGCGCAGGTTGACCGACCACATGCCGGTCATCACGACGATGCCGGCCAGCAGCGATGGCACCCTGAGCGCGGCATAGATGCCGCCTGTCGCCGCTCCGGCCAGTCCTCCCGCCACGAAGCCGCCGAGCATCGCGACCAGCGGGTTGGCTCCGGCGGCGATCAGCGCGGCCGCCGTGGCCGCTCCCAGCGGGAACGAGCCCTCGGCGGTCAGATCGGGAAAGTCCAGAATCCTGAAGGATATGAATATGCCCAGGGCCAGGATGCCGTAGACGAAGCCCTCGACGAGTATGGCCTCGATCACTTGGCTCTCCGCTCGATGGTACCGTTGCGTATGACGACCGTGGCCTTGGCTATGAGGTCGGCCGACGGTGACAGTCCGAGTCTGGCGGCCGTGTCCAGATTGAGCACAAGACTCTTCTCCGCGGGAGCGTCGGGGAAGTAGGTCGGCATCGAGCCCGGCTTCTCGCCGTTCAGGATGCGTGCGACCATGCGGCCGGTGGCCCGGCCCATCTGGTAGTAGTCAAAGCCAAGAGCCGCCAGCACCGGTACCGTCTCGGCACTGGTAGGATCGGCGGTGACGAGTGGCAGATGTTTCTGCAGGCAGACCTCGGCGACCGCGTTGACGGCGGAAAAGACCGTGTTGTCGTTGCCAAGATACAGGCCGTCTATGCGGTCGGCTATCGACTGGATCGCCTGCCGCACCTCCGACGAATTGGCTACCGTCGATTCTACCAGCGCGATGCCGTGCCCCGAACAATATGCCCTGACCAGCTCCGCCAGCTTGACGGAGTTCGCTTCGCCCGCGTTGTAGACATGGCCAAGTCGCCTGATGGGCTTGAGCGCGACGAGCAGGTCGAGCTGGGCGGCGACCGGCGTCATGTCGGATGTGCCGGTAACGTTCTTTCCGCCGCCCTGGTACGATGACACGAGTCCAGCCGCTACCGGATCGGTAACGGCGCTGAACACGACCGGGATGTCCTTGATGGCGCTTGCCAGTGCCTGGGCGGTCGGCGTCGCGATGCCGACCGCCACGCTGACCTTGTCGGACTTGAACTTGCGGGCAATCTGTGCCGCCGTGGCCATGTCGGCATTGGCGTTCTGCAGGTCAAAGCGCACGCCCGGCACGGTCGCGGTGAGCTCGTCGACGATGCCACGCTCGATGTCATCGAGCGCCGGGTGCGAGACGAACTTGGCTATGCCTATCGGTATGTCCTTGACCGCCGAGATGGTCAGGAGTCCTGCTCCTGTTGCCAGCAGGGTAGAGGCAAGGAGCGCGAGCGTGATGCGGGCGAAGCGTGGAGAGCGGTTCATCGTTGATCCTCCGGTTGTGCATGATGTTTCTACGAGTAGTAACTATAGCAATCACAATACACGTCCAGCGAGATGTCGTCAAGGTGGATTTTCACGTCGGCTCCGCCGGCTATGCGAAATCAGGCTCATAGGAGTTTCGATAATCAAAACATGAGGTTTACAATTTTGACGTTTCTTCTAAAATGAACATTTTGCCTGATGACTTAATGGCCGCAATGATGCTATAGTGCATCTATGGAGAAGTACAACGTATGAATGATGAAGCAGGATTGGTTGTCAACAATCTCGGCGAAATGTCCAAGGCGCTCGCGGCCACCGATGATCCGGAGCTGATACAGGAATTCCTGTACAGCCTCTTCACCAGGGCAGAGGCCGATGAGATAGCCAAGCGATGGGCACTGGTCAAGCGCATCGGCGAAGGCATGCCCCAGCGGGCCATTGCGGCGGAGCTTGGCCTTTCGCTATGCAAGATTACCCGCGGCTCCCGTGAGCTCAAGAAGGAGGGATCCGCCTTCAAGCGCATGCTCGCCATAGCGGGCTATGAATTCGTGGACAAGAAACGCCGGGGCGCCCGGTAGTCGCGCACGGGGCCCCGGAGGGACATCAGCCGATTCAGTCTGCTATCGTTACGCTGGTGATGACAACATCGGTGGTTGGCACGTTCTGATGTGGATAGCGGTTGCCGGTCTGCACCCTGGCTATCGCGTCCACGGTTTCCATGCCGGACGTCACCTTGCCAAAGGCGCAATAGCCCCAGCCCGATGTGTCCTTTGACCTGTAGTTCAGGGACTTGTTGTCCACCAGGTTGATGAAAAACTGGCAGGTCGCGCTGTGCGGGTCGGAGGTCCGGGCCATCGCTATGGTGCCGCGATCGTTCTTCACGCCGTTGTCGGCCTCATTCTTGATGGGCGCGTTCGTGTCCTTCTCCTTGAGCCCGGGAAGCATGCCGCCGCCCTGGACCATGAAGCCGGGTATGACGCGGTGGAATATCGTGCCGTCATAGAAGCCGGCCCGTGCGTAGGCCACGAAGTTGGCTACGGTAGCGGGACTCGTGTCCTGGTACAGCTCGATGGCAAAATCGCCGAGTGTCGTCTTGAATGATGCTATGGGATTGGGCATCGGTAGACTCCTTTCCATATGCCCGGCATCGGGGCGCATCGCCCATGGTCATGCCGGGGCCGTGAGCTTACCCCGATACGGGCGGGCGCCACAAGACAGCGGCCGGCGAAGCGCGCGCTTTACATGGCCGGCACCGCGCTCGTACAATAGGGAACATCAACGGAGGATGCCATGACCAAGGTGCTGTCACTGGGCGGTTCTATCGTAGCTCCCGAGGCTCCCGACGCCGCCTATATCAAGGAATTCGCGGCAGTCGCGCGCTCATGGCTTGCCGTAGACCAGAATCGCCGCCTGATACTGGTCGTCGGTGGCGGCGGGCCGGCGCGCGCCTGGCAGAAGGCCTACCGCGATGCCATCGAGGTGCCGGACGCCGATGCGCAGGACTGGATCGGTATCATGGCCACGAGGCTGAACGCCCAGCTGATCAGGAGCCTGTTTCTGGATGTCTGTCCGCATGACGTCGTGACCGATCCGACCGGTGTCGCGGTGTTCGGCGGCAGGGTGCTGGTCGCTTCGGGCTGGAAGCCGGGCTTCTCGACGGACTTCGACGCGGTCGTCCTGGCCGAGCGGTTCCAGGCGGATGTGGTCGTCAACCTGTCCAACATCGCCAAGGTCTACACGGCCGATCCCCGCGTCGACCCGGGCGCCCGGCCGATAGACACGATGCCATGGAAGGATTTCCGCGCGATGGTGGGCGATGAATGGACGCCGGGCAAGAACGTGCCCTTCGATCCCATAGCGTCGAGACGGGCCGAGGAGCTCGGCCTGCGTGTCATATGCGCGGCCGGCAAGGATCTGGCGAACCTCAGGCTGATACTCGACGGGCAGGCCTTCGTCGGCACGACGATAGGCGGCTGACCCTTCGAATCATCGCGACTGTATCCTGTCCAGCAGCGCCTGGTAGCGCGCGATGTATGATTCCTTGCCAAGTCTGGTCGCAAGGTCGATCAGCGCGGCAAGGCAGCGCTCGCCATCGGATTCGCGGTTGAGCGACAGCCAGACGCCGAAGGCGCGCCGGTACAGGTCGAACGCGAGCTCGTCGTGTCCTTCCTTGCGATGCAACTGCGCCAGCGCCTCGAGATCGGCTCCGATGCCCGGCGCGTTTTCGGCGGCCTTGTCCGAAGCCAGGGCCTTGCCCGCCCAGACCAGAGCGCCGGCACGATCGCCTTGTGCGTTGGCCACCGAAGCCAGCACGTACCGGTCGGATCCCAGCTCCCGCAGCCGTCGGGCGCGTTCGTTCAGCGCGGCCGACTTGCTCAGGAAGGCCGTGGCCGCGGCATAGTCACCACGGGCCATCGCGACGACGCCACGGTTGTGGGCGACCAGCGCGACGACGGCCTCGTTGCCCACCGCGAGCGGCTCCGCTTCGGCAAAGAGCCGGTCCGCGGCGTCCTTGTCGCTGGCGGCATACCGCAGCTCGCCAAGGTTCGACAGGCAGAGCGCGACCAGCGCTGGCTTGCCATAGGCGCGCGCATCCTCAAGCGAGTCGCCCAGCTCGCGCTCTGCATCGTTGAACTGCCGCAGGGCCAGGTACACGCGCCCCAGCGAGCTTCTGGCAATGATCGAGCCTTCGACATTGTCGACCGAAAGATTGGACGCCAAAGCCTCACCGTAGTATTGCAGCGCCGATGCGTATTGGCCGGCCGCGAGGAAGCCATCGGCGAGCCTCGAATACTCAGCAGCCTCGTTTTTGATGGCGACAATCTCGCTCGGACGCTTGGGAGTGCTGGAGCACGCCGATGCCAGCGACACGGCGATGATGACCGCGCAGGTTCGCAGGCCATGACCCAGCCGCAGCGTTCCACGTCGTGCGCCGCCGCGCATACCGGACAGAATCCAGATCATTTGAAGTCCCCTTCCCGCATGCTCTGGTACTGCGTTTCCTGCTGGACCCGTTCAGGTATGCCACCGCGTATCAGCGGATTGTTCTTGACTCCCTGCAGCACATCCTGGGCCTGCTGAATCGCGGTCCTGGTCTCGTTGAGCACCGCGGCTATCTTGGGCATCTCGCCGTTCAGCCCGGTCACGATCGATTGCAGGCTTTTGACGCTGGCATCGATCTCCGAGACGATGCTCATCGTGCGCTTGTACAGCTCGTTGTTGTCATCCAGGAAGGTCTTGATCGAACCCTTGGCGTCGAGCAGCTTCGGCACGAGGCCCGTCGGGTCACGTATCGAATCGGTCGTCGCGACCAGGTTGCCGCTGATCGTATCGACCTGTGTCAGCAGCGCCGACACCTGGTCCATGAGGCCCGCGGTCCTGGCCTTGACGTCGGCGACAATCGCGTCGACATTCCTCATCGTCTCCGGCAGGGCCGCGGCCGCGGTGCTGGCATCGGTAACGATGTTTCCCAGCGGCCCGGTGCTTTGTCCGGCGAGTGCCCTGTTGACTTCCGTCAGCGTCCTGTTGACGGTTACCACCGTCTTGTTGATGTTCTCGATCAGCGGATTGACGTTGGCAAGGAGGCGCGTGATCGTATCGTCCTTCGGCGGAATGTCGACGAGCCCCTGATCTATCAAGGTCTTGCCTTCTTCCGAATCGGCGGTGGGTATCAGCGATCCTTCGGCAATCTGGGTCTCTCCGCGGCCGGGATGGAACAGCAGCTGCGAACCCAGGCCGATTGGCGACACGGTCAGTTCCAGGATCGAGTATTCCTTCACCTTGTCGTAGAACGTGTCGTAGATGTGGAATTTGGCATCGACGGTATTCGACGCGTTCAGTTTCAGCGTATCGATCTTGCCTATGGTAAAGCCCTTCATGATGATGGCGGTACCGGGCGGCACACCCGCCGCGGACGGGAAGGTGGTGACAAACCGATAATCCTTCGCAAACCAGCGCTGGTTGGCGCCGATCAGCACGACGATGACGACGAAGAAGGCCAGCGCGACCAGGATGAAGGCACCGACTATCTGATCCGCGAACTTGATCTTGAACTTCATACATCACCCCGCTGCGACATTTCGGAACCCATATCATCGGGCATTGGCCTGGTCCTGCGGCCCCGGGCCTTGAGCCTTGACAGCGAGGCGCTGAGCGCCGATTCCGCCTTGGCCACGGTCTCTTCGTACGGCCCGAATATCGACATGACACCACCCTTGATCACGCCTATCATATCGGCGAACCGGTAGGCCAACTCGGAGTTGTTGGCGACAACGATGACGGTCCGCCCCTGTTTTCTCAGATCGTCGAACAGGTCAAAGACGCGATCGACGGCATCCTCGTCGAGGTTCGATGTGGGATCATCCATGAATACGAGCGACGGCTCATGTATCACCGCCCTGGCTATGGACACCAGTTTCTGCTCGCCTGCCGAGAGCTCCGCCGGACGCATCGCCATGCCCTCGTCGTAGCCAAGCCGCTTGAGCAGCACCCTGACCGCTTCGGCTATGTCGCTCTCTCCCATCCACGGCTTGTGGACACGCAGCGGCATCGAGACGTTGTTCAGGATGCTCGTGTTGGCCCAGAGCGCGGCATCCTGGAACACGAAGCCGGTCGCCGCCCGCATCGCCGACTCGTCCTTGCGGCTGAACTGGGCCATGTCGGAGCCGCGGAACCACACCGAGCCCGAGTCGGGTACGGCCAGGCCAGCGGCGACCTTGAGCAGCGTGCTCTTGCCGGAGCCCGCCACGCCCATGATGACGCTGAAGGCCTGCTCCGGAAACGCGACATTGGCACCCGTGAGTATCTCGTAGCCGCCGGAGGATGCGGTCACGGCCTTCAGTTCCAGTGCCGGCGTCATATCAGGCATATTGCATCAGGGTGACGAGAACGTCGGCAATGATGATCATGATGAAGCTCTGGCCCACCGCCCTGATGCCGGCGACCGGTATCTCGGTGCTCGCGCGGTTGACCGAAAAGCCCTGGTAGGTCGCCACGACCGACACGATGACGCCAAACACCAGGGCCTTGGACAGACCTGATACCACATCGCCAACGGTCAGGGTGGACAGCAGCGTACCCAGGTATTCGGCGATCGGCGTGGGTTTTATCACCTGCACCACGATGAATGACCCGAGCAGGCCAAAGATGTTGAAGTATATGGTGAGCACCAGCATCGAGACGACCACCCCGATGAATCGGGGCACGACCAGGTACGATATCGGGTTCAGTCCGACAGACAGGTAGGCCTCGATCTCGTGGTTGACGACCATCGTTCCAAGCTCGGTGGCTATTGCGGTGCCCGAGCGGGCGGTGATGACGAAGGCCGTCAGGAGCGGCCCCAGCTCCCTCGTGATGACGATGATCAGGATCGTATACATCAGCTTGCTCTGGCCGAACTGCGGCAACAGGCTGGAGCCGATCACGTTGATCGCCCCGCCTATCGCAATCGCCATCACGGCATTGACCGCGAGCGCTTCGTATCCGGTAAACAGGATCTGCTTTATCAGGACATCGTAGCCGACCTGGCTCTTCCGGAAGAAGCGTCCCGTCTCCTTGAGCACGTTATAGAAGAAGCCCAGCCCGTAGAGCAGCGAGGCGAATTTGAGTCTGGCGGAGCGACCTAGTTCTGCGATCATGGCGCGGTACCTTGCTTCGAGTATCGGCACATCGGGGCCGGCATGCAACAGCGCGGCATCACGGGAGCACGAATATCGAGCCGGGACTGGCACAGGCCAGCAGGCTCCGGCGAAGGGCGCCGATGTCTCTGGTCAGCAGGCGCGTGCCCGGATCCACAGTCCTGCCGTGGCGCGGAGCCAGCCCGTCAGGATCACGGAGCCATGCGCCCCATGCCCGTGGAACGATGCCGAACGGCACGATGGCCTTGATGATGGAGCGGTACAGGTCGTTGAGCCGTGCAAAGCGGCGCCAGTCAGCGCTCCCCCTGATCAGCTCCAGGTCGGCGGTGAAGCCTCCGTCATAGGCAAAGCGGAAGAGGTCGCTCTCCATCGCGGCCCAGACCGCCATCACGAGCGGCAACGAGGCCAGGGCTGCCCGATCGAGCGAGGCGCCCAGCGACTCGAACGGATCGTACCGCTGCAACCCGAAGGCATAGGAGCTCAGCGATTCGTCAAAGACGGCCAGCGCGGCATCGGCCGGCCGATCGATGCCTGCCTGCGCCGGCGCGGCGTACGGGGCCAGCGTGCCGAGCGGCATCGTGACGATGGTGCTTCCGCCCGCGATGCCAGGCGACCGGTCGGCATACTGGACCATGCGCAGCACGGGACCGTCCGCGGCTGGCTCGACAGTGGCCAGACAGAGGCCTTTGAGCCGGAGTACCAATGCTCGAGATCCAGACGGTGGTATCAGGGGGTGATCCTTGTGCAGTGCTGATGCCAGTCTGCGTGCGACGGGCAGGGTTTGTCAATGAATTCCTGACGGCGCCGCCTGTCGGCGCACCTTGACCGCCTCGTGCTTCACGCCTAGGATCGGAGCCATAGCTATGAGAATATTCCATCTGGCCGATTTGCACCTGGGCAAGACCCTCCATGAACAAGACATGCTGGCCGATCAGCGACATGCCCTGTCTGCCATCGTCGACGCCGCCCGGGCCGAGCGGCCGGCATGCACCATCCTGGCGGGTGACATCTTCGACCGGGCCGTGCCGCCGGCCGATGCGGTGACCCTGCTGGGCGAGTTTGTGTCCGGCCTGAAGGCGCTCGACCCGACGATGACCATCGCCATGATTCCGGGCAACCATGATTCGGCGGCGCGGCTGGCCTATCTGGCACCCGTGCTGACAGGCATCGGTGTTCACGTGGCCGCCGATCCACAGGCCTGTGACCGGCCGGTGCCCGTCGAGCACGGGAGCGAACGCGCCCGGCTGTGGCTGGTGCCTTTTCTGAATCCTGGCTCCTTCGAGGCCGAGCCGGTACCTGGGCCGCCGGCCGGCGCGCAGGGGTCGCTGTTTGACGAACCAACCGCTCCGCTCCGCTCGCAGGCGGCTATGTTCGCGGAGGCGATGCACCGCATCGAAGCCGTCAAGGGGCCGATGCGCGCCTCCGATGACGCGATCGATATCCTGGTATGCCACGCCTTCGCCGCCGGCGGCCAATCCAGTGAGTCGGAGCGCGCCTTTCTTGGCACCGCTGAACTCGTCGATGGCGGCGCCTTCGATAGCTTCGACTATGCGGCGCTGGGCCACCTGCATCGCCCGCAGCCGGTCGGCTCCAAGGGCCGGTACCCCGGATCGCCGCTGGCCTACAGCTTCTCCGAGACCGGAGGCGAGCGCGGTTTTCTGTCCGTCGATATCAGGCGCGGATCGATGGCAGCCGAGTTCCGTTCCATCGCTCCGCTCCATCGCATGGTCAGGATTGCCGGCAGCTATGACGAGGTGCTGTCCAGCCCGGCCTACTCCGCCTACGTTGACGATTATGTCGAGGCCGTCCTGAACGACGCGAACGCCGTGCTCAATCCTGTCGATGCGATACGAAAGCGGTTCCCCTGGCTCCTGTCGCTGCGGCAGGCCGCGTTCGAGCGTGATGGCGATGAGCTGTCCGGAGCGCGCGCGATGTCGCCGGCGCGCACATCGGCGGCCGATGACTTCGTGGCCTTCTGCCGGGAGGTGCGCGGCACCGAACCAGAACCGGAAGACGTTGCCCTGTTCGCCGAACTGTACGAGGAGGCCGAACGTGAGGCTCGTTAGACTGGCCATGCGGAATATCGGGCCGTATGTCGGCGAGGCCGTCATCGATTTCTCGTCGCTGGGCGATGTCTTCCTGGTCTGCGGCAAGACTGGGTCAGGCAAGACGACGATATTCGATGCGATCACCTACGCTCTGTACGGGGCGGCCCGCTCCACCCGCGATGTCGTATCCCAGTATGCCGGACCCGATGACGAGGCGAGCGTCGAACTGGAATTTCTGGTCGGCAGGCAGCGCTGGCGCGTCGCGCGGAAACCCGCCAGGACCGTGGCACGGAAGCGAGGTTCCGGAACGACCGAGCGGCCATCCGAGGTGGTGCTGTCGCGGTCCAGGCCGAACGGCTGGCTGACCCAGGCGGACAAGGCCAGTGAGGTCGAGGAGGCGATAACCCGCGTGATCGGGCTGTCGGCTACGGAGTTTACCAAGATCGTGCTGTTGCCACAGGGAGAATTCCAGCAATTCCTGGAGATGAACACCGGAGAACGCACGACCATACTGGAGAAACTGTTCCCGGTCGACGCCCATGCCGCCGTCATGCAGCTGGCACGGGATCGCTCACGCGAGGCCGAGGCGCTTGCCAGGGATCTCGATGCGCGTATCGCGACACGGGAAGCGGCTCTGGGGGAGGCTCCCGAACGCGCGCTCGAGGAGGCGTGTGCGCGGCTCGAAGCGGCACGCGACGAGGAGGCCTCGACACTCGCCGCGCTGGATGCCGCGAAGGCACGCGCGAATGCCGCCAGACAGGCGGAGCGCGCCTGGACCGAGCACGACGCGGCCACGGCAGAGCGCGATGCCCTTGCGCAGTCGGCCGCGCAGGCGGCTTCGGAGGCGCTCCGCACGGCGCGCGCGGAGGCGGCCGTCGGCGCGCAGGCGCCGCTCAGGGCCGCGCGCGCCGCCCGGTCGGCGCTTGCCGAGTCGGAGCGCGTCCATGCCGCGGCCAGTGAACGACTGGCCGCCTGCGACCGCAAGGCGGACGATATCGCCGAAACCACGAACCGGCTGGCAGCCATCGGCACGCAGCTCGAGGCGATGGACCGGGAGGCCGGGCTCCTGGGCGGGCAGGCCATGTTCTGGGACCGCCTGGCAGAGGCTGAACAGCGCATGGCGCGCGCAGAGCTGCGCCTCGCCGGGCTGGAGGCGGAGCACGCAAGCGCTTCCGACCAGGCCAGCGCTGCGGCGGCGCGGCTGGCAGTCCTGCAGGCGGGTGCGGTCGATCCGGAACGGCTGGCGGCGGACCGAGCCGCCGCCGACGGGGCCGTACGTGAAGCCAGGGAGGCGCAACGGCAGGCACTCGAGTGCGAGCGTTACGAACTGGATGTCGGGGCCTTGCGGCAGCGCCTGGAACGGGAGCGTGCCGATCTTGAAGCCGCACGGGCGGCGCGCACCTGCGCGCTCGCTGAACTGGAGGCGGCCGAGGCCGCGGTCGAAGCGCTTCGCGACGAGCGCGCCGCCATCAGGCTGGCGCACCGTGTCCTGCCGGGTCAGCCGTGTCCCGTCTGCGGCTCGATCGATCATCCGGGGCTGAACCTGGCTGCGCCCGATGGCTGCGAGGTCGGCGACATGCCCGATGCCGGTGCCGCTACCGATTCCGGGCTATCCGGATCCCGGGCCGCAGCCAGGGCGGCGGAACGCGAAGAGGCCGCCTGCCAGGCCCGTCTCGTCGAGGTCGAGCGGATGCTGTCCGGGCGGATCGCGGCGGCGCCAGCGGTGCAGGATGGCCTTACGGTTGCCATCGCGACCGAACGCCTGGGTGGCGCCGAGTCCAGACTGGTCGAGGCCGAGGAGGCCTTGCGCCGTGAGGCGGCGCGTGGCAAAGCCGCGGCTCTTGCCCGGAGCGAACTCGACGGCCTGCAGCTGGCGGCGGCTGCCACTCTCGACGAGTTGGGCTCCGTGCGCATGGAAGCCTCGGCCGCGAAGGCCGCGGCGGCGGAGGCCAGGGCCGGATGCGGTGAAGCCGATCCGCGCGCGCGGCTGTCGGAGCTGCAGGCGCGGCGCGGACAGCTGTCGAACGAAAAGACCGGCCTCGAGGCTCTGGTGCTCGGATGGCAGCGCGAGCGTGCCGAAGCGCTCTCCATGCGTGCAGCGGCCCAGGTTCGGCTCGAGCAGGCCCTCGATGCGAACCAGGATGCGGCAGCCCAAGGCAGGGCGGCTCTGCTTGCGGCGAAGTTCGATGACGAGGATGCCTGGGAGGCCGCCCTGATGGCTCCCGAGGATCTGGAATCCGCGCGGGCATCGGTCAGGGAGCGGGCGGCGCTTGAGTCGGCGTCGGGGGCGCGGCTTGCCGCGGCGCTTCGAGCGGTCGAGGGGCTGGTCAGACCGGACAACGCGGGCCTCGAGTCGGCCCTGACGGCCGCGCAGTCCGCGCATGCCGAGGCCAGGGCCAGGGTCGACGAGACCGTCCGGGCCGAGCGTGAAGCGCGCAGCGGCCTCGAGGAGCTTGCCCGACTGCGTACCGAACGCCAGGAACTCCGCGTCCGGGGCGACCGGCTCGTCGCTTTGGCCCGGCTGCTGAATGGCGAAACCGACGGCCGGCGCCTGTCGTTCAAGAACTATGTGCTGGCTTCGTACTTTGCGCTGGTGGTGGAGCGCGCCTCAGTACGCCTGCGCGAGATGTCCGATGGGCGGTACGACATGCGTGTCGCCGAGGGGCGCGCATCGGGCAGGGGGCAGGTGGGCCTCGATCTGTCGGTGCTGGATGCCTACACCGGGGTGGCGCGCCCTGCCTCGAGCCTGTCGGGTGGCGAGAAGTTCCTGGCGTCGATATCCCTGGCCCTCGGGCTGTCGGAGGTGATCGTTTCGCGGGCCGGGGGCATATCGCTCGACTCCATTTTCATCGACGAGGGCTTTGGCTCGCTCGATGAGGAGACGCTCGACCGGGCGATGCTTGCCCTGGACCGGGTACGCGGCGAACGTGTCATCGGCATTGTCTCGCACGTGGCCGAATTGCGTGACCGCGTACCCGCGCGCATCGAGGTGGCCAAATCGGCCAGGGGCTCGACGCTCAGGGTCGTCTCATAGTGCCGCGGCGGCGCTGTCTCCGGCAATCGCCGCGTCGAGCAGGGCGCCCAGCTCCGCGTCGGTGAAGGCGCGCGGGCTCCGTGCGCGCATGCGGTAGGTCAAGGCATCGGCGAGGAGTCCGGGGGCATCCTTGGGGCCAATGCCGACGCCGGAGAGGCTGGCCGCTATGCCAAGGTCCTTCTTGATGGCGATTATCGCGTCGACGAGCGCCCTGGCGCCCTTTGTGGCGGAGGTGCCGGCCGGGCAGGCGCCAAAGGCAACCGCCAGGTCGCACATCCTGGGCGCGGTGTCCCTGGCCAGCGCGGTAAGGACATACGGCAGGATGATGGCGTTCGCATCGCCATGTGCGACGCCGTGCTTGGCGCCGACGGGGTGGGCAAAGCCATGGACCATGCCCAGTCCGGTCTGCGAGAAGGCTATGCCGGCGCTCGAGCTGGCGACGGCCATGGCCGATCGGGCAGCGATGTTGCCGCCATCCAGGTAGGCCGAGCGCAGGTTCTTGCCTATCAGTTCGACAACTCGAAGATTGACCGCGTCTGCCAGTGGATTGGCAGCGAGCGACAGGTACGATTCCACCGCATGGGTCAGCGCGTCCATGCCGGTGGCCGCGGTCACGCGCTGGGGCATCGACACATGGTTCTCGGGGTCGATGATCGCCAGTCGCGGAAAGAATGACTCGGTGGTGTAACCGAGCTTGCGTCCAGTCGCCCGGTCCGTGGTAACCGCGGCTGAGCTCATCTCCGTGCCCGTGCCTGCGGTCGTCGGTACGGCAATGATGGGAAGCGCCGGAATCGTCGGCATGGCGCGGCCATACGAGAACTCCAGCATCGGCGTGTTGTTGGCCGCCGACAGGGCGGCGCTCTTCGCGCAGTCTATGGGACTGCCGCCACCGTAGGCGACGACCGCCCCGTGGCCAGCGGCCCGAATGGCACTGGCCGCCTCGGCCACCTGCTCGGCGCTGGGATCGGGCGTAACCGAGTCATAGATCGTGTATGCGACGCCGGCCGCCGTCAGGCTCGCCGACAGCGCTGAGAATCCGGCGGACCTGCGGGTGGAGCCGGAACCGCTGACCAGCAGCACGGTCTTGATGCCCAGTTCGGCAATCTGCTGGCCGGCGGTCTTGGTCGACCCGACGCCAAAGGCCACGCGGGTCGGGCAATAGAATTTGAAGGCGGCTATTGAATCACTCATCGGTACCTCGCTGGGCTTCCGTCGTGCCGGGAGTCCAGCAAGGTCCGTCACGACCCAGGCTAGAAGTCCCAGTCTCCGGATGAGCCAAAGAAATCATCACCCGAGCCCATGCCCGGCAGCCCGGCTCCGCCGGTATTCCTCAGTTCGTACAGTTTTTCCGCGTAGCGGAACAGGAACATGCGCTTTTCGAGCAGCGGCGCGTCGGACCGCACCTTGCGGATGAAATCGCCAGCCGTATAGCCAGGACGAAGCTCCGAGCGTTCAAGCGTCGTGCCCATCACCAGGGAGTCAAGCTGGCTTATTCTATAGTAAATCCGTTCGAATATGAACAGTACCTTGCGCGTCGCGAGTATGTCACCCGAAATGGCCTTCTTCTCTTTCAGCGTCGTCGGGTCATTCGATGACGGTACGAGGCCCATCGAGTCTTCCTTGATCCATTTTGACAGGATCTCGCTCCGCTGCAGCGGGTCAAAGGCCGACGCGAACTGCGCATATAGGGCGGTGTACCGTTTCTCGTAGTCGGCCAGGGCGCGCACGGCATTGCCGCGGAACGCCTCGATCTCGTCGGTCAGCCAGCGCTTCTCGAACTGCTCTGCCGATGAAATGGCCACGGGTATCAGGCTGAGCCGCGCCGAACCCTTCTTCTCCGCGGCGCTGCCCGCGGGCACACCGACCGGATCACCGCCATCGGAGCACGCAACCTCGCCATTGGTGCAGACAACCAGGATCGAGCCATTGACGGACGATGCGATGGTGAATTCGGTGCCACGGACGCCCATCACCACCGAGTCTGTCGTAACCTGGAGCGTCGGGTTGCCGGACATCTTTGCCAGCTTGGAGCCAATCTGTCCGGCTATCAGGTCTATCGTGCTCTTGGAGCCGGCAGCGTCCGGCTTGAGCCTGATGTACGCGACGGACTTGGCCTTGATGGTCAGGGTGCCGCGCATGCCGGTGCTCTTGTCCAGCGCTATGACGACGAGTCCGTCCGCGGCTGTCTTGATCATGTCGTCGGGCAGGATGGAGTCGCCGATATTGGCCTGTCCAAGCTGTTTGCCCGAGCGGACGATGACAGAATTGCCTTCGACATAATCGATCGAGCCAAAGGGAATTGGCGCCAGAGCAAATGCCTGGATCACCGCGAATAGCATGCAGAGTACAAGCATGGGCTTTTTCATTGCAGAGCTCCTTATGGAGCAGTGTAACGCGAAACGCGGCTGAATTCGAGGTCGTGCGCCGATCGCAACCCGTCCTATCGTACCTATATGCACGAAAATAACTTTTACAAAATCTTGTTGCCGTATGAAATATTGTGTCGTATAATCGCCGGGTGATTCACACGAGTTCGCGGCCGCTGGAGACAGTCAGGGCCATTCTGGCAGCATCCCTCGATCGGGGCGTCGCCGATGGGGTATTTCCCGGCGGCGTCGCCGCCTGTCGTTCCGATGCCGGCTCTGTCATCGCGGCGCGCGGGCACCTGTCATGGCCGCAGGGCGGTGTCATGGCCACCAGCGTCGTCGACGGGACGGTCTACGACCTGGCATCGCTGACCAAGATCATCGGCACGCTGCCGCTCGTGCTGCTTTCGGTCCAGCTGGGTCGGCTCGGGCTCGATGATCACGCGGTCCGGTTCCTGCCGGAACTGGCCAGGGGCGCTGGCAGGCACTGGAATGACTCGATTTCGATACGATCGCTGCTGGCGCATATCTCCGGCCTGCCCGCGTGGAGGCCGTACTTCGTACGGCTGCGGGGCAGTGCGGCATACCTGGCGGCCATAGCCGATGAAGAGCCTTCGTACGAGCCTGGAACCGCCGTCGAATATAGCGACCTTGGTTTCATGATGCTTGGCTGGATCGTCGAACGGGTCTGGGATGAATCGCTCGACGCCTTGGCGCGGCGTCTGGTATTCCTGCCGCTGGGCATGGACGCGACCGCGTATGGCACCGGTGCGCCGCCTGGCCTCGTGGCGCCGACGGAGACCGGCAATGTGTACGAACGTGGCATGGCGCTTGCGTATGCCGAGGGGCGGCCGGTCGTTGGCGGCCATGGTTCATCCTTCGCCCTCGCGGTTGCGGATGTCGAGCGGTTCGCGTGGCGTACCGGTACGATCCTGGGTGCGGTGCATGATTCGAACGCCTGGTATGGACTTGGGGGCATCAGCGGGCACGCGGGGCTGTTCTCGACGATAGGCGATCTGATCCGGTACCTGGCGTTCTGGGATGATGGCGGTCCGCTCGACCCGAAGCTCAGGGCGGCCGCGTTTGCCCGTCAGACGCCGCGCGGTTCGATAGCGCGCGGGCTTGGATGGATAGTGCCCGATGATGGCGGAGCGACCCATACCGGGTTCACCGGTACATCGCTCCGCTACGATCCGCTGTCCGGCGAGGCGACGATAGCGCTGACCAACCGTGTGCACCCGCGCGTCGTCGACGGGATTGCCGCGTGGCGGACCGCCCTTGCCGCGGAGCTTTCGGCCGCGCGCTGACGGCATGATGATGGCATTTCCGGAGCGCGGTCCGACGAGGACCCGCCCCGCACGTTATATGACAATGAGGAGGAAGGTGTGAAGAAACGTTTTATGGCGGTCGCGGTGCTTCTGGCCCTGACCGCTACGCTCACATTCGGACAGGCCCCCAAGCGGGGCGGCATCCTGAACATGACGCCCGCCAAGCAGGGCGCCCTGGTGCAGAACTTCAATCCGTTCAGCCCGGCATCGCTGGAGACATCGGTGGGCTGTTTCTACGAGACCCTGATATACTTCAACATGGTCAACGGTTCCGCCGATCCGTGGCTGGCCGAAAGCTGGTCCTGGTCGAAGGATCTCAAGACCATCACCTTCACGATCAGATCGGGCGTCAAGTACAATGATGGCTCGGCGATGACCGTCGATGACGTGGTCTATTCCGCGCTGCTCGGCAAGGACAACAAGGCGCTCGATCTGTCCGGCCTGTGGTCGGAGGGACTGCAGACCGTAACCGCATCGGGCAACAAGGTCAGCTTCACCTTTGCCGATGTCAACGTGACGACCCTCGAGAAGTTCGGGTCGCTGATCGTCGTACCGAAATCGATTTGGTCGAAAGTCGATGATCCTCTGACATGGACCGGAAACCTGAATCCCGTTTCGACCGGCCCGTTCATGCTAGAGCCGGGTTCGTTCAACGAGCAATCGTACAGGCTGGTGCGGAATCCCTATTACTGGCAGAAGGGCAAGGATGGCAAGCCGCTTCCCTATATTGATGGCATACAGTTCGTGACCACGACCAACGAGCAGGTCGGCTTCAAGCTGATGGCCGGCGAGTACGACTGGGCCGCATATTCGTTGCCGAGCATTGAAGACTATGTCAAGGCCGATCCGGCGCACAACAAGTACTGGTTCCCCGAAGGCAATCTTGTGTTCCTGTACATGAACAATCTGAAGGCGCCGTTTGACAATGTCGAGGTGCGCAAGGCCATAGCCGCGGCCATATCCCAGCGGGACATAACCCGCAAGATGTCGCCGAGCCCGGTGCCGGCCACGATGAGCGGCGTGAAGTCGACCTTCTCCGATATCGCCAAGACGGCGATGGCAAAATACGACATCAAGCGTGATGTGAACAAGGCGAAGAAGGCACTGGAAGCCCAGGGTTACAAGCTGAACTCCAAGGGGCTGTACGAGAAGGCGGGCAAGGCCCTGTCGTTCAACCTGTATGTCCCCACCGGCTGGACCGATTGGGTTGGCGCCGCGGAGACGGTCGCCGCCCAGCTCAAGGATATTGGCATCGAGGCGATCATTACCCAGGCAGCCTGGCCAGATCCGTACCAGTTCGCGCTCGAGAAGGGAGACTGGGACATGGCCATCAGTTTCATAACCGTCGGCTCCACGCCGCATACCGAGTTTACCCGCTGGGTGCACTCGAGCCGGTTCGCCCCGCTGGGCGAGAAAGCCCCGACCTTCAGCAACATGCGGTACAAGAATCCGGTCATAGACAAGAACCTCGATGCCTACCGCTCGGAGCCGAATCCGGCCAGGCAGAAGCAATACATGGCGGCGGTCGTCGAGCAGTTCATGAAGGATACCCCGTGTGTGCCACTGTTCTTCAACCCGACCTGGTTCATATACAATACCAAGAACTTCATCGGCTGGCCGAGCCCCGAAGATCCGTATGCCTGGCCCATCGTGACCGGCATGCAGAAGACTCCGATTCTGCTTAGACTGCAGAAGCGCTAACACCAGCAGCAATCAAACTGGAGCCGCCCTTCCCGTTCTGGGTGGGGCGGCATGGAGACCGACTGCCTTGAAATATTTCCTGCGAAAATTCGGGATGCTCATCTTCACGCTGTTCATTTCCGTGTCGCTGAACTTCTTCCTGCCGCGACTCATGCCCGGCGATCCGGCCCGCGCGTTGCTGGACAAGATGGAGAACCTGCAGCCCGAACAGCTGGATACCATTCGGGCGGCATTCGGGCTCGATACGAACGAGCCGCTCCTGGCCCAGTACGGCCACTACCTTCGCAACACGATCAGCGGCAACCTCGGCATTTCCTTTTCCCGCTTTCCAACCCCGGTCAGCGAGGTGATGCGGGTGGCGGTGCCATGGTCGGTCGGGCTGATGGGGCTCTGCACGATCATCAGCTTCGTGCTGGGCACGATCATCGGCATCGCGGCTGCCTGGAGGCGTGAGACGAAGCTGGCATCGCTGACCGTGGGCTTCTTCTCGTTTGTCAGGAGCTTTCCATATTTCTGGCTCGGCCTCGTGTTCATCTATTTCTTCGCGTTCAGGCTGCGGCTGTTTCCCATAGGCGGAGCCTACGCGGTGGGCACGGCTCGTGGAACGTTTGCCTGGTGGCTGTCGGTTGCACGGTACGGTACCCTGCCGGCGCTGACCATCATCATCAGCTCGCTGGGCGCATGGATACTGACGATGCGCAACAACATGATCAATGTGCTCGCTGAAGATTACATAACGGTCGCCCTGGCCAAGGGGCTGCCGCTCCAGCGCATCAAGTCGCTCTATGCGGCCAAGAACGCGATTCTGCCTTCGGTGACAGGGTTTGCGATGTCGCTCGGCTTCGTCATTGGCGGCGGGCTTGTGACCGAGATGGTTTTTGGCTACCCGGGAATAGGCTTCATGCTGTACCAGGCCGTCAACGGCAAGGACTACCCGCTGATGCAGGCGATATTCCTGTTCATCGCCGTCGCGGTGCTGGTAGCCAACTTCCTCGCGGACATAGCGGTGATGCTGCTTGATCCGCGCGTCCGGGACGGTGCCAAATGATCAAGGATTTCTTCAAGACCCTCATCTCGAACAAGAAGTCGCTGGCCGGCCTGTGCATACTCGGCGTCTTCATCCTGGTTGCGCTGTTCGCGCCGATCATCGCCCCCTATCCGCCCAAGATAGACAAGCTGGAGACGGTCATCGATACCGCCGACCCGGTGCTCGACGAGGAACTGCTTTCCGAGGACTACCCGAGCGACAGTCGGGACGTGCTGACCTATCGCTCGACCATAACGCGGCAGTACGTCAAGACGATCGATTACTTTCCGCTTCGGGCAAAGCCCAGTGTCGCGCATCCGCTTGGCACCAACCACGCCGGCAACGACCTCTTGAGCCAGGTCATCTGGGGCACACGAATATCGCTGACCATCGGACTGGCCACCGGCCTGTTTGTAACTATATTATCACTTACCCTGGCGCTTGTATCCGGTTATATGGGCGGTATCGTCGACGATGTTATTACCTTCCTGACCAACGTGATGCTGGTGATTCCCGGCCTGCCGCTGATGATAGTGATAGCCGCGTACATCACGATGAAGGGCGTGATGCCGATCGTGCTGATACTCGGGCTGACCGGCTGGCCCTGGCCCACACGCCTTCTGCGGTCCCAGGTCCTGACCCTGAAGAACCGCGACTTCGTGCGCGTATCCAGGTCGCTCGGCGAACGGACGACGTTCGTGGTGTTCCGCGAGATACTGCCAAACATGATATCGATAGCGATGGCGGAATTCTTCGCGGCGAGCATGGCGGCCATCCTGGGCGAGGCGACGCTGGAGTTCATCGGGCTGGGCAATGTGACCGTGGTCAGCTGGGGCACCATACTGTTCTGGGCCCAGGCCAACGGAGCGCTGCTTGCCGGCTCCTGGTGGTGGTTCCTGCCGCCAGGGATATGCATAGCGCTCGTCGGAACGTCGTTTGTGCTGATCAATTTCGCGATCGACGAAATATCGAACCCGCGATTGCGGAAGAGGTAGGCCGATGGTCGAACCGATACTGGAGCTGAAGGACCTGCGGGCGGGCTATGGCACCGCCAAGGGTTTTGTGCGCGCCGTTGATGGCGTATCGTTTGCGCTGGGGCGGGGCGAGTTCCTGGGCATTGCCGGCGAATCCGGCTGCGGCAAATCGACGCTGGCCTACGCGATCATGCGGCTGTTGCGTGACAACGCGAGGATCGAGTCGGGATCGATTCGGTTCATGGACAAGGACTTCGCGTCGATGACCATGGCGGAAGTCGAACCACACCGATGGACCGACATGGCCATGGTGTTTCAGTCGGCCATGAACGCCCTCAATCCGGTGCTCTCCATTGGCGAGCAGCTGACCGACGCGGTGCACGCGCATCGGACGGTTGGCCAGGCAGAGGCCGAGGCGATGGCTGTCGACATGCTGCGGCTGGTCGACATCAACGCCGACAGGCTCAAGAGCTACCCGCACCAGTTGTCCGGCGGCATGAAGCAGCGGGTGATGATAGCGATGGCCCTGATTCTGAAACCGCACTTGCTGATCATGGACGAGCCGACGACGGCGCTCGATGTCGTGGTGCAGCGGTCCATCATCGAGAAGATAGAGGACTTGCGGCGCCAGCTGGGATTCTCGGTGATATTCATAACGCATGACCTGTCGCTGCTTGTCGAAATTTCCGACGCCCTGGCCATCATGTATGCGGGCCGGGTTGTCGAGTACGGGCCAGCAGGCGGTCTCTTCTCCGATCCCAGGCACCCGTACACAAAGGGGCTCATGAATTCGTTCCCGTCGCTGTCCGGGCCGATCGTCCGCATGGGCGGGATCGAGGGGCGCGCGCCGGATCTGCTGTCGCCGCCAGCTGGCTGCAGATTCTGGCCGCGATGCCCGTATGCGACCGACCAGTGCAAGGTCGGCGATGGCCCGGCCCTGCGTGATGTCGGCGCGGGGCGGTCGTGCGCGTGCGTGCTTGAAGGGAGTCTGCGATGAGTCCGAAGGCCCTGGAACTGAACGGCGTCGTCAAGCACTTTCCGCTGCGTTCACTGGCGAACTTCGGCAAGTCGGTGCGCGCGATGGATGATGTCAGCTTCTCGCTCGAAGCGGGCGAATCGCTGGCGCTCGTGGGCGAATCGGGATCCGGCAAGACGACCACGGCGAGCGTGATAGCGCGGCTCTACGAGCGCGACTCCGGAGAGCTGACGGTCGCTGGTGAGCCGGCTGTGCCCTTTCACGGTCGGGCCGAGTCGCTGCGCTACAAGAAGCAGGTGCAACTGATATTCCAGGATCCATTCGGAAGCCTGAACCCCACGCACACGGTGCGGAGCATTCTGGAGCGGCCGTTCCTGATTCATGGCCTGGCCAACGGCAGGGCCGACCTCGAGGCGAGGCTGCACGATATCCTGGAGCAGGTTGGCCTGTCGCCAGCCGAGGAGTACCTGCGGCGCTTCCCCCATGAGCTGTCCGGTGGACAGCGGCAGCGCGTCAATATCGCGCGCACCTTCGCGGTCGAACCTGACATCGTGCTTGCCGACGAACCGACCAGCATGCTCGACGTATCGATACGGATGGGCGTGATGAACATGATGCTCGATCTGAAGGAACGGAAGGGCGTCTCGTACCTGTATATCACCCACGATCTTGCCGGCGCGCGCTACATGTGCGGCACGATCGCGGTGATGTACGCCGGCATGATCATGGAAACCGGTCCGACCGATGCGGTCATATCGGGAGCGCTGCACCCGTATGTGCAGCTGCTGAAGTCAGCTTCGCCGGCTCCGGAGGCAGGGCTGTCCAGGGCACGGCTCGCGGCGACCGGCGAGATCCCGTCGCTGATCGATCCGCCACCGGGATGTCGTTTCCATCCGCGCTGCCCATACGCCAGACCGGTGTGCCGGGAGGCGGTGCCCGAGCTGCGCGATATCGGCAATGGCCACAGGGTGCGCTGCATACTGCCCTGAATTCCGACCACGCTTATCAGGCCGGTTCCACCTCGTCCGCGATGTCGGAGCACGCGTCGATCTTGAAGGCATCGACTCCCTGGAGGACGGCGAGTATCTGTCGCTCGTTCAGCTCGGCAAGGTCCGAGGTGGCGGCGACCGCCCGTTCGATCTCGGCGGTTCCGCGACCGATCTCCTCGTTCGCCGATATGGTCGCATCGGCAACTGCCTTGAGCGTCGATATCTGTTCCAGTATCTGATCGTTGCCCAGGGTCATCTCCTGGGCGCCATCGTGCACCTGTTTGGTGATCGATACGAGTCGCGCCAGGCCCTCGAGCACGCGCGAACCGCCCGCGCTCTGCTCGGATGTGCTGCGCCTGATCTCTGTCACGATTCGCCCCACATCGTTTGCGTGCACGAGTACCGTGCCGAACGAGCCGCTGACGGCGGCCGCGGCGTCCTTCACCTTTGCTATGGACTCGGCGACCCTGGTCAGGTCCTTCGATATGTCCGTGGCCTGCGATGCGCTGCGCTCGGCGAGCTTGCGTATTTCGTCGGCGACGACGGCGAAGCCGCTGCCGGCGCTGCCCGCGTGGGCGGCTTCTATCGCGGCATTCATGGCCAGCAGGTTCGTGTGCTTGGCGACATCCGCGATGGTCATGGCGGCGGCGGCCAGCCCTTCGGAATAGCGTGTTATCTCCAGCACCGCGCCATCCATGTCGCCAAGGACCGCGGCGCCATCATTCGAGGAGGCGAGCAGCGAGTCGGTCGCCCTGCCAGCCGAGTCCGTGTTCGACGCGATGCTCTGCACGTTGGCTATCATCTGCTCGACGAGCGATGACGACTCGCCGATGACCGCGCCCTGATCGCCAATCATCGTGAACAGCGAATCGACGGTGCGTGCCAGTTGCTCTATCGCGGCCGCGACCGCGCCGACGGCATCCGTCTGGCGCGAAAGCCCGGCGCGGGAACCATCCACCGCCGTGTCGATGCCGGCAACCGAGCTGGACATGCGGTGCATCTGGGCCGCGAGTTCCTCGCCCTGTTCCCGGAGCGAAAGCACGCGCTGGCGGACGGTGCCGACTATCGTGTTGAGCGAGGCCGTCAGGTCATTGGCCGCCG
>MTLE01000244.1_pt1 | contig 25343 bp, 23 predicted proteins | sample 1982461 | NCBI WGS metagenome assembly MTLE01 (sample SAMN05712605, study PRJNA340218) | biofilm metagenome | isolation source: sample SPL anode biofilm adapted to -200 mV | place: USA | collected 2012-02-03
TCTTCCACTGGGTCATGGCGGGAATCTAGACACAGCTACATACCACCCTTCAAGGGCGCGTTGCTATGCGGTTAATCCGCACGGCAACGCGCCCTTGATGTTTGGGGGGGATGAAGTTGCACCATGCCGTGGTGGGAAGATGGTTCCGGCTCGGTTGCATAATGGGAAAACAACGTTACTGTTGTGAATGAGTTTTTCCTAACTGCAAAGGAATGAGTACGTCAAATACTGCTACGGAGGCATGAATGCCATGACAAGAAAATGGGTGTATCTGTTCGATGAACTGGACCAGGCATCGAGCTATGTTGGTGGCAAATGGGATAATGTGCGGGGGCTTTTGGGGGGTAAGGGTGCAAATCTGGCGGAAATGACCAGGATCGGTCTGCCGGTGCCTCCCGGATTTACCGTCACGACCGAGGCTTGTAACGCCTATCTGGACGCTGGTATGGCGTTTCCCGAAGACATGTGGCAGCAGGAACTGGCCGCACTGACCGAGGTAGAGAAGAAGACCGGTAAGAAATTCGGCGATCCGGGCAACCCCCTGCTTGTCTCTTGTCGCTCAGGTGCCAAGTTCTCCATGCCGGGCATGATGGATACGGTTCTCAATATCGGGCTGAACGAGGAGACGGTCCAGAGCATGATCAAAAGCACGGGGGATGCGCGCTTTGTCTATGATTCCTATCGCCGTCTGATACAGATGTTCGGTTCCGTGGTCATGGGGGTTCCCGATGAACCGTTCGAGGAGGTCATTACCGAAGTGCGTAAAAAACGCCTGGTAAAGAACGACGCCGAACTGGCCGCCGAAGACTGGATGAGCATTGGCGAACGCTTCAGGGATATCTTCCGCCGCTACAACCGCATAGATTTTCCGACCGATCCGCTGCAACAGTTGCGGTTGGCCACCGAGGCGGTATTCAAATCCTGGAACGGCAAGCGGGCCATCGACTACCGCAACGCGGCAAAAATAGCCCATGACCTGGGCACGGCGGTGAACATCCAGACAATGGTCTTTGGCAATATGGGAAACGACAGCGCTACCGGTGTGGCCATGACACGCAATGCGACCACGGGGGAGAAAAGAATCGAAGGTGATTACCTGATAAATGCCCAGGGAGAGGATGTTGTTGCCGGTATCCGTGCCACCGATCCGGTGGAGAAGATGGCCCAGACCATGCCCGCATCCTGGGAACAGTTTGTTGAAATCACCCGCATCCTGGAGAAGCATTACCGCAATATGCAGGATGTGGAATTCACCGTGGAACGGGGCACGCTCTGGATGCTGCAGACCCGCGATGGCAAACGCACAGCCCAGGCTTCCGTCCGCATAGCGGTCGAGATGGTGGACGAGGGGCTGATATCCAGCGAGGAAGCGGTCATGCGCGTCTCACCTGAACAGGTGGACTTCTTTCTGCATCCCCAGTTCAATCCGCACTCCAAGAAAGCCGCCGGTGCGGAGGGGCGTCTGATGGCCAGCGGGCTGAACGTTTCTCCCGGAGCCGCCGTGGGCATGGTTGCCTTTGACGCCGACCTTGCTGAAGCCTGGGCGAAGAAGGAGGGGAAAAAGGTTATCATGGTCAGGCCTGAAACAAAGCCTGACGACGTGCATGGCATGCTCGCAGCCGAAGGGATCCTGACCAGTCGCGGCGGCCGCACGAGCCATGCGGCACTTGTTGCACGCCAGTTCGGCAAGCCGGCCGTGGTCGGCGTCGCCGCCCTTGAGATAGACATGTCCCTGCGACAGATGACCGTGAAAGAACAGGTGATCGAGGAAGGGGACTGGATATCCATTGACGGCTCTACCGGTGAGGTGTTCCTGGGGCAGTTGGATACGATGGTGCCGGATATCTCCGACCCATGGCTGAAGCGCCTGCTCGTCATGGCCGACGGCTTTCGCCGTCTGGGCGTCTGGGCCAACGCAGACTACCCCGAAGACGCCAAGCGTGCACGGGAGTACGGCGCCGGCGGCATCGGCCTTTGCCGCACCGAGCATATGTTTTTTCAAAGCGAGCGCCTTCCCTTTGTGCAGAAGATGATCATGACCAACCAGCCGACGGAGCGCCGCGAGGCGCTGGATGCATTGCTCCCTTTCCAGCGAGAGGATTTCATCGGTCTATTCCGTGCCATGCATGGTCTGCCGGTGATTATCCGCCTTATCGATCCTCCGCTGCATGAGTTTCTGCCGAACTACGAGTCGCTGATGACCGGGCTTGCCGACAACAAGATCCGTCTGCTGCGCGCCGCCAACCTGCACGAGATCGACGAACTGCTGCGCAAGATCGAGGATGACGAACATGTTCTCGGCCGCGTGCAGGACCTTCATGAGGCCAACCCCATGCTCGGCCTGCGCGGTGTGCGCCTGGGCATCATGATGCCGGACCTGACCCAGATGCAGGTGCGGGCGATTTTCGAGGCTGCCTGCCAATGCACGAAAGAGGGGATCGATGTGCATCCCGAGGTGATGATTCCGCTCACCAGCCATGTCAATGAACTCAAGGTGCAGCGCGAGGCGCTGGAGGAGGTTGCACGACAGGTGCTTGAGGAGCAGGGCCTCGGCATTGACTACAAGTTCGGTACGATGATCGAGATACCGCGCGCGGCCCTGACCGCCGACGAGATCGCCGGTCATGCCCAGTTCTTCTCATTCGGCACCAACGACCTGACCCAGACCACCTTTGGCATCAGCCGTGACGATGCAGAGAAGGGGTTTCTTATCGCTTACATCCAGTCCGGCATCCTCCCGGATAACCCCTTTGAGACGATCGACCGGAATGGTGTGGCGCAGTTGATGGCAATCGGCGTCGAGCGTGGCAGGAAGACCCGACCCGGGCTTGAAGTCGGGATCTGCGGTGAGCATGGGGGGGATCCCAAGTCCATTGCCATCTGTCATGAACTGGGGCTCAATTACGTCAGCTGCTCACCATTCCGGGTGCCGATTGCGCGCCTGGCTGCTGCCCAGGCGGCACTTCGTGAGAGGATGACGGATGGCTAGGTGGTGAAGCCGTCGACTGCCCGGCTCTGGCTTACATCTGCGTGCTGTTGGCGCTACAGGGACTATGGGGGGAACCTGGTTGGGATTCTCTGTTCGCACCTGTGCCGCGTGTTGTGATTCTTCTCATGGCTCAAGCGATGTGCTACTCTGCCTGCCAATGAAGCATGACTACATGGACCACAGGGAGGGATCGTGAAAAAGGATATTCTTGAGAAAGGCGCCATTCTGCAGCGGGACCGGGAAACCTATGCCATTGCTCCCCACATCCCGGGGGGGCTCACCGACAGCGCCACACTGCGCAAGATCTGTGATGTGGCCGACAGGTATGGCCTGCAGCTGAAGCTTACCTCGGCCCAGCGCATCATGCTGATCGGTATCAGGGAGGATGACCTGGACAGGGTCTGGAGCGAACTGGCGGAGAAGCCGGGCGCTGCCATCGGCCTCTGCGTACGCAGCGTCAAGATCTGCCCCGGAACGACCTACTGCAAGAGAGGGGTGCAGGATTCCGTCTCGCTGGGGCTCAAGATTGATGACAAGTACCATGCCATGGTCCTGCCCAACAAGATGAAGATGGGGGTCTCCGGATGCATGGTTTCCTGCGCCGAATCGGCATTGAAGGATATCGGCATCGTTGCTACGGCAAAGGGATGGAGAATTCTGGTGGGGGGGAACGCCGGTGCGCGCCCCCGCCTGGCTGATCTTCTCACCGATGTGGAGGCCGACGAGGAGCGGGTACTGGAGGTCGTCGACAGGATCGTCAGCTGGTACCGCGGTTGCGGACGCGAGGTGCGTCTCGGTCGCCTGGTGGAGGAGATGGGTATCGACGCCTTCCGCCAGCAGGTCCTGGGTTGAATTACTCTAAAACGGGGCGCTGTTCAGGGACAGACGTCTGAACAGTGCCCCAGCCGCTTTGTTTTATCTCAACGAGATTATCAGTACCGCACAGCGGAATCAGTACTCTTCCGAAGGGTCACTGCAATCAAAACCGCCCCCGCTTTTGCAGAATCCATTCCATTTGTGGTACCTCCGTCGCTCATGGCGAGATGCCATCGTTGTGGTCGTAGTACAGCTTCAGGACGCACAGGCCGCAGTTACAGGCCAGCGGGATGATGTTAGCCAGGATCAGCGGCAAATCATGGATAAGCATGCCGTAAACCATCCAGAGCGCAACGCCCACAGACAGCAGCAGTGGCTGCCAGATGGAGATGTCCCTGGTATGGCGGGTCCGCAGGGTCTTGATCACCTGGGGAAGGGCGGCAATGCTGGTGAGGGTACCGGCCACAAGGCCGACGTTGGTTGGGTTCACAGGCGCTTCCTGCCGTCGAAGCCGGAGCAGGCCCAGTCCACCTGGGAGAACATGCCTCGCAGGATGGCCAGTTCGCGGTTATCCAGTTCGGAGCGAAAGAGAATCCTGCGCAGGGAACGCATGATGTGGCCGGGGTTCTGTTCGTTGAGAAAGCCGATGCGCTGCAAACAGGTATCCATCTGGCTGAAGAGCGTCTCCATCTCGGCCGATGTGGCCGGGATTTCCGTTCTGCCCCCACCGGGAGAGTCGCTGGCCTTACCCAGCTCATAGCAGAACAGTAGGACCGCCTGGGACAGGTTGAGGGAGCCGTACTCGCTGGAGGTGGGGATGGTCGCGTGCCAGCGGCAGAGGGACAGTTCGTCGGTGGTCAGGCCGCTGTCCTCGCGGCCGAAGACGAGAGCTCCCCTGCAGTCGCCCTTTGCCCGCGTCCTGAGTAGGGTGGCCACCTGGGGAGGGGAAAGTATCTCCTGGCGGTACTTACCGTGGCGGCGGGTGGTTCCCACGGTCAGGGCGCAGTCTGCCAGGGCGGATGCCAGGTCGTCGTACAACTCCGCCCGCTCCAGCAGGTCCTTGGCCGAGACCGCGAACTTGAGCGATTCGGGGTGAAAACGGTCGCACCCTTTCACCAGGCGCAGGCGGGAGAGCCCCATGTTCTTCATGGCGCGACAGACCATGCCGATGTTGCCGGGTGATTGCGGTTCCACCATAACGATGGAAACACTGTCCGCGATACTGTTGTTTGGTTCGTTCATTTTCTGTACTCGTGCTCCGTGCGGCCCTGCTTCCGCGCGTTCAGGCGAAGCTGTATTCGGGCAGGTTTCATGACTGTTGTCGTAAAGTGGATAATGAAAGCAGCGCCGTTATCGCTCTTTCCGAGGTCGGGTCGGATGCCGTGTTGTATTTCCCGCTTCATGGTGCAGGGTGCGCCAGCTAGACAAGGGCAGGTGAACTGCTCTGGCGCCAGGGAAAACGGTGAGCTGGCACATGGTGGTTATTTTGCTGAACGATAACATGGCCAGGCCTGCTGAGCAGGTTGATGTCTTTGTAACTGTTTTTGTACTGTTCCGTTGGGAAACTCGTTTTCCTGGTTCAGGGCAGTGCGTTACAGGGGGCTGGCACTGCGAACGGAGAGGTTACACTAATTCATTTTCCGGCTCGTGTCAAAAGGTAACCGGTGGCTGTGACGAGTCAAAGAAACCGCTGATTTAAGAGCGTTATTGTTCTTGACATGCCGTGCCGGTTACTATAATTTTCGTACCTGTTTTAATAAAAAAGGCGCTTGATGCGGGCTGTTTTGCAACGGTGGAAAGGAACGGGGATCGGTGAGTTCAAAGAAGGATAAGCTCATAGCGGAAGCACAGCGGTATGCGCTTCGCGGTCAGTTGGACAAGGCCGTGAAGGCCTATGAACAGGTCGTTGCCCTTGATTCCTCCGCCATAAATCAGCGTCAGAGACTGGCTGAGCTCCTGGTGAAAGCCGGGCGTATCGACAACGCCCGCAACGAATTTGAGGAGATCGGTAAATATTACACAACCAACGGCTACTACCTGAAGGCCATCGCCGTCTACAAGAAACTCCAGGTAATGTTCCCCGGCGATATGGACATTACGCTGAAGCTGGCCGAGCTCAACGAAAAACATGGTTTGGCTGCGAACGCCCTGGCCGAGTACAAGCAGGTCTACGATTACCATGAGAAAAACGGCAACAGTGACGGTGCCCTGAGTATCCTTGAAAAGATGCATGCCGTTGACCAGCAGAATGTCGGCATTAAACTGAAACTGGCCGAGGCGTACTGCCAGGCAGGCAACCGCGACGAGTCCTACGATATCTTCAGCCGCCTGGCGTCGCTGCTCCAGGAGCGGGGCGACAGTGCGGGGTTGGGCAGATTGAGTTCCCGCATACAGCAACTGTTCCCGGAAAAAACCGGTTTCATGCTGGACGTGCTGGCCGGACAGGTCCGGGGCGACGCCGCGAGCACACTCAGCGCGGTCGGTGCCCTGCAGACCATGCTGAAGAGCAATCCTGACGACAGGCGGATCTGGGAGCTTATCATCGAGGCCTACCAGCGCCTCGACCAGCCAGAGCGGGTCAGGATAGCCTATCAGCACTGCATCAGGTTCTTTCCTGACGAGGTCTCCGTGCAGAAGGGACTGCTGGAGTGCCTGATTGACGAAAAGGACCTGCACGAAGCAATCTCGCTGCTGGACAGGTACGAGCAGAACTTTATCGACAAGGATGCCCTTGGCGACCTGCGGGACATCTACAGGTCGCTTGAACTGGTCGATCCCATCAACATGCGTGTCATCTTGGGATTGAAGCGGACCCTTACTGCGCTGGGGGACGGAGAGGGCGCCGCCGCGCTGGACCACAAGATCGACTCCCTGCAGACGTTCTCCGACAGCCATGCTGCTGTCCGGACGACGGACGCAGCCGCCAGCGGGATGCAGCCGGGTGTGCCCTTCGCGGAGTCGGATGGTGCGGATCAGGAGCTTGAACTCTCCCTTGGGGAGTCAGAAACGGCCGGAATGGAGCCTTCTGCGGCGGAACCTGTCGCGTTCGATTTTTCCGAACCGCAGGAGCTCGAGGTTGAAATCGAGATCGATGAAGATTCCGGGCCTTTTGCCGCCCTGTCCCCGGATGCTGCCGTTCCCGGCGTTGCCGAGGAGGCCTGGCTCGAAGCGGTGGAGGATGTCTTTGACGCGGCTGCCGGTTCGGAACGGAGCGTGAAGTTTGGCAGCGAGGTGGAAATAACCGATGCTCAGTCGCACTACGATCTGGGTGTTGCGTTCAAAGAGATGGGGCTCTTCGATGAAGCGCTCAACGAGTTCCGCCAAGCTGCCGATGATCCGTTGCGCCGGGTCGCCTGCCTCGTCCTCCAGGGAACCTGTCTGCGGGAGAAGGGGGCTCTGGAAGCTGCCGAGACGGTGCTGCGCGATCTGCTGAGGGGCGAGTTGGTCGTGGAAGACAGCTGTTCGGGCAAATACGAGCTGGCGCTGGTTTGCGAGGCCGCCGGCAAGTCAGAAGAAGCCGCCAGCCTGCTGGCCGAGATCGATGTGGCCCAGCCCGGTTTCCGCGATGTCCGCTCTCGTCTGGACGCCTCGGGGGATAAGCTGTCGCTAGATTTTTCCGATGAAGATCTTCGGGGCTTCGATCTGTAGCATTCCATCCCCGGTCTGTCCCGCTGGTGGCGGCAGCCCTTCCGCGCTCAGCATTTCTTCCTGTTTCGCTGAATCTTTTCGTCTGCCATATGCCCTCTGTCAGGCTGGGACCGTTCCAGTGTTCTGCTGGCGGGCAACGGCGTTATTCCACAAATCCTGAATATCCACAATCTCCAACAGGTCGGTCTCCAGCGGCTCAGCCATGGCCGGGGTCGAATAGAGGTCTATTTTGGCCCCGGACAGGGATGCGATCCACTGTGATTCATTGGCGACCGTCTCCAGGTCAGAGGAGCCGTCGTGAAAGAACCCCAGCGGACTGCCGTCCTTGTAGAATATAAGGGAAGATCTGTCGTTGGTGTAGGTGCGCAGGCAGCCGGTGATCCGTTCCGAACTGATCTGCTGAAGCAAACCGGCGATGTTGAGCAGTTTCAGTTCCTGTGCCCCATATACGACAGTACCCCTGAGGAGCGCCCGGATGCAGGCGCAGAGCCTGGGGGAGAGCGTGTACACACTCATGACCCCCTCCCCGGTGGAGAGCATCAAATTGCTCAGTTCTGACAGCGCTTCCCGGTCCGCTCTCCGTACACCCCCCTGTTCTTCGAGCAGCAGGCAGCCCAGCTTCCCCGTTTCGAGCGTCATGATGGTCGTTGCTGTGGGGAACAGGAAGCTGACGTAACCGCTGAACTCCGCCGATCTGAGCTTGGTGAGGACATCGGGCAGCATCAGCTTTGCCGCATCCAGGTTTTCGAACAGGGGGCTCCCCTTGGGAAGAAAAAACATCCGTGCCTCCATGGCGTACCTTTTTTTCACACGGTAAGCCCTGGGGTAGTCACGGCTCACCGAGCCTACTGTAACCAAAAATTACCCGAAGTCAAACCTGTTCTTACCCGCCCGCAAGGGGAAATCCCGAATAATTCTCCATCTCCCGCGCTATTTGTCGTTGTCACTTGCCAGGCTGCTGCTACAATTTGAGGCAATGGAAACAGCGGGGAGGAACGGCTTATGGAAAGGATTTGGGCGCCGTGGCGCATGACATATCTGGCGTCTCCGGTCAGAGAGGCCGGATGCGTATTCTGCAGGGTGCGGGATACGGCTGACCAGGACCGTGAACTGCTGGTGCTGGAGAGGGGGAAACATTCGCTGATCATGCTCAACCGCTACCCCTATACCTGCGGTCATCTGATGGTTGTGGCCGCACGGCACACGGCTGAACTGGATGACCTGGATGATAGCGAATTGCTGGACCTTATGCGGGGCGTGCGGAGGGCGCGTGCCCTTTTGCGGGAGGTGGCACGGCCCGATGGTTTCAATATCGGTGTTAACCTGGGCAAGGCCGGCGGAGCGGCCATTGAGGAACATCTGCATATTCATGTCGTTCCGCGCTGGATCGGAGATACCAACTTCATGGCGACCTGTGGAGGGGTGAGGGTCATTCCCGACGGACTGCTGGAATCCTATGACCGACTGTATCAGGCCCTGGGGAGATGTCCCTGATCATGACGGAAAGGAACACTCTCGCCATAGCCGTTGATATCGGCGGCACCAATCTCCGCTTCGCCCTCGTGGATGCCGCCGGTTGCGTTCTCTCCCGCAACCGGACTCTCAGTCGTATCGACCAGGGCCGCGACCCCTTCTGCCGTCGCCTCCTGGAGGGAATCTCCGGGATGGAGCACGAGGCTTCCGCGAGGGGGGCGTCCGTCGTCGGTATCGGCGCCGGTGTGCCCGGACTCGTTGGCAGGGATGGAATGATCCATGCCTCGGTCAATATGCGCCCCCTGGACGGTTTTGTCCTGTCCAGGTTTCTGGAACAGCAGACTTCACTGCCGTCCACATGCGACAATGATGCCAACCTCATCGCCCGGGGAGAGGCAGCCCACGGTGCCGGTCGCGGGCTGCACTCCTTCGTGGTGATCACCCTCGGAACGGGGGTGGGGAGCGGACTTGTTCTCGACGGTCGGATCTGGAACGGTGTCGGCGGTTTTGCCGCGGAATTCGGCCATGTTACGGTTGAGCCGGAAGGGGTGCCCTGTAGCTGCGGCAACAGGGGCTGTCTGGAACAGTATGCCTCAGCCAGCGCGATTGCCCGCATCGCGGGGGAACTCATCAAGGGGTGTCAGCAGGATGATGTCTCCCCGCTGGATGCGGCCCGGGTCGCCCGACTGGCCCGCCAGGGGCGGGTGGAGGCGCAGACGGCATTCGAGGTGGCTGGCCGCTATTTGGGGATTGCCCTGGCCTCGTTGACCACGACCCTCAACCTGGAGGCGGCAATCATCTGCGGCGGCGTGGCGCCCAGTCTGGAGTTGATGCTCCCCTCCCTGGTCAATGAACTGCGGATGCGCTGTTTTCCCCAGATTCTTGCCGATTTTTCAATCCTGCGGGGCGAACTGGGTGACGACGCCGGGCTGCTGGGGGCAGCCGCGACAATACGTGCCAGGGCCGCCCACGATATCCCTGGTGATTCCTTGGCCACATGAAGCCGGGGCCTGTGCGCGGCAAGGGGATGAGGGTCAAATCCAGTAGCAATTCATTGACTTTGTGTAGTTTGTTCTATATTGATACAGATTGCCTGAACCGCTGTGCTATTTCGTGCAAACCGGGGTGCTCACGCAATGCAGAAAATTCCCTTGAAGTCCGCTGCCGCGGGAATGGTACTAGCCCGGGATATCTTCCGGAACGGGACTACTGCCGGATTTCCCGTCTGCGGGAAAAAGACCGTTCTGACCGCCTCTTTGATAACCCGCCTGGAACACATGGATATTGCGTCCATCTATGTGGAGGGGTGCCCCTGCGGGGAGGAGGGCGACCGATCTCTTGATGCTGTGCTGCATGATCTTGAACACCGTTTCGTGAAGGTGCGACATGATCCTCTGATGGCCAGGCTGTATGACATCTATTCTGATTATTACAAGCGCTCCATGGGAGATGACGGTGGAAGACAAGCGGAGTGAAATAAAGAAAATCATCATGGATACGCGAACTTTGCCGACACTGCCGGGAGTCATCCTCAAGCTCAACGAACTCTCGGAGAGCAACAGGGCTTCGGTGCAGGAAATGGCCAGGATCGTTACCTCCGATCAGGCGCTTTCCGCCCGAATCCTGCGGCTGGCAAACTCCCCTTCCTATGGTTTTTACAGGGTTTCAACCATTTCCAATGCCATGATCCTGCTGGGGGTCAATGTGGTCAAGAGCCTGGCGCTCTCCTCTTCCTTCTTCGAAATCATGGAAAACGACAGCGTCGGATTGTGGGAACACTCCCTGGGAGTCGGCGCGGCGGCCAACCTGATAGCCGGCAAGCTCAAGCTTCCCGAGAGCGAGGAGATAGCAACCGCCGGGTTGCTGCACGATATCGGCAAGGTGGTCATCTCCCTGAAGTGTCGCGATGCAGAGAGTCGCATCCGTTCCGCTGTTAGGGAAAAACAGCTCTTTTCGCGGGAAGCGGAACAGGAAATGCTCGACACCGATCATGCCGAGGTGGGCGCCTGGCTTGCAAAGTGCTGGTTTTTGCCGGACAAGCTGAGCGAGCCGATCGCTTTTCACCACGACGTCAGCCGGGCAATGAACCACCGGGTGAAGACCGCCGTGGTGCATCTTGCCGATGTGCTCATCAAGGCCAGCGGCTTCGGGGATGGCGGAGACTGTCTGGTTCCCTTGATCCAGCAGGAAGCCTGGGATCTGCTCAGGCTGACCGATCAGCAACTTGCCGAGCTTGTGGATGAACTGGAAGATAAGCTGATCGAGGTAAAGTGTTTCAGTCAGGAGATGCAGGCGTAAACCATGGCTCAGACGGTCAGGATAATGCTGGTGACAACCGATGCCTCCCTGGCAACCCATGCCCAGGTACGCCTGTTGAGCAAGGGGTACCTGGTCGTCTGCATTACCCGTAGCGACGAGGTCCTTAATACCGTCTACGACGATCCTCCCGATATGATGGTCGTGGATCTCTCGACGGGTAACGACGGCAGCGCCGAAATGATAGCCAGCCTGCGGGGTGACAGCTTCTTCAGTACCATCCCGATCATCGGCCTGATTAAGCCGTGCGATGCCGGCGCCTTTGAGTGGGAAAATTGTCCCCTGGACGATTTTATCCAGTTGCCGCTCGATTTTAACGAACTCTTCTGCCGCATCTCCCTGGCGCTCTTCCGCATCAAGCGCATCTTCGACAACAATCCCCTGACGCGCCTTCCCGGCAACACCTCCATCCAGCGGGCCATCGAGGAATCCATGGGCAAGCCGCTGGCGGTCTGCTACCTGGACATCAACTGCTTCAAGCCCTATAACGACGTGTACGGTTTCGGTCGCGGCGATGAGGTTATCCGCATGCTGGGGCGCATCATATTCAATGCGGTGCGGGAGTCGGGGGGCGGTTTCTGCGGCCATGTGGGAGGTGACGATTTCGTCGCCATCGTCCCCATGGAACGGGCGGAGGTGGTCTGCCAGACGGTCATCGCCTACTTTGACCGGATCGTGCTGGACCTTTTTGACGAAGAGACGAAGGCCCGCGGCTATTATAATGGCATCAACCGCAAAGGGGCTATGGATCAGATTCCGCTGCTTTCCGTCTCCATCGGCGTGGTCCCCACCGATTCTCCCCACCTGCGGCACGCCGCCAAGGTGGCGGAGGTGGCGGCGGATCTGAAGGCACAGGCCAAGGATTCCAAAAAGAGTTGCTATATCATGGACAGGCGGAGAGGGTAGTGTCCTGTCCGCCGCCAGCCAATGGTACGGATGACAGAGGCGCCTTTCTCCGGGAGGCGCCTTTTTTTGTTCCGGGCTCAAGCTGTATGGATTTCACCCTCGCGGACAGGCCGTATGATGACTATGTCCCCCGACTCCTGCGCTGGCCCCTGGGCCGGGCGGACCGGGAAGCGGCAAAAAAAAAACGAGCTTTGCTGCCAGGGGCAGGAGTCCTGTAACGGTTTATGTCTGATTATTGACGGTTTTTTTGCCCTGGATGCTCCACCGGACAGCGTAGGCTTTTGTCCGACCCCCTGGAAAGCACTGCCCGGCGCGCCGGTTTTGCGGTTGATACCCCCCCTAACCTGTGGTATACAGGGACACATTTACCCTATCAGGCGGATGCCATGCTTACACTTGACCGATTCATCGATGCTGCCCTGGCCGAAGACATTCACACCGGAGATATCACCACCCGTGCCCTCCTGCCGAAGAAGCGGCCGGCAACCGCGCGCCTGGTGGCCAAGGAAGACTTCGTGCTGGCCGGCATCTCTGTTGCCGAAAGGGTTTTTGACCGCCTCGGCGGCTCTCCCGTTGATTTTGCCGCCCGCGCCGTCGACGGAGAGTTGATCGCCAGCGGGAGCATCTTCGCTACCCTGGAGGGGGATGCGGCCGACCTGCTCATGGGTGAGCGGGTTGCCCTCAACCTGCTGCAGCGCATGTGCGGTGTCGCCACCATCACCTCCCGCTTCGTCCAGGCGGTGCGGGGGACCAGGACGCGTATCGTGGATACCCGCAAGACCACCCCCGGCCTGCGGGAGTTGGAAAAGTACGCCGTCCGGGTGGGCGGGGGCTTCAACCACCGCACCGGGCTGTACGACGGCGTGCTGATCAAGGAAAACCACATTGCCGCCGCCGGCGGCATCGGTGAGGCCATCAGCCGCGCCCGGGCATACATTCCCCACACCCTGAAAATCGAGATCGAGACCGAAACCCTGGCACAGGTTGAAGAAGCGCTGACTGCGGGGGCCGATGTGATCATGCTGGACAACATGACTCTGGATGATATGCGTGCGGCTGTCTCGCTGGTATCCGGTCGTGTGCCGCTGGAGGCGTCGGGAGGTGTCTCACTGGATACGGTGAGAGCCATTGCCGAAACAGGGGTCGACATCATCTCGGTCGGCGCCCTGACCCATTCGGCGCGGGCCATGGACATATCGATGCTGCTTGAATAGCCCGGATAGCCGTTTGATCCGGGCATGTTTTATCTTTCTGGGAGGCTTGTAGCTGGAGATGTTACCATCGGCCGCCATACTGCGACTGTTCCGTGAACAGGACGGATTCGTCTCGGGTGAGATGATCAGCAGGGAGCTGCATGTCTCCCGCACCGCCATCTGGAAGCAGATCAATGCCCTGCGCAAGGCCGGGTACGTGATCGAAGCCGTGCCGTCGCGCGGCTACCAGTTGCTGTCCGCGCCTGACCTGCTCTCCTCCGCCGAGATCGCGGCCCAATTGGATGCGGTCGTCATGGGCAGCCGTATCGTCTGTCTGGAGCAGGCCGCCTCCACTAACGGCGATGCTTTCCGTCTGGCGGAGCAGGGGGCCGCGGAGGGGACTGTGGTCCTTGCCGATACCCAGAGCGGCGGTAAGGGGCGCATGGGGCGGGTCTGGTCATCGCCACCCGGGGTCAACCTGTACTGCTCGATCATCCTGCGGCCTGCTATCATGCCCTACGAGGCGCCGCAACTCACCTTTCTCTCCGCAGTGGCTGTGGCCCGTTCCATCGAACGGATCAGCGCCATCGTGCCGGAGATCAAGTGGCCCAATGACGTGCTGATCAAAGGACAGAAGGTTGCCGGCCTGCTCAACGAAATGAGCGCCGAAACCGATGCTGTCAACTTTGTCATCCTCGGCATCGGTGTGAACCTGAACATGACTGCCGGGCAGTTCCCTGACGATCTGCGCCACCCGGCAACATCGATTTTGCTGGAGTCGGGGCGGCCGGTGGGGCGGGCGGGCTTCTGCGCGATTATGCTGAATGAACTGGACCGGCTCTACGCCGATTTCCGCACCCATGGCTTTGGTCCGGTGCGCGAGGAATGGCAGCGGCGCTGCAATGCCCACGGACGCGAGCTTTCGGTCAGCGATGGCGGTTCGGAAATCGTCAGAGGCATGTTCGCCGGCATTGATGGCTCCGGTGCCCTGCTGGTGATCGGGGCGGATGGGGTGATCAGTAAAATTCTCAGTGGAGACGTGAGGGTACTTTGACATGCTTCTGGTAATAGACGTCGGCAACAGCAATATCGTTCTGGGTATCTGCGATGGGGCGCAACTGGTCCGCAACTGGCGGATCTCCACCGACAAATCGCGCACGTCGGACGAGTACGGGGTTCTGCTGCACAGCCTGTTTGCCTTGGCCGGCCTGGGGTTTGACACCATCGATGCCGCCATCATCTCCTCTGTCGTGCCGCCGCTCACCGGAGTTATGGAAGCCATCTGCCGGGATTTCTTTCACCTGACCCCCTTCGTGGTGGGGCCGGGCATCAAGACCGGCATGCCTATCCTGTACGACAATCCCCGCGAGGTGGGGGCGGACCGCATCGTCAATGCGGTGGCCGGCTACGAGAAACACACATGCTCGCTGGTGATCGTCGATTTCGGCACGGCGACCACCTTCGACTACGTCAATGCCAGGGGTGAGTACTGCGGCGGCGCCATTGCCCCGGGACTGGCCATCTCCCTGGAGGCGCTGTTCCAGCGCGCCAGCAAACTGCCGCGGGTGGACATCGCCCGACCGCCCCAGATCATTGCCCGCAATACGGTCAACTCAATGCAGGCCGGCATATTCTACGGCTATGTGGGGCTGGTAGACGAGATCGTCAACCGCATCGTGGCCGAGAGCAAAGACACTCCCCGGGTGATCGCCACCGGCGGCCTGGCCAAACTGATTGCCCCCGAATCCCGCACCATCGTCGAGGTTGATGACTTTCTGACTCTGGACGGGTTGAGAATACTGTACGAGAGGAACCGCTAAGGATTACATAGAGCGACGTGCGTCGTGATGAATGAAGACGGTTGCGATGGCATGCCGTTCCAGTAGTGGAAACGTTGGTGTACCGATTTTATTTCATTCCAAGGAGGAATCAGAATGGGACGGTTTGACACGAGCAAGATCCGCAATCTGGGTATCATCGCGCACGGTGGCGCCGGCAAAACTTCGCTGGCCGAGGCAATCCTCTTCGATACAAAGATGATCGACCGACTGGGACGGGTAGACGACGGCACCGCTACCATGGATTTCGAGCCCGAGGAGGTCAAACGCAAGATATCCATCACCTCGGCCCTGGACCACTGCGAGTGGAAGGATCATTCCATTCACATCGTGGACACCCCGGGCTATGGAAACTTCATCGCCGATACCCGCGCCTGCATGCGCGCCCTGGATTGCGCGGTGGTGATCCTCTCCGCCATTTCCGGCGTCAAGGCCCAGACCGAGGAGGTCTGGAACTGGGCCAACGAGTTCGAGATTCCCCGCATCGCCTTTGTCAACAAGATGGACCGGGAGCGGGCCAGCTTCCTGCGCGCCATCGACGACATGGAAAAGTCGCTGGGTGCGCGCGGCGTAGCCGTCCAGATGCCCATTGGCGCCGAGGCCGAGTTCGAGGGGATCATCGACCTGATCACCATGAAGGCCTGCTTCTACGCCAAGGACGGCTCGGGCGACTACAGCCAGGGGGATATCCCCGAAGAGTGCCTGGCCGAGGCCAACCGCCTGCGGGAACTCATGGTGGAGACGGTTGCCGAGGCCTATGATGCCCTGACCGAGAAATATCTGGATACGGGCGAGTTGACCGAGGAAGAGATCCTGGACGGCCTGCGGGTCGGCACCATGCGCAGTACCTTTACTGCTGTGCTGTGCGGCTCCGCCACCGCCAATATCGGCGTGGCGCACCTGCTGGATGCCGTCTGCGCCTATCTGCCGTCGCCCCTGGACCGCACCAAGGCGGTGGGTACCCATCCCAAGAGCGGCGACGTCGTTGAGCGAGCTCCCGACGAGGCGGACCCGTTCTCGGCACTGGTATTCAAGACCACCTCGGATCCGTACACCGGCAAAATCACCATCCTGCGGGTTTATTCCGGTGTCCTTAATTCCGACTCAATGGTTTTAAACTCCACCAAGGGGGTTGAAGAGCGCATCGGGCAGCTCTACGAGTTGGAGGGGAAGAAGCAGCATCCCATCAAGCAGGCGGTTGCCGGCGATATCGTGGCGGTTGCCAAGTTGAAGGAGACTGTGACCGGCGATACGCTCTGCACCCCGGCCAACCCCATCGTCTTCGAGCCTGCCAGGCAGCTGCTTCCGGTCATCTCCTACGCCATCGAGCCCAAGACCAAGGCCGATGAGGACAAGATCCACAACGCCCTCCACCGCATGATCGAGGAGGAGCCGACCCTGGAGTCGCACCGCGATGCCAAGACCCGTGAGATGATCGTCTCCGGCATGGGGCAGGTTCACCTGGAAGTGATCGTGGAGAAGATGAAACGCAAGTTCGGCGTCGACGTGGTGCTCAAGACCCCCAAGGTGCCTTATTTGGAAACCATCCGCGGTTCGGCCAAGGTGCAGGGAAAGTACAAGAAACAGTCCGGCGGGCGCGGCCAGTACGGCGACTGCTGGATCGAGATGTCGCCCGCGGAACGGGGCGATGGGTACATCTTCGAAGACAAGATCGTGGGGGGCGTAATTCCGCGCCAGTACATCCCGGCCGTTGACAAGGGGATCAGCGACGCGGCCCAGGATGGATTCCTGGCCGGCTACCCGGTGGTGGACTTCAGGGTGGCGCTCTACGACGGCTCCTTCCACACGGTGGACTCCTCGGAGATGGCTTTCAAGGTTGCCGGTTCCATGGCCTTCAAGAAGGCCATGGAGGTCTGCAAGCCGGTGCTCTTGGAACCGATCATGAACATGAAGGTGACCGTGCCGGATGAGAACATGGGCGACGTCATCGGCGACCTGAACTCCCGTCGCGGCAAGGTGGTGGGGGTGGAGCCAAAGGCCAACTCCCAGATCATCAGGGCGGTGGTGCCCATGTCCGAGGTCCTGGCTTACTCCAACGACCTGAAATCCATGACCAGCGACCGGGGCATGTTCTCGGTGGAGTTCTCCCACTACGAAGAGCTGCCCACGCATCTGGCGCAGAAGGTCATTGCCGAGGCGAATGCGGCCAAGAAGGAATGAGAGTAACACATTAAACTGCGGAATCCCGGACCAGTGCGGCCTACACGGTTGCCTGGTCCGGGATGCATGAATGCTTGGAGGTTCCAATGGGTCACAGCCGTAATTCTGTCAATACTTTTCAACTGAAATCATCCCCTGGCGGCAGGTATGCTCCACGTACGGTTTTGGCGGTCTGCCTGGCGCTGATGATAGGCTGCTCCTCCTGCGACCGTTTTGGCCAGGAGAAGAGTCAGGATGCCGAGGCGCCGGCTGAGGCGGTGCAGAAGATGCCGCTGCCGCGGCATGTGGAGGAACCACCCCAGGTTGGTGCTCAGGCCGGTCCGGCGGAGCATATGAACGCCTCCGAGGTAGACAAGGCTGGTGAGTCTTCTCCGGCGATGAAGCAGGCACCACAGCAGAAGAAAGATGAAGCAAAGAAGCCCCAGTCCGCCCCCGACAAGGTGAAGGAAGAGAAGAGCGCCGCTCTCGTTAGGGGAGAGACGAAATCATCCGGTCCGGCTGATAAGGCCAAGGCGTCTGCCGATAAAACGCCGGCTCCTGCCGCGGCCAAAACGACCCTGGCGGACAAAAAGTCAGCCCCTGCCGCTGCCAAAACGCCGGCTGTCGTACCCTTGGCGAAGAAGAAATCTCCCTCGGCAACGGCCGCTGCCTCATCCAGAACGTGGACGGTCGTCATGGGCCCCTACCTGCTGGAGGAAACCATGGCCTCCGATCTGACCAGAGTGAGGAAGGCCGGACTCAGCGCGAAGATCCAGTCGACGCCGCGTCAGAAAACGGCCATGAACCGTCTGCTTCTGGCACAGTTTGACGACCGCGCCACGGCGCAGACGGAGCTTGACAGGCTCAAACGCCATACCTCGGATGCGTTTATCCTCGAACAGGGGGGGAAGCACGCGGTCTATGCCGGTTCGTACCTTCTGGACAGCCGAGCCCAGTCTGAAAAGGAACGCCTGGCTGCCGCCGGATTCAGTCTGACTCTCAAGCGCACCGATGTGGCCGTTCCCTCCCGGCGTCTCGTGGCCGGGACGTATCACGATCGTGCTGCGGCGGAAACGGTCCAGAAAAAGCTGAAGGCTGCGGGAGTGAGGAGCATGCTGGTCCACTAGCGGCGTATGTCAGGCAAGATACGGCTCAAAATATCCTCCGCTGTTGCCGCATTGATCAGGCCGGATGTGGGAAGCGAGGCAAAGCTGCAGGCAGTGGGGACTGCCGACGGGTTCTCCCCCCCTGAACGGGTGACTCTGCTGTTCTGTCTGATGCGCGACTCGGATAGCACCGTAAAGGTGGCTGCATCAGACGCCTTTGCCGCGCTGGCCGATGAGCTCCTTTTGGCCTGCGTTGCCACTCCAGGTATCCATCCTGCCATCTTGGACACGATCGCCCGGATCCACCACGCCAGACCTGCGGTTGCTGCAGCGCTGCTGGAGTGCCCGGAACTCTCTCCCGCCGCGGCTGATTTTCTCTCCAGGAACGCTCTCGTCTCGCCCATGCCGCTGGAGGAGGGGGGGGAGATGGCCGCTGGCGATGCGGCGGCAGCCGACATTGCGGGCGGTGCAGCTTCTCCGGAAGAGTGTATGGCCGAGGATGAGGAGGGGTTCCTCAGCAAGTACCAGATGCTGCAGCGCATGGGGATCAGCGAAAAGATAAAGATGGCCCTTACCGGCGACAAGGAGTGGCGTGCCATCCTGGTCAACGACAGCAACAAGCTGGTGTCGGGCAGCGTGATAAAAAATCCCCGCATTTCCGAAGCCGAGATCCTTCAGTTCCTCAAGGTCGGCGTGCAGAACGACGAAATCGTCCGCCTGATCTGCGCCAACAAGGAATGGGTCAAGAACTGCCAGATCCGCAAGGCCCTGGTCGATTGTCCCAAGACCCCCTTGCCCAATGCCCTGCGCTTCCTTGCGACTCTTGGAGAGAAGGAAATTGCCGCCTACGCCAAGAGCAAGAACATTTCATCGGTACTTTCAACACAGGCCAAGAGGATCATGTTGGCCAAGAAAAAATAGCAGGGCTGGAGTCTGAATGGCGCTTGTCAATCACGCAACAAAGGAGATCAACGCAAAAATCGTTTACTACGGTCCGGAGAAGAGTGGCAAGGCCACCTCCCTGCGCTATGTACACGCCAGGATTCGCCCTTCGCTGCGCAGCGAATTGAAGAGCATACCGGCAAGCGGTTCCCCTCTGCTGTTTTTCGATTTTACCCCCTTTGAACACCTCGTCTTTGGCGGCTACCGCATCCGTTTTCATCTCTACACCCTGCAGGGACCGGTTGCCAACCCGGCTGCCTGGAAAATGACCCTGAAAGGCGCCGATGGCCTGGTGATGGTCATGGATGCAACGCCGGGGAGGTATCAGGCCGCCCTGCAGAGTCTGACGCAACTGCGGGATTTCCTGGACAACTACGGTATGGGGTTGGATGACATTCCCGCTGTACTTCAGCTCAACAAGGCCGATCTCTCCGGAGAGCTGGTTGCCGAGGTTGCTGCCAGGGGGCTGGGCCTGAAGGGGTGCCGCGTCTTGACGACAAACGCGCTGACCGGTGCGGGGGTCCTGGAAACCCTTTCTGCTCTTTCTCCTCTGGTCATGGGGCGTATCGGCGAGCGTGACGACCTGCCCCGTCTGCGTGGTGCGGAAGCCCCTTCCGCGGAGAGCGGCATTCCAACTGACACTGCCCCGGAGAGAGCCGCCGATGACGCGGGCGCTGTTGATGCCGGGCCACGTGGGGACGAGTCCGCGCATCACCTGGCCGCGGTCGCACCCCCTGGCCAGATGGTCGGACAGGTGAGCGTGTCGCAGGATGGGGTTCGCGTAGAGGCGGGAACGGTGGTCATCCCCCTTGAAGTCAGCTCTTCCCAGGGTATTCAGCGGCTGACGGTGACCGTCGTGGTCGCCCCCGCGCCGTAGGAAAACGTGGTGTGCAGGCTGTTTCGTTCGTTCCAGCCGGGCTGGAGCACAGGTCAGTTGAGGTGGGGTGTCCGTAACCTTCGCGGCCAGGGGATCAGGAAAGGGACCCGTTGCCGGTAGCGCCGGTAGCTATCGCCGAACTCTTCCGCGAGGCGCCGCTCTTCCAGATGTCCGCCGATGATGAAATAGGGAATTGCCAGGACCGTCAGCAGGGCGCGCTGTGCCGTCATCACCGGACTCAGTATCAGGAAGATGATCGACAGGAGATACACCGGGTGGCGCACAACCGCGTACCAGCCGTCATCGATCAGCTGGGGCTGGCGATCCCCGCTGCCATGCAGTTGGGCAATTCCGAGAAAGTTCCCGACGCCGGTCTGGCGGAGGCAGCTGAACAGGGCTGCAGCGACCAGGACCTGGAGCAGGTACATGGCCAGGCTCCACACTCCCGGCGCAAAGTACAGCACCTTTCCGCAACCGGTATCCGCCATGACCCATGCCAACAGTACCAGGGAAAGCAGGTTGTAGAAGAGGCGATAGGCGGCCAGTATCTTTTCCGAGCCACGACGGGCGAGGCTCTTGCACCACTGCGAGGCCAGGAGAGAGTGGATGATCGCGAAGAGTATAAAACGGAGCGTAAACGGCGTGCAGTCTGACAGAACGGACCCCTTGAATGTGGTGTCCGGCAAGAGTATCATTACGATCTTGTGTGTACAACCGCTACATGATATATAGCGAGCGCACTTGCGTACCGTAAACTTGCAGGAGGGTGGTAATGGCAATCATCACAATATCGCGGCAAATGGGTACAGGCGCCTATCAGATCGCTACGGAAGTAGCCAAAAAACTCAAATTTACCTTCGTGGATGGAGATTTGATCACAGCCTGTGCTCCCAAATACGGGCTTTCGCCCGAAATGCTCCAGATGGTGGATGAGAAACCCCCTTCGTACAACACCATCGAGGACCGCAAGCGCGCCGCGGCCTTGAATACGATCGAGTTGATCCTGCTGGATTATGCCCGCAAGGGTAACGTCATTCTCTACGGCCGCGGTTGCCAGTACCTGTTGAAGGAGTGTGGCAATGTGCTGCGTCTTCGCGTCATCGCCGACTTTGAGGACCGGGTGGAGCGCTTTGCCGAGCGGGAGTGGATCGACCCTGATCTGGCGCGCTCCATGACGCGCCGCAGCGACCACCAGCGCCATGGTTTCATCCACTTCTACTTCAACCGCCCCTGGGACGATCCGCTTGGCTATGACGTGACCTTCAATACCTCGCGCCTCTCACCGGAGTCGGTTGTGGAGAGCATCGTGGTCGCAGCCAAGGATCCCTATCTGAAGGAGGCCGAGGCGGCTGCCCTGCCGCTGATCGATAACGCCATCATGACAACAAAAATCAAGATCGCGCTGCTTAATGCCAAGGATCTGGATTACCGTCCCTTCACTATCGTTGTCGAGGGGGGGAATGTCTCTCTCAGCGGTTACCTCACCTCCGAAGAAGAGAAAAAGAGCGCTATCAGGGTCGTCAAATCGGTCAAGGGGGTCACAAACGTGGAAGAGGATATCCAGGTGGTCAACTACGATGCCTACCGGGACAAGAGCTAGGAATCTGGCCTGAAAACGACGGCGCTGCTGAGGATACTACCTCAGTCGTCGCTGTGCCAGGCGTTCCCTGAGGGGGGCGAGGAGGCGCGCGCTGAAGCGTATGCCTCCCCGCCCCCTTCCCATTTCCTGACCCGCCTCGATGCCGTGATAATCAGACCCGCCGGTCAGCAACAGTCCTGCCTCTTCTGCACGTCGCCGCAAAAATTCCATTTCGTCTGCTTGTGCCTGATTGTTGAAAACCTCGATGCCGTCGAGGCCCAGGTGGTGCAGTTCCGTGATAATGCGCCATAGTTCGGCCATGTCCTGGGAAATGGAGGTCGGGTGAGCCAGGACCGAGACGCCACCCAACCGTCGAATCTCGGGAATGGCCTCCTCCATGGACCAGTAGTTCTTGGGGACGTTGCAGGGGGTCAGGTAGCGCCGGAATGCATCCTCAACGCTCTTGGCGTAGCCTCGCTCCAGAAGGGCGCGGGCGATGTGGGGCCGTCCGATGGCGTCCCCGGCATGGGCGAGAACCTCGTCGAGAGCTATGGTCATGCGTCCTTCGTGAATCAGGCGCTGATTGATCATGGCCAGCATCTCCTCGTTGCGGCGTTCCCTGTGCTGGCGAAAGGCATTCAATGTTGCCCGGAAATCGGCGTCGGTATGGTCCACTCCATACCCCAACAGGTGAACATCCTGGAACGTCCTGTACTGCACGGACAATTCCACTGCGGGGATCAGTTCGATACCCCTCAGAACGGCGCAGCACGCTGCCTGGTCCACAGCGGCTATGGAGTCATGGTCGGCGATGGCTATGGTCGACAATTCAAGTCGTCTGGCCTCTTCTACCAGCGCTGCGGGGGAGAGTGCGCCGTCCGAGCAGTTCGAGTGGACGTGCAGATCGATGTAACCTGGCGTAGATGCAATCATGGAGCGCATACTAGCCGCACGCCGTGAAAAAGTAAAACCATCTCTTGCGCTGCCCTCCTGTGTTGGGCTAGCATGCCCACATGAAAGTCGATGAGATTCACCAAGTGATGGCGCTCCTGCGCGAAGAATACGCCTCCTGGCGGACGCCGGCGGTCACGATTGTTGCCGAATGTGAGCGCAACCCGTTCAAGATCCTGGTCTCCTGCATCATCTCTCTGCGCACCAGAGATGAAGTGACCGCCGCTGCGTCGGCGCGCCTGTTCGCCCGTGCCGACAGTGCGGAACGCATGCTGGAACTGGCTGAGGATGAAATCGCCGCTCTGATCTATCCCGCCGGCTTCTACCGCACCAAGGCCGGTCAGATTCATGGAATCGCGCACCGCCTGGTTGTGGAGTTCGGGGGGGACGTGCCCGATGAACTGGAGGATTTGCTCAGGTTCAGGGGCGTCGGTCGCAAAACCGCCAATCTGGTGCTAACCCTCGGATTCGGAAAACCCGGCATCTGTGTCGATACCCATGTGCATCGTATCTGCAACCGTCTCGGCTACGTCTCTACTCGCTCCCCGGAGGAAACCGAAATGGCCCTGCGCGCACAACTGCCCGGGGAGTACTGGACCGCAATCAATGACCTGCTGGTGGCATTTGGCCAAAACCACTGCCATCCGATTTCGCCTCGCTGCACAACCTGCCGTATAGCAGAATTCTGTTCTCGCGTCGGAGTGAAAACATCCCGCTAAACTGTCGCTCAGCCCGGTGATTACCGGTTGATGTTGTGTCGTCTCTGTGTCTGGTAACTGTCCGGTCGGCGAATAACACTCAGGTCGGTGAGATAAATATCCTTGATTTTGTGATGGTTTGTTGCTAGATTTTTGGCAGTCGGGTGGCTTGAGTGCTAATTTGTGCGCCAATCCGCCGTGTACGAGGAGAATCATTTATGGTGGCACGTCTTCCGGTTGTTGCGGATAGCCTTGCGCTCTATCTGGCTGAGATCAGAAAGTTCACCCTATTGAGCGAAGAAGAGGAGCATCGCACCGCGATTGCTTTTTACGAGAAAAAGGATCTTCGGGCAGCCCACACCTTGATTACGTCAAACCTCCGTTTTGTCGTCAGGGTTGCCTATGAGTACCGGCACTATGGCCTCAAAATGCTCGACCTGATCCAGGAGGGCAATATCGGCCTGATGATGGCAGTAAAAAAATACAACCCCTTCAAGGGGGTTCGCCTGATTTCCTACGCGGTCTGGTGGATACGAGCCTACATTCAGAACCACGTCATATCGGCATGGAGTCTGCTCAAGATAGGAACCACCCAGGCCCAGCGCAAACTTTTTTTTAAGTTGCGCGAGGCCAGGAACGCAATCCGTCATCTGAACGATGGAGAGGATGACCTGCAGTCCACGGCCCGCTCCTTAAATGTTTCCGACAGTGAAGTCGTGGAGATGGAGCAGCGTTTGCGGGGCGAGTGCTCCCTGGATGCTGAGTTGCCGGGCGGTGAGGGTGTTACCGGGCTGGACGGCCTGATTGACGATCGCATGAACCAGGAAGAACTCCTGTCGGAGTGCCAGTTGCAGCGCAAACTGCGCACGGACGTTGCAACCGCTGTTTCCGCTCTCAATGAAAAGGAGCGTTTTGTCATCGAACATCGGGTTTCCGCAGATACGCCGCTGACGCTGCAGGAGATTGCCTCCCGCTTCTCAATCTCGCGCGAACGTGTACGACAGATAGAAGAAGCAGCGCTTAAGAAGCTGAAGCTGTCCCTTGTGTCAGCGGTGGCAGCAGTTTAGTCGCTTCTGCGTAGGCCGCCACGGTGACTGGTTGTGGTTTTTTTTGTTGAATTGAAAAAAAACAAATTGACAACCGCTGGGTTTTTCTTTATAGACATAAATTCTGTTCACGAACTGGTGTGAGCCAAAGCTGGCGTAGCTCAATTGGCAGAGCAGCTGACTTGTAATCAGCAGGTTGCGGGTTCGAGTCCCATCGCCAGCTCCAGTGAATAGAAACGCAAATCTCCCTTGGAGGGATTCCCGAGCGGCCAAAGGGAACAGACTGTAAATCTGTCGTCGTANNCTTCGGAGGTTCGAATCCTCCTCCCTCCACCACATACATCACCGAAGGCCTGACAGGTGATGCCTGAATCCAGGAGACGAGAGTCGCATACTGGTAAAGGTGAGCAGGTTGGTCTTCATATATCTTCGTCTGGATCGTGCGGGAGTAGCTCAGTTGGCTAGAGCATCAGCCTTCCAAGCTGAGGGTCGCGGGTTCGAGTCCCGTTTCCCGCTCCAGAATAAATGCCCACATAGCTCAGGAGGTAGAGCACTTCCTTGGTAAGGAAGAGGTCACCGGTTCGAGTCCGGTTGTGGGCTCCATTTCAGTAGAACAACCAATAAACTGGTCATACGTACACCAAAGGAATAAACAGACTTCAAGGAGGGCCTGCTATCATGGCGAAGGCTAAATTTGAGCGCACCAAACCGCACGTAAACATTGGCACGATTGGTCACGTCGACCACGGCAAGACCACGTTGACTGCCGCCATCACAAAGGTGCTGGCAGGCAAGGGTCAGGCAG
>MTLE01004329.1_pt1 | contig 25298 bp, 26 predicted proteins | sample 1982461 | NCBI WGS metagenome assembly MTLE01 (sample SAMN05712605, study PRJNA340218) | biofilm metagenome | isolation source: sample SPL anode biofilm adapted to -200 mV | place: USA | collected 2012-02-03
AAGTCCGGCTACCGGCTCAACTTTAAAAGCCCTATAAGTCTTAATTATGACTTATAGGGCTTTTAGAATTTTATCTGGAATTAGGTGGTAAGAAGTTTCTAGGGTATAGTTTATTTCCTTTGGTGATTAATCGTATTTTAATGCCCCTCAAATCAACGATATAACATTTATTAAGTTGCTGTAGTCTGTTACATCTAAACAATCAAGGCAAGCCTAATGGAAGAAATAAAGATAAAACCCCAATTGCCAAATTAATTAAAAACAGCAAAAAGACCAATATCAACGCACTTAATTTAACAAAAGCATATCATCTACCTAAAGATTCTCTAACCGACTCATTCATCTCCGAAATTTCTATTTTTCCGTCATCAACGTATTTATTAATAAGATCTTTGATCTTTTTCTTAGTAAAAGTTTCTTTATGATTACTTTTCACTTGTGTAAATAAATACTCCGCAATTAATCCTAATCTCCAATAGTCTATTTCGGTTAAATTACGATGTTTTTCTAAAATATTGGAATCTCTCTTCACCCCAGGTGCTACACCCAACTCCGACTCATCCAATTCTATTTTTAAATCATCAATAAATGCCTCTTCAATTTCAACATATGATAACTTATCTATTTTATTTCGGCTTAAAGCAAGCGCGATCAAAATATCATTTAATTCTGACTTATCAGAAATAAGCCATACAGACAGTGTATTATTTGAGGTACGTAAATCTGATATAGCATCTCCCGTAAATAATGCATCATCACGCTCAATTATTTGTGACCCATCCCAACGTCCAATGGAACTAATCATTCTAATTAGCATAACTATTAAATTCACTTTCTAATTCAGTAATTACAATATCAGCATAATCTTTGACCCATATAGAAGTATATGTTGTGTTCATCAGCGCGTCCAAGCATTGAGGTGTTCGCCATTCTTCAATTACCATTATTGCAGCTTCTTGTACGACTGAATTTTTATTATTTAATCCTGCTATTACCATTGGTAATAAGAAAGAAGAAGAATCCTTGGGTAAATTTGAAAATATTCTTAAAAGCCTAGATATAATTCTATAATCATTTAGGTTATTGCTAAACATGTATGACAGCCAATTAAGCGTCACAAAACTATTTAACTTATAAAAAGACTTAACCTGTTCAACCGCCTCATTAGTCATGCCATCTTCAAAGTCCGTACGCAATAATTTACATTTAAAAGAGGGGGTTTCATACATAAAATAATCAAAACTTTTTCGATTAGCTTTTTGTATATCATTAGTGCAGTCAGTATTATTTACGCAATCCACTATCGAATAATTATCAGTATTATCGTCCTCATCGCCTCTTACATAAAAATCGACATCTAAAAGAGGTGATTGAAAATTATCACCTATCGAATTGTGCACAGTTGTACTAGACTCATTGCTGCATTTGTAATTATTAACAATATAGTTCATAAAATTGACTATTTAATTCAACCACCTTATTCTCAAAAAAATATTTAACATCATCTAGATTAAACTTGTATCCTACACCAGGTAAAGTATTTATATCTATATTAAAAAAAAGGCAATTACGTATCGCAGTAACATTATTTTTAGTTTCAATTTTATTACCATCAGAGAAAACCGATACAAAATTAATCTTAATATTTTTACCATTTATGGTCACGTCTACACGAAACACATTATTAAAATTACAATTATCCAAAGAACTGCCCATAAATGCTTTTTTGCAAAAAATTGAATTAGAAAAATGAGTTATATCAGAACGTTCAGACAACTCTGCAACATAAGATGGCGCAAAAGCTAATCTCGTCGCCTCTATATTAAACTCTTCAATTAGCAAAGAAAAAATAGAAGAACAGTAAGCAGTAAATTGCAATTCCTCTCCACCTATAATGTTATTATTAATCTGCCTAATGATATCAATTTTTTGTTCGCCAAAAACGATTCGTTGCTTTCTATCAGAAGAAAGTAATTCCCACTCAGGATTCTTACTAGGGGAATTTATAGTAATTCCACCATTATTGATTTGTAATGAAGGTTGTTGCTGCCTGATAGAAGGAACGTAACCCTCACTTGGATTAAGTAGGCCTAATATCCTAGTCATATTATCTGTATTATAAATTATTTGAGGAGCAAAAATTGTCCCCCTCATTTCTGTGATAATATTAAATTGCGCATCCATTTTATTTAATATATTAGTTTTATTAGTAAAAAAGTATACCCATGTATTCTTTTCTCATAATGCAAAGTAAACAAATTAAGTGAATCTTACCTCATATTACCCATTATATTTAATTTTAATTTGCATATTATAGATAATATATCATATTATTACCCCATTAAAATAGGACAATTAAAATTTAATCAGCTATACTTAGCTCACAGGACCCACATCACACTTTACTATATTGAAAATTAGCTTTATTGAGAAAGTAAACATGGAATCTGTTTATCCAAACAATCTTATAACAAACTATTTTTCAAACACTTAGAAGTGACAATATTTAATTTCAATAGGACACTAGTGATCATATATAGTATATTAAATATTTACAGATAGCTTTAATTGTGGCACCACAATCCTATATACAAAGCAACTTTACTCTTCTTCATATTTTTTTCCACACAATTCATGTTATTATTAAATACAATTGTTTAATCATTAATAAAGAAAGCTATGAATTTTATTTGGTACATACTCATTGGTATACTTGCCGGTTATCTGGCAGGGAAAATTACTCGTGGTGGCGGGTTCGGTTTATTCACAAACTTATTATTAGGAATTGTGGGCGGTGTGTTGGGCGGCTGGGTATTCAGTTTGCTAGGGTTTCAAACAACAAGTATTATCGGTAACTTAACCACTTCAACAGTTGGAGCTATTCTTCTTTTGTGGATAGCGTCTTTCTTCAAACGAGGCGACTGAGACTTTTCAATTACAAGAATCAAATAACGCGGTGAGAGCTTCCTAATTAGAGATGTTCTCACTCTTTTTTGTCCTGATTTCCAATATTTTCACGCTACACTAAAGCCAATTACTACAAATCTTTATATCTTTGCGTGCAAATTCAATTTACTCGCCAAATGACTTCAATAAAGAACAAAAAGCTACTAATTGGTATATCTTTAGGTGTATTGTGTAGTCTTTGTGCCTTGGGCACTATCTATTATTATCTGCTTTATCCGCAGTTCAAACCGTCTGACAAAGTATATGTGTACATTGACAAGGATGACAATACCGATTCTGTGTTTAACAAGGTTATTGCTGCCGGAAATCCGGGTAACTTTCAGGGGTTTCGGTTGTTGGCCAAATACCAGAACTTCAGTGAGCACATACATACCGGGCGGTACTTAATCAATCCGGGCGATAATATCTACCGTGTTTATAAGCGTTTGGCACGCGGGCACCAGGAGCCTATGAATCTGACTATCGGCAACCAACGAACCAAGGAGAAGCTGGCCGGTTATTTGGGAAAACAATTGATGATTGACTCAACCGAAATTGCCAATCAGTTACTGGATTCTGCTTTCTGCGCGCAGTTGGGCTACAAAGAGGAAACGGTTATCTGTCTTTTTATTCCGGATACGTACCAAATTTATTGGGACATCAGTCTGGATAAGTTCTTCAAGCGGATGCAGAAGGAACACAGCCGTTTCTGGAACAGTGAACGTCTGGCCAAAGCGAAATCCATCGGTTTTACTCCGGAAGAGGTGGTTACCATTGCTTCTATCGTTGAGGAGGAAACAAACAATAACGCCGAGAAGCCTATGGTAGCGGGGTTATACATCAATCGTTTGCATGCTTCCATGCCGCTGCAAGCCGATCCGACCATTAAATTTGCCTTGCAGGATTTTGGACTGAGGCGTATCATGAACAATCATCTGAACATCAATTCACCTTATAATACGTACCGAAACATCGGTTTGCCTCCGGGCCCCATCCGCATACCGTCTGTCAAAGGCATTGATAGTGTGTTGAATTACACACGTCACGATTACATTTATATGTGTGCCAAAGAGGATTTCTCGGGGACTCATAATTTTGCAGCAAACTATGCCGAACACATGGCCAACGCACGCAAGTATTGGCAGGCACTCAACCAACGTAACATTTATAAATAAAGTATATAATACCAGATTAACACCAAAAGAAAGAAATATGGATAAACAGCTTTTACTAGGAGACGAAGCCATTGCGCAAGCGGCATTAGACGCTGGCTTATCGGGCGTATATGCATACCCCGGAACACCTTCCACTGAAATTACTGAATACATTCAGGCTGTGCTTAAAAACACTGACTCAAACATTCACCGTAATTGGTGCGCCAACGAAAAAACAGCAATGGAAGCAGCTCTAGGCATGTCGTTTGTCGGCAAAAGGGCTTTGGTTTGCATGAAGCATGTAGGGATGAATGTAGCGGCCGATTGTTTTATCAACGCTGGTGTAACGGGGGTAAACGGTGGGGTAATAGTTGTTGCTGCCGATGATCCCAGCATGCACTCTTCACAAAACGAACAAGATAGCCGGTTTTATGGCGACTTTTCTCTGGTTCCGATGCTGGAACCCAGCAACCAACAGGAGGCGTATGACATGGTGTACAGCGGGTTCGAGTTGTCTGAAAAGACCGGCGAACCGATTTTGCTTCGCATCGTTACTCGTCTGGCTCACTCGCGCGCAGGGGTTGAACGGAAAGCTGCAAGGGCGCAAAACGAAATTTCTTTCAGCAAAGATCCCCGACAGTTTATTTTGCTTCCGGGCAATGCCAGAAAGAGGTATAAAGCTTTACTTGCTCTTCAAAGTGAATTGATTGCTGCGTCTGAGAATTCTATCTACAACACGTTAACCGACGGACCAAATAAGAAATTGGGTATCGTTGCCTGTGGCATAGCTTACAATTATTTAATGGAGAATTATCCTGATGGTTGTGAGCATCCGGTTTTGAAGATCGGACAGTATCCTCTTCCCAAAAAGCAATTGGCTCAATTGGCTGAGTCTTGTGATGAGATATTGGTACTGGAAGACGGACAGCCTTTTGTTGAAAGGCAACTCAAAGGCTATCTGGGAATTGGTGTCAAGGTTAAAGGTCGCTTGGATGGCACGCTCTCAACCGATGGAGAATTAACGCCCGATTCTGTTGCCAAGGCATTGGGTAAAAGTACTTCGGTGTTCTTCACCACGCCTGCCGTTGTGGAAATGAGACCTCCGGCTTTGTGTGATGGTTGCAGCCACCGCGACATGTACAATGCACTGAACGAGGTATTGAATCAGGAGTATCCGCAACACAAAGTATTCAGTGACATAGGTTGTTACACATTAGGAGCCAACGCTCCGTTCAACGCTATCAACTCATGCGTGGACATGGGGGCTTCTATTACTATGGCCAAAGGGGCGGCCGATGGTGGTTTGTATCCTTCGGTAGCCGTGATTGGTGACTCTACGTTTACACACTCCGGAATGACGGGCTTGCTCGATTGTGTGAATGAGAAGAGCAATGTAACTGTTGTGATTTCCGACAATGAAACAACCGCGATGACGGGTGGTCAGGATTCTGCGGGAACAGGACGCATTGAGGCTATCTGCATGGGACTTGGTGTGGAGCCTGAGCATATTCGTGTAGTGGTTCCTCTGAAGAAGAACTTCGATGAAATGAAACAAATCATCCGTGACGAGATTAATTACAAGGGTGTATCTGTTATTATCCCCAGAAGAGAGTGTGTACAAACCTTATCGCGTAAAAAGAAAAACAGCAAGTAACCATGAAAAAAGACATTATATTATCGGGAGTTGGTGGCCAAGGTATTTTATCCATAGCAACGGTTATCGGTAAAGCGGCTCTGAAAGAAGGCCTTTACATGAAGCAATCTGAAGTGCATGGCATGAGCCAGCGTGGTGGCGATGTGCAATCAAATTTACGCATCAGCGACCTGCCCATTGCGTCTGATCTTATTCCACTGGGCAAATGTGACTTGATTATTTCACTGGAACCCATGGAGAGTTTGCGCTATCTCCCCTACCTCAATCAGGAGGGATGGCTGGTAACTAACGAAACGACGTTTGAAAACATACCCAATTACCCCGATAAGCAGCTTATTATTGATGAAATTAACAAGCTTCCGCACAAGGTAATACTGGATGTTGATAAAGTAGCCAAGGAGGTTGGTTCTGCGCGTGTTTCTAATATGGTATTGCTGGGGGCAACTACTCCGTTTTTGGGTATTGATTATGCAAAAATAGAAAACAGCATACGCGAGATCTTTGAAAAGAAGGGAAATGAGATTGTTGAACTGAATCTGAAAGCACTTGCTGCGGGCAAGAAGATTGCAGAAAACATGATGTGACAAACTTAAATCTAGTACTATGAACACAGAATATTGGGAAAAGTCCATCGAGACTCTGCCACGGCAGGAGTTGGAGAAGTTGCAACTGGAACGTATCAAAAGCACGTTGACAGTAGCTTCCAACGCTCCCTACTACAAGGATCAATTTCAAAAGCACAACATAAGTCCGGACGCCATCAGGTGTCTGGACGATTTCCGCAAGCTGCCTTTTACTACCAAAGCTGACATGAGAGCGAATTATCCTTTCGGTTTGCTGGCGGGTAATCTGGAAGATGCGGTCAGAATTCATTCGTCGAGCGGTACTACGGGGAATCCGACTGTGATTATACACTCACAACACGATTTGGATTCGTGGGCCAATTTGGTTGCCCGCTGTTTATACATGGTGGGGTTGCGTAAGAAGGATGTGTTTCAAAACAGTTCAGGCTATGGTATGTTTACCGGCGGACTGGGTTTTCAGTATGGTGCCGAACGTTTGGGGGCATTGACGGTTCCTGCTGCGGCTGGTAACAGTAAAAGGCAGATTAAATTCATAACCGACTTTAAAACAACGGCTTTGCATGCCATTCCCAGCTACGCCATTCGTTTGGCCGAGGTCTTTCAGGAAGAAGGGATCGATCCGACAGAGAGTAGTCTGAAGACGCTTATTATAGGGGCGGAACCGCACACCGATGAGCAGAGAAGAAAGATTGAGCGTATGCTTGGTGTAAAGGCTTACAACTGTTTCGGAATGACTGAAATGAACGGTCCCGGTGTAGCATTTGAATGCCTGGAGCAAAACGGAATGCATATCTGGGAGGATTGTTATCTGGTAGAAATTATCGATCCGGAAACGTTGCAACCTCTCCCCGACGGTGAAATTGGCGAATTGGTTCTTACGACACTTGATCGCAATATGATGCCGCTCATTCGCTACAGAACACGTGACCTTACGCGCATTATTCCCGGTGAATGCCCCTGCGGACGTACGCACCGACGCATTGATCGCATCAAAGGAAGAAGCGATGATATGTTTATTATCAAAGGGGTGAATATATTCCCCATGCAAATAGAGAAGATATTGGTACAGTTTCCTGAATTGGGAAGCAACTACCTCATTACACTTGAAACGTTGCACAATCAAGACGAGATGATTGTAGAGGTAGAACTAAATGAATTATCGACAGATAACTACATTGAGCTTGAAAATACACGAAAAGAAATTGTGCGCCGCCTAAAGGATGAAATTCTAGTCACTCCGAAGGTCAAGCTGGTTAAGAAGGGGTCTTTGCCTCAAAGCGAAGGAAAAGCTGTACGTGTGAAAGATTTGAGAGATAACAAATAGATACATTATGCAATTATTAAAGAAAAGAATTCTTCAGGACGGGAAATGTTTTGAAGGGGGAATTTTAAAAGTAGACAGTTTTATTAATCACCAGATGGATCCGCAATTAATGAAGGCCATTGGGGTGGAATTTGTAAGACGTTTTGCTGGTACAAAAGTAAATAAGATCATGACCATAGAAGCAAGTGGCATTGCTCCTGCTATCATGACGGGATACCTACTGAATCTTCCGGTAGTCTTTGCTAAAAAGAAATCACCTAAGACAATAGAAAATGCGTTGAGCACCACCGTTCACTCTTTTACCAAAGACAGAGACTATGAAGTGGTTATCAGCTCGGACTTTCTGACTCCCGACGATAAGATTCTGTTCGTTGATGATTTTCTGGCTTACGGTAATGCTGCATTGGGCATAATTGACTTGGTTAAGCAAGCCGGTGCCGAACTTGTAGGAATGGGATTTATTATTGAGAAGGAGTTCCAAAATGGACGTAAACGAATTGAAGAACAAGGAATCAGGGTGGAATCTTTAGCAATCATTGAGGATCTTTCGCATTGCCAGATACGTATTAAAGAATAAGTATCCTAGGGCTATAGATACAAAAAAGGGCAGACTTTTAACAAGTTTGCCCTTTTTAATAAAGCCGCATCGATGATGTGATGAAACTCCGAATGACATGATTTGAGTGCTCACCCTCTTTGTAATCCACTGACTAAAAAGTATCCCGAAGGATTGTGGCCCGCCATTGAAAAGCAAAGCTTGTCTCGGTATTTCAGTTTACTTGATGAGTTTCCCAATCCAACCAATGCGGCTAATTCTTTTATGCAACAAAGATAACCTTTATCTATAATAAAAACAAGCACAAAGCGTGATTTGTTCACTAACTTTTTAAAACGAACTTGCCCAAGTTCACATGATTGCAAACTTGGGCAAGAATTATCATTTCAGAGGTTGCCCCTCTTTCAATTCAGAAAATTAAGCAGCTTTTGCTTTAGTTACGATTGCTTTGAAAGCTTCCGGATGGTTCATAGCTAAATCAGCTAAAACCTTACGGTTAATTTCAATGCCGGCTTTGTGCAAAGCGCCCATCAACTTAGAATAAGACATACCCTCCAAACGTGCAGCAGCATTGATACGCTGAATCCAAAGCGCACGGAAGTTTCTTTTCTTATTTTTACGGTCACGGTAAGCGTAAGTTAAACCCTTTTCCCATGTGTTTTTAGCAACGGTCCAAACGTTTTTTCTTGCACCAAAGTAACCTCTGGTTAATTTCAAAATTTTCTTTCTTCTTGCTCTTGAAGCAACATGATTTACTGATCTTGGCATAGTTTTACTCTTTTTTGAATGTTAGCGCCATTGATTAACAATGATCTTAAAGGCTAATGCATTCGGTTAATACTTTTAATAATACTTTTGTACGCTCTCGAGATTACTTCATTGCTAAGAGTTCCTTAACCTGGCTTACGTTAGTAACGTCAACTGTTGTTGTGCTGCACAAGTTTCTTTTTCTCTTTTTAGACTTCTTAGTCAAAATGTGACTGTGGAAAGCGTGCTTTCTTTTGATTTTACCTGTTCCGGTAAGAGCGAATCTTTTTTTAGAACCGGAGTTAGTCTTCATCTTTGGCATCTTAATTGATATTTAATTATTAAAATTGATGGTGACGCACTATACCTGCGCGTCATCCATTGGTTTTGATTCTTCTGAATCGTCCTTCACCTGAGGCTTTGCCGGAGCAACAGCCGGTTTAGTGACAACTTTCTTGGGCATTTCTTTTCTCTTGGGAGATAAAAAGATTGTCATCCTTTTACCTTCAAGAACGGGCATTTGGTCAACTTTTGCATAATCTTCAAGATCATTGGCAAAACGTAACAATAATACCTCACCCTGCTCTTTAAACAAAATGGAGCGACCTTTGAAGAACACATAAGCCTTCACTTTATCTCCATCTTCCAAAAAACCTTTTGCATGTTTCAATTTGAAATCATAGTCATGGTCATCTGTTTGAGGACCAAAACGTATTTCTTTCACATTGACCTTAACCTGCTTAGCTTTTTGTTCTTTCTGACGCTTCTTTAACTGATAAAGAAATTTAGAATAATCAATAATACGACAAACAGGTGGCTCTGCATTTGGAGAGATCTCCACTAAATCCATTTCACGCTCCTCGGCCATTTTTAAGGCCTGAAAGATTGGATAAACTTTTGCTTCAATCTCTTCGTCGCCCACAATGCGGACTTCTTTGGCACGGATCTGCTCGTTGATCCGATGTTGCCCTTTTAAGCTGTCATTCTTCATTAAAAAACGATTACTTCCGGTTTGTTTCTTCTTTATTACCAATTATTATTATCATTAAAGTAAAAGCGAACTTTAGAACATTAAAAAAATGCTATGCTTCTACATTTCGCGGCAAAGTTACCACATATTTATCATATTTTGTACTTCTTCATTAAGAATTTTACCAAAATCCTCAAATTTCATACTTCCTTTGTCACCTTCACCTTGTTTTCTGACAGCAACTTGTCCTTCGGCTGCTTCTTTCTCACCTACAATCAGCATGTAAGGGATACGTTTCATTTCATTATCACGTATCTTACGGCCTATTTTTTCATTACGTTCGTCAACAATAGCACGAATGTCAATGTTCTCAAAATATTTTTTCAGCTCTTGTGCATAGCCGTTGAACTTCTCACTAATTGGCAGAATAGCAACTTGGTCGGGTGTGAGCCACAACGGGAATTTACCACCTGTGTGTTCAATCAACACGGCCACGAAACGTTCCATAGAACCAAAAGGTGCACGGTGAATCATAACAGGGCGATGTTTTTGGTTGTCGGCACCGGTATATTCCAACTGGAATCTTTCGGGCAAACTGTAGTCAACCTGAATGGTTCCCAACTGCCATTTACGACCAATTGCATCACGAACCATAAAGTCAAGCTTAGGACCGTAGAATGCAGCTTCTCCAAGTTCCACACGGGCTTTGAGACCTTTTTCTTCACAAGCTTCAACAATAGCTCGTTCTGCTTTTTCCCAGTTCTCATCAGAACCGATGTATTTTTCACGGTTGTTAGGGTCTCTGAGTGATATCTGTGCTTCAAAATTTTCAAAGTTAAGTGCTTTGAAAATAATAAAGATAATATCCATTACACTCAAGAACTCTTCTTTCACCTGATCCGGACGGCAGAAAATATGCGCATCATCTTGCGTAAAGCTGCGAACACGTGTCAAGCCATGAAGCTCACCGCTTTGTTCGTATCTGTAAACGGTACCAAATTCGGCCAAACGCAAAGGAAGATCTTTATATGAATGAGGCTGCCATTTGTATATTTCACAATGATGCGGACAATTCATCGGCTTTAATAAGTACTCCTCTCCTTCTTCCGGTGTGTTAATAGGTTGAAAAGAGTCTTTTCCGTATTTAGCATAATGACCTGAAGTTACATAAAGCATTTTATTGCCGATATGAGGGGTCATTACCTGTTGGTAACCGAAACGTTTCTGTATTTTCTTCAGAAAATCTTCCAATCGTAAACGAAGAGCCGTACCTTTAGGTAACCACATAGGAAGACCTTTTCCTACTGTTTCCGAGAACATGAAAAGTTCCATTTCTCTACCAATTTTACGGTGATCGCGCTTTTTAGCTTCCTCCATCATAGCCAGATGCTCATCGAGCATCTTCTTCTTAGGGAATGTGATACCATAAATACGAGTCAGCATTTTGCGATTTTCTTGTCCGCGCCAATAAGCACCGGCAACAGAAGTAAGCTTGATAGCCTTAATAGCTCCTGTGTTTACAAGGTGCGGTCCCCGACACAAGTCAGTAAATTCTCCTTGGGTATAAGTGGTGATCTTACCGTCTTCTAACTCTGAAATGAGTTCACATTTGTATGTTTCGTGACGATCTCCAAACATCTTCAAAGCATCACTCTTACTGATCTCTTTTCTAACCACTGCTTCTTTCTTTGCAGAAAGTTCAGCCATTTTGGCTTCGATAACAGCAAGGTCAGCTTCTTTTATGACTGCCTCACCCGGATCTACATCATAATAAAATCCGTTTTCAATAGCCGGACCTATACCAAATTGGATTCCGGGGTAAAGTTCCTGTAGAGCTTCCGCCAACAAGTGTGCACTAGTATGCCAGAAAGCATGCTTACCTTGTTCGTCCTCCCATTTGTACAACACCACAGAAGCGTCTTCCATAATAGGACGTCCCAAATCATAAATATCTCCATTAACGCCACACGCTAACACATCTTGCGCAAGACGAGAACTAATGCTCTCTGCTATTTGCAGACCAGTAACTCCTTCGTTGTATTCACGAACTGAGCCATCAGGGAATGTTATTTTTATCATATTTTAATGTTATTGTCTATTGAAACGCAAAATTAATTAATTCTTTTAAGATACATCCGAAATAAATCAAAAATATTATTCGGGGACTTCTGTAAAACGTTTTATGATATTATATGCAGAAACGATTCCCAGCTCTCCTGCTTTACTCAAATCAGCAATACCTTTCTTGTTATTTCCCAGGAATATGTAGGTTAGCCCTCGATTAAAATAGGCTTCTGCAAAATCTTTATTTAAATCAATAGCTTTTGAATAATCTATAATTGCAGAACGGTAATCTTTGAGTACAGAAAGTAGATTACCTCTGTTATAATACGCATAAACAAAATCGGGCGCCAAGGCTATGACATTATCTAAATCATTCTTCACCACGTCATAGTCAATAGCTGCAACCATTGCAGCTTTTCCTTGTGATACATTTGCCGTATTTTGTCCTTCAGCCTTAAGGTATTCTAGTTGTTTGTAACGCACCAAAGCTCTCATAAAATAAGCAGGGAAGAATGTTTTATCATTCAAAATAGCCTGAGTAAGATCTTCAATTGAGTTCTCAAAATCTTGCACAAGATAAAAATCGACTGCACGAGAGAATCTTTTTCTTGAGTCCTGAGGGTTTTCCACGATCTCAGTGGTATGTGTATCAATCATCGCGAAATGTTCCTTGACCTGTGCTTCCGACAAGGGAGCTTCGTCATTCGTTATATACAGACGCTTAGGCAACGCACCCGAGCGGTTGAGGTTGTCAATGAATTTATGATAATTTATATTGCGCTTTACTTCGCTCATTTTCTCATAATACGTTAACACATACATCGGTTCCATTCTCACTTCAACATTCCGGTCTTGCACTTTACCTCTGTAATAGCTATTGTATTTCTGATCGCTTTCTGAATCATCAGCTATAACTATTTTGCCATAATTACTAACGTTCTTATCTGATTTCTTACGTGTTTTCGATTTATCATCTGTGTTTTCGTCTTTATTTCCGGCCGACTTGTCATTATTTGTATTTGAAGAAAGCAATCCGTTCTTTCTATCAAGCTGCATCTTTAGTATTTTAAATTCATCGCGTTCGGCGCCATTTTTATCGCCTATTTTTCTACGAGCCTCCGCTCTATTATAATAACCAGCCATAAAATTAGGGTGTTCATTGATTACCGTACTGTAATCTTTGATAGCTCCCTTGTAGTCTCCTGTTTGATATTTTAGCAATCCGCGATTAAAAATGGCCATCATATTATCGGGTTCCATTTTAATAACAAAGTCAAAGTCTTCCAAAGCCCGGTTATCGTCACCCACCTGAGCACGCAACAAACCGCGGTTGTAGTGACCGATAAAATTGTTCGGGTCAACATCTAAAGCGAGATCGTAATCGCTCATAGCACCTCTCAGGTTGTTTTGGTGAAAACGGGCTAATGCTCTATTTACGTAGTTAGCTGCATTTTTTACATTCAAATGAATAGCCTGATTCAAGTCAGATTCAGCCTCTGTATATTTCGCCTGTTGTAGTTTTAGAATAGCCCTGGAAGTCCAGGCGTCCGGATCATATTTATCCATTTCAATCGCAAGATCAAAATCGCGATAAGCCTGAATGGTATCTTTTTGTTTTAGCAAAACCTCCCCTCTCATCAAGTAAGCTTTAGTATATTTGGGTGATAAAGCCAACAAATTTCCCAAGTCTTTTTTGGCAGCATCGTAATCACCCTTTTGAATGTGGCACAAAGAAAGGTTATGCCACAGGGTTATATTTTCTGGTTCGTACTGAAGTGCTGTTTTATAATCGCTAATAGCTCCTTCAAACTTACTTTGCTTGATACGGGCCAGTCCGCGTATCTGATAAGCGCCCACAACAAAAGGATTACGCTCTATTGCAGCACTACAATCAGTTTCGGCACCTTGATAGTCATCCAGATTTATTTTGGCCAATCCTCTAAAAAAATAAGGCTCGTACAAATAAGGTTTCGCATTGATTACTTGGTTAAAGTACTGGATAGAAAGAACGTAGTCCTCAAAATACAATGCATTCCGAGCAATAGTCATTACTCGTTCTGTATTGATTTGGGCACAAAGATAAGTAGGAAAAAACAGCAAAAGCAGTATTATATTCTTGACCATCAGCTTTCAATTATTAATAAGCAAAACAAAAATATAGCTTTTAACTGACAAACAAAGAACATAGTACTGCTTTTTGTATTTTTTGACCAAATTAAGCCTCATTAAACACAAGCTCAATATGATCTGCGGATTTTATTTAACTGTTTTTACCTTATAAGAACAGCGTGCTTTACCTTTTAACATTGCATTTAATTTTCCTTTAATCATTTGTTTGCGTAACGGTGAAATATGATCAATAAACATTATGCCGTTAAGATGATCAAATTCATGCTGCATCACTCTTGCCAAATAACCCTCAACCCATTCGTCATGCTCCACGAAATTCTCATCCATGTATTTCACATGGATGCGGTTCATTCTTTTTACGCTCTCATGAATACCAGGTAAACTCAAGCAGCCTTCCTCCATCGAGACCTCTTCTCCTTCAGTTTCAAGGATATGAGCATTGATGTATGCTTTTTTAAAGTCGGCAAACTCAGGATGTTCATCGGCCAGTGGGGTAAGATCAATAACGACTACGCGAATCGGTAAACCGATTTGTGGAGCAGCAAGCCCTACGCCATCTGCACGATCCATCGTTTCAAACATATTCTTAATAAGTTCCGCTAATTCCGGATAATCACGTGTAATATCATCGGCTACAACCCTCAACACAGGTTGGCCGTATACATAAATAGGTAATATCATATTTAAAATTTATTTTTTTATACTATAACGTTTTGCCTCAAGATATGTTTGCAATATAATGGTAGCACTTATTTCATCAACCAATGCCTTATTCTGCCTATCCTTCTTTTTTAAGCCGGCTTCCATCATCGTGCGATGTGCCAAAACCGATGTAAAACGTTCATCGACATATTCCACATTCATATCCGGTAACGTTTTCTTTAAAGAAGCAACAAAAGGTTTGATATATTTCATGCTTTCCGAGGCTTCATTGTTCATCTGCTTGGGAAGTCCGATAATAATTTGATCAACATCTTCCTTATTTGAGTAGTCAGTTATGAATTTCAAAAGTTCGTGAGTAGCGACTGTAGCCAACCCGCCGGCTATTATCTGTAACGTATCTGTTACAGCAACTCCGCAGCGCTTTCTACCATAATCTATTGCCAATATTCGTCCCATAAGTGGTGCAAAATTACAATTTATTTTCATTAATGTATTTCATTCGAAAAGAAAAAGACAGATAAATCTTCTTTTTTCACATAAATAATTGGGGCATAAGAAAACTATCTCTATTTTTGCATAGTATAAAAAATAATGAACTACAGTTTAAACATTTATAAATTAGAGAATATGATCATTCTTCAGAAATCAAAGCATGTTATAAGTCTATCCTTTTTTATAATAGGGCTTTTATCAAGTTCTTTATCACAGGCTCAAGATGCGAACAAAACAGTCAGGGAGTTGAGCGACCTGGGATTTGAAAACATATCATACACAGAAAACAATCAAGAATTAACTTATACGTTGGAAAGTGTATCTTACCGCCTTACAGGTGTAGGCGTCAATAAGGCTATAAGTATTATTCAAAAAGAAGGTTTACCTCAAAATAAATCATGCAGGGTAATCATCTTAGATAACAACGTTCCCCAAATTTCACTACTTTACTCAAAAGAGTCAAAAGACAGCCTAAATGTTCCTCAAAAAAGCAATTGGGTTGTTAGCTACGAGTTGGGTGAAAACTGGAAAGAAATTAAAAAGGAAAAAAAGACAAACAGTTCATTATATAAGGTCGATTTATTGGTATATCCGGAGTTTAGTTTTCAAAATTATAAATTATCACGGGTATACGACATACTTTTGAACTTCTCTCCCGCAATAGAAGTCTCTTTTTGGAAAGGTATGAAATTCACCGGACAGATTATCTTCCCCATTGTGAACGACTACGGAACTAAGTACGAACAAATAAGGCCCGGATTCATTACGTTATCGCAATCATTCCGACTTCCTCAGCGCACATTCCTTACTGCATCTGCCGGTTTCTTCAATAATTTCCGTTGGGGTATGGATGCAAGGGCGAAGCATTTTTTACGAGATGAGCGTTTCTCTCTAGAAGCACGATTGGCCTATACTGGAAAAGGGGAATTTGATAATTGGGCTTTTTACCACGGTAAAGAGTGGAAATTTACCGGTAATATAGGCGCCAACTTTTATTGGCCACTTTACAATACACAGTTCAGCTTGAAAGCAGAACGTTATTTGGAAGAAGAGCTAGGTGTTCGATTTGATATGATACGGCATTTTCGTCATGCCTCTGTTGGGTTTTACGCCATGAAGGTAGAACATGCCGGCAATAATGGATTTAACGGTGGTTTCCGCTTTCAGATAGCATTGCCTCCTTACAAATATAAAAGGAACAAATATGTTCCTCGTGTAATGCCTTCAAGTAACTTCGGTATAGGCTACAATGCCGGTAATGAAAGGGTTTATGGCAAAACATTTAAATCACAAGCAAGTGACAACATTATGCAAGACAACGGTTATAATCCTTACTTCATAAAATCAGAACTTAACGATTAAATAAGACCAAATAAAAAAGCTCCGGGAGAATATTCTTCCGGAGCTTTTTTTATTTGATAAGTAGGGTTTTTATTAGAACACTCGGTACAATAACCATGCGCCTTGGAAGTCTTTTCTATTAGGATATTTAGCTTTGAAAGCATCACGAGCATCAGCAGCAGCGCCTCTATCAGAGAAAGTACTAACAATAACTCTGTACATCGCAGCTTCAGCGTTAAATGCAATGGTTGCATTGTAACCTTCGGCATCTAAAAAGTCTTTCAAACCTTCAGCGTTAGCTTTCAAACCAAAGCTACCACAAACTACACTATATTCTTTTAAACCATCAACACCTGAAACCACAGTTACTTTTTCCTGACGTACAGGAGCTGTGCTATTTGACTTAACAACTGTTGAAGTTGTAGTAACCGGAGTTACATCAACCGGTGCATTCACTTGAGGTTCGGCAAGTTCTTGTTGTTTGGCTTTCTCGTATGCTTTTTTATAAGCACTTTCACTTGATTTACAAGAACTAAGTGCAAAGACTACACATACACCCGTAGCTAACATTACTAATTTTTTCATAATCGTCATATTTTAGTTAATAATTCGTTTTACAAAACAATATTCTATACATTTTTTCTATACGAAAGAGTTGAGGTAGCCTGATTGGTAGGCATTAGCAAGACTTCTGCTATTTGCACATGCTCGGGAGCAGAAGCTGCATAATAAACCGTTTCGGCCACATCATCACCCGACAAAGCATGAATACCCTGGTAAAAACGATCCGCAACTCCTTTATCGCCTCGGAATCGTACTACAGAGAAGTTTGTTTCAACCATACCGGGCTTGATATTGGTTACACGCAACGGCGTATCAACCAAATCTATTCTTAAACCGTCGGAGAGAGCCTTAACGGCAGCTTTAGTTGCACAATACACGCTTCCTCCGGGATAGGCACCGTCGCCTGCAATAGAACCGATGTTGATAATATGCCCCCTGCCTCGTTCAACCATACCGGGCACTAAAAGACGCGTTACAGTTAGCAATCCTTTAATGTTGGTATCAATAACCACATCCCATTCATCAAGATTACCTTGATGTTCTTTATCGAGTCCAATAACTAATCCGGCATTATTAATCAACACATCAACCGCCTGCCACTCTTGCGACAATGATGTTAATGCCTTAGCAACTTCATCTCGGTTACGAACATCAAAAGGTAATAGCAAAACACGAGTTGCATATTTTGTTTCCAGCTCTTTTTTTATATCCTCCAGAACAGTTACATTTCTTGCATTGAGTATCAGGCTTGCTCCCTGAGAAGCAAACTTCCGAGCACAGCCTAATCCAATACCACTACTGGCTCCGGTTATAAAAACAATTCTGTCTTTCATCATTTTATTTAATCATTATTCTTAAAGCCTAGACAAAAGTACCGTTTCCTGCTTGTCAATAGTCAATCTGTTTAGTTAAATATAATTAAACTCAACAGAAGAACCCTTCATTCAGCAAAGGTTAGCGTATCTTTGTGCCTATTATAACGGAGCCGAGAGGCTCATTAACTCGAATCAATGACATTTGAAAATTTAAAATTAATTGACCCTATACTTAGGGCGCTTAAAGAAGAGGGATATGCCTCACCTACTCCCATACAAGAACAATCCATACCGGTTTTACTTCAAGGAAAAGATCTGATAGGTTGTGCACAAACAGGAACAGGAAAAACTGCTGCATTCACCATACCCATTTTACAAACATTGTATAACAGTAATCACAAGAAAGAGATTAAAGCATTGGTACTAACTCCAACCAGAGAATTGGCCATACAAATTGGTGAAAGTTTTGAAGCTTACGGCAAATACACAGGTTTACGTCACACAGTAATATTTGGCGGCGTAAAACAAAAGCAACAGACCGATGAACTCAGAAGAGGCAGTTCTATTCTTATTGCAACTCCTGGGCGATTGCTTGATTTAATAGAACAAGGATTTGTATCTTTGAAAGCACTAGATTTCTTCGTTTTAGACGAAGCCGATCGTATGCTCGATATGGGTTTTATTCATGACATTAAGCGTATACTCAAACTGTTGCCATCTAAACGCCAAACTCTTCTATTTTCAGCAACCATGCCCCCGGAAATAGAGAAATTAGCTAACAGCATGCTGAACAAACCGTCTAAAGTAGAAGTTACTCCGATCTCTTCTACGGTAGATATCATATCTCAGTATATTTATCATATTGAGAAAAAAGATAAAACGAATTTACTGATTCATTTACTTGAAAATACAAACATTGAATCGGCATTAGTATTCACGCGTACCAAATACGGAGCCGACAAGCTATCTCGCGCTTTGCGCAAACAAGGTATTACAGCCGACGCTATTCACGGAAATAAGAGCCAAAATGCCAGACAAAGATCGTTAAGCGAATTCAAAGAACATACATTGCGTGTACTGATAGCAACTGATATTGCAGCTAGAGGCATTGATGTTGACCAACTATCACACGTATTCAATTACGAATTGCCTAATGTTCCGGAAACATACGTTCACAGAATAGGAAGAACTGGTCGTGCAGGGCACGAAGGTGTTGCCATATCTTTATGTGATTCGGAAGAAATTCCTTACCTGAAAACCATACAAAAGCTGATCAACAAAAACATTGAAGTAGTAAAAGACCACCCTTTTGTAACCAAAGACAATATTATAGCCCAAGAAAAAGTAACCGAAGAGCTTAAAGTAAAGGCGAAAGAAAACAAAAAGTATCGGGGAAATAAATCGAACGGTGATTTTTGGAGAAGAAAGAAAAGGGAAAAATAAGAAAAAGTGGAAAAAAGGAAAGAAAGCAAGAACAATCATACTCAAAAAAAGAATGAACAATATTTGCTTTCTCAGCGTTTATCAATCGTAATAACATTTAAAAGAAAGGATTGATTATGAAAGGTTTAAATGTTCTGGCCGCATTTTTAGGAGGAGCAGCTGTGGGAGCTGCACTCGGGATATTATTTGCACCCGAAAAAGGGGAAGATACCCGTAAAAAAATTGCAGAAGCACTTCGCAAAAAAGGTATTAAACTAAATCGAACCGACATGGAAGATCTAGTAGATGAGATTGCTGCTGAAATTAAAAATGAAGTCAAAGGTTAAAATTCAAAGCCACTATGTTTATTAACGACGAAAGTATAGACAATTTGCAACAATTGTTTGTTGAATTCAAGAAGTATCTGGAGTTACAAAGGGAATATACCCAATTGGAAATTACCGAGAAACTAACCATTTTATTTTCAACATTCATAACTGTAATCATACTTATCATATTAGGCATGGTGGCTTTGTTCTATGCATTATTTGCACTAGCCTACATACTTGAGCCTCTAATTGGTAGTTTAACGGGCAGCTTCGCTGTTATTGCAGGAATCAACGTATTACTGATTCTGTTAGTTATCTATTTTAAAAAGCAGCTTATTATTCAACCAACAGTGAATTTTGTAGCCCGATTATTTTTAAATAAATCAAAGTAGTCATGAATAAGCAAGATACTACCACAAAAATAACTCTGGAAGAAATAGCCAGACAAAAGGAAGAGGTATTACTAGCCATTCGTGAGCAAAAGAGCCTCATCGTGAAAACGGCCAGGAAAAGCTTTGCACCCTATTCTGAAGCAGCATCGACAGGAAGTTCACTGCTAAAATCGTTCAATACCGGAATGGCAATTATCGAAGGAGCTATGCTAGGCATCAAAATAATGAAGAGAATCAGACGATTCTTCAGATAAAAAAATCCACATCTCAGTTTAAGACGTGGATTTTTCATATCAAACAATAAGTATTTCACCTAAACGTATGTTTCCAACAATTTCACTTTACCGTTTGGCACAATAGTTACTTCTTGTATAGATGCGGGCATTAAAACCGTCTCTCCGGCTTTAAATGACACCTCATTTTTTTCATTATCATAAAGCGTACAACTTCCTTCTACACAAACGAAAATCACAAAAGAATCTAACTCCGAATAATCACACGTGATTTCTTCAGTCATATCGTATAACGAAGTAGTAAAGTAAGGACAGGCAACCAGTTCTATGGGTTCGTTCTCAACCACATCATATTGAGTCCTGTAATCGTCGAGTACCTCGAAATTGATAGCTTCCCGTGCTAAATCGGTATGTAACTCACGTGCATTTCCCTTCGCGTCTTTGCGATCAAAGTCATAAATACGATAAGTTACATCGGATGTTTGTTGAATTTCAGCTATAAAAGCCCCCGCACCAATACTGTGAACCCTACCTGCCGGTAAGAAGAACACATCACCCGGTTGTATGTCATATTCTTGTAATACCTCCGTAATGGTGTTATTGTAAACTCTATCCTTATATTCCTTGGGAGTAATCTGTTCAGAAAATCCAGAGCGAAGTTTGGCTCCTTTATCTGCACCGATAACGTACCACATTTCAGTTTTACCCATTGAGTTATGACGTTTCTTGGCTAATTCATCTGAAGGATGAACCTGAATGGAAAGATCTTGGCGCGCATCAATAAACTTGACTAACAAGGGAAATTTGACACCAAATCGAGCATAGTTTGCTTCTCCTAAAAGTTCTTCGCGGTATTTGCTTAGTACTTCTGTTAAAGTCATTCCTTTGTCGGGTCCTTCTGCTACGATAGACTCACTACCTTCTACGGCAGATATTTCCCAACTTTCTCCTACTTCTGTTCGTGTGTCATTCAGCTGTTTGAATGAAATAATTTTATCGCCCCCCCAAAGCGTTTGCTTTAATATGGGTTCAAATTTTAATGGATACATTTTTTTGTTATAAACTTAGATTATAAATTGGATATTAACAATTCAAGGCAAACATACAAAAAATATCAAAATATTCATTCTTAAAATGTTTTTTTCCTCAAAAAAGAACTGCAATTAAGCATTCAAAATACAATTTGAAGATACCGTTCAGGCAAACGCTAAACTTTCCTAATAATACAATAACATTTGCCACTAATAATTTGGGAGAACCGAAGAATTTGTCTTTATTTGCAGAAATTTAAATAATACCGAACATGATAAACACGTTTTCAACAGACGGAAATTTATCGAAACTTGATCGAAAGAATTTCCAAAAGCAGGTAGAAGGAAAGAACACGGATTTATATATCCTGAGAAACCAAAACGGCATGGAAGTAGCTGTAACAAACTTTGGCTGTGCTCTGCTTTCAATTATGGTACCCGATAAAAATGGAAAATATGCGAATGTACTCTTAGGACACGATAGCATTGACCATGTAATCAATAGTCCGGAACCCTTTTTAAGTACCGTGATTGGTCGATATGGAAACCGTATTGCCAAAGGGAAATTTACTCTGGATGAGGAGGTATACTCACTAGCCATTAATAACGGTCCGAATGCGTTGCACGGCGGCCCCACAGGATTCCACAGAAGAGTATGGGATGCTAATCAATTAAATGAAAGCACTATCGAGTTTAAATACCTTTCAGTAGACGGTGAAGAAGGCTTCCCCGGAAATTTGGAAGTTACAATGACTTACGAGATTGATGAAGAAAGCAATGCTCTGGTTATAGAATACAGTGCCACAACAGACAAGACTACGCTTGTAAACCTCACCAATCATGGTTTTTTCAACTTGGCAGGAATAGCTACCCCCACCCCATCTATCAACAATCACCTGGTTACAATTAATGCGGATCATTTTTTACCTATTGATGAAGTGTCTATCCCTACCGGAGAGATACTGAAGGTAGAAGGAACTCCTATGGATTTTCGCACTCCTCACACAGTGGGTGAACGCATAGAAGAAAAACACCAACAATTGATAAACGGTGCCGGTTATGACCATTGCTATGTGCTGAACAAAGAAGAGGGTTACGATTTAAGTTTGGCAGCAATCTATACCGACCCCGAAAGCAAACGTTCTATGGAAGTGTATACCACTGAACCTGGTGTTCAGCTTTACACGGGTAATTGGCTGAATGGTTTCGAAGGTGCGCACGGAGCAACTTTCCCTGCAAGAAGTGGAATCTGCTTTGAAGCACAATGTTTCCCTGATACTCCCAACAGACCCTATTTTCCTTCGGCAACCTTGTTACCGGGTGAAGAGTATTATCAAATGACTATTTACAAATTTACAATAGAAAAGTAATTAACTAACTCATTTATAAACCCTACTTTAAAAACTTACCAATGATACAAGAAAAAAAGAACGGAAACATCGTTGCCATAATCACGATGTTCTTCATTTTTGCCATGATTTCATTCGTGACAAATTTGGCAGCGCCTTTCGGTACAATCTGGAAAAACCAATACGAAGGAGCCAACACCTTAGGTATGATGGGAAACATGATGAACTTCCTAGCATATCTATTTATGGGAATTCCAGCAGGAAATATGCTCGTTAAAATCGGGTATAAGAAAACAGCCCTCATTGCTATGGCAGTGGGTGTATTAGGCTTGTTTACTCAATATCTATCAAGCTTATTCGGAGCCAATCTAGATGTGTTCACGTTGGGTGGATTCGCAATAAAATTGAACTTCATCATTTATTTATTGGGTGCATTTATCTGCGGTTTCTGCGTATGTATGCTTAACACTGTAGTAAACCCCATGTTAAACCTCTTAGGAGGCGGTGGCAACAAAGGTAATCAGCTCATACAAACCGGTGGTGCGTTAAACTCACTTTCGGGTACATTGACTCCACTCTTTGTAGGCGCATTGATCGGCACGGTTACGGCTCAGACTGCTATGACTGATGTGGCACCGTTGCTATTTATTGCCATGGGAGTATTTGCTTCTGCATTTATCATCATCTCATTCATTGCTATCCCCGAACCACATCTTCGCAAAGGCAATGTTGAAAAGGAAAAATTTGCTCACAGCCCTTGGCATTTCCGCCATACATTATTAGGTGTTGTTGGTATCTTTATCTATGTTGGTATCGAAATCGGTATACCGGGTACATTAAACTTTTACTTGGCTGATTCTAGCGAAAAAGGTGCCGGCTTATTAGTAGACGGTGCAGCTATCGGTGGTGCTATTTCAGCTATTTATTGGTTACTGATGCTGGTAGGTCGCTCGGCTAGTAGCGCTATCAGTGGTAAAATATCAAGTAGAACTCAACTTATTGTTGTATCGGCTACAGCCATCTGCTTTGTACTGATCGCTATCATTACCCCCAAAGAAGTGACTCTTTCTATGCCAGGTTATAGCGTAGACAAAGGATTCCAAATGGCGCAAGTTCCTGTAAGTGCCTTGTTCCTTGTACTTTGCGGTTTATGTACATCGGTCATGTGGGGTGGAATTTTCAACTTAGCTGTTGAAGGTTTAGGTAAATACACCGCACAAGCTTCGGGTATTTTCATGATGATGGTTGTTGGTGGTGGTGTGCTGCCACTTGTTCAACAATTCATTTCAGATGCTGTAGGCTACATGGCAAGTTACTGGCTGATTATCGTTTTACTGGCTTACTTACTATTCTATGGTTTGGTTGGCTGTAAAAACGTTAACAAAGACATTCCGGTAGAATAACCGAACATTATTTAATTTATTCACACTATAACATTTAAAACACCATGGATATAGAATTCGTAAGAAGCCGTTTTATCAAACACTTTGAAGGCGAAACCGGAAATGTATATGCATCACCCGGACGCATCAACCTCATCGGAGAACACACTGACTATAACGGAGGATTTGTTTTTCCGGGAGCTATTGATAAAGGAATGATTGCAGAGATAAAGCCAAACGGCACCGATAAGGTACGTGCTTACTCTATTGACCTGAAAGACTATGTAGAATTTGGGTTGAATGAAGAAGATGCACCTAAAGCTAGTTGGGCAAGATATATTTTCGGAGTATGCCGTGAAATGATTAAACGTGGAGTAGCTGTAAAAGGATTCAATACCGCATTTGCAGGTGATGTTCCTTTGGGTGCAGGTATGTCTTCTTCTGCCGCTTTGGAAAGTACATACGCGTTTGCATTGAACGAGCTCTTCAACGGTAACATCGACAAATTTGAGCTGGCTAAAGTAGGACAAGCTACCGAGCACAATTATTGCGGTGTAAAATGTGGTATCATGGACCAATTTGCTTCGGTATTCGGAAAAGCAGGAAGCCTTATCCGTTTGGACTGCCGTTCTTTGGAATACGAATACTTCCCTTTCAAACCGGAAGGTTACCGCTTGGTATTGGTTGACTCAGTTGTTAAACATGAGTTAGCTTCATCGGCTTACAACAAACGTCGCCAGTCATGTGAAACAGCAGTTGCTGCCATCAAAAAGAATCACCCGAATGTAGAATTCTTGAGAGATGCCACTATGGACATGCTCAAGGAAGTGAAGAGCGAAATCACTGCGGAAGATTTTATGCGTGCTGAATACGTGATTGAAGAAATTCAACGTGTGCTTGATGTTTGTGATGCTCTGCAGGTAGGCGATTACGAAACTGTGGGACAAAAAATGTATGAGACTCACCACGGTATGAGCAAATTGTATGAAGTTAGCTGTGAAGAGCTTGATTTCCTTAACGATTGTGCAAAAGAATGCGGCGTAACCGGATCACGCGTGATGGGTGGTGGCTTTGGTGGTTGTACCATCAACTTGGTGAAAGATGAACTTTATGATAGCTTCATTGCCAAAGCAGAAGAAACTTTCAAGGCTAAATT
>MTLE01000344.1_pt1 | contig 25257 bp, 26 predicted proteins | sample 1982461 | NCBI WGS metagenome assembly MTLE01 (sample SAMN05712605, study PRJNA340218) | biofilm metagenome | isolation source: sample SPL anode biofilm adapted to -200 mV | place: USA | collected 2012-02-03
TCAAGAAACCAGCCACCGGCATCACAATACGCGACGCCAGGCGCGAAGGCATCGCCGATGACAGTGAATTTACCGAATACTGAGGACGGGGGTGTCTATGCGCCAGTACCTGACGTTCGAGCTTGATGGTCGCCGGTACGGAGTTCGCGTCGAATATGTCAATTCCGTGCTCGATCCACAGTCGATAACACCTCTGCCCCGTGGCTCGAGCATCGTGACCGGCCTGACGAATGTCCGCGGCAACGTCGTTCCGGTCTTCGATCCTCGAGAGACACTGCGACGCACCAGGGTTGATGATTCCGCGATGGACACCACGATCCCCGAGGGCGGCGAAGAAGGTGGCATCGTCATATTCGAAGTGGACAATGGGACCTTGCTGCCGTTCATTGGCATCCAGGCGGACAGGATCGGCAAGGTCATCAACCTAGAGGACGCGGAAGTCTCCGCTGTTCCCAACTTTCTGCCGGCCGACGCGTCCCGGTTCTTCGAAGGTTTCTGCTTCGTCGGCTCGACCAGACACTCGATCATCAACCTGCAGGAACTGGCGGCGAAGGATACCCTGTTCGGCTCATCGCAGGAGGCCAGCCGTGCCTGATACCATCATCACTCTGCCACAGCATGCCTCGGTATCCGCGGCGGCGGCAATCAGGGCCGAGTGTCTTGCCGCCCTGAAGCGCATCGCTTCAGGCTCCAGCATTACGATTGACGCAGGCCAGGTGCAGCAGGCCGATTCGTCGCTGGCGCAACTGATCATAGCGCTGAAGGCGGAGGCGGCCGGCCGGGGGATTCAAACCATCATCAAGGGCAAGGACGAAAACGCCTTCCTGCGCGCGCTGACGAGCAGTGACGCTGGTTCCTGCGACACGGTCGCGAAACACGCTCCCAAGCCGGGTACGCACGGAGGCGCGGCATGAACGACAAGCTCATAGAGACCTTTCTGGACGAAGCGCACGAGCTCCTGGATGGCCTGGAAGACCATCTGCTGAATCTGGAGAAGAACCCGACCGATGTCGATGCGATGAACGCTGCCTTCAGGGCCCTGCATTCGATCAAGGGATCGGCGTCGATGTTCGGCTTCGAGGCGGTGGGCAATTTCGCCCACGAGGTAGAGGCGGCTCTCGATCATTTCAGGTCTTCATCGCTGCCCTCGACGCCGGAACTCGCCGACGCCGTCCTGCGCTCGCGCGACCACATACGCGCGCTGCTCGACGCCCCGGAATCCGCCTCGGCGGAAGAGCAGGAAGACCTTGTAGCCATACTCGCGGCGCTGGCCGGCACGGGCGGCAGCACCGAGTCCGAGCACCCGGTGCTGATCGTGCCCAAGAGCCTGGAGACCTTCCCCTCACCGGACTTCCGCACCTTCCGGATACGGTACAGGCCTTCGGCCGATGCCTATCGCAGGGGAGTCAAGCCCGAATCGCTGATCAGAGAATTGCGCGACCTGGGCGAGGCAAGCGTGCGCTGCGATTGCGCGTCGGTGCCGCCGCTCGCGGAGCTCGACCCCGAGGCATGCTACCTGACCTGGGATGTGCTGCTCACCACTTCGATGCCCGCGGGAACGGTCAAGGATGTGTTCATTTTCGAGGAAGGTACCTCCAGCGTCGCGATCGAGGAGATCCAGCAGGACGAGATCCTCGAGGGCGACGAGGTCAGGCGCCTGGGTGACATCCTGTCCAGGCGTCAATTGCCCGGAGCGTCGATCGAGGCGGCCCTGTCGAAGCAACGGCCCATCGGCGAGATACTGGTCAACGACCTGGGCACGCCACCGGCGGTCGTCGATGATGCCCTGTTCGAACAGCAGCACGCCAGAACCGTCGTGCAGGCGGCCCGCGAGGAAGCGGAACGCAAGACGATACGCATACGATCGGACAAGCTCGACGGCCTCCTCAACCTGGTTGGCGAGCTGGTCACGGTGCAGGCGCAGCTGTCACAGACGGTGAAAGACTCAAACGACCGCCACCTGCACGGCATCAGCGACTATGTGAAGCGGCTCGCCGGTGAGCTGCGGACTACCTCGATGGAGCTGCGGCTGATTCCGGTCGACTCGCTGTTCGCCAAATTCAAGCGGCTCGTCAGGGACCTTTCCAAGAATCTGGGCAAGGACATAGAACTGAGGCTGGAAGGCGGAGACACCGAGATAGACAAGTCGGTCATCGAGGTACTCAACGACCCGCTGGTGCATCTGGTCCGGAACGCCGCCGATCATGGCCTCGAAGCCGCAGTCGACCGTGAGCGGGCAGGCAAGCCGCGGAGCGGAACCATAACGCTCCGGGCCCAGCACGCCGGAGCCTTCGTCCGCATCTCCGTCAGCGACGATGGCCGCGGCCTCAACCGCGAGAAAATCCTGAAGAAGGCGATAGACCGCGGCCTGGTCGCCATCGACGCTCGCCCGTCGGACAGCGAGATCGACATGCTGATATTCAAGCCGGGATTCTCGACAGCCGAGGTCGTCTCCAGCGTCTCGGGCAGGGGCGTCGGTCTGGATGTCGTCAAGACGGCCATAGACCAGCTCGGTGGCGCGATTACCGTGAAGTCGCAGCTGGGCAAAGGCACCGAGTTCAGCCTGGACATTCCGCTGACGCTCGCCATCATAGACGGCTTTCTGGTGCGCTCGGGTACCCGCATGTTCGTCATTCCGCTGTCATCGGTCGATTCGTGCTTCGAGCGCCTGCGCCAGGCGGATCCAGAACGCCTGATACAGCGGGGCAAGGAGTTCATACCCTATGTATCGTCGCGCGACCTGTTTGGCGAGGACGAGGCGCCGCCGGAGCGAGAAGAGGTGGTCATCGTCAGCGTCTTCGATTCCAGGCTGGCCATCGGTTTCGACCAGGTGCTGGGTGGCTATCAGACGGTCATCAAGCCGATAGGCGAGATTGCCCGCTACGCCGTAGGCGTATCCGGCGCCGCGGTGCTCGCCGATGGCGGCGTTGCCCTGATACTGGATGTCGCGGCACTCGCCCGCACCTACAAGGAACGTGGCTGAGCCAGCAGGGGCGGCCGCCGCGCGGACCCGGCCGGTGCCGGGTCTTTTTTTTATGAAAATTCGTGCCTTTTCCCTTCACGGGGCATTTCATACGCGCTACTATAAAATGTAGGGCTTATCTGGAGGTATGCATGCTTGATTTCGTCAGTAAAGGTGGGCCAGTCCTTTGGGTGATCATGGCCTTGTCGGTGGTGGGTCTTGCCATCATCATCGAGCGGTTCCTGTACTTCAGAAGCATCAAGGTGGATGAGGACAAGCTCTTCCAGCGGGTCAAGGCTTCCGTCGAGAAGGGCCACTTCGAAGAAGCCCTCTCGATCTGCGACAACAACGAGTCGCCGCTTTCGGCGCTTATCAAGGTGGGCATAGAATATCGCTCGTATCCGGAGAGCGCCCAGAAGGAAGTGCTGAAGGACGCCGCGGCGCAGGAAGTTCCCAGGCTCGAGCGCAATGTCTCCGCCCTTGGAACGATAGCGCACATAGCGCCGCTTCTGGGCCTTCTGGGTACGGTAACCGGCACGATGAAGGCCTTCGGGGTGTTGGGCAGATTCGGTTCGGTGGCCGACCCTTCGATACTCGCCAAGGGCGTCTCCGAGGCGCTGATCACGACTGTTGGCGGCATTGTCGTGGCCGTGCCTGCGGTCATCTTCTATAACTACCTGGTCAACAAGGTCAACCTGATACTGCTCAAGATGGAGAATCAGGTAACGGCGCTCATCCTGATGATCAACTCGGCCAAGCGCCGCACTCCGGGTACCGACGCATGACCATAGAACGAAGGCTCAAACCGCACATCAACGTCGATCTGACGCCGCTGATCGATGTGGTGTTCCAGCTGGTCATCTTCTTCATGATATCCAGTACCTTCAAGACCGCGCCCGGCATCCAGCTCAAGCTGCCCGATTCCGGCACCGCCACGGCCATCACGATTACGGAGCTGTCCGTCGTCGCCGTGTCGGACGACGAGGTCTATGTCAACAAGGTCAGGACCACGGCGGCCGGAGCCGATGCCGTCATCAAGTCGGAGCTGGAGGGACGCTCGACCGCCGACGTGCAGGCGGTGCTCGAAGCGGGTGCGCAGGCACCCTATCAGCTCGTGGTAACCCTGCTCGACGCGCTCAGACACAATGGCGTCGATTCGGTTGGCCTGTCGACGCGACCGCCACAGGCCGGCAAGGAAGTGCCATGACGACCACGCGCGACGAATGGATACGTTCCCGGCAACGCAGGCGCCAGGCAATTTCCTGGTCGGCGGCACTTGGGATTTACCTGGTCGCCATGCTCGTGACGATGCTGTTCTCCGCGTTGAGCATCAAGGAACTGTCCGACTATTCGGGCCCGGTCATCGTCAGGCTCGGTTCGCCGACGGGCGCCGAGACCGCCAGGCCTTCGGCGGAGCCGCAAGAGGCGGCCGCTCCGGCGGCCCCTCAGGCGACCGCGCAGACGCCGGCTGCAAAGCCTGCGGACAAGCCGGCGCCTGCCAGCAAGCCCGTATCGGCCGCGGCCCCGCCGGCCGCGCCTTCGACGCCTTCAACGGCGGCCGCCCAGCAGCCGGCGGCACCGACCAGCGCGCCGCAGCCTGCCCAGCCCACCGTCGTGCTGAAGGGTTCGGAGAGCGGCAACTCCTATGACATGACCATCAATGCGGGCTCCGGTATGGTCGGGCGCAGCCTGTACGTGCCCATCTGGCTCTATATGCCGGTGCCCTTCGTGTTGCCCGCATCGCTGTACGACAACATTCCGGATCTGGCTGGCCTTCCAGGCACCGCCGCGAAGCGCCGCGCCGTTTTCGAGAAATTCTATGAGCACAAGGCAGACGGCTCCTGGCAGCTGAAGGGGAACAGGCAACCCGAGTACGATGCCAGGCCGGAACTGTGGACGATGCTCGAAGACACCGGTTACGACGCAAAGACCGCTGATTACAAGAAAGACAGGTATCTGCGCCCGGTGGTCATCCTGTTCAAGGTCTCGGCTCCCGGCTCCAGCGGCAAGCCAAGGCTGGAGGATGTAGCACTCGAAGGTGGAGGTTCTGGCTACGACTTCATAGACCAGGCCGTGCTGTACGGATTCAGGAAGGCCGAGTTCTCCAATTCGGGAACGAGTTCGATCACTGGCAGGTTCACCTACCGATTCTGAGCTGGCACTTGCGCGGAGCCGCCGGTGGTCGTATGCTGAGTTGATGCAGCAAAGGTGCGATCATCGATGAAATCGATCATCCTTGCGGTGCTTGCCGCGTCGTTCATCCTGTGCCTCTTCCTGGGCATCGCGGCCTTGGTGCGCGCCAGGACGAAGCGGCGGTTCTATTCGCTCGGCGTGTTGTGTCTTTCGGCCGCGCTCTACGCCGCCTTCTATGCCGCTGAGGTTCTGCAGCCAACCCTGCGTGGTGTTCTCTTCTGCATCGGCTTCGAGTACATTGGCATCAGCGGCATCGCGGTCACGATGTTCTTCCTGATTCGCGACTTCGTCGGCGCCGAGCGGCCATCACCATGGTTCGTCGCCCTGGTCACACTGGTGCCGTTTGTCACGACGGTGATGGCGCTTACCGTCAGCTACCACGAGTGGCTCTACATCGAGCCGCATATCAGCAGGATCGCGGGCCTCTCTATACTCGGCTTCTCCAGAGGCCCCTGGTACTGGGTCAACCTGCTCTACATCTATGCCATCTTCGGGTATGGCCTGCTGGAATTCATCAAGACGATGCTGGGACATCGAGCCGAACGCAAGGCCCAGGCCGCCTACCTGCTCGCTGCCTTCGCCATTCCGATAGCCGGCAACCTGGTCTACCTGGCCGGGTGGACGCCGGCAGGCATCGATGCGGCGCCGCTCGCGTTCGCGCTATCGGTTGCCTTCTGCTCGGCCGGCTTCTTCAAGCACCATCTGTTCAACATCTACCCGCTGGCACGCAACCTGGTATTCGAGCAGATGCGCGACGCCGCGTTCGTCGTTGCCGAGGATGGCGCCATCGTCGACAGCAATGCCGCTGCTCGGGAGCTCTTCCCGACGCTCGCGCCTGATATTGGTGGCGATACGCTGCAGTCGCTCTTGTCCGCGTATCCGGAATTCGAGGCGGCATCGAAGGAATCGGCCGCCAACCCGGTCGTCACGATCAGCCGCAGTGATGGTGCCAGCCGCTTCCTCGAGACCAGACTATCTGAGATCACCAGCGGCGGCGGGCACCTGATCGGCAAGGTCTACACCCTGGTCGACATAACCGAGAGCAAGTATCTGCAGGATCGGCTCGAGGAACTCGCCTCGACCGACGAACTGACCGGCCTGCCCAACCGGCGGCGCTTCTTTGAGCTGGCCGCGGTGGAACTCGAGCGCGCCCGGCGCCACGCACGGCCCATCGGATTCGCCATCATGGACATGAACAGGTTCAAGGACATCAACGACCGTCTGGGCCACCATGCCGGCGACGAGGCCCTGCGCCTGGCGGCCCGGCTCTGCGCCGGCACGCTGCGTTCCTGCGATGTTGTCTGCAGGATAGGCGGCGACGAATTTGCGTTCATATTCCCGGAGTGCGACGAATCGGGCGCCGCCGCCGCGGCAGAGAAAGTCCGCGCCGTCATCTGCGCCGCTACATTTACGAGCGGGACAAGCCTCGTCACGCTCTCGGCCAGCATCGGCTCGATAGGATCCGCCGGCCCGGTTCATCCTGATCTCGAGGATATGCTCGCCACGGCAGACCGCCGCATGTATCAGCACAAATCGCTCGCGGAGAACTCGGCGCACCGCGCCAACCGGATCAACCAGGCCTCCGGGAATCGATGATGGGCCGAGCCGGGATTGGCTCGGTGACTGACTGTAGCGCGGCGCGCGCAGCACTGGCGGAGGATGCGTAGGCCCGCCTCAGTAGCGGCAGAAACCGACCACGCGGCATGGCGCGTCCACCGAGCGACAGCTTGTAGTCCAGCGGCATGCCAAGATCCCATACCTGGATTCCGCTGGCGGCCAGTACCGCGCCGAGCACTGCCAGCTGCACCGTGCCCGCTCCCGACACGTGGGAGAACCCGGAAAGGCTCGCATACGATTCGCCGATAAGGTAGCCCAGCTCGCCGGCGACAAGCAGCCGGTCGTCTCCACTCTCCGTCCACAGCTCGGCCGACACGAACGCGGCTCGACGCGAGGCCCGCTCTTCGTGCAGACAGCAGAATGCCTTGACCAGCTCGGGCACGAGCCAGTCGTCACCGTGGGCATCCAGACAGCCCTGCGCCACTGCGCGGAAACAGGTGTTCATGCCAAACATGTATCGGCCTGACTCGCGCCGAGCGGTTCTGGTCACATGGGTCAGACATGGATCGAGGACACAGCGTTCAAGATGCAGCTTCGGAACAAGCACCGGCATCGGGCCGGCCGGTGATGGCACCATGGCAGCCATCGGCATGAAGCCGGCGACGGCCGCCGACTCGATGGAATCAGGTTCGATGCAGGGGAATATGGCAAATTCGTCGCCATACACATCGGCGAGCACCGCCGCGCATTCCGCGAAGTCGTCTCCGGGTTCTATGAGCGGCAAACCGGTCCCATCCCAGCGCATGCGACCATCCTTTCGGTTCCAGTGTCGGCGATACAGCGACGTGCTATACTGATCGGCATGGAGACGATACAAGAGTATCATGACGGACGCCTCGTGGTCGCGGTCGGCGACATAACGCGCTTCGACGGCGACGCGATAGTCAATGCCGCCAATTCCGCGCTTCTGGGCGGCGGAGGCGTCGACGGAGCGATTCACCGGGCGGCCGGCCCGGCGCTGCTGGCGGCGTGCAAGTCGCTCAGGGCGCGGATCCTGCCCGATGGCCTGCCAACGGGCAAGGCTGTCGCTACCGCGGCCGGCAGGCTCCCGGTCAAGGGCATCATCCACACCGTGGGCCCCACCTGGAGCGGTGGCTCGGCCGAGGCGATGCGAACCGACGCCGCCCTGCTCGCCAGTGCCTACCGCGAGTCGCTGTCCATCGCGAGTGAACATGGCTGGCATCGTGTCGCCTTTCCTGCCATTTCGACGGGCGTCTATGGCTATCCGAAACCGGCAGCCGCCATCATCGCGTTCGAAGCGACGAGTGCCTGGCTCGCCGCCAATGCGCTGCCGCTGGCGGTGTGGCTGGTATTCTTCTCCCGGGCCGATGCGGACATATTCATCAATGCAGTCTCCCAGCAGAAAAGCTAGCAAGCGCGCGACCCACATTCTGAGCCGGCAAGAGGCGGTACGCATCGCGTATGGCTGCCAGTTCTGTCCGGAAGCCCGGGCCGGAACCGGCGCGGCCGGCATGCCAGACCCGGCGGACCGAGCCGCCGCGCATCTGGCCCGCATCGGGCATGTGCAGATAGACACGATTTCCGTCGTCGAGCGGGCACATCATCACACCTTCTGGAGCCGCGATCGTGCCTATCGGTCCGAAGTACTTCCACACCTCGAAACCGCACCCCGCCGCGCCTTCGAATACTGGGCCCATGCCGCAGCATACCTGCCAATCGATGATTACCGTTTCTGCCTGCCCAGAATGCGGCGCATAGCCGAGACCGGACACCAATGGTTTCCGACCGACCCCGCGGTGGTCACGTCGGTACTCGACCGCATACGGGCAGAAGGGCCGCTCAGATCGAGTGACTTCGCGGGTGACGGCCCGCGCGGCCCCTGGTGGGACTGGAAGCCCGCGAAGGCCGCGCTCGAATACCTGTTCATGTCCGGAGTGCTGCTCGTCGCCTCGAGGCCGGGTTTCCAGAAACTCTACGACCTCGCGGAGCGGGTAGTACCCGCGGGCCTGGACACCCGTTTCCCGACCGAGGATGAACAGGCCGACTGGTATGTGCGGCGGGCAGGCCTGGCCCATGGGGTCTTTGCCGAGGCAGACATCGCGTACATGCGCAAGGATGCGCGGGCCGCCATCGAGTCGGCCATCCAGCGGGCCGCAGAAGCAGGGGTCCTGTCCGCCGTGACCATTTCAGGGCAGGAGGGCCGCCGGTACTGGGCTCAGGTAGGGGCACTCGATCTCGCATCGTCGGACCTGGAGCGGGCCGATCCCCGCCCCGTGCGCGTCATTTCGCCGTTCGATCCATATATCATCGACCGCAAACGCACGGCCAGGCTGATGGATTTCCAGTACACGCTGGAGTGCTATGTGCCAGAGGCGAAACGGCACTTTGGCTATTTCGCGTTGCCGGTGCTCTGGCATGGCACGCCCGTCGGCCTGATCGACTGCAAGGCCGACAGGAAGGCGGGCAGCCTTGTCATCAAGCACGCCAGCCTGCCCGAAAGCCCGCCACCTGGCTTCCGGGAGGCACTCGACGAGGAACTGTCGGCATTTGCCGCCTTCAACGGCTGCGCGTCAATCGATCACGACCGCCAACCTGACTGAAGCGGGCTAGAAGGCCAGGGAGTCCCAGGCTGCCACGGCCGCATCGATGCGGGAAGTTGCGTCGGCCAGCTGCTCGCCGGAGGGCGAATCGGGCAGCGACTCGACCACGTCGAAGATGCCCTGCTGGGCCGCGACCAGCTCCGCCGAACGCGCCTCCGCGACGGCCGGGTTGCGCCGTACATGCCGTGTCGTCTGCCGGCGCGCCAGCCAGTACGCATCACCACCTGCAGCGCCATCCGCATAGTCATAGGCTGTCCACAGCGGTGTGAAGGTGCCGCCGGAAAGCAGCATCGGCTTGTACAGGTTGGAGCAGGCGTACGAGGCGCCGGTAAACCAGAGCACGGCCTTGCCTTCCGGGCTCGTGGTGGCAGGGTACTCCACGAGCATCGAGGCCGTCGTGGGATTGCCCATGATATCGCCATCATGGCTGCAGACGTTCCGCCGTTTGCCGGGCAGCTGCGGGTCCGATACCGCATGGGCCCGGAGCACGGCCATCGCGGCGGCGCGGCTGCCGGCCTCGGCGGCTGGACCGAGCAGGGCGGCTACCGCCCGCCTGCGGGTGTCGCCGGCGCTGAACCGGGAGTAGAACCGCTCCTGCACATAGTCCTTCCAGGAACCCTTCTCGGACAGTCGCCCCGCGTCAGCCTCGTCCAGGCAGGCCATGCGCTCATTGACGACCGCGATCGCCTTGCGGGTTGCCGCGTCGACCCGCTTGTAGTCGTCGGTCAGCGCATAGGAATTCGATATGGCCGTGGGGCCCTCGGCGTGCTTCCACGCCCAGCGCTTGCCCGCGGTTTCCAGCACGAAGGCGCCATCGGGCCCGGCGATCAGATACGTGTTGTTGTACACCAGGGTGCCCTTGTAGGCGCCATTGCCGCCCTGGTCATAGCGCTCGGTCATATCGATCAGGCACGCCAGCGCCTCCTCGGCAGTCGAGGCCGACATCAGGGCCGCGCGGAGGAATTCCATGCCAAGAATGCCGTTGGCCGCCGGCTTGAAGCGGCTGAACACCGCCTCGTTGCCGATCGCGACGCCGGAACCGTTCACGCCCATCTCGGCACCTGCCATCCAGGTGGGGCACGAGATGGCCAGGGCATGGCCGGCGTCGCGCACGTCAAGACTGCGATTGCCGATACGAACCGAGTCCGCTGGTGCGCGCCGCGGAATGATCCGCAACACCTGCGCCTCTGCGGCGTTTCTGTCGGAATTCTTGCCCAGGAACCGGACCGCCGGTGTCGGCAAATAGAACGTATCGCACATGGCTTGACCTCCGTCGCTGCCCAGAAAAAAGCCGCCCCCTTGGGAGCGGCTGTCTGTCACCCTCGCCTATGCAGACGATCTCAGAGCATACCCGTAAAGTCAAGGGCAATCGATGGCTTGCGCTTGCCAAGCTCGATGTTCAGCATGAACAGCCCCTGCTTGCTGTCGCCCATCAGGTCGATGGTCTGCAATATGTCCATCGCGTTCTTCTCTTCCTCTACCTGCTCATTGACATACCAGCGCACCAGACCTTCGGTCGCGTAATCCTTCTCGGCCAGGCTCAGCTCCAGAAGCTCGCGGATCGACGCGGTAATGAACTTCTCGTGCTCGAGGGTGGCCTCGAACAGCTCCTTCATGGTCTTCGCCTTGACCTCCGGCGCCTCCAGTTTCTCCAACTTGGGGGTGGCGGCGTTGTCGAGCAGGTAGGCGTAGAACTTCATGGCGTGGAACATCTCTTCGTGATACTGGGTCATCATCCAGGTGGCAATCCCATTGTAGCCCTGCTCGCTCATTCTGGCGGACATGGCCATGTACAGATATGCGGAGAACATCTCGCGGTTGATCTGAAGATTGATCCTGTCAACAATTTTCTTTGAAAGCATACTATGCTCCTTGTCGATATCGGTGATGATGCGGATCGTAACCCGATCCGCATGTCTTCAATATACTGTGCGGGCCTTGCGCCGACAAATTCGCCAGCAGACTGTCTTTGGGCTCCGCTCAGGCAATCCAGCTGGAGTAGTACAACAGGCGCCCGCCATAGGCGACCGGCACCTCTGGCAGCATGGTCCATGAGCCAGGCAGCCCCAGCGCCAAGGCGGCCGCCTCGAAGTGGCGCATCGCAATGCCGATATCCAGCTCCTGGATCCGTATGCCGCCGATCGCGTTGTTGTACAGCCTATCCTCATCGAGGAACAGGTGAAACCGCGGAGTGTCCGCCTCGCCGGTTCGCACGATACGCCATGGCTGCTTGTTCGATGCCGATGGACCAAGGCGAACCGCCTCCAGCACCCGCGACCATCGCCCCGCATCGACAAGCGGCGCGTCAAACGAGCCGTCGAAGAACAGCGCGCTCGATGGCTTCCTGTTCCTCGAGCCGGCAAGCGCGCGCATCGTCGTATCGATGAACGATCTCCGTTCAGCGGGCTCACCGATCGGCATGATGGCCGGAACCACCTCGCCGGGCGCGAGGCGCATCGATGCGGCCACACCCGAGCGGTCAAAGGTGCCACCGAGCCAGCAGGTCCCAAGGCCCGCGCCGACCGCCCACAGCGCTATGCCCTCAAGGGCGTAACCATAGTCGGCGAAGGCGTATGGCCCGGGCACAGCCGCGCCGACGACAAAACTGGTGGCGTTCTGGATGATGCCGTAGGTGCCTATCTTGCCGGAGGCCGATTCCCCGCGCGACCCTGGTTCCACAACCATGAAGCGCGGCACGGTTCCGAAGGGACACGGCCCGACATGTTCGATGGCACCGAGGAGGCTCGTGCGATCGGCGGCGCTCAGGCTCGCACCAGTGAATGACCGCACCGATCTTCGCGTCTCAATCGACTGCAATGATATGTTCATGCTCCATAAGGTACGGAACGATCATCACCGAAAGCAAGCTCCCTTGCTCGAGCCGTCCATTCCTCTTGACCCTGATTCCCGCGGACGCATATTCTAGCATGATGAAAATCATCGTACTGGCTCTTGCTGTCATCATGTACGGACTCGTGCTGGCATTTCCTCACAGAAAGGCATGGTTCACGCTGGCGACGGCAGCCATCATCACCGCAATCGGGGTGGTGTCTCCGGCGACGGTCTTTGGCGAATTGATCAACTGGAACGTCCTGCTCATCTATATCGGCAGCCTGATCATAGCCGACCTGTTCATCTATTCTCGCGTGCCATCGCACCTTGCCGACCATATCGTCGACAGGGCACCGAATCTGGGATGGGCGGTAGTATTCATCCTGATCATGACGGGGCTTCTGTCGGCGTTCGTGGAGAATGTGGCGACCGTCCTTGTGATGGCGCCCATAGCCTTGGCCCTGAGCGACAAGATGAAGGTGGATGCCCGCTACTTCATGATGGGCCTGGCCGTCATGTCCAATCTGCAGGGCACCGCGACCCTGGTCGGCGATCCGCCCTCGATGATATTCGCTGGCTTCGCCGGCTATTCGTTCAACGATTTCTTCTTCAAGGATGGCAGGCTTTCGGTCTTCTTTGCGGTACAGGTCGGCATGATCGTAGGCGCGGCGTTCTTCTATTTCTTCTACCGCAAGATGGAACGGACCGCGATAGACCTGCCGGAAGAACGCGTCAAGACCTGGTTCCCGACGGTGCTCCTTGTCGCGCTGATCCTTGGCCTCGCCGCGATATCATTCATGTTCGAAGGCTTCTCGATTCTGTCCGGCGGCTATGTCTTTGCGTTGGGCGTCGTTGGAATGCTCTGGTATCGCTTCATCATGAAGGAACCACGAACCGAGGCGCTGCGCCTGATCAGGGGGCTGGATTGGGAGACCATCCTCTTCCTGATCGGGATATTCGTCGTCGTCGGCGCGGTTTCGAAGATCGGGCTGCTCGAAGACCTGTCCCGGGCGCTCGCCCATGTGATAGGCAGCAGCGTCGCGGCAGGATACATCGTCATCATAGCCGTCTCGGTGATTCTGTCCGGTTTCATAGACAACGTGCCATACATCATCGTAATGCTGCCGGTCGCGGCGCAATTGGCGGCCGGACTCGGGCTCAAGCCGGAACTTTACATGTTCGGTCTCCTGATCGGCTCGTGCCTCGGCGGCAACCTGACGCCATTCGGCGCCTCGGCCAATGTTGTGGCCGTAGGCATGCTCAAGAAACGTGGCACCATCATCAAGTTCTCGGACTGGCTCGGCGTCGCTGGTCCCTTCACGATACTGACGACGCTGGCTTCGAGCCTCTTTGTCTGGATGGTCTGGAGATAGAGCCGCCCCGCATCGACCCGGGTGCGGCTCCGGCACCGCTATTTCGAGTAGTCGAAGAAGCCCTTGCCCGACTTCCTGCCAAGCAGGCCCGCGCGGACCATCTTCCGCAGCAGCGGGTGTGGCCGATACTTGGAGTCACCGAACTCGGTGTACAGCACCTCCATGATGGCGAGGTTCACATCGTTGCCTATCAGGTCGGCAAGCGCCAGTGGCCCAATCGGATGATTGGCGCCAAGCTTCATCGCATTGTCTATGTCCTCGGCGCTGGCCACGCCATCGGCCAGAATGCCTATAGCCTCGTTGATCATCGGTATCAGTATCCTGTTGACGACGAAGCCAGGAGCCTCGTTGACCTCGACCGCGGTCTTGCCGAGCGAGCCGCATAGATCGACGATCTTCTTTCTGGTCTCGTCCGATGTCGCCAGCCCCTTGATGACCTCGACTAGCTTCATCATTGGCACCGGATTGAAGAAGTGCATGCCTATCACCTTGTCGGGACGCTTGGTCGCCGCCGCGATCTCGGTGATGGACAGCGATGAGGTATTGGTGGCCAGAATGGCCTCCGGCTTGCATACGCCATCGAGCTCGGCGAATACCTTCTTCTTGATCGCCATGTTTTCGACGGCGGCCTCGACAACCAGATCCACGCTGGCAGCCAGTCCGACATCGGTCGTGCCCGTAATCCTGGCCATCGCCGCCGAGCGCTCGCCGTCGGTCAGGCCACCCTTGGAGACGAGCCGATCGAGGCTCTTGGTAATGGTGGCCAGACCCTTGTCGACAAAGGCCTGCTCGATATCGCGGACGATTACTTCATACCCGGATTGTGCAAATGCCTGGGCTATGCCGGACCCCATCGTGCCGGCACCAAGAACCATAACCTTCATATCTACTCCTTGCGCTCCTGGAATCGTATGGACTACTGGCCGGAGAAGACCGGCGCACGCTTCTCGATGAAGGCCGCCATGCCTTCTTTCTGGTCGCCGGTGGCGAAACACAGCCCGAACAGGTCTCGCTCCAGCGCCATCCCGGTCTCTACGGTCGAATCCAGCCCGCCGTTGATCGCCGCCTTCGCGTACCGGACCGCCAGCGGAGCGTTCTTCCTGATCTTGGCGGCGAGTTCCCTGCAGGTCGGCACCAGCGTTTCCGGCGCCACGACCCTGGACACGAGGCCCATCGCGAGCGCGTCGCCGGCGGACAGCATCTCGCCGGTGAAGATCAACTCCTTGGCTCTGGAGGCGCCGATCAGCCGGGGCAACCGTTGCGTGCCGGAGAAGCCTGGTATGATCCCCAGACCCACCTCCGGTTGACCAAATTTGGCCTTGTCGCTGGCTATCCTGATATCGCAGGCCATGGCCAGCTCGCAGCCGCCGCCCAGTGCGTAGCCGTTGACAGCCGCGATGACCGGCAGCCTGAACAGCTCGAGTCGCCTGAATATCCTGGAGCCAAGAGCTCCGAAGTCGCGCCCGGCCTCCGCGTTCAGGTTCTTCATCTCGGCAATATCGGCGCCAGCCACAAACGCCTTACCCTCGCCGGTCAGGATGACCGCGGAAGCATCCGAAGCCTCGATCGCATCGAGTACGGTGTCGAATTCCAGGAGCAGCGCCGTCGTCAGCGCGTTCAGCGCCTGCGGCCTGTTGATCCTGACAAGAGCGACCCCGTCTTCCATCTCGACCACAAAATTGTCATATGCCATGGTACCCCCCGACTCTCAGCGCTTGCGCTGCTTGTCCTTTGGAACGACGCAGGTGCCGACCGCGCGGCAGACCACGATGGGTTCCGCCAGCACATCGGCCGCCGAATCGTTGATGTCCTTGCGCGGGGCAATGACCTTCCTTGCTTCGAACGTCATCTTCCTTGATGAGTTGCCAATATGGACGATCTCCCCGGAAGCCTCGATGTAATCCCCGGCAAAAACCGGGGCCAGAAATTCCACCTTCTCGTATCCGGCGAACAGTCCCTCGTCACCATCGTTCCGAATGAGCAGCTCGGTGGCTACATCGCCAAACAGCTGCAGCATCTTGGCGCCGTCCACCAGTTCACCACCATAGTGCGCATCATGGGCGCCCATGCGAATTCTGATTGTCGCCTTGTCCATGAGATTCTCCTCCTTCATACCGGTCGGCGACAAGCATACCCCAGATTCAGGCAACGCGAAAGCTCATGTTCCGGCCGCTTTCGGGTAAAGACCATAGCCGGCGCGGTCATTTTTGATGATATTATGCTGCATGGATCGAGGCTCACCTGCCAGAAGTGCAGGGAAGCGAAGGACGCCGCAGAGGGTCCGCAACGATGCCAGCGATGGAGGAACCATGACAGCATTCCAGGGTGAGCAGCCGGCCGGCCGGCGGCACGGACTCGATGCGGAACGACAGTACGTCATCGATCGATTGACCGACGCCTTCGCGGCGGACACGATCACGATGGACGAGTACGAGCGCCGCGCCTCCGCGGTGAGCGCCGCCAACAGCCTCGATGAACTGGAGAGGATCGCATACGACCTGCCCACACAGGCAAGGCGCGCGTCCCATCCGGACCGCCGCCCGGGCAGCGCCGGGCACGGAATCGACGACACAGTAATCGGCGCGACGCCGGTTATGACCGCGTGCATCATGAGCGACCGCACCATGACGGGAGACTGGCTGTCGAGCGACCAGGTATCGTCCTTTACAGTGATGGGTTCGACGAGGCTCGACCTCCGGGACGCTGACCTGCCGGCGGGCCCCATCAGGATAGAGGTATTCACGCTCATGGGTGACACCAGGATCATCGTGCCGCCCGATCTGCCCGTTCACCTCAAGGCGTTCGCGTTCATGGGCGACAGCAGGGCCGGCAGGGAGGTCAGGCAGAAGACCGGCGGCGCCAGAAGCTGGGTGGAGATATCCGGCTTTGTGATGATGGGCTCGCTGACCGTGCGCGCCACCGACTGAAAATGAAGACGCCGTCCCGGGCTACCCGGAACGGCGTTCTGACGCGGAGAGCGGTGCGTTATATCTTGTCTATCAGCATCGAGCACTTCCCGGATGGTATGGGCAGTGTCTTCTTCTTCTTGCCTATCACATGAATCGTAAAGTAGTACAGCTTCTCGGATTCCATGTGAATTTCCCAGCCGCGTCCGCTCTTGTTTGAAAGAATCGTCACCATGTTGCGTTTCAGGCTGAGGTTCTCGATGCCCATGATCTCCAGGTTCGGTATGATCCAGTCCACCGTCTTGCGCGGCAACGACACGGAAAGCCCTACGATGTTCTCTATCATCAGCGCGACGGTCGCAAGACCCGCAAAGCCCAGATACTGCGCGCGCGGCCAGTCTGGTCTGTCCGGCCATACCGCCTTGCCCTCGTTCTGCGGCTGGTACGCCTCCCAGAGCGTCTGGCGATGCTCGCCGTTCTGATGCGCGGAGTCAAGCGTAAAGTACAGGTGCCTGATCGCGCAGTCGCGAGCGAGTTCCCACTGGTTGTACTTCTCCAGACCCTTGATGACCATGTAGGTGAACTGCGGCAGCACGGCTCCGTTGTAACCCATGCCGCGCTTGTCATACAGCTCGCAATCGACGGCCAGTGACGGAAACGGATTCTCCGTTCCAAAGGTGGCGGGATTGGTCAGGTGAGCGATCATCGCCTCCGCTCGTTCCTCGTTCGGAATCTCCGCCAAGAGCGGCCAGAAGCCGCCGATGGTCTTGATCCTGACCTGGCGCTCGCCGGCATCGACATCGTAGTAGAACCCGTCATCCGCGTTCCACATGAAGTTGTTGATCCTGGTCTTCAGCGAGAAATAGTTGCGCTTGTACTGGAAGCTGATGTCCTTGTCATTCAGAATGTCGCCCAGCGCCGACATGTAGAGCGCGTTGACCGCCATGGCGGCGTTGAAATCGACATGATAGACGGAGCCGTCACGGGGAGAGTTCGCCATGCCCGTTGCCGCGACCGGAACCTCGAACAGGCCATTGGGCCGCTTGAAGGTAGCCTCGAGCCATGCGTAATACCGTTGCAGCACGGGCATGACTTCCTTGACGCGCTTCTTGTTCGCGCCTTTATGGTAGATGTTGTACTCCGACCAGGCAAAGAGCGGCAGGCTGACACCCTCGGGATTATCCTTGGTGAACACCGGGGCTCCCGAATCGATATCGTACATCCAGCGGATGGCTCCGTTCTCTTCCTGCTTGGAGTAGAGCGCATCAAGCCCATTCGAGGCCGAGTATATCCTGTTTGAATAGACCAGAAAGAAAGACGCAAACGATTGCTCAAGCTGATCGAGCCTGCGCTCCTGAGGATAAAAAAAGAACTTGCCCCCGCCTATGCCGCTCTCGGTACCGGAACTGGTCCAGTAATCCGCTATCCATGCCCACGTGCGGTCGTAGATGTCGACAAAGTCCTGATCGTAGAAATGTATTCGCGGAAAATCCCGTTTATTCAAGGGTGAAACACTCCCAGTGTCGGCTTTGCGCTCTTATCAAAGAAACGCAAAGCATTTCATGTCTTTTCAAAAGAAAGGCTCAAAGAGGCAGAGATAGAATATAATCGCGAAGTACGATTTTGTCAAATTATTCATTGTGCACACTCTTGTGAGCACTGTTGTGAGCACAAGTTGTGAGCACGCCACGGCCATGGTGCCCCCGGCTTGAGCCTGAACGAATTTCTGTCGATATTCTAGACCGATGATCATGACGCTGTACAAACCAGGAGCCAAAGGCTCGCTGCGCTACTATACCATGCACGACAGGCAGCCCCTGTTGACGGCTCGCTTCGCGCTGACCGTTGCCTGGCGTGTCGGCAATGGCCAGGAGACAGAGAAGGTCTATGGATTCGACACGCGTGCGGATATGGACAGGAAGCTGCAGCAAGTATTCAGACGCAAGCTACGGAGCGGATATGCACTGCTCTATAGCTTCGTTCGAGAACAGCTTCTGGAGCCGCGTAGCGGTCAGCAGATGGCGGAGGAACGCGTACCACCGGCCCGTATCCCGGCTTCGTAGAGCCGGCCGCAGGCCAGGAACATTGAATACTTCGTGGTGATGATGGCCATGCCATTGCGGTCCGCCTCTGCCACCATGTCGGCGGGCAACGTCTTGCCGCGTACAAAGACGATCACCTTGATGTCCATCAGGTCGGCGGTCCGTATCGACTGAGGATTGACCAGGCCGGTCAGGAGCACGACATTCTCCTTGACGAAGGCCATCACGTCGCTCATGAGGTCGGCACCACAGGCCGAATCTATGTCCAGATCCAGCAGCTGCTCTCCGGTTACCAGCGAACCTTCCAGCACATCCACGATTCCCCGCACCGTCATGCACGTCCTCCACAATCGATCCGTCGCGTAAATCCAGTGTAACACACCGCAATCCCGACAGCAAGGATGCCACGGGGTCGCGACATGCGACGCGACACGCGGGATGCGGGACGCGGGACGCCACAAAAAGACTAAAGACTTAAAGACCAAAGCCGATAGCTATTAGTGTAGGACCGTCGAGGAATGGGTGCAAAGCCGAACGCGCGATCGTCGAGCACCCTTTCTCCCCGGTTCGGATCGGTTCACGTTCACGGGCGCGGCCCGGAGTAGCGTACCGGAGAAGTCGTCACGTGTAATTCGGCAAGGATGCCGGAACGGCCTTGTGGCCGTTGCTTCTAAGGAAAGGAGATATGGTTATGATAATCAATCACAACCTCACTGCGATGTTCGCCAATCGCTCTCTCGGTGTTACGAACGGTAGCGTCGAGAAAAATATGGAGAAGCTCTCGTCAGGCATGCGCATCAATCGCGCTGGTGACGATGCTTCGGGACTCGCGGTATCAGAGAAGATGCGCTCGCAGATTCGTGGCTTGAATCAGGCTTCAAAGAACGCTGCAAACGGCATCTCGTTCATCCAGAGTACGGAAGGCTACCTCCAGGAGACGCAGGACATCATCCAGCGCCTTCGCGAGCTTGCCGTGCAGTCGTCCAACGGTATCTATACCTCGGAAGACCGCATGCAGATTCAGGTGGAAGTCTCCCAGCTCGTCGATGAAATCGATCGTATCGCGAGCCACGCCCAGTTCAACGGCATGAACGTCCTTACCGGCCGTTTTGCCCGCGAAGGCGGCGAGAATATCGTCACCGGTTCGATGTGGTTCCACATCGGCGCCAACATGGATCAGCGGGAGCGTGTCTATATCGGCACGATGACCGCCAAGGGCCTGGGCGTCAAGAATGTCGGAGACGATTCAATCCTGTCGCTGGGCAGTCCTGACAGCGCCAACAGGTCCATAGGAACACTCGACGCCGCCCTCAAGCAGGTCAACAAGCAACGTGCTGACCTGGGAGCCTATCAGAACAGGCTCGAGCACGCGGTACGCGGCATAGACATCGGCGCGGAGAACCTCCAGGCCGCCGAGAGCCGCATACGTGACGTCGACATGGCCAGCCAGATGGTGGAATACACCAAGAACAAGATCCTGGCTCAGGCCGGTAACGCCATGCTCGCCCAGGCCAACCAGCAGACACAGCAAGTTTTGCAGCTGCTCCAGTAGGCCGTCGCCGCGCGGACGTGACGGGAGCCGCTCCCTTGAGGGGGCGGCTCCTCCTTTTTTCCCCTGACGAGGCCGCATGAAACCGACCGCTTGAACGCCCGATGGCCGGCGCGTATAATGCCCGGGCTATGGAAGAACGGCCCCGCGACGTTCGCGAGTTGATACTCGAGCGCGTCTTCCCCGATTTGCGCTACGGCGGAGATCCGGATATTGAACGCTACTTCGAGTTGCGCGCGTCGGGCAGGATGCTCGACGCTCTTGCCATATACAAGGCGCGTTTGCGTCCGCGTTACCCCGACGAGGCCAAGCGGGTAATACTCCTCAAGCTGTACCGAACCCACGCCCCGGCCTTTGCGGATTTTCTGCATGGCATCCTTATGGAGCGTGCCGACGAGATCGTCGACAGGATCAGAAGGAATATCGACGCCCTGGTATCCCCGCTGGCCGGCACTCCGATGCGTGACACCTATGCCGTGCTCAAGGCGGTGGAACGGATAGCTCGACTCCTGCCCGATGATACGGAGTCCGCACGAGCCATGGCATGGTCCTACGCCGAATACGCCAGGATGCTCGGCCACCGAAAGAGCGAAGCGGAACGGGTTGGGTTCCTGCTCAGCGAGTTCTACGATCAGGCCGTGGTCGACGATGATGCTCCGGCCGACTTCATCGCGGCCAGCCTGGCCACCGAAGAAACACGGCGGACTGAGAGCCGCGAAACCCAGAAGAAAAACTTCTTCGATCTTTCGCGCATCGAATTTGATCAGGCCGATGTGCAGCGGATCGAGATATCGCAAACCTTTGACAGGGATGAAGACGTAGTCCTGGCATACTGCTACAAGTACTGGCTCCGCATCGATGACCCGGCCTTCGAGCGCATCATTTGGCTGTATTCAAGAAAGTACGAGACACGTCATTACGATGTCTTCAAGGCGATCAGGACGGGCAGACACCGCAAGTATTCCGATGACGATATCCTGACGATGGTCGCGACGACGCTGGCAACCCGCTACTCCTACACGGTACAGGGCGACCTGTACATGCAGGCGGCCTGGCGGCGACTCAAGGCGAATCTGTACGCGCCTTCGCCCGCCGTCACCAGGCAGGACACCAGACCGCCGAGAGCCAGAAAGCCGGTGGCCCGAAAGCCCGCGACGAAAACAACCCAGCCCTCATCGCCTCCGGTGGAGAAGCCCCGCCTCCGGCGCGCGATCGTGTCACCATCACCGATCCGCCAGGAACCAAGGCCGCAGGCACCCATGCCGAGGTTGCAGCCCACGGGATCGATCAGCGACAAGATCAGGCGGCTCTCCGGTCGCGCCTACGATGTGTACAAGGAATTGTTTCTGGCATCGGTTCGATCGCACATACATGCGGCGCTCCTGCAGCATCGAACCAGGACCGGCATCTCGGGTGATGACATCAATCGAGCCGAGAACATCGTGTACGAGTTCATGGAGCGGAATTATGCCAACACCTACATGGACTGGACCGCATCCGAGCAGCGAACCAGCATCGGCGAGCTCGGCGTATCGCTGGAATCACTCGACGGCATCATCGAGGCCTGCTACCACAAGATCGGCGCCTGAGCGAGGCCCCAAGCGCCGCGCCTGCTACAGGGCGACCCGTCCCCTGAACGATCGCGCCAGCGTCAGCCGGTCTGCATATTCCAGGTCACCGCCGACCGGAATGCCTGTGGCCAGTCGTGTGACCCGGACCCCCGAGCCTTCAAGCACCTTCTTCACGTAGAGCGCGGTCGTGTCACCTTCCACCGTGGGATTGGTGGCCAGCACCACTTCCAGCGCGCCCTGGTCATGCACCCGCGCCAGGAGCCGGTCAAGCCGGAGAGCCTCGGGACCGATTCCATCGAGTGGAGATATCAGCGCGCCCAGAACATGGTAGACACCCCGGTACTCGCGGGATGCCTCTATGGTCAACACATCCTGGGCCTGTTCGACAACGCATATCAGCGTCTTGTCGCGCGCAGGCGAGGCGCAAACGGGACAGGGGTCATCTTCGGTATAGGCGCCGCATATCGAACAGAAGTGCACCCGCTCCTTGAGCGCGCCGATCTTCTCGGTCAGGAGGGACACATACTGATCATCGGCCTTCAGGATGTGGAAGGCTATCCGCGAGGCACTCTTCCTGCCGATGCCGGGAAGCCTTGCCAGAATGCCGACGAGTTCTTCCAGCGCCTTCACGCGCCAAACCCCGGCATCGACCCCAGATTCCTGGCAACATCGGCCTGCAGGGCATCCTTGATCTTGTAGGCCGCGTCGTTGTGTGCGGCCTTTATCAGATCCTGCAGCAGTGCGGGATCCTTCGGATCTATCACTTCCGGCGCGATCTCTATGGCGAGCAGATCCATTGTGCCACTCAGCGTCAGCTTGACCATGCCGCCGCCGGCCGAGCCCACCACGCTGATCGCCGCCATTCTGGCCTGGGCCTCGATGGCCTGGCGCTGCAACGCGGCGGGATCCTTGAGCATCTTCATGACATCATTCAGATCCATCATGTACTCCCATTCCGAAATCCTCATCCTGCGGATGGACAGCCCTGGTCTGGCCGACGCGCTTGCCCCTGAAGACACGCTCCACTATGGCGACCGGATCAGCCGGCCCTGGCTCCCCATCGTCGGCTTCGGCATCATCCTCATCGGTCCTGACCGGAGCCTGTTGCGGAGCCGTTTCGGCGGCCTGAGGTACAACACGCAGCGGCCTTCCGGTTATCTCGAGGGCCTTCTTGGCAAGCAGTGGCGCGTCGGCAAGCACGGCGCCGGCGTCGTAGCCATTGGCGCATGGAATGATCAGTCTGTCCTCGTTGATCGACCATGCGCCGGAGCGCTCCAGGCAGGTGGACAGCACGACCCGGCTCTTGCCGATCGAGCCATGCACCGTAGCCTTCAGTGCCACCAGATCGATGCCCGAGTCGTGCGGCGGAACGGCGCCGGCATCCGGCTCTGCGGCCGCACCATCGTCACCGATAGCCGGTTCAGGTTTCCGCTCCGCCGCTGGCGCCCGCTTGTCCTCGACGCCACCCAATGCCGCCCCGATAGCGGCGGCACCCGGTGCGCGCCCCTCGACTATCGCCGTCTTCATCGCCCGAATCGTGCTGGCCAGCTCGGCCTGCGGAATGTAATCGCGAATGGCGCAGAGTCTCGAAACGGCAAGTTCGAGCTCCCAGCGAGGATTCACGCTGTAGCGCATGTCGCGGTAGAGATCAAAGAGACCCGCCAGCATCCGCTCCAGCCGGGCGGCGTCGAGAGCGGCCAGCAGAGCCTCCGGGAACGAAGACCGTGGCGCGCCGAGAAGACTCTCCTTCTTGACCCCACTGGCCAGAAACAGCAGCGATCGCGTATACGACACCGCATCCTGGGCAAATTGCTCAACAGACACGCCCGATGCCAGGATGGAATCGAGCAGCTCCAGAGCCGCCAGCCGGTTGCCCTGAGCGCAAAGCGTCAGCATGGTTCCCATGCGTTCGCCGCCGACCAGACCGAGCTTGTCGCGTATCTTCTCTTCGGTTATCAGGCCGTCTGAGAAGGCCGCGACCTGGTCAAAGAGCGTGTACGCGTCACGCAGTGAACCGGTCGCCTCGCGGGCTATCCACAGCAAAGCCGCGTCATCGGCCTGGATCTTCAGGTCGGTTGTTGCTTCACGCAACCTGTCTACAATGACATCGAGCGCTATCAGCCGGAAGTTGAACTGCTGGCAGCGGCTCTTGATGGTCGCGGGCACCTTGTGCAGCTCAGTCGTCGCGAATATGAAGACAATATAAGGAGGTGGCTCTTCTATCGTCTTGAGCAGCGCATTGAACGCACTGTTCGACAACATATGCACCTCGTCGATGATATAGATCTTGTACTTCGATGAGTTTGGCGGGAACAGCACCTCATCCTTGATCTGCCGTACGTTCTCGACGGAGGTGTTCGATGCTCCATCGATTTCTATCACATCGAGCGACGAGCCGCGCGCGATCGATCTGCAGGAGTCGCAGACACCGCATGGCTCCGCGCTGGGTCCATGCTCGCAGTTGAGTGATCGAGCGAGGATGCGGGCCGTGCTCGTCTTGCCGCAGCCCCGCGGTCCAGAAAACAGGTAGGCGTGCGCTATCCTGCCGCTCGCGATCGATGCGCGCAGGGTCGCCGACACAAAATCCTGTCCGGCCAGATCACCAAAGGTCTGGGGCCTCTTGCGCGTTGCTGTTATCTCGTAAGGCATGGGTGGAAGGATAGCATGCAGGTCTGGCGTAGGCAAGACAACGATAAAAAAGCCCTCAAGCGCTCGTAGCCAGGCTGACTATGGCACAACGTCCATCCACTTACCGTTGCTTCCTTCCGGACCTGGCGGATTTGGGCGGCGGGCGCTAGCATAGGGCCTGGCTACCAGTGCTCGAAGGCGCAGCGGATCAGGCGGCAACAGACAAGCGCATCCTCGGGACAACGGAGAGAGGGGGATTCGGTTTCCTCGCTCGCGTCCTGCTCGCTTCGGAAACCCGCCTCGTCCCTCTGTCGGCGCCGTCCTGGCGCCTGTTCCTCCCGCTGGTCGGCGAGGGATTCGGTTCGAATCCCCCTCTCACAACGGTAAAGATCACATCCGCCTGTGACCATTCAAGCAGGTACCTCTTGCCACAACGGAGAGAGGGGGATTCGAACCCCCGGTGCCTTGTGAGCACGCACGCTTTCCAAGCGTGGACCTTAAACCACTCGGACATCTCTCCAAAGAAATGAAACACAAACATCACCGTAAAAAAACCGCCCATACTGGCGGCTTCTTTACAAGACCCTGATTGGGCGATTCTGGTTGAATCGCCCTTCTAGACAGGCAGAGCTCTAAACCGCTCGGTCTCCGTCATCTGCACTACGGAGAGAGGGGGATTCGGTTTCTTCGCTCGCGTCCTGCTCGCTTCTGAAACCCGCCTCGTCCCTCTTTCGGCGCCATCCTGGCGCCTGTTCCTCCCGTTGGTCGGCGAGGGACTCGGTTCGAATCCCCCAACTGCAACGATACAGCACAGAACCGCTCGGTCTCCGTCATCTGCACTACGGAGAGAGGGGGATTCGAACCCCCGGAACCCTTACGGGTTCAGCGGTTTTCGAGACCGTCCGATTCAACCACTCTCGCATCTCTCCAAAGAACTTGAGGCTAAGAGGATTCGAACCTCCGACCTTCAGATCCGCAATCTGACGCTCTATCCAGCTGAGCTATAACCTCATAAAAAAGAAC